>Ga0209185_1000070_pt1 | contig 166339 bp, 150 predicted proteins | sample SidtaG_2_FD_187425 | JGI IMG/M metagenome (GOLD analysis project Ga0209185, IMG submission 187425) | Marine algal microbial communities from Sidmouth, United Kingdom - Sidmouth_Asex2 metaG (SPAdes) (version 2) | ecosystem: Host-associated > Algae > Red algae > Unclassified | place: Sidmouth... | reverse complement strand
CTAACTAACCCGAAACTCGATATCGATTCATTACTACCTTGGAATGTAAAGCTTAGCTAATGCCTTTCTCAGAACTTCACAATTCATTGGGCTAATTTGAAGAATACGTGCTTTGCCAGACGGACACAATTGACCTATTTAAATGATCAATTGGTTATCGCTATTGAACCTGCATAATGAATGGTAATAGGTATAGATTATTTTAGACCCATCGAAGAAGCGCTTGAGCGTTTATTCCTCTAAAAGATGACTTCATCAACTATACTTTTTATAAGGGAACGACCATTACAATAAAGTATTGCCTTGAATTGATATCGCTCACGCGCTCTGAAACGAGCATTTTGATTGGTAACGGGTATAGACCTTAAATTTTGTTTAGAATTTTGTAATCTATGCCAAAATTACTTTTATTCTACTATCATACCAGCACATTGAATCTGAATAATGGATATTTACTCAGAGAGATTATTTTAAGGGAATTTAATACAAAAAAAGGATGCGTTAGCATCCTTTTTACTTATAAATAGTTGTTATAAATAACGACTATTTATTTTTCTTCTTCTCAGCTTCACGCTCTTTAACTTCAGCGATAACAGTTTCAGCTACGTTGTTAGGACAAGGTGAGTAGTGAGAGAATTCCATAGAGAATTGACCACGACCCGATGTCATTGTACGTAGAGATCCGATGTAGCCGAACATTTCAGAAAGTGGAACGTCAGCTTTAATACGAACACCAGTTACACCTGCTTCTTGACCACCAATCATGCCACGACGACGGTTTAAATCACCAATAACATCACCAACGTGATCATCAGGAGTAAACACATCAACTTTCATAATAGGTTCAATTAATTGAGCACCTGCTTTAGGAATTGATTGACGGAAGGCGCCTTTTGCAGCAATTTCGAAAGCAACAGCAGATGAATCAACCGCATGGAAACCACCATCGTATAATTCAACTTCAACATCTAATACAGGGAAACCAGCAAGAGTACCGGTATCCATCATAGATTTAAAACCTTTTTCTACAGCAGGGAAGAATTCTTTTGGTACATTACCACCAACAACTTTTGATGTGAATGTAAAGCCAGAATTCGGCTCACCTGGGCGGATAATGTAATCAATTTTACCAAATTGACCAGAACCACCAGATTGCTTTTTATGTGTGTAAGAATCATCAATTTCTTGAGTAATTGTTTCACGGTATGCAACTTGCGGTTTACCAACAACTAAATCAACACCGTAGGTACGTTTTAAAATATCTACTTTGATATCTAAGTGAAGTTCACCCATACCTGATAAAATAGTCTCGCCTGAATCTTCATCAGTTTCAACACAGAATGTAGGATCTTCTGCAACCATTTTACCAATAGCTATACCCATCTTCTCAGTAGAGCCTTTATCTTTAGGTGTTACAGAGATAGAAATTACTGGTTTAGGGAAAACCATTGCTTCAAGAATGATTGGGTGTTTAGGATCACATAATGTGTGACCTGTTTGAACATTACCTTTCATACCAACAATCGCGATAATATCACCAGCTTGTGCTGAGGTTAATTCGTTACGGTCATCGGCTTGCATTTCACACATGCGACCAACTCGCTCGGTTTTACCTGTTGCAGCATTAAGAATGGTATCACCTTTCTTCAATGTGCCTGAATATATACGTACGAAAGTTAATGTACCAAAACGGTCATCAGTGATTTTAAATGCTAAGGCTTTAAATGTTTCATCTGGAGAAACAATTGCGTATTCCCCATTAGGAGCACCTTCTTCATCTGTAAGAGGTTGAGGATTAACTTCTGTAGGAGAAGGCAAGTAATCAACAACAGCATCAAGTATTAATTGCATGCCTTTGTTTTTAAATGCTGAACCACAGTAAGTAGGGAAGAACATAAGTTCACGAGTACCCTTACGGATACAAGCTTTAATTTGTTCATCAGAAGGTGTAAGTTCACCTTCTAAATAATCCATTAATAAATCTTCATCTGCTTCAAGTGCAGTTTCAATCATTTGCTCACGATACATGGCTGCATCATCAACCATATCAGCCGGAATATCGGTAATTTCATAGTTTTCTGGAAGACCTGTGTCATCCCAAATGTAAGCCTTTTGGCTTAACACGTCTACAACGCCTACGAAATCATCTTCTTCACCAATAGGTAAAGCCATAATAAGTGGATGAGCACCTAATACTTTTTTAACTTGGTCTGTTACACGGTAAAAATTAGCGCCTAAGCGGTCTAATTTGTTGACGAAGATCAAACGAGCTACTTTAGAATCGTTAGCGTAGCGCCAGTTAGTTTCTGATTGTGGTTCAACACCACCAGAACCACAGAATACACCAATACCACCATCAAGTACTTTTAATGAACGGTATACTTCAACAGTGAAATCAACGTGACCAGGAGTATCGATAACATTAAAACGGTGATCTTTCCAAAAACAGCTTACCGCAGCAGACTGTATGGTAATACCGCGCTCAGCTTCCTGTTCCATGAAGTCAGTAGTAGACTCACCATCATGCACTTCACCCGTTTTATGGATTTGACCCGTAAGTTTTAATATACGTTCAGTTGTTGTTGTTTTACCAGCATCTACGTGAGCGAAGATACCTATGTTTCTGTATTTAGCTAAATCTGCCATTACTTTACTCTATTTTAAGTTCTACTAAAAAAAGCGGAATTGTTGAAAATTTGCGCGCGAGTATACCATTACTAAAAACAAATCTACATAAAAAATTGGCGGACTATAGCTATTTAAAGCATTACTTACCTAAAAAGGTGGTAAACAGTGTAAATGAGAAAAGATAAAAAACCTGAGTGTAATATTTATTAGTAACAAATTTAGCCTCTATTTCAATGGGGATTATTGCTTACCTATTCTGTACATAGTATTGATAGGTTTCTTCCCGGCACGATATTAATACCTATGTAAATATTAATAATAACCAAAGTTATTATAATAGTGATACAGCGAGCAGAGTATTAGTTTATAAAAGGCTTTAATTAAAATAAAGCACTGCGCGTATTTACTGTTGCGTTAATACTTCACTTATGTATAATACGCCTCCACGTTGAGCTAGCTCTCGTGAACTATTAATGTTTGTTCGGTAAAAACATTAATTACAGCAATCCCAATTAGGGATTGAATGTTATATAGCGACACACCCCCCTTTAATATGTTGAAAGGTGATGGGCTGTGTTTTGTTGTTCTTTAAAATGGGGATTTGATTCATGTCAAATCAAAGAATTCGCATTCGTTTGAAAGCGTTCGATCATCGTCTGATTGATCAATCAACTGCAGAAATCGTAGATACTGCAAAGCGTACTGGCGCGCAGGTTCGTGGACCAATTCCACTTCCTACACGTAAAGAGCGTTTTACAATACTGACTTCTCCACACGTTAACAAAGATGCTCGTGATCAATACGAAATTCGTACTCACAAACGCTTAATTGATATTGTTGAACCAACTGAAAAGACTGTAGATGCTTTAATGCGTTTAGATCTTGCCGCTGGTGTTGACGTTCAAATTAGCTTGGGTTAATAGGGGTTTTTAACATGACTATAGGTCTAGTTGGACGTAAAGTAGGTATGACTCGCATCTTCACTGAAGATGGTGTTTCAACGCCTGTTACAGTCCTAGAAGTTGAAGCCAACCGTGTTGCTCAGGTTAAAACTGTTGACAACGATGGTTATTCAGCGCTTCAAGTTACTACGGGTAGCAAAAAAGCTAATCGTACTAACAAACCAACAGCTGGTCATTTTGCTAAAGCTGGTATCGAAGCAGGTCGCGGCCTGTGGGAATTCCGTTTAGGCGAAAATGAAGGTGAAGGTCTTGAATGTGGCAGTGAAATTACTGTTGAATTATTCAATGACACTAAATTAGTAGACGTAACCGGAACTTCGAAAGGTAAAGGTTTCCAAGGCGGTATCAAACGTTGGAATTTTTCAATGCAAGATGCTACGCATGGTAACTCAATCTCTCACCGTTCAAACGGTTCAATCGGCCAGTGTCAAACACCAGGTCGCGTCTTCAAAGGCAAAAAAATGTCTGGTCACATGGGTGCTGTGAAGGTAACGACACAAAACCTTGAATTGGTTCGTGTTGATGCAGAACGTAACTTGCTCCTTATTAAAGGTGCGGTTCCGGGTGCAATCAACGGTAGCGTAATCATTAAACCAGCTGTTAAAGCCTAACGTCCGGGAGATTTGTGATGGAATTAGCATTAAAAGACGCTTCAGGCGCTCTTCAAGTTTCTGAAACAACTTTTGGACGTGAGTTTAACGAAGCATTAGTACATCAAGTAGTTGTTGCATATGCAGCAGGCGCTCGTGCCGGTACTCGTGCTCAAAAAACTCGTTCAGAAGTTAGCGGTGGCGGCAAGAAACCTTGGCGTCAAAAAGGTACTGGCCGTGCACGTGCTGGTACAACTCGTGGTCCAATTTGGCGTTCAGGTGGTGTTACATTTGCTGCTAAACCTCAAGACCACAGTCAAAAAGTTAACCGTAAAATGTACCGTGGTGCTATTGCTAGCATCCTTTCTGAGTTAGTTCGTCAAGAACGCTTGATTGTGGTAGAAGACTTTTCGGTAGAAACACCAAAAACTAAAGAGTTAGTAGCTAAACTAAACGCTTTGGAGTTAAAAGATGTATTAATCGTAACTCCAGAAGTTGATGAGAACTTGTTCTTATCAGCACGCAACTTATATAAAGTTGACGTTCGTGACGTAGACGGTATCGACCCAGTTTCATTGGTAGGTTTCGAAAAAGTTTTGATGACTGCAACTGCAGTGAAGCAAATTGAGGAGATGTTATCATGATAAACGAAGAACGTTTGTTAAAGGTGCTTTTAGCGCCAAACATTTCTGAGAAAAGCACTATGGCTGCTGAAGCAAACAACACCGTTGTTTTCAAAGTTGCTACTACTGCTACTAAAGCTGAAATCAAAGCAGCCGTTGAGAAACTTTTCGAAGTTTCTGTTGAAGGTGTTCGTACGCTAAACGTTAAAGGTAAGACTAAACGTACAGGTGCTCGTATCGGTCGTCGTAACGACTGGAAAAAAGCATATGTAACTCTTGCTGAAGGTAGCGACATCGACTTCGTCGGCGCGGAATCATAGGAGCAGTTAAAATGGCTATAGTAAAATGTAAACCTACTTCTCCGGGTCGTCGCCACTTAGTAAAAGTGGTTAACACGGAATTGCATAAAGGTAAGCCTTACGCACCATTACTTGATACTAAATCAAAGTCTGGTGGTCGTAACAACAACGGTCGTATTACAGTACGTCACATTGGTGGTGGTCATAAACAACACTACCGTATGATTGACTTTAAACGAACTAAAGATGGTATCCCTGCGAAAGTAGAGCGTTTGGAATATGATCCAAACCGTACTGCTAACATTGCACTTGTATTATATGCAGATGGTGAACGTCGTTACATCCTAGCCCCTAAAGGCTTAAAAGCTGGTGATATGATCCAGTCTGGTGTTGATGCTCCTATCAAATCAGGTAATTCATTACCATTGCGCAATACTCCTTTAGGTAGTGTTGTACACGCAATTGAACTTAAACCTGGCAAAGGTGCTCAAATTGCACGTGCAGCTGGTGCTTACGCTCAATTAGTAGCTAAAGACGGTGCGTATGTAACACTACGTTTACGTTCAGGCGAAATGCGTAAAATTGAATCTGATTGTCGAGCGACATTAGGTGAGATCGGTAACGCCGAACACATGCTACGCTCTTTGGGTAAAGCAGGTGCTTCAAGATGGCGCGGTGTACGTCCAACAGTTCGTGGTGTTGCCATGAACCCAGTTGACCATCCACACGGTGGTGGTGAAGGTAAAACTTCAGGCGGTCGTCATCCGGTATCACCTTGGGGTGTACCAACTAAAGGTTACAAGACTCGTTCAAACAAGCGTACCGATAAATTTATCGTACGTCGTCGTACTAAATAGTACTAACTAAGTAAAGAGGATTCACCATGCCACGTTCTCTCAAGAAAGGTCCATTTATAGACCTGCACTTGTTGACGAAGGTAGAGAAAGCTCTGGAAAGCGGGAATAAAAAGCCAATTAAAACTTGGTCTCGTCGTTCAATGATCATACCTAACATGATCGGATTGACCATAGCTGTCCATAATGGCCGTCAACACGTACCTGTATTTGTAACTGATGAAATGATCGGTCACAAATTAGGAGAATTTGCACCAACTCGTACTTACCGTGGCCATGTCGCGGATAAGAAAGCGAAAAGATAGGGGAAATTAAATGGAAGCTATTGCTACACATAAATTTGCCCGTGGTTCTGCTCAAAAAGCACGTTTAGTTGTGGATCAAATCCGCGGCTTACATGTTGAAAAAGCACTTGAGATTTTAACTTACAGCAACAAAGCTGCTGCAGTTTTAGTTAAAAAAGTACTTGATTCAGCTATTGCTAATGCTGAGCATAACGAAGGTGCAGATATTGATGAACTTATCGTTAAAACTATAATGGTTGACGATGGTCCAACAATGAAACGTATTATGCCACGAGCGAAAGGCCGAGCCGATCGTATAATTAAGCGTACAAGCCACATTACAGTGATTGTATCTGATAGCTAGGAGATATTAGTATGGGTCAAAAAGTACATCCAAACGGTATACGTCTAGGTATCACGAAACCTTTCGCGTCTACATGGTTTGCAAGTAATAAAGATTTTGCTGCTAATTTGCACGGTGACCATTTGGTACGTGCATACTTAACTGAAAAGTTAAAGCGTGCTTCATTATCGAAAGTTGTAATTGAACGTCCAGCTAAATCTATCCGCGTAACAATTCATACGGCTCGTCCGGGTGTTGTTATCGGTAAGAAAGGCGAAGACGTAGAAAAATTACGTTTACAAGTATCGAAAATTGCTGGTGTTCCAGCTCAAATCAACATCGCTGAAGTACGTAAGCCAGAAATGGATGCGCAGTTAGTTGCTGAGAGTATCACTAGTCAATTAGAACGTCGTGTTATGTTCCGTCGCGCAATGAAGCGTGCAGTACAAAATGCAATGCGTTTAGGTGCTAAAGGTATAAAAGTTCAAGTGAGCGGTCGTTTAGGCGGAGCAGAAATTGCTCGTGCTGAATGGTATCGTGAAGGTCGTGTTCCATTACACACTTTACGTGCTGATATCGATTACGCAACAGCTGAAGCTAATACTACCTATGGTATTATCGGTGTTAAAGTTTGGATCTTTAAAGGTGAAATTATTGGCAACATGCCATTACAAGCAGAGCAACCAGCTGCTAAGCCTAAAAGAAAGAACAACCGCAAGCCTAAGTAGAGGAATAAGTAATGTTACAACCAAAACGTACTAAATTCCGTAAGCAATTTAAACTGCGTAACCGTGGTCTTGCACACACTGGTAGCGCCGTTAGCTTCGGTACTTTCGGGTTGAAATCACTTGAGCGTGGTCGTATGACTGCACGTCAAATTGAATCAGCTCGTCGAGCAATGACTCGTCATGTTAAGCGTCAAGGTAAAATTTGGATCCGTGTATTTCCTGATAAGCCAATTACTAAAAAGCCATTAGAAGTTCGAATGGGTAAAGGTAAAGGTTCAGTTGAATATTGGGTATGTCAAATTCTTCCGGGTCGTGTTCTTTATGAAATGGAAGGTGTTTCTGAAGAGATCGCACGTGAAGCTTTTGCATTAGCAGCAGCTAAACTGCCATTCAAAACAAGTTTCGTAACTAGGACGGTAATGTGATGAAAGCTAGTGAACTTAAAGATAAAAGCATTGAAGAGCTAAACGCTGAATTATTAGGCTTACTTCGCGAGCAGTTTAACTACCGCATGCAAGCAAGTACTGGTCAATTAGCGCAAACTCATTTGCTTAGAATTGTGCGTCGTAATATCGCGCGTGTTAAGACTATCATAACTGAAAAGGCAGGTAAGTAATGAGCGAAGCTAAAGTTCGTACACTACAAGGTCGTGTTATCAGTGACAAAATGGATAAGTCTATCACTGTCCTGATTGAGCGTCGTGTTAAGCATCCTATGTACGGTAAATTCATTACACGTTCAACAAAGTTGAAAGTACATGATGAAACTAACCAATGTGCACCAGGTGATGTAGTAACTATTCGTGAATGTGCACCAATCTCAAAGTCTAAAAATTGGACTTTAGTTGATGTAATTACAAAAGCTTAATTTATCGCTTAGATATATTTAGTAAAGTTATTACTCAAAAAACCCTATCATTTATTTGGTAGGGTTTTTTTATGAGTTATTTTCTTAACGTTATTTTTATAAAATTTAAAAATATCCCTAAATACGAACTCAGAAATTTTAAAGTTACATATTTTTAATTGTGTAATAAGCGTGTCTTCATCATTACTAACGTTATGTGTGAGTTAACATGATTTAAAAATAAGGACATAAAATTGTACGAGTAAATTTTTATGCATAGATACACATCTCTTAGCGCTAACTCCCTTACAATAAATAATCGAATGATAACCCCTTTTAATGCTTAGCAATATTAGTTGTTTTTTATACATTTAAGGTATCACTTTTTAAACAGTGGTGTTATAATCTCGCGCCCGCTCATTGTGAGGGGGATTTAGAAGGCAGTGACGGGTCAAATTTCTGGCCTTGAATTTAATCTTTTATAAGATAATTTAGCGGAGACATATTAAATGATCCAAATGCAATCACAATTGAACGTAGCTGATAACAGCGGCGCTCGACGTGTACAATGTATAAAGGTTCTTGGTGGTTCGCACCGTCGCTACGCACGCATTGGTGATATCATTAAAATTGCAGTAAAGGAATCAAATCCTCGCGGCAAGGTTAAAAAAGGTGATGTTCTTACTGCAGTAGTGGTGCGCACTAAGAAAGGTGTTCGTCGTTCAGATGGTTCAACCATCCGTTTCGATGAAAATGCGGCTGTAATGTTAAATGCTAACTTACAACCAATTGGTACTCGTATTTTCGGTCCTGTGACGCGTGAACTTCGTAATGAAAAGTTCATGAAGATTGTTTCACTTGCACCAGAAGTACTTTAAGGAGTCACGATAATGGCATCTAAAATTCGTCGTGATGATGAAGTAATCGTACTTGCGGGAAAAGACAAGGGCAAAACTGGTAAAGTGACCAAAGTTCTTGTAGAAGACGGCAAAGTATTTGTTGAAGGTATTAACTTAATCAAGAAACACACAAAGCCTGTACCTCAGTTACAGCAAGCTGGTGGAATTGTTGAAAAAGAAGCACCTTTAAATGTATCCAACGTAGCGATTGTTAACCCAGCTTCTGGCAAAGCAGATCGTGTTGGTTTTAGAGATGAAGACGGCAAAAAAGTACGTTTTTTCAAATCTAATAACGAATTAATATAATTGGAGTAAACGATGGCGAAACTGCATGATTATTACAAAGATACAATTGTAGGCGAATTGCAAAAGCAATTTGAATACAAAAGTGTCATGCAAGTCCCTCGGATTGAAAAGATCACCCTTAACATGGGTGTTGGTGAAGCTATATCTGATAAAAAGGTATTAGACCACGCCACAAATGATCTTACTGCAATCTCAGGACAAAAGCCGGTAACGACAGTAGCACGCAAATCAGTTGCGGGCTTCAAGATTCGTGAGGGCTACCCTATAGGCACAAAAGTAACTCTACGTGGTGAACGTATGTGGGAATTTTTAGAGCGTTTAATCTCTATTTCAATCCCTCGTATTCGCGATTTTCGTGGCTTAAATCCAAAGTCATTTGATGGTCGTGGTAACTACAGCATGGGCGTACGTGAGCAAATCATTTTCCCGGAAATCGAATACGATAAAATCGATAAAATCCGTGGTCTTGATGTCACTATCACTACAAGTGCGAAGAATAACGAAGAAGGTCACGCGTTATTGACTGCATTCAACTTCCCATTTAAGAAGAAGGTGTAGAGTTATGGCTAAAACGTCAATGAAAGCTCGTGAAGACAAAAGAACCAAACTAGTTGCACAGCATGCTGAAAAACGTGCTGCGTTGAAAAAAATCATCTCTAGCGTAGATTCTTCTGAAGAAGAGCGTTGGGATGCTGTATTGAAACTTCAAAGTTTACCTCGTGATTCAAGCAGTAGTCGTCAACGTAACCGTTGTAACATTACTGGTCGTCCACATGGATATCTACGTAAATTCGGTTTAAGCCGAATCAAGTTGCGTGAAGCAACTATGCGTGGTGAAGTTCCAGGTCTTAAGAAAGCTAGTTGGTAATTCACGGGAGTAAATGGTTATGATGACTGATCCTATCGCGGACATGTTTACACGCATCCGCAACGGTCAATCTGCAGCAAAAACTGCAGTTACAATGCCATCTTCAAAGGTTAAAGTTGCAATTGCTAACTTGCTTAAAGAAGAAGGTTACATTTCAGAGTTTACAGTATCAGGCGAAGCAAAACCTGAACTTGCTGTTACATTGAAGTATTTTGAAGGTAAAGAAGTAATCGAAACAATCAAACGCGTTTCACGCCCTGGTCTTCGTGTATACAAAGGTGCTAATGAGTTACCTAAAGTATTAGCGGGTATGGGTATAGCGATTGTATCTACTTCTAAAGGTATGATGTCAGATCGCGCCGCTCGCACAGCGGGTCTTGGTGGCGAAATCGTCGGTTTCGTAGAGTAAGGAGCAGAACTATGTCTCGTGTTGCAAAAGCACCTGTCGAAGTACCTGCTGGCGTTACTATTACGTTATCTGGTCAAGACATTAAAGTAAAAGGTCCTGTAGGTGAACTTTCACGTACTATCAATAGTTTAGTAGCTGTTTCTTATGAAGATAACACTATTACAACTGGCGTATCTAGTGAAGATAAATCTGCCTGGGCACAAGCCGGTACTGCACGCTCTTTAATCAATAATATGGTTGAAGGTGTAAGTAAAGGTTTTGAAAAGAAATTAGTTTTAAACGGTGTTGGTTACCGTGCAAAAGCTGCAGGTAAGGTACTAAACTTATCTCTTGGTTTTTCACATCCGGTAGACCACGTTATTCCTGAAGGAATTACTGTTGAAACTCCTAGCCAAACTGAAATCACACTGAAAGGTGCTGATAAGCATTTAGTTGGTCAAACTGCAGCGAACATTCGTGAATACCGTAAACCTGAGCCTTATAAAGGTAAAGGGATCCGTTATTTAGACGAAAATGTACGTCGTAAAGAAGCTAAGAAGAAGTAGGGTAATACGATGGATAAGAAAACATCTCGTTTGCGCCGCGCTAAACGCGCCCGTGCAAAAATTAGCGAGCTGGGTGCGAATCGTTTAGTCGTTCACCGTACTCCTCGCCACATTTACGCACAATTGATTGCACCATCTGGTTCTGAAGTTATTGTAGCAGCGTCTACATTAGAAAAAGAATTAAGTGCTCAGTTAGATAAAACAGGTAACGTTGAAGCAGCAACTGCTGTAGGTAAAGCTATAGCAGAACGTGCTGTTGCTAAAGGTATTACTAAAATTGCCTTTGACCGTTCAGGTTTTCGTTACCATGGTCGCGTAAAAGCGTTAGCAGATGCAGCTCGTGAAGCTGGTCTACAGTTCTAGGGGTTGATGATGGCTAATCAAGAAAACTCACAACAAAGTGATTTAGCTGAAAAGTTAATCGCAGTTAACCGTGTTTCTAAAGTGGTTAAAGGTGGTCGTATTTTTAGTTTCACTGCACTAACAGTAGTTGGTGATGGCAACGGTCGCGTTGGTTTTGGTTATGGTAAGGCGCGTGAAGTTCCTGCTGCAATTCAAAAAGCAATGGAAAAAGCTCGTCGTAACTTAGTAACAGTTGACTTAAAGGGCACTACCCTTCAACACCCGATCAAGGGTCGTCATTCTGGTTCTAAAGTTTACATGCAACCCGCTTCAGAAGGTACAGGTATCATCGCCGGTGGCGCGATGCGTGCAGTACTTGAAGTTGCAGGCGTTCAGAACGTATTGTCAAAAGCATACGGTTCTACTAACCCAATTAACGTAGTTCGCGCTACTGTTTCTGCTCTTGCGAATATGCATTCGCCTGAAGCTGTTGCAGCTAAACGTGGCAAAAGCGTTTCAGACATTTTGGGGTAATTGAGCATGGCTAAAACAGTTAAAATAACTCAAGTTAAAAGTTCTATAGGTCGTTTACCTAAGCATAGAGCTACACTTAAAGGTCTTGGATTACGTCGTATCCGTCATACAGTAGAGTTAGAAGATACTCCATCTGTACGCGGTATGATCAACCAAGTATCTTACATGATTAAGGTGGAGGATTAATAATGCATTTAAATACTTTATCTCCTGCACCAGGCGCTAATAAAGTTAAAAAGCGTTGTGGTCGTGGTATCGGTTCTGGTATCGGTAAAACGGGTGGTCGTGGTCACAAAGGTCAGAAATCTCGTTCTGGCGGAAGTGTACGTCCTGGTTTTGAAGGCGGTCAAATGCCATTAAAACAACGTTTGCCTAAATTTGGTTTCACGTCTCGTAAATCTTTAGTTCACGCTGAAGTACGCTTACATGAACTAAATACAATCACAGGTGATGTGGTTGATATCTTTACTTTAAAAGATGCAAACTTAATTACACGTAACATCAAAACAGCAAAAATTATGTTGTCTGGTGATATTACCCGTCCTGTTACAGTTCGTGGTTTAAGTGTTACTAAAGGCGCACGTGCAGCTATTGAAGCTGCTGGCGGAAAAATCGAGGAATAGTACAGGCTATGGCTAAACCAGGTATGGATAACAAAGCACAAGGCGGAATGTCTGAGCTTAAACAAAGATTATGGTTTGTATTCGGAGCACTTATAGTATTTCGTTTAGGATCATTTGTGCCAATTCCTGGTATTGACGCCGCTGTATTAGCTCAGTTGTTTGAACAACAACAGGGTACCATTGTAGAAATGTTTAACATGTTCTCTGGTGGTGCTCTTGAGCGTGCCTCTGTATTGGCTTTAGGTATTATGCCGTACATTTCAGCTTCAATTATTATGCAATTGCTTACGGTCATGCACCCAGCAATGGCAGAATTAAAAAAAGAAGGTGAAGCTGGACGTCGTAAAATTAGCCAATATACTCGCTACGGTACTTTAGTACTTGCAATTGTACAGTCTATAGCAATAGCAAAAAGCTTACCTGGTATGATGCCAGGTTTAGTAATGAACGCAGGAATGGGTTTCTATTTTGCTGCAGTAGTTAGTTTGGTTACCGGCACCATGTTTCTAATGTGGTTAGGTGAGCAAATTACTGAACGCGGTATCGGTAACGGTATTTCGGTTCTAATTTTTGCTGGTATTGTTGCAGGTATGCCATCAGCTGTTGGTCAAACAGCAGAAATGGCGCGTCAAGGTGAATTGCACTTATTAGTATTATTACTTATTGGTGTCATTGTATTTGCTACTACTTTTTTCGTGGTATTTGTAGAGCGTGGTCAACGACGTATTGTTGTTAACTATGCAAAACGTCAGCAAGGACGTAAAGTTTTTGCTGCACAAAGTACGCATTTACCTTTAAAAGTAAACATGGCAGGTGTAATTCCTCCAATATTTGCTTCAAGTATAATCTTGTTTCCAGGAACACTTGCTAGTTGGTTCGGTCAAGGTGAAGGAATGGTTGCAGACTTCTTGCAAGAAGTTTCAATCGCTATGTCTCCAGGTCAACCGCTTTACGTAATGTTATTAGCAGCAGCGATTATATTCTTTTGTTTCTTTTACACGGCTCTTGTTTTCAATCCGCGTGAAACAGCAGATAACTTGAAAAAATCAGGCGCGTTTATTCCTGGGATACGTCCTGGCGAGCAAACGTCTAAATATATAGATAAAGTTATGACACGATTAACCTTAGCGGGTGCGTTGTATATTACCTTTATCTGTTTAGTACCTCAGTTTATAATTATTGCTTGGGACGTTAATTTTTACTTTGGCGGAACATCACTACTTATTGTAGTAGTTGTAATTATGGATTTTATGGCACAAGTACAAACACATATGATGTCTCATCAATATGACAATGTACTTAAGAAAGCTAATCTGAAAGGCTACGGCAAATAAGATTAACTTACGTTTATATAACGGAGTAGTAAGATGAAAGTTCGTGCATCCGTAAAAAAGATTTGTCGTAATTGTAAAGTTGTTAAGCGTGCTGGTGTTGTTCGTGTAATTTGTAGCGAACCAAAGCATAAGCAACGTCAAGGCTAAATCTTTAGCAGTAGCATTATACGGATAACTCTGTATAATGCCGCTTCGATTGCAAGAAAGAGACGGGTTGAGTATCCTAACGGGCTTTTCAACCTGATGTAATTTTAATTTAGAATAGGAGATGTGTTAGTGGCCCGTATCGCTGGCATTAACATCCCTGATCGTAAGCATGCAGTAATCGCCATTACTGCGATCTTCGGTATCGGAGCAACTCGCGCAAAGTTAATTTGTGCAGGCGCAGGTATCGCAGAAACAACTAAGATCAGTGAATTGGACGAAGCTCAAATAGATTTGCTTCGTACAGAAGTGGATAAATTCACCGTTGAAGGTGATTTACGCCGTGAAGTTTCAATGAATATTAAACGTCTTATGGATTTAGGTTGCTACCGTGGTATTCGCCACCGTCGCAGTCTTCCTCTACGTGGTCAGCGCACTAAAACTAATGCGCGCACACGTAAAGGTCCTCGTAAGCCAATTAAGAAGTAAGAGGAACTAGACAATGGCTAAAACACCAATACGTACGCGTAAGCGCGTAAAAAAACAAGTTGCTGATGGCATGGCTCATATCCATGCTTCTTTCAACAACACCATCGTGACTCTTACAGATCGTCAAGGTAATGCTTTATCTTGGGCGACCGCTGGTGGCTCAGGTTTTCGTGGTTCACGTAAATCTACACCTTTTGCTGCACAAGTTGCTGCAGATCGTGCTGGTAAAGCTGCACAAGAGTTTGGTTTGAAGAATATTGAAGTGTTCGTTAAAGGTCCAGGTCCAGGTCGTGAATCTGCTATCCGTGCCTTAAATGCTGCTGGTTTTAAAATCACCAACATTACTGACGTTACACCTATTCCTCATAATGGTTGTCGTCCTCCTAAGAAACGTCGCGTTTAATCGCCTCATTAATTAGGAATGTTGGAGAAAGAAAATGGCTAGATATTTAGGTCCTAAGTTAAAGCTTAGTCGTCGTGAAGGAACAGATTTATTCCTTAAAAGCGGTGTAAGAGCAATTGACACTAAATGTAAATTCGATATGGTTCCTGGTCAGCACGGTGCACGTAAAGGTCGCCTTTCTGATTATGGTATTCAGCTTCGTGAAAAACAAAAAGTTCGTCGTATATATGGCGTCCTTGAAAAACAATTCCGCAACTATTATAAAGAAGCGGCACGTCTAAAAGGTAATACTGGTGAAAACTTATTACAACTTTTAGAAAAACGTTTAGACAACGTAGTATACCGTATGGGTTATGCAAGTACCCGAGCTGAAGCTCGTCAACTTGTTAGCCATAAAGCTATTACAGTTAACGGTGTTGTTGTTAATATTCCATCTTTCACTGTAAAAGCCGAAGATGTAGTTTCTGTACGTGAAAAATCTAAAACTCAAGCGCGTATCATCGCTGCTTTAGAATTAGCAGAACAACGTGAGAAGCCAGTTTGGGTTGAAGTAGATAACAAGAAATTAGAAGGTGTTTTTAAACGCATCCCTGATCGCTCAGACTTATCTGCCGAAATTAATGAACAGTTGATTGTTGAACTTTACTCTAAGTAAAGTTGCACTTTAAGAGAGGACATAATGCAGGGTTCTGTAACCGAATTCCTTAGACCACGATTGGTAGATATTGAAACAGTTAGCCCAACTAGGGCTAAAGTGACATTAGAGCCATTAGAGCGTGGTTTTGGTCACACTTTAGGTAATGCGTTACGTCGCATACTTTTATCTTCTATGCCGGGTTGTGCCGTAACAGAAGTAGAAATTGAAGGCGTACTTCATGAGTACAGCAGTAAAGAAGGTGTTCAAGAAGACGTCATTGAAATACTGCTTAACCTTAAAGGACTGGCGATAAGTTTAGAAGGCAAAAATGAAGCTGTTCTTACTTTAACTAAGTCAGGTGAAGGCCCTGTAACGGCTGCTGACATTCAACATGATGGTGATGTAGAAATTGCTAACCAAGATCATGTAATCTGTAACTTAACAGGTGATGGTTCAGTAAATATGCGAATTAAAGTTGAAATGGGTAGAGGATATGTACCCGCTTCAGCTCGTCGCGATGCCGAGGAAGAAGATCGTGCTATTGGTCGTTTATTAGTAGATGCGTCTTTTAGCCCAGTTGTACGTATTGCCTATGATGTTGATTCTGCGCGTGTTGAACAACGCACAGACTTAGACAAATTAGTTCTTGATATGGAAACTAACGGAACGTTAGATCCAGAAGAAGCTATCCGTCGTGCCTCAACCATTCTAGCTGAGCAGCTAGATGCCTTTGTTGAGCTTCGTGATGTGACTGAAGTAGAACAGAAAGAAGAGAAACCTCTTTTTGATCCTATTTTACTTCGTCCTGTGGATGACTTAGAACTTACGGTTCGTTCTGCTAATTGTTTAAAAGCAGAAGCGATCCAATACATTGGTGATTTAGTACAACGTGCTGAAGTTGAGCTTCTTAAAACACCTAACTTAGGTAAGAAGTCATTAACTGAAATTAAAGACGTATTAGCCTCTCGTGGTTTGTCTCTAGGTATGCGCCTAGAAAACTGGCCACCTGAAAGCATTGCTGATAACGATTAATTCGATCATTGTTTTTTAAATAGTTGAGATAAGGATTAACTTATGCGTCATCGTAAAAGCGGTCGCCAGTTAAACCGTAATAGCAGTCATCGCCAGGCGATGTTCCGCAATATGGCAAGTTCTTTAGTTAAACACGGCGTTATTAAAACGACTGTTGCTAAAGCTAAAGAATTACGTCGCGTTGTTGAGCCATTAATTACATTGGCCAAAACCGACAGTGTTGCAAATCGCCGTTTGGCATTTGCTCGCACACGTGATAAAGAAGTTGTAGGTATTTTATTTAACGAACTTGGTGGTCGCTACCAAGAACGTCCAGGCGGATATACACGTATTTTAAAATGTGGTTTCCGTACGGGTGATAAAGCACCAATGGCTTATGTAGAGCTTGTAGATCGTCCAGTTGTTGAAGACGCTGAGATTGTTGAAGAAGCTGTAGAAGCATAACTCTTACAATAGAGTAGTTTTTATATTATAAAACGGAGCTTAGGCTCCGTTTTTTATTTTACTGATTTTATCTTACATTATAATAATTTACTCATATATACTTAGTCTACTACTTGACCCTGCACAGTTTTATTCGTATAACAAATACCGAGCTTTTATTGGATACCATCTATGTCGTCTAGAAACCCTATTATTGCTGTTACTGGTTCATCTGGTGCTGGCACATCAACTACAACTGATTCTTTTGAACATATATTTCGTTCACTAGGTATTACTTCAGCTAAAGTTGAAGGGGATAGTTTTCATCGTTATTCACGACAAGAAATGGATTTAGAAAAAAGAAAAGCTACCGAAGATAAACGTAACATTAGTTATTTTGGTGATACTGCGAATGATTTTGATGCCTTAGAAAACCTATTTAAGGACTATTCAGCTAAAGGTAGAGGCAACATGAGAAGGTATTTACATACTTTCGATGAAGCGGTTCCTTACAATCAAATGCCGGGTACATTTACCCCTTGGGAAGAGTTAGGTGAGGGTACAGATTTACTCTTTTATGAAGGGCTTCATGGAGGTGTAGTTACAGAAAATAATGATGTAGCGCAGCATGTCGATTTACTTATTGGTATGGTTCCTATTGTTAACTTAGAATGGATCCAAAAGATTGTCCGCGACACGAACAAAAGAGGTCACACCAGAGAAGCTGTAACGGCAAGTATTGTTAAAAGCATGGAAGATTATATATCGTTCATCACTCCCCAGTTTTCTCGAACTCATATAAATTTTCAACGTGTTCCCACCGTTGACACCTCGAATCCATTTAGCGCAAATGCAATTCCTACTTTAGACGAAAGCTTTGTGGTTATTAGATTTAGAGAAGGAACTAAAGTTGATTTCCCGTTTTACCTCAGCATGATTGATGGTGCTTTTATGTCGCGCATGAATACACTAGTTGTGCCAGGTGGAAAAATGGGCTTAGCTATGGAATTATTACTTACCCCTCTTATTCAAGAAATAATGAATAAAAAAGATAAAGCAAATAAGCAATTAGATTGGATGAGTGATTTGTAATTATTGAATACTTATGACTTTTTGAATTAAGAAATTGTTAAGTATTTATTATCCTAAAACTATGGGTAATATTAACCGATTTAACTAACATCAGTGCGACAGAACAATACTTATCTACTGATAGCTCAATAGCACGTTCAACAACTTTTTCCTTGATGTTTTTACCGGTGACCGTAAAGGTTAAATGTATATCAGAAAATAGCTTAGGAACAGTCTCTACTCTTTTGCCCTCCATATCTACCTTACAATGAAGTAAATCTTGCTTAGACTTTTTTAAGATCTCTACTACATCTACAGATGAACACCCACCCAAAGAAATTAGTACATTCTCGAGCGGAGATACAGCTAAATTACCGTTATTTGCGTCCATAAGAACAGTATGCCCAGACTCACTAGAACCAATAAATAACTCATCGCTTTTCCATTCAATTGATGCTTTCATTATTTCTCTTCATTACGCTTTGCCAAACTAATTTCACTGTCAAATAAATTTTTAATCAATAAAGCAAATTCTTTAATAAACGTTAATTGTTCTACAGTTATTGGGTTATGTACTACAGTTGATAAAATCTCTTCTAAATCATGCAAAATAGAATCAACTTCTCGGATAATTGTATTGCGTTGATTAAACGATAATTTATGTTGCAAGCATAGTTGAATTATTTGATCGGCAAGTACTTCTTCAATTTTTTCAATTATCGTAGGCGAATTTGAGCCTTGAGTTGATGCTAAGTTTTCAAATAAACTTAGATGCTCTGTCAAATATTCTATGAGATGTATATAACCGTTTTTGTCAGTAACCACGTTGAAGATTTTAAAGTGAAATTATTTAATTATATAATAGATGATTTGTGAGTTTTTTTCTTAAAAAAATACCTTTATTAGAAAAAATTATGTGAAAGGTATATGAATCCTATTTAATTTTGAGTGAATGTTTAGATTATTAAAAGATAATTTACATATATACTTGTTATCAATCAAGATCCTCGTTTCAGAGCGCATGAGCGTCAATGTTTATAGTAAGTAATTCAAGGTAATACTTTATTGTAATAATATTTTATGAAAAATAAAAAACCCTGCTATTTGCAGGGCTTATATTTATAAGATAAACAATAATTTAGAACTTAGCTGTAAACTTAGCATATAAATATGTGCCAGCCAAATCATAAGAATAATTTACTGTATTTGAATCATCGTAATTAGACATGTACGGAGGCTGAGTATTAAATAGATTACGAGCACCTGCAGATACCGTATAAACATCGCTGATGAAATAAGTACCTTGTACATCAGTGTATATTACAGAGTCAGCAATTGTATCTAAAGTTTCATCTGTACCATTAATATCTTCACCTTCAGACTGGTAGCGGAAATTTAGGCTAGCAGAATAATCGTCAGTGTAGTATGAAAAGCCTAAGTTAGCTCTTAATTCTGAAAATACAGCCGGACTATCTTCCCATTGATCATTAGCTACCATACCTGCTGCTTCAATTTCAGCACTACCTTCAACTAAAGTGTAATTATACTCTAATAGGTAAGTACCGTTAAAAGACGTAACTAAGTTACCGTTTGCTATATCAATATTATAACTAAAATCAAAATCGACTCCAGATGTTTCAAATGTCGATAAATTTGCATTGGTAACTAATACTCCAGATAATACTTCACTTACATTTCTGCGAGGCGAAGTGTTGTGAGGTGGGGTATCTAAAGGTCCATATTTACTGCCTTTAATTAGGTTACAAAGTGGGCTTGAAAAACTAACGCTGCTGTAACATTCAGCAGCAATGTTATCTACACCAGCTGTACCGACTCCATCTTCAATTTTAATATCAAAATAATCAAATGCCATGTTGAAGTTTTCGATACCTGAAAATACAATACCAGCTGTAAAGCTCTCTGATTGTTCAGGCTCTAAATCAGGGTTACCGCCAACTATAGCGTTAGATTGTGTATCTGAACTGAAATCAGAAGGGATACCATCTGCAGCACAGTTAGCTTTCAATGTAGCATTCGAGCTAGCTCCATAGTTCCAACACGGGTCAGTATAACTAATAGCTGACTGTTCTTGAGGATTAAATAATTCGGTGATATTTGGAGCCCTAAAACCTTCAGCAAAAGTAGCGCGCGCCAATAAACCTGAAACAGGTTCCCATTCAATACCAAGTTTAGTATTTGTTGCTGTTTTATTCTGATTACTATAATCAGAACTTCTAACAGCTGCAGTAAGTGTTAAACGTTCAGCAAACTTTAAGCCAGATAAAATAGGGAGGCTAAATTCAGCATAAACCTCTTCTACTGTATAGTTACCTTCAGTTCTTTCGCCTGCTTGACCGTATACTTGACCTAAAGCTTCAGCCCCGTCTGGTTCATTTAAATATGAATCAGTGCGGCGTTCGTACCCAGCAGCCCATAAAATAGAACCACCTGGTAAATCTATATCACCAAAATCACCAGAAATATTAGCTAAAAATTGAGTAGTTCCTCCTTTACGTACCGGTGAGAAAGTTACTGAAGAAAACGCACTCTGCTCTGGAGTCATGGTGTTTTTAGCAAACGGGTTCCATAATCCTGGACATTTGTCATTTGCATCACACAATTCAGGGCTAAGTAAAGTTTCAGTATTAGGGCGATTAAGCTCTCCTGTATTTACTCGAGCATCTACAAAGCGAGAATAATTGTATGAAGCATCCCAATTCCAACCATTTCCGAACTCACCTTCTAGACCTGCAACTATACGATAATCACTTGTATCTTGTTCAAACCCACGACCGCCACCTTCGGTAATACGTCTGTTTATAGAAACATCGATACCGTAAATGTTATCTGGGTGCGCTGCTGGAACTGGTGCACTCCAAAAAGTTGCTGCTGGAGCCATTCTTTGGCTAGACTGGCGATTTGAAAAGCCCGCTTCAGAAAAAGCAGTAATAGAATCAGATAATTTGTAAGTTGAAGCTGCATTTACTGAAAATACTTTAACCGGAGTAACTAAGTAACTTGTTGCCGCATAGTTATAACCATGAGTTGCTGTAGAAAAGGGAACGCCAGCTCCATTGATTGTTACATAACGAGATCCAACTGTTGAATCATCAGCTCTCTTGTCTCCAACTACCTCACCATTTATTAAATAACCTTTAGGTAAATTTACCCGTCCGAAATCGGAATGAGATGAGCCACCACAGTATTTTTCTGTACCAGCACCGTCATCCCAAAGTGGACATGCTGAATATGCTCTATCTGCCTGAGTGATTTCTTCTCGTTCTGTATAATCTACAGAAAATACTACATTACCTTTGTCGTTAGATGCGCCAGTTACGATTGAAAATTTGGTTGTTTCTCCATCACCTTCAGTTGTTTCATCATACTGAGCTGTAACTTCTAAACCTTCAAAATCTTTTTTAGTTATAAAATTGATCACACCTGCAATAGCATCAGAGCCATATATTGTTGAAGCGCCATCACGTACTACTTCAATACGTTCAATGAATGATGTTGGGATTGAATTTAAATCACCTGAGTTAAAGCGTCGTCCATTGATAAGAAGTAATGTACGACCTGAACCAAGCCCCCTCAATGAAGCTGAGGCGATACCCGCACTTGCATTGTTCACGTTTGAGCCCAGTTGTGCTCCGTTAATAGCAGGGATTTTTGAAATAAAGCTTTCAAGAGACGTAACGCCTGAGGCTTTTATATCAGCAGATGTGAAAACACTAATTGGACTAGCAGCCTCTAAATCTGTACGCTTGATACGAGATCCTGTGACCGCTATACGTTCAACTTGTTCATCTATATTTTTTTCAGCAAATGCAAATGTTGGAGCTGATAATGTAGCAGCTGCACTTGCACCACAAATCATGGCAAGGCGTACAGCCTTGGTAAGTTTGCTATTCTTGTACATATTTAGTTCCCTAGTATTTATAAAATATTTATTATTAAGTATTTTTTTGTTATGACTTTTATGAAAGGTCATTTAACACATTAAATAGTGTCTTCGACATTTATTATTTGGGTTTATTGATGCTATTTATATAGTAAATGCGACAGTTGATTTGATTAAAGCGATGAGTAACTGCTTAACCTCTTATTTTGTTACAAAATGAAGTAATTCATTAACAAAATAAAACTTACACGTGTAAATTATTAAAAAAAGTTAGTTTGAATATCAGATTTGCAAAGCTATTTTTCCTATAATTAATATAAAACGACACGGCTTTATTCTCATTGCTTTTAAGCTGAAGTTAGACTTTTTTTACATTAGTACTTTCAAATATTTTATCAGCCGATGCAGCTACAAATCCGGTATATAACTCGCCATTTTCTAAAGGATATCTTTTAGCAAATTCATAGAAGCAGCTTGGTATTAATGCCGCTTTGTCGCTGAATATCACTTCGGCTTTATCTGCAATGGTTGATGATTGCTCTAGCATCACCTTTTTATCACCTTTTATTTCACCGCCTGCGGTATTTAACAAAAAGCCTCCATTTTTAACAGCTGTATTTACACTTTCTATATTATCAAAGTTTTTTAAGTGATTGATGCTTACTGTAAAGTGATTCGCTCGATAGCCCCATGCTGCCATCCATGCAGCATATTCGCTTTCTGCCAGTAGTGTTTGATAGTCTTGGTAGCTTACTTGCCAGTGAGTACCTGAATATAAAAAGCTGTTATTTTCAACTGATGATGAATCAATAGCATCTACCATGGTGTTGATAATACTTTGAATAGGTTGCGAGAATTTTTCAACCAATAATTCGCTTATAAATACCTTTGGTAGGGTACTATCTGCATGTTCAAAATGCTTTGCATAAAGCTTTTTTGCTTCAAAATGATATTCTCCACCTTCTTTATATCCTAAAGCAATTAAATGTGCTGCTAATTTTTCTAGGTTAACTTTTGAAGTGTTAAAAGTTCTGTAAGCTACGTGGTCGTTTATTAGGTCATCACCTGAGGATAACAGGTCGTGAATTTTTAAAGCAGAAGGTGTTACTTCTAGATAGTTGCTCCAGATTTTATTAAATAGAGCTTTCACTTCGGGTACAAACTGCATAGTGGTTTGTGTCATGATTAGGTTCCTAAAATAGGTTAAAACAAATTAAGGTTAATTAGTAGGCGTTACAATCAAAAAACCGAGCTGCTAATTAACTTATAAAAATTAACTTATAAAAAGTAACTTATTGGTTCATCTTAAAAGCTCTACAACAATGTTTATTTCGTCATATAGTTATAACAATCGCAATAACCCATTGATCATTTATACTTGTTTAAATAGCCAATTACATCGTGATTTATTTAATTATTAAAACACGGGTGATTAAAATAAATGCCTCGCCTACATATGTAGGTGCTCATGTTCAGTTTAAAACGATGAACCTGCGTATTTGACCATTTATTCTGAGTATAAAATAACTCAGTTCACTATTGCGCTAATGAGCTTGGTATCACATCAAACTCAATAGGGTAAGTAATTTTTATTCAGTGCAACTGTGTTAATAATGTTTTAGTAAATAATTTTATTTGATGCCTTTACTTGATCGTAATGCCTGGGCTTAACGTAACAGGTAAACTTACTTTTTCAGCTTCAACCGATGCTACAGGGTACGAACAATAATCAGCAGCATAATAAGCGCTTGCTCTATGATTACCGCTAGCGCCTATGCCGCCAAAAGGCGCCGCGCTACTTGCACCTGTAAGAGGTTTATTCCAGTTTACAATCCCAGCACGTATTCTTTTAAAGAAGTGTTCATAGGTTGCTTTATTGTCTGATAATAAACCAGCAGATAAACCAAAAGCAGTATTATTCGCTTCGTTAATGGCATCGTCTAAATTATTGTATCTATAAACTTTTAGTAATGGCCCAAAATGTTCATCGTCAGGCATGCTGGCAATGCTAGTTACGTCGATAATGCCGGGAGATATAAAACCAGTACCTGCTTCAAGGTGTTTCATCATTAATAAAGACTCACCGCCTAAACCGAGTAATTGCGCTTGCGCAGCAACTAAACCTAAAGCCGCCTTTTCAGAAATCATTGAACCGATAAAAGGTTGTTCTTCATCATCAAAATAGCCAATCTTTATTGCTTGAGTTGATGCAATTAATTTTTCTAAAATGGCATCTCCATCAGCGGTGTTTTCAATAAATAAACGTCTAGCACAGGTACAACGTTGTCCGGTTGTTACAAAAGCAGATTGAATAATGTCGTGTACTACACCGTTAATGTCAGCAACATCTTTCACTATTAACGGGTTGTTTCCACCCATTTCAAGCGCTAGTATTTTTCCGGGTTGTCCGCCAAATTGTTCATGTAATAATTGTCCAGTAGTTGAGCTTCCGGTAAAAAATAACCCGTCTATTTGAGTATGACTTGCTAAGGCCTTTCCTGTCTCTAATTCACCTTGTACTAAATTTATCACACCACGAGGTAAACCTGCTTTTAACCAAAGTTTTAATGTTTCTTCAGCAACTTTAGGAGTGAGCTCACTCGGTTTAAATACGATGGTGTTACCAGCAATAAGCGCCGGAATAATATGCCCATTAGGCAAATGACCAGGGAAATTATAAGGACCAAACACTGCCACAACACCGTGAGGTTTATGACGAATAAAAGCTTTGGCTCCAGGCATTGGGTTTTCAACAGTACCAGTTCTTTCGTTATGCGCTTTGATTGAGATATTAATTTTACCAATCATTGCTCCTACTTCGGTACGTGTTTCCCAAAGTGGCTTACCTGTTTCTAAAGCTATGGTGTGCGCTAGATGTTCTTTGTTTTCTGCGAGTAATTCACCGAAGGCATTTATGATAACTAAACGTTGTTCTATCGTTAATTCTGCCCATGATTCGAAAGCAGTACGAGCACTTAAAACCGCATTATTTACTTGGCTTGCAGATGCAGACTTACCTTGCCAGATAACTTCATTTTTAGCTGGGTTGACTGATGATACTGCATGGCCTAGGCCTTCTTGCCATGTTCCATCAATTAATTGTATTGCTTGCGACATATCGGTTCCTAAATGCTTTTTACTAAAAGAGTTTCTGTTTAATACGGGCTCAGTTGAAATTGATTTCAATGTGACTTAATTTAATTTTTGTTTAATTTTTGTTTAATTTTCGACGAGGCGGATCCATTCACCATCAACTACCTGTAAGTACTTTGCCGTATTGGGCGAAATTACTACGTTATCTGAATCTTTTTTGAAGGTAACAGCAGCTTGTAAAGCTACAAATTTATTGATGTTGGTATTGCAAATAATATAGTTATTTTCAGTAGCTACATCACCAATAATAACTTGGTGTCTTTTGCTGTTATTAATCGTTTTTATGTTTTTAAGCTGACATTCTACTGTTGGCCCCGCGTCAAAAATATCGACATAACCACCGCGGCAAAAACCTTCGGCTTCTAATAATTTCAATGCTGGTACTGTTTTAGGATGTACTTGGTTAATAACTTCTTGTGCTGATTTACTGAGTAAATTAACGTAAACAGGGTATTTAGGCATAAGTTCGGCAATAAAAGATTTTTTACCAATACCCGTTAAGTAATCAACGGTAGGAAAATCCATTGAAAAGAAATGTGTTTCTAACCAATCCCAAAAAGGAGAACGGCCATTATCGTCTGATACTCCGCGCATTTCTGCAATAACTGTTTCAGCAAAACGATGTTTATGCTCAGCCATAAATAAAAAACGTATTCTTGATAAGAAGCGACCATTTTTATTTTTACGGTGACTTTCACTTAAAAACAGGGTGCAAATCTCAGTGGTTCCGGTGTAGTCATTACACAAGGTAAGTGTTTCAACTGTATTGTATATATTAAGCTCTCTTGAGCTGTGAACCACCTTACCTACATGGTAATGATAAAAGGTATCTTCTAACCCTACTGCAGCCTCAATTCCGCTTGTACCAACTACTTCACCCGTTTCAGTATCTTCCATTACAAACAAGTAGCCTTCATTGCCGGGTTTAGTTACCTCGGCTTTGAACGACAATTCAGCGCATTTAATACGTTGCTTTAATAAGGCTTCGTTTTTTGGTAACGAGGTAAAGCCATGTCCAGATTCTTCAGCAATACGATATAGCGCGTCGTAATCGCGGTGTTGAATAGGGCGCACTATGATCATATTAATATCTCTGTTAGGTTTTACTTAGAAAATAGAGTGTTAACTACGGTACTAAACTTACTTTGTTAGCTTAGCTACGCCTTTTTCAAAGCGCGCTAGTCCTTCAATAATATCTTCATCAGGAATAATTAAAGAAGGGGCAAAGCGTATTACGTTTGCGCCTGCTACCAGTGTCATCGCGCCTTCTGCAAGTGCTGCATTTAAAAAGTCTTTTGCTTTACCTGCGTATTTTTCATTGAGTACTGCACCAAGTAATAAACCTTTTCCTCTAATTTCAGAGAAAACATGGTATTTATCGTTAATTGCATTTAGGGCATCAACAATCATTTTTGATTTAGCTTTTACGCCATCAAGTACTTCAGGGGTATTAACAACGTCTATTGTTGCTTCAGCAACAGCGCAAGCTAGTGGATTACCACCGTAAGTACTGCCGTGTGTGCCAATTTTAAGATGCTTAGCAATTGCTGTTGTAGTTAACATTGCGCCAATAGGAAAACCTCCACCTAGCGATTTTGCACTAGTTAAAATATCAGGCGTTATGTTTAACCCCATGTAAGCGAATAAATCGCCTGTTCTACCTGCACCTGTTTGTACTTCATCATAAATTAATAATGCATTGTGTTGGTCACATAACTCACGTACACCTTTGGCAAATTCCGTTGTAGGTGAAATTATACCGCCTTCACCTTGTAAAGGTTCCATGACTACGGCACAAGTTTTATCTGAAATAAGCGCTTTAAGGCTGTCTAAATTATTGTATTCGGCGTGAAAAATGTTGCCAGGTTTAGGGCCAAAACCATCAGAATAGGCCTCTTGACCACCTACCGTTACGGTAAAAAATGTTCTACCGTGAAAACCTTGCTTAAAAGCAATGATTTGTGATTTTTCAGTACTGTATTTTTCTAATGCCCATCGACGCGCTAATTTAAAAGCTGCTTCATTTGATTCAGCGCCTGAGTTTGTAAAAAACACTTTGTCAGCAAAGGTAGCGTCGACGAGTTTTTTGGCAAGCCTAAGAGCAGGTTCATTGGTCATTACATTTGATAAATGCCAAATTTTATTACCTTGCTCAAGTAAAGCTGAGGTAAGTGCGGGGTGACAGTGACCTAAGCAAGTAACAGCAATTCCGCCAGCTAAGTCAATAAATTCACGTTCTTCTTGATCCCAAACACGAGAACCTTTTCCACGAACAGGAATTACCGCAGAAGGGGCATAATTAGGAACCATTACTTCATCAAATAACGGACGACTAACTGGAAATTGATTTGTCATTGCTTACTCCATAAATATTGGCGCTATGCCATTTTAAAAAACACTTATGAGTGGTTGAATGGTTAATTAGCAAGGCTAATAACGTTTTATTGGTTATTAGTAAGCGTGTTAATTAAACATAATCGACCAAAACAAGTATAGGAACAGACGTAGATATTTGGTACAAAAGTCACGTTGTTTAGTTGTATTATTATGGCAGGTAATTTTTGATTTGTCTTGTATGAAATACTGCAAGCCCTTTAAAATAAGCGCTTCAAGAGTTTTTTAAGTGTTTTATTCAGTTAAGTTGAATAACTATATTTAGGGTAAATGTTAAAAACATTAACGCTTAGTGAGCGATACTTAAATATGTATAAAAACTACAGCTTTAAACGTTTGTGATAATTAATCAAAAAATAAATATGAATTATTTATTTAAAAATCAGTTTTATATGATCAATATCACTTTTGTTTAATAAACTAATATTACTTGCCGACATTTTTACTGCGGATAGGAGTCTTTTTGTTTCATCTTTAGAAATTAAATCTTCTTTAGCTAAACTTCTAAACATAACGTAGGTTTTCGCTTTGGCAACTACTTTGGCAATCGGCGACATATCTTTAAACTTAGTGGCATAAGCTAAGTCAAATAAAGGCTCTGTAACTTGCAAACGATCAAAGCGCATTAACTCCACCATATCAGCGGTTATTTTATCGCTGTGATGTGACAGTTTTTCTAATAATAACTCAGGTGATGAATCAAACTCTACGAGCACGTCGTGAAGTTTTTTATCTTTGTTCGTATAAGTGGCTTGTAGTTCTGATTTATATAGCTTGTTGTAGGTTTGTAAAAAGCAGCGAGTTACCGCCAAATAACCAATATTAGAGAGCATGCCGGCGCTAAAGGCGGTAAATTTATCAAGCCCTTCTTGTTCAGCCAGTACCGATGAGGCAAGTGCAATGGATAAGCTATTATTCCAAAGTTTACGTTTGAGTAATGCAAAAGGTGAGGTAGTAGCAGGAAGCCAATGTTTTAAAATAAAGGTTGGCATTACAAGCTTAAGGTTGTCTAGCCCAACGTAACTTAACGCTAAGTTTGCATCGTTTACTTGTACGTCGGCACGTTTTCTATATTGTGGTTTATTGACTAAATTAATTAGCTCAGCAGATAACCAAGGTAACGAATGTATTAAAGGGAAAATGCGCTTTATTGACGTTGCCCTTAAACACAAAAGTTCGAGCACTGAAGGAGCAGCTTCTTCAATATTGAGTATGTCGTTGTATAAACTGTCTTTATTTTCAAACACAGCATTAACTTTTTTATTCACTTTAGTAAAAAATTGTTCCATAACTTGCGCTTTAAAATGATTTTGACCATGCGCTTTAATTATTTTATTTTTATTCGCTTCTTCTTCAATTTCTAATAATTCTCTACGACGATTAAATTGTTCACTGTCTTGATGATCAGCCATTGAAATTTTGCCATTAGTTTTCTCGGCAAAATCTTTACCTATGAGTAAGCTAATAGCTCGAGTGTGAATGGCTGAAATATCTTCATTGTTTTTGAATATTTGCATGTATTATTTTGATAGTCTTATTTTATTAAATTTTTTATTATCAATGACTCAAGCTACATCAGTATTAAGAGATAATGACGATTTCACAAGCTTAACTAAGTAATAATTACAGAATTGTTACTTAGTATTGTAGCCAACTAAGATAATTAACCAAGTATTGACTGCATATAAAGTAAATAAAATTAATACTACTTATCTTTTATTGATAATTACAGGGGTGATCTTTATACAGGTCTATAAAGTTACTAAGTAATTGGTGACCTTGTTCGGTTAACACCGATTCAGGATGAAATTGTACGCTTGCAATCGGTAAGTCTTTATGAGTGAGTGCCATAATTTCATCGCTATTATTGTCGTGGCTCCACGCAGTTACAATTAATTCGGCTGGCAGGGTATTTTTATTTACTAATAATGAGTGGTATCGAGTTACTGTTAATGGGTTGTTAAGATTATTAAATAGTCCTTGGTTATTATGAGTGATACTGCTGGTTTTACCGTGCATTACCTTAGTGGCTTTTTCAACTGTTGCGCCAAAATGTTGCGCAATACATTGATGTCCTAAACATACGCCCAATAATGGAATTTTTCCTGCGAATTGTTTAATAACGGCTAGCGATATGCCCGCAGAACTTGGATCGCAAGGTCCTGGCGAAATAACAATATATTTTGGTGCTAAACGTTTTATTTCATCAATACTAATTTGATCGTTTCTACATACCTTAACTTCTTGCTGTAGTACTTGAAAATAATGTACTAAGTTGTAGGTAAAAGAATCGTAATTATCGATCATTAATAACAAGCAGGTGTTCCTTTATTTTCATATATACCCTTTACCAATCAAGATGCTCGTTTCAGAGCGCTTGAGCGTCAATTTTTATAGTAAGTAATTCAAGGCAATACTTTGTTGTAATGGTCGTTCCCTTGTAAAAAGCATTAACGACGAAGTCATCGTTTAAAGGAGTAAACGCTCAAGTGCTTTTTCGAGGGGTCTAAAAACAATTTATACTTCGTTATTAAGTTTAGTCATGTTTCTACACGGATGTAGAACATTAGGGTAACGCAGGAGCAGTTACCGAGAACAACCATGACATAAACTTAATGCCTTGCATACATGGATGTCGTCCTTAGATTTCGTCTGGAACTTGAAATCTGTGACTAAATTTTTTTTAGTTCCAACTGAAACCTGCATCTTGAATGATAACGAGTAAAAAAAGTGACAATATCTTAATGCGGTTTATTCTAATTGGCTAAGGCTGACAATACATTATTTATTTAAACGCTTTTATAGAAAAATTTCGTATTATTGCCGTATGGTACTGGGCTTGTATGGGCTTGAAAGAGTATAACTTGCCTTGAAAAAAGCATTTTGATTGTTATCAGGCATGAGCTAAATAAAGAGCTAAAATAAATTCGCAGTATCTTAAAGGCTAAGTTACTGCGATGTAATAAGAGGTTAGTTGGTTTGGACTTAGTCAACTTTAAGCCTAAACTAAAACCTGCACCTCGTCGTTTTGAAGGCGTGTATCGTAAGTTTTAATCGCTACGGTGTCATCGTCTAAACATTTACCGCTATGTAAACCAAAACGTTGTTTATATAGAGGTGATGCTACATAAATATCACCTTTACAATCGCCAATTAAACCACGGTACAATACATTTGCTTTGCCAATAGGATCCCAATTACCAACGGTAAGTACTTCGTCTTTTACCTGAAAAATAGCAATTTGCTCTTCGTTAGCTAATAGCGCACATACACCCGAGTTTTTTACTAAATCTTCTTTATGGCAAATGGTTTGCCATTGTTTTTCAATTGTCATGTTAGGTATTCCTTACGCTGGTTCAACTTCACGTTTGTTAAGATCTATTGAGTGAATTTGAACACCCTTATAGCTTTTTTCTGCGCCACGTGCAGGTCGTATTTGCTCTCGCTCCGTTACAAACTCAATATTGGCATCAATAGCTTTTGAGTTAACAAATTGGCGGAAACGTTTTAATTGCTTAGGATCTTCAATCGTTGTTTTCCATTCACACTGGTAAGTTGCTACCACTTCTTCCATTTGTTTTTCTAGTTCGTCATTAATACCTAAATGGTCATCAATGACTATTTTTTGCATGTACTCTAAACCACCTTCGAGGTTGTCTAACCATACTGATGTTCTAGTTAAACGATCGGCAGTGCGCACATAAAACATTAAATAGCGGTCAATATATTTTACGAGGGTTTCATCATCTAAATCTGTGGCAAATAAATCGCCGTGGCGTGGCTTCATACCACCATTACCACTTACATATAAATTCCAGCCGTTTTCAGTGGCAATAACACCAATATCTTTACTTTGCGCTTCAGCACATTCACGGGTACAACCTGATACGGCAAATTTTATTTTATGAGGCGAACGCAAACCTTTGTAACGATTTTCAAGATCAATCGCCATTGCCATACTGTCTTGCACGCCATAACGACACCATGTACTACCTACACATGATTTAACTGTACGTAACGATTTACCATAAGCATGACCTGTTTCCATACCTGCAGCAATTAATCGCTCCCAAATATCAGGTAATTGATCAATACGGGCACCAAATAAATCAATGCGTTGTCCGCCAGTTACTTTGGTATAAAGGTTATATTCTTTAGCGACTTCTCCAATAACAATTAAACGTTCTGGGGTAACTTCTCCGCCGGGCATACGAGGTACAATTGAGTAAGTACCATCTTTTTGCATATTACCAAGGTAAGTATCGTTAGTGTCTTGCAGGGGTAAATGATCTTCTTTTAAGATGTAATCGTTCCACACAGAGGATAAAATAGACCCCACCGCTGGTTTACAAATTTCACAACCAATGCCACAACCGTGCTTTTCAATAAGGGTATCAAAGTTTCTAATTTTTTCTGCTTTAACAATATGAAATAACTCAATACGGCTATAAGCAAAATGCTCACAAAGGTCGGTACTAACTTCAACACCACGTTTTTCAAGCTCGTGATCAGTTACTGTTTTAACTAAAGCAGCACAACCCCCACAACCGGTAGTTGCTTTTGTACATGATTTAACACCGGCAACATCACATGCTCCAGCATCAATTGAGGCAATAATATCGCCTTTAGTTACGTTTAAACATGAACAAATAGTGGCAGTATCAGGTAATGCATCAACACCTAGAGTAGGTTTTTCACCTGAGCTTGGTAATATTAAGCTGTCTGGGTGCTCTGGTAATTCAATTTCATTTAAAGCGTATTGTAATAATGAATCGTATTCGCTGGTATCTCCTACCAATACTGCGCCGATTAACGTTTTACCGTCTGCACTTACAACTATTTTTTTGTATACATCGTCAGGTTGATTAAAGTATGTATATGATTGCGCGCCAGCTGTACGTGCATGCGCATCACCAATTGAACCTACATCCATACCCATTAATTTTAATTTTGTGCTCATGTCTGCACCAGTAAACTGCTGCTCACCACCTAAAATATTATCGGCAGCAACTTTAGCCATGGTATAACCTGGAGCTACTAATCCATATATAAAGTTATTCCATAATGCACATTCACCAATAGCATATATATGTTCGTCTGAGGTTAAACATTCGTTGTTAACTACAATGCCGCCACGTTCGCCTATTTGTAAGTCAAAGTCGCGGGCTAGGTTGTCGTAAGGTCTAATACCTGCTGAAAATAAAATTAGGTCGGTTTCAAGGTGAGTACCGTCTGCAAATACCATACGGTGAACACAATCTTCACCATCAATAATTTCTTGAGTCGCTTTTTGGGTATGAACTTGTACACCAATACTTTCAATCATGTTGCGAAGGAGTTCACCACCGTCTTTATCTAATTGAACTCCCATTAATTGTGGTGCAAATTCTACTACGTGTGTTTGTAAGCCTAGCTCTTTTAAGGCATTGGCTGCCTCTAAACCTAATAAACCACCACCAACTACCACACCGACTTTGCCAAGATTTGCTGATGCTTGAATGGCGTCTAGGTCATCAATGGTGCGGTAAACTAAGCAATGTTCTCTTTCTTTACCCGGAATAGGCGGAACAAAAGGATAAGAACCGGTAGCGAGTACTAGTTTGTCGTATTCATATTTTTCACCAGTTTCGGTACTAACTGTTTTTAAAGCTTTATTGATGTTAGTTACTTTAGCATCAGTGAAAAATTTAACGCCTAATTCGTTGTAATGTTCTGGTGTGGTAAGTGCTAGATCTTCTGCTGTTTTACCTGCAAAATATTCAGATAAATGTACTCGGTCATAGGCGAGCCTATCTTCTGCAGAGAGTACGGTAATTTCGTAACCTTCATGTTTGGCCATTTCATCAACAAAGTGATGACCTACCATACCGTTTCCTACTACAACGATTTTTTGTTTTGCGCTCATACTCACAATCCTACTTAGCTATTTAATGCCGCATCTTTGCGGAAATGAGGTGGGGGAAATACAGGACGTTACAAGGCACCTCGGCTTTGTAGTGGTAAAGCAAGCAAGGTGCCATTAATATTAAGGTATTTATATCAGTAAGTTATAGGTTTACTTAGGGATTAACTACTTTTTGTGCACTAGTGTGAAGAGCTATACGCACAAGTGCAGTGCAAAATTTTGTGAGCAACTTAATACTTAGCAAGTAAATCTTATTTAATATGAGAGAAGTATTATTGAAGTATGAGTTGGGTATAGTTAATACCGTTTAAGCATTGCAAACTTATTATCAATCAACATATATATTTTAGAACGTGTGAGCGATATCAATTTAATAACGTAAATATTAACGCAATAAGTAATATTGCTGACATTCCTTGCCAAAACTGAATAGGGTTACGTTCCATTATCGGCTGTTTTTTATACTCTTGTAGGGCATTAATATTGGGTTTATTTAAATCAGCATAAAACTCTGAAAACGCTTGGTATCTTAAAGCAGGATCTGCTTGAGTAGCTTTTTTTAAGGCTAAATCTAACCATAACGGCAGTTCACTTCTAAAGTGGCTAATTTTTTTGTATTGAAAGTGCGCATAATTTTTAAAGGTAACTTCTGCTCTTAGCATGGGTTTATAAGGTAATTTACCGCATAACATTTCATAAGCAATAACCCCTAATGAAAACAAATCACTTTTATGATCAGCATGTAAGGTTAGTAAGGTTTCAGGCGCAATATAATTTAAAGAACCTTGTGGAACTGACTCTGCAACGTTATCGCTATTTTCTTCTAGTGAGGCAATAAGTACGGTGCCATAGTCAATTAGGGTTACTTTGCCATGAGCATCAATCATGATGTTGTCAGGTTTTAAATCTCGATGAACTAGATCTAGGCGTTGAAAGGTGCGTAATGCTTTAATTATTTGTTCTATTATTTCGCGTACTTGTGCAATGTTCGGCTTGGGGTTGTCGTGTATCCATTCTGCAAGTGTTTGCCCTTCAATATATTCACATACATGATATAAAAAATCACTGTTGGTATCGGCACTTTGTACTCGCATTACATTACGGTGATTAACGCGTTCACCTATCCAAGCTTCACGCATAAAGCCTTGTAGATATAACATGTCTTCAGCAAAGTTCTCTGAGGGGATTTTAAGTACACACATGCTAGCGTTTAGCTCGTTTTTAACTAAATATAAATGTGAACGTATGCTGGCGTGAATAACTTTACATACTTTGTAGTTATCTATTTTCATGCCTACTTCAAGTGCAGGCGGAATGGTTTTACTAAATAAATCTCTTTCTATTTCAATGAGTTCACGGTTAGGTGTGCCACCAATATACATTAACAAGCAACTAACGTTGTCGTTACTGCCCATTTCTAAAGCAAAATCTACAATATGTTTGCTAATGGCCTCTAAATCTTTATTGGTTGGTTTTTTAGGTAAATTTTGTAATTTAGATTGAATGGCTGCATTTGATAAAAAATCGTGTACGCCATCACACGTTAGTAAGTAAATATCGCCAGCTTTTACATCTATTTGATGCACGTCAACTTTTAAGCGTGGATCGGCACCTAAAGCACGGGTTAATACCACATGATTACTACCGTTACCGCTTCTTCTGTTATGATCGCGAGTAATTATTTCTATTTGATTTTGGCGTAAAACACTTAAACGCGTATCACCAACATGAAATACGTAGCCAGTAGACGATTTAACAATAAGCGATGTAAAAGTGGTTAGCCATTGTGAAGCATCTCCACTTTCGGCATCAGTTTGAGAAGATAACCAATGGTTTAAACTGGTAAGAACCTTTGAAGCCGATTTTTGTGTAGACCAAGTATCTGGCGTAGCGTAATAATCATTTATAAATTGAGTAACTGATATTTGAGCTGCATCGGCTGCTCGGCTAGCACTAGATAGACCATCGGCAATAGTTGCAACTATGCCTTTGGATGTTATCTCGCTCGCTTTGGGTACTAGCGCGGCAAAAGCGTCTTGGTTTTCTGGTTTTTTACCGGCTGTGCTATAACCACCAAAGCACACATTTAATGTAGTTATTGTATTTTGATGGTTATTTTTTGATTTTTTAGTGCTTTTTTTTGCACCTTTTTCGATAGGTAGCCCAGTACTTAATTTAGTTGTTAGTTGAGTACTGGTTTTAGTATTTTTTATAGGATCAAGAGACATTAATAAGTTCTATGCTACCGTCTTCACGTACTTCGGTAATTGTACCTTTGGGTTCTTGCATAAATAATAATGCGATAAATCCAAGTACTGCCGTAGCCGCAATAACTAAAAAGAATGTTTCGTAGCTTACCACTGAAAGTACGGTTAAATAAACTACCGCTCCTACGTTTCCGTAAGCACCTGTCATGCCTGCAATTTGTCCTGTTAATCGACGTTTGATTAATGGCACTGCAGCAAATACCGCACCTTCACCTGCTTGCACAAAGAAAGAACATGCCATTGCTGTTATAACCGCAATAACTAAAGGCCATGAACTATCAATTAACGACATTGCAAAATAACCTAAAGCCAAACCCGCTGTTAAAATAAGTAAGGTTTTTTTACGACCAAATTTATCACTTAACCAACCGCCACCAGGACGAGACATTAAATTCATAAAGGCGTAGGTAGAGGCTAACATTGCTGCGTAAACCATATCTAATTCAAATGTTTCAGCAAAAAATAACGGTAACATCGAAACAACCGCTAGTTCTGAACCAAATGTGGCAAAATAAAGAATGTTTAATACGGCAACTTGTTTAAACTGATAACGATGTGCTTCAGGTACAGCTTGTTTAAATAAATGGCCATTTACCTTATAGGTTTGTTTTACTTCAATTAAAAATAATACAATTAAAGAAGCATAAGCAATAAGCGTGGTAGTTTCTGTTAATAATTGTACGCCAGCAGGAGATAGTTTCCATGTTAGTAATGCTAATGCGCCGTACATAGGTAGTTTCATTAAAAGTAACAAGTAAAAATCAGGAACACTGGTAACTTCCATTGCACCCGTTTGTTTAGGTTTAAAGTAAGTTGAACCTTTAGGAGTATCTGTTACATTGGCATACCAAATAAAACTAAAAACTAAACTTAATACACCGGTAAGCGCGATAGCGTATCTCCAACCATCTTCACCACCAAATAATAACGCTAACGACGGTAAAGTCATTGCCGCAGCAGCTGAACCAAAGTTACCCCAGCCACCATAAATACCTTCAGCAGTACCTAATTCGTTCGCCGGAAACCATTCAGACACCATCCGGATACCCACAACAAAGCCAGCACCAATAAAACCTAAAAGAAAACGTGATAGGGCGGCTTGTTCAAAGGTGTCTGCAAAGGCAAACATAAAACAAGGTAAACTACATACCGCAAGCAACAAAGCATAAACCAAGCGCGGTCCATACTTGTCGGTTAACATACCGATAATAATTCGCGCCGGAATAGTTAACGCGACATTAAGTAACATTAATGTTTTAAGTTCGCTTTTTGTTAGCCCTAAACTATCACCAATAACCGATAGTAAAGGGGCAAAGTTAAACCACACCATGAAAGTTATAAAAAATGCCATCCAACTTAAATGCAGAACTTTCATTTTCCCTGTAAAAGACAATATGTTTATGCCAGCTTGTCCGCTCATTTTGTATTCACCACTTTTTGTAAGTTGAAATTTAAAAACTATTAGTATCGTATGAGCAAGCCTAATGCCATACAGGTAAATAATTTTAATAACTTATAATCAGTGACTTAGCGTGTATCATAAAAGGTAGGTTGTAATAAATTGCACTGTTGTAGGCGACTTGCACGTTTACAGTGCGTAGTGGTGTTATTGTGCCGAACACAACGAAAAGTTCCTTTTAAAAGAAAAAGTTAGCTTTTTAGTCAAGCAAACTTTTGATAAAACGCTTTTAACTGTTGTTGCGCAAAATTCAATGTAGTGGGGATTAATTGCACTTTATTACCGGGACGAAGTTGACTTAACTTGAATAAATCGGTTTGAATAACAACACCTAAAACAGGGTAGCCACCTATTGTTTGTCGTTCTTTCATTAAAATTATGGGTTGATTATTTTTTGGGAGTTGAATTGTTCCAAAAGTGACCGGCTTTGAAAGAGTTGGTGCTTTGCTTGATGTCATTGTATTTTCAGGTAGTGGCGTTAAACAATATCCCATACGATTACTATTAGCAGTTATGCCAAATTGATGGTTGTTAAGTGCCTGTTGTTGCTCAGTGTTTAACGACAACCACAAGGCTTGGGGAATAAATCGTAAAGTTAAAGTCTTAGGGATTTTTTGATAGAAAGAACTGGGTAGTAATGTTTTAGCGGTTTTTTTTATCTCCTCATTACTTACATAACATTTATCTGATAAATTGATAATACTCGCTTCCTTAATAGCCGGTGCGCTAAAAGCTAAGCTTTGTTCAGTTGAGGTTTGTGCTTGACTATTTAACCAATGTTTACTGTGAATTCCACCAGCAAAAGCTAAGTAACTGTGTAGACCAGTTTTAGGCTGAGCAAAACTTATAATATCGTTAGTATTAAGTTGGTAAACTTGCCAGTTTTTTATAGGTTGATCGTTTATCGTTGCGCTACAGTCAGCGCCGGTAATAGCAATGGTACATTTTTGTGCTACTTTATATGATATTTGACCTAAAGTTATTTCAAGTTGTGCGTTGTTTAGCGTGTTTGATAATGTATCAGCACTTACAAGGCCTGAGCTTTGATCATTACGAGCAAGTAAATAATTAGCAAACAAAAATGCATACTCGTCGGCGGCACCGCCAGCACTAAAACCTAAATGCTGACTCGCTATTCTGCCAAGATCTTGAATACTGCATAAACCATTCTTTTTAATTACTGTTATAAAATTTTTGCTTTTGTTGTTGAGCGGCTTATTCATGTTAACTCTTCTATAAGTTGACCGCCTAAAGCTAAAAATTTTGTTTTATCGATTGGAACAAATTTTACCTGCTGCCCTAGCTTAATGGTGCTAGTAAATGTTTGATCAAGCTCTTGCTTAAGATTTTTATCAGGTTTTTTATTAGGCTCTTTATTAGGTTTTTTATTAGACTTTTTATTAGGTTTTTTATTAGACTTTTTATTAGGTAAGTTATCAGAGTTATCATTAACTGATGTGCTCACCTGAAACATTTCGATAGGTGTTTGCCCAATAATATGCCAACCGCCAGGGCTTGAAATAGGGTAAACAGCGGTTTGTTGTTGGGCAATTGCAACAGAGCCTTTTGGTACAGATAATCGTGGTGTAGATTTTCGAGGTAATTGTAATTGAGGAACTAACTCGCCTAAATAACAAAACCCCGGCGTAAACCCCAATGCATAAGCGCGATAAATAGTTTGAGAATGTAACTGAATCACCTCAGCAACGGTTGCCCCGATTTGCTGAGCAACACAGCGAATATCCCATCCAGAATCTTCAGCGTAATAAACCGGAATTTCAACAACATTATTTAACGTTGTTAAATCAGTTAAGCATTCATTTTTTATGGGGGAGTTATTTACAAGGGGGTTATTACTCGTAGAATTAATACTTCGATGAGAAACGTTCTCGGTAAAATTAAGCATTGAATAAGATTGCGTTATTGCGTGACGTAATATTGTATTTAGTTTGTCGTGTTTGAGCTGATCAAACTTATAATAAATAATTAGGCTGGCGTAACTGACCACTGAATCTATGACTATATTTTTAAGTGCTAAATAAATTTGTTGTTGGCAATATATGATGTGTTGATGTTGGTGCGAACAAATTTTTTCAGGCCATTCAAGAAGTACGGTATTTTCACTTAGGTATGAAATGCTTACGTGGGAAGTGCTCCCTAAATTATTTTTCATAGTAATTTATTTAGCGCTTTAACTACTTTAATAGCTGCTGGATTATCGCCGTGTACACAAAGAGTATCAACTTCTAGCTTTAAAGTTTTTCCATTTATACTGGTTATTGTATTGTTATTGAGTAATTGATTACAGCGCTGAATAATTTTATTAGGATCATGAATAATGCAGTGTTCTACTTTACGAGAAACTAATAAACCTTCATCGGTGTATTCTCGATCGGCAAAGGCTTCAAACATTAATGTAATGCCATTTTTTTTGGCTATTTTTTTAAATAATGTTGTATCTGGTAATGCTTGGATTAATAAGGGGAGTGTCGCATCAAATTTGGCTATAGCTTGGCACACGGTTTCAAAAATTACAGGGTTTTTCATCATGTCGTTATATAAAGCGCCATGGGGTTTTACGTAAGCTACTACCACTTTATTGCTGACACATAAGGCGTGCAATGCGCCAATTTGATATTGGATAAGAGCTATAAGTTCTTCAGGTGAGTAATCAATACTAATTCGACCAAAATTAATTTTATCATCATAGCTAGGATGCGCACCAATGCTTACGTTATGTGTAAGTGCTAACTTAATTGTGTTTGCTATAGTTAATGGATCTGATGCATGAAAGCCACACGCTATATTCGCCATATTAATATGGGGCATAATGAGCGAGTCATTATCATGGACTTTTTCACCTAAATCGCAGTTGAGTTGCATGGTTAACCTTTATTTTTGGTGATGAGCCAACGTTACTTTTTTCACTGATTTAATATAACTTAGTAGCAAAACTCAAGGTTTACTGAGTACTATATTTGATTTGGGAATGGCACTACAGGCTAATACATAACCATTTTCTATGTCTTGCGCAGACAGTCCGTCGGTTGAACGTTGCTCAACCTCACCGCTATCAAGTTTTATAATACAGCGTCCGCACATACCTCCACGACACGAATAAGGTAAAATTAAACCAGCGTCCTCACTTTGTTCTAAAATAGTTTTTTTGTTATTACCAATAACTTCTTTATTCCACGAACTAAAGTTGATTTTTGGTTTTTTATTAATCTTAGTGCTCTTAATTGAGGCGTTAGCTGGCGCAATAATCTGTGTATTGGTTTGGCTATTGGTTTGGCTATTGGTTGACGTAGTTACTGACGAAGTTAATTGAGTTGTCGTACTTCTGCTTTTTTTTATTACAAACAACGGTGCTTTTTGAGTTTCAATAATTTCTACTTTGTCGCCTAATTTAATTTGACCTTGATTAAGTGGCACTAAATTTTGACCAAACATAACGTCGCCAGCTTCAACTTGTCGGAAAGTTTTTAAGGTTTTAAGTGGTTCTTGTTGAATGTTTTTTTCAGCAGTCTCGGGATTAATTGTGGTAAAAATACATCGAGAACAGGGCTTAGTTACTTCAAACTCTACCTCACCTATTCGAATATGTTTCCATGTATCTTCTTCAAAGGCGGTTTCAACATCAACAACTATATTAGGCCTAAATTGTGCCATTGAGGCGATATTATTCGTTGTTAATTTTTGATTAAGATAAGCAAGGGATTGCAAAGACAAAAGCAAAATAGGGTAGCCATCAGCAAAGCCCACGTGGCTATTTTTGTTTTTAACAAAGCGTTCAGAATTTTCACCAAAAAATAATAACTGACAAGGTTTATTTAAATATCGACTAAACCATAAGTTGTAATGCTCAGAACTTTGTTGACCATTAATTTCGGTGCCCCACACGCTTGTATTTTGATATTTGCTTGAAAGTTTTGCATATTCGATCGATAAAATTGGCATGCCAGGCGCAGTAATATTTATACCGTTTTGGGTTAAGTTAGCTTGAATTAGACATAAACGAGGTTCGGTACGAGCCGTTAACATTTCACCATTATTGGTAGTGATCATAAATCTACGATCAAAAGCTAACCCTAACTCTTCTACCCAGCTAGTAGAAAGTTGAATACCTGACGTTGATTTAATCGGGTAAACCGAAATTGATTGTAATACGATATTTACCACGCTATTCCCTTATTAAATTGTTTGATCCAAAAGTCTTTAACTTCATCATAATTCTATCACTAATAAATAATCTATCACCAATAATAATAAAATGTATGTGTGGTTATCCTTGTTAATTTTTTGAAATGCTTAAGAGTCGGTTTTATTCTCAATTAAAGTGCGAACTTACCTAGCAAACCATTAACCTGCAAAAACAAAAAATATTTTCCAAATATCAACAAGCCCTAGTGTTAACTATAGTGACTAAGGTATATTGCTATCTTATTACAGTGCTAAAAGCAGATTAATTAGCACTCTTTTATGACGAATTTGGTAAACACATGCATATTCATATATTAGGTATTTGTGGCACATTCATGGGTGGTATTGCCGCCATAGCCAAACAATTAGGACATCGCGTTTCAGGTTGCGATGCTAACGTGTATCCACCAATGAGTACACAGCTTGAAGTATTAGGGATTGAATTAAAGCAAGACTATTTAATTGAACATTTACAAGATGAGCCCGATTTAGTGATTGTAGGTAATGCCATGTCGCGTGGTAATGCAATGGTTGAATATGTGTTAGATCGCAATATTGCCTACACTTCAGGACCTCAATGGTTATTAGAAAACGTATTAAAAGACCGTTGGGTATTAGCAGTTTCAGGTACTCATGGAAAAACCACTACCAGTAGTATGCTAACCTGGATTTTAGAATACGCCCATATGGCACCGGGTTATTTAATTGGTGGTGTTCCACAAAATTTTGAAAGTTCAGCTCGTTTAGGGCAATCGCCTTTTTTTGTTATTGAAGCTGACGAATACGACACAGCCTTTTTTGATAAACGCTCAAAGTTTGTTCATTACCGACCACGCACTTTAGTCATTAATAACTTAGAATTTGATCATGCTGATATATTTAACGATATAACCGACATTCAAAAACAATTTCATCACCTTATTCGAATGGTGCCTAGCAATGGGTTGGTACTTTATCCGCATAGCGAGCAAGCAATAACTGAGACAATTGATCAGGGTTGCTGGACGCCAATCCAGCAAAGTACTGATGCAAAAAATAGTGAATTAGGTTGGTATGCTGAAAAGCTAAAGCTTGATGGTAGTGAGTTTTGTGTCAATTTTAAAGGAGAAAAACAAGGAGTTGTTAAATGGAATTTAATTGGCGATTTTAATATAGACAATGCCTTAATGGCGATTGCTGCCGCCCGACATGCTGGAGTACCAAGCGAAGTGGGTATTGAAGCGCTTAGCGAGTTTATTAATACTAAACGCCGCTTAGAACTACGCGGAGAGGTGAATGGTATTCGGGTATTTGATGATTTTGCTCATCACCCAACGGCAATTAATAAAACCTTAACGGGCGTGCGTCATCATGTAGGCAAAAAACGAATTATTGCGGTATTAGAGCCCCGATCAAACACCATGAAATCAGGTGTGCATAAAAATACCTTGGCTGCATCGCTTGAACATGCAGATCTTGTTTTTATATACCAAGGCAACGGCGTTGAATGGTCAGTAGAAGCCTTAATAAAAGACTGTAAAGCACCTTGTACAATCAGTGCTAATTTAGCCGAAATGACTCAAGCTATTGCTGAAAAAACTCAAGCAAACGATACAATTGTAGTCATGAGTAATGGTGGTTTTGGTGGCATACATACCAAACTACTAGATGCGTTAACCGACAAATACAAAAAGGCTTAAAATGAGCTCCACGTTACTTAAAAATACCGATAATAACGATAATGGCAATAATATTACAATTAATAACACAGGGTTTGATAAAAAAATCACCCTAGCGATAACGGGAGCTTCAGGCTCTGCTTACGCATTGCGATTAATTGAATGTTTAGTCGCGGCCAACTATCAAATATTTTTATTGTGCTCAAGAGCTGCAAGAGTAGTATTTGCTACCGAAGTAAACTTGAAAGTCCCATCATCGCCCGATGCGGCTAGCCAATTTTTTATCGAAAAATTTAAAGGCAAACCCGAGCAAATTATTGTATTTGGTAAAGAACAATGGTTTTCCCCCGTAGCTTCAGGTTCTGCTGCGCCTAAACTAATGGTGGTATGCCCATGTTCAACAGGAACACTTGCCGCTATTAGCCAAGGCATGAGCGACAACCTAATTGAACGTGCGGCCGATGTAGTAATAAAAGAGCGCGGACAGCTCATTTTAGTTGCACGCGAAACTCCGTATTCAACCATTCACTTACAAAATATGCTAACGCTTTCACAAATGGGTGTAACCATTATGCCAGCATCGCCAGGTTTTTATCATAACCCAGAAACCATAAACGACTTAATTGACTTTATGGTGGGCAGAATACTCGACCATATTGGTATTGATCAAAAAATCATGCCGCGTTGGGGGTATCAGAAAGGGTAAGTGGTAATTGATTTATATTCTTGATCTTAAAGTAAAAGTTTATTTTTCTTAGTGTTAAGTAGTTTGGAATGTTTTGGGAAACAAGGTTTTCTACTATTAACCCTAGTGTGGAGGTATTATTTTGAGTTCTATTAAAGAACGCTTTTTTCGAAATTCAAAATCAACAAGCTGACGAATGGATTAAAGAAAGATTAAGTAATGATAGTTTGGATGAAAATTCTGAAGAATATCAAAATTTAGTTAACGATTATTCTGATTATCAAGTTCATTTATTTGAAGTAGCCGAATGGGAAGCTGAATTAAAATGGTATAAAGAAAACGGTCCATCCGTAATTCATAGTAAGTTTATTACTGAATTAAATGCCCTAGAATTAATGGTTTTAGATAAATTAGCGAAGCAATCTGAAATTCTCTTTCAATTACACTCTGCTCCTTTTTTTAAAATGTTTTATGCATATACTGTTACTTTATTAGAGTGCTTTTTAGGTGATACTTTAAAAACTATAATTTCTAAAAATGATGTATTTTTAAATAATGCTATTAGCAAATTTAAGATTCTTAAAAATGTTAAATTATCAGAGTTATCTAATACTAACTTAGATGTTAATTCATTAGTAATTAAAAAGCTTGATGAGGTATTGTTTCATAATATTCCTAATGTAATTGAAATGTTTGAACAAGTGCTGAGCATTAATCTTGATATTGATATTTCAAAAATAGTAATAATCACTAAATTAAGACATGATATAGCTCATAGAAATGGCCTTACTCTAGATGTTAAAAGTGTTCATGTTAGTGCAGAAGATTTACTTGTGGTAATTAATGATATCAAGAAGTTTACAGATGAATTACAAGAAAATATTAATTTTGAATCGATAACATAACTAAAACACTGTAGTTTCCCGTTTTATTGTTCACATACTTACAAGATTCAGATCTAAATTACACAACTTAAGAACTATTGTTATTACTTTTTTCAAGTCATCAATTTGGGTAACCTATCAATATATCGTTGTTTTATTTGTCGACATTTTTAGCCTCTTAGCGAAACGTTATAAGTAAAGGTAACCTATGCACTCTGACGAACTCATCAAATTATTATCCGATAGCGGAAGTAAGGATTTAGCATCATCATTACAATGGATTAATCCAATACCTGAAGATGCCTCGGCTTTACTAGAAAAAATAGATATGGCATTAAATATTGTTAAATTTTCTCAATCAAGGCGCGCTGAAGAGGGCAAAGAAAGTTCAACTAATCATCTTGACTCTTTAATACGTTTAAAATCAGAAATTCGTAGTATTTTAGATAAAAGTTAAAGTAAATCTATTTATTAAGCGCTCAGTAGGGCACATATAACGAACTAAGTAAGGCGAAATAAAAACTGCCTTGAAAGAGAAGTATTTAGCGATTGTAAGTAGCCTGCCTTAACAAAGTACTCAAGCCGGTAATTTAGGTTGTGCCAAAATAGATCTGCGATCAATCAAAAAGATGCACTTGTACCTTGGTATGATACAACCGAAATTGATGTGGTTGGTATCATAAAATTGACGTTTGAATCTTATTTAAACGTCAATACCTTATTGATACTTAAATTGTGATATAACACAAACGTAAATGATAAGTAGAATTTAGGTTGTTATGAATAAAAGTGTAATAGCAAAATTTATAGGCGTTTTTGTAAGCCTACTCGTTATTTGGAAAGTTAACGATATATTTTTAATAACGCCCTGCATTGAGCAAGGTGGAGTATTTCAACTTGAAAAAGGTCAGTGTGTTTTAAAAGACGGGCAATTGTTTAGTACCGGTTTTGAAATGCCTTTAGTAATTTTATATGTGATTATTGGTTTTAGTGTTTCCTTTTTTGTTGCTAAATTAATTGGGGTAGTTCTAAAAAAATAATGAATTTATAGTCAATTTACAAAATTAAGGTATAATCTTAAAGTTGTAACAAAATGTAAAATATTTAAAAATGAACAAAATTTAATATTGTATATGTTCTTTAAGGAACATTTTAAAAAAAAGGAAGTAAAATGAAAAAGAAATTAGTAGCTTTAGCTTTATCAGTATCTTTGATTTCTGGCTGTTCAAGTATTGTAAGTAAAACTGATTATGCTGTAGCAATTAACACTAATCCAGGAGGAGCAAACTTTTATATTACAAATAGAGCAGGACAAAAAGTTGAAAGTGGCGTAACTCCTTCAACAGTTACACTTAAGTCGTCTGCAGGTTATTTTAAAGGAGAAACTTACACACTAGTTTTTAATAAAGAAGGTTATTCTGAAAAAAGTCACACATTCACTAGTTCAGTTGATGGTTGGTATTTTGGGAATTTACTTTTTGGTGGAGTAATTGGAATGTTAATTGTTGATCCTGCTACAGGCGCAATGTACAACTTACCTGATAGAGTTGATGTTCCACTTAGTGAAGAAGGTACTGATACAATAACTATTGCTACAATAGACTCTTTAACCGAAGAGCAAAAAGCACTATTAGTTAAAATATAAAATAATTTACAGTATGTTTGAGATTTTAATCTTAAACATACTGTAAATTATACTTTCTCACTGTATTTATACTTTATAATCAAATACCAAACATTCCAGTTTTAATAAAATATTTTTAAAGAATTAAATCTATTTTACTTAATGTAAGAAAATAAAATGAAAACAATGACATGTAATCAACTAGGCGGTGGCTGCGATAAGCCATTTACAGGTAATACATTTGAAAAGATTGTCGAACTAAGTAAATTACACGGGATGGAAATGTTTCAAAAACAAGATCCTGATCATATGCAAGCGATGCAAAAAGTTATGGTAATGATGCAGCAACCACAAGCAATGCAAGCATTTATGGAAGAAAAAAAACAAGCTTTTGAAGCACTACCCGAAGATTAAGCGTACGGTTTACTCTCAAAAAACTGACTTGAACATCATGGCACTTATGTGAAATAAAAGGCTGTATTTATGTTGGAATTAAGACCTAACTGCGAATACTGCGATAAAGATCTTCCTCCTGAGTCGACACAAGCTCGTATTTGCAGCTACGAATGTACTTTTTGTAAAACTTGCGTTGATGAACTTTTGAAAAACGTTTGTCCTAATTGCGGCGGCGGTTTTGCAACTCGACCTATTCGACCCAGCCAAGCTTTTAAAAAAGGGCTTGGTCTTCAACATCAACCCGCTTCAAAAATCAGAGTTAATACTGCGTTAAGTAGCAGCGAAATATTGGCTTTTTCAGATCCAATCAAAAATACTAAACCAGAACATCGTTAACATTAGCTAATTTTTTTAAGGTCATTTAAAATCTAGTGATTCATGAGACTGAATTGTATTAATTCAACTAGCCTAAATTAAAATCGAATTAATACTTAAGTAATTATCTAAATTAAGCTGTTAAAATTAATGGTGATTTATTGTTATCAATGACTTCTTTTAATTTAATGTGTTTATACCCGTTACCATTCAAAATGCAGGTTTCAGTGGGAACTAAAAACAATTTAGGCACAGATTTCAAGTTCCAGACGAAAGCTAAGTACAGACATCCATGTATGAAAGGCATTAAGTTTATGTCATGGTTATCTCATGACTACACTTGATAACGACGAATAAATTGTTTTTAGACCCATCGAAGAAGCGATTGAGCAAAATCACTTCATCGTTAATACTTTTTATAAGGGAACAACCATTACAATAAAGTATTGCCTTGAATTGATATCGCTCACGCGCTCTGAAACGAGCATCTCGATTGGTAACGGGTATAATAAGCCAAAAACGGTACTCATTAGTTAACTCTAAGCATTAAAATACACTGAGAAATATGATGAATTTTACACTCACCCAAATGGGGTTAGCCTTACTTATCTTTATGATTGTTGCAGGTATAGTCAGTTACTTTTTAGGTAAACGAAAAACCACAACACCGATAAAAGCAGCATTGCTTGGCGCAGTATTTTCGGTTATTCCCATTTTAGGTATAATTTATATCGTTTTCTTGGCGAGTAAAGATGATTTGATTGGCAATTAACACCAAAAATTAATAAATGAGAACAATGTGAATAGTAAAATCGTTGCTTACCATAAAGACGATGAAAACCATTGGGTAGCAAGGTTAGCTTGCGGTCATTTTCAGCATGTTAGGCATAACCCCCCTTGGGTAAATCGCCCGTGGGTTGAAACCCTTGTTGGGCGTAAATCTATGTTGGGGCATCAATTAAAGTGTAAAAAATGTGATAATAATGTACCTGATTACATCGCCACTTAGCTTTATTTGCTTTAACGTTTAGTAGCTTTTAGAGCGTGTTAACTGTAAATTTAGTTCTATTTTATTTTTAAAAGAGGCAAACATAATGTCGGATGCAAGCGTAAATATCAACGCACACGAAAAAATTAATTATGTTGAATTTCCAGCAAAAGATCTTAAGGCAACAAAAGCTTTTTTTGAGTCGGCATTAGCATGGAAATTTAAAGACTTTGGTACTGAATATATCGCCTTTAGTAATGAAGGTGTAGACGGCGGTTTTTTTAAAGCCGATACTGCAAGCACTCAAGCAACGGGTGGTGCACTTATTGTTTTATTCAGTAACGATTTAGATAGTACACAGCAAAAAATAAAAGCAGCGGGCGGTGTTATTACACAAGACACTTATGAATTCTCAGGTGGAGAGCGCTTCCATTTTTCTGAGCCTAGTGGTAACGAATTTGCTGTTTGGGGTGAGCTTTAATTTAAATGAGTATTTACCTTGTTACCGATATTTTCGGTATTACTTCGGCTTTGCTAACCATGGTTAATACTTTAAATGAAACATTGCCTGACTCTTCACCTTTAATCCATATTATTGATCCCTACCAAGGTGAAAATATGAATTTTGAGAATGAAGAGGTCGCTTATTCCCACTTCACTGAGCAAGTCGGACTAGAAAGATATACTCAGCATTTACATTCAATTCTTGTTTTAGCAAATAAAACGCGTTTAAATAAAACCTCTCCAGCTACCACTCAAGCTGTTCAATCGCCAATTGATCAAAGTTTATATTTAAACAAGCAACAGCAATGCACTAAATGTACGGTTATAGGTTTTAGTATGGGAGCATCGGCACTTTGGACTATTTCTAATAACAATGACATTAATATAGATGAAGCCTTTTATTTTTATGGTTCTCAAATCCGGCATTGGATGGATATAAACCCAAAAATAAAAGGAACGGTTATCCTTCCTATTTCGGAACCACACTTTGACGTAAACGCTTTACAGATAAAGCTTGAAGAAAAAAATATGCTATCTGTAATACGATGTGACTATCATCACGGTTTCATGAATGAAAATTCAACAAATTTTAATCAGCACGCCTATAATCAATATACCCATTGGCTTAGCGAAAATATTTCGTAAGATATTAGCGTAAACCTACTTTTGCCAAATTTATCTTGTTAAAATTACCGGATTAAAGCCAAAAATTTTACTACACACGAGCTGCTCTTATATTCTTTTTTGGAATAAAAAGGCAGTTTCTAATCTTTTTCTTTTTAGCCTAAGACCATTATTATTTGGCTATTATTTTAAATGGGCGAGTTGACATTATGTTGCCAGGTCAGAAAAATTTAAACCAAACAATGCTCGATGCAAACCAACTTGCATCTTTACAAGAAGCTATCGCTACTTACACACCGCTACAATTAGCGTGGACCAGTGGTTACTTAGCTGCAAAAAGTGAAGGTGGTTCAGTTGCTGTTCTTCCTACTGCATCGGCCGCTGCTTCAACGCATGTTCAGCCTACACTCACCATTTTGTTTTCATCGCAAACCGGTAACGCTAAAGGTGTTGCAAAAAAATTAGCCGAAAATGCTACCGGTGCTGGTATTAATGTTAACTTTAAAAATGTCTCAGAATACAAACCAAAATCATTAAAATCTGAAACACACTTACTTATAGTTACCAGTACTAATGGCGAAGGCGAGCCGCCTGATGACGCTATTGAATTTCATGAGTTTTTAAATTCTAAAAAAGCACCCAAGTTGCCAACCTTGCAGTACAGTGTTTTAGCATTAGGCGACAGCAGCTACGAATTTTATTGTCAAACAGGCAAAGATTTTGACGATCGTTTAAAAGCACTAGGTGCTACCCAAGTTGTTCCTCGAGTAGATTGTGATGTTGATTACGAAGACGATGCACAAGCATGGGTTAATAACATAATTGAAACACTCAAAGTTGATTTAACAAAAACTGGTGAGGCAGAAATTGCACCTACTGCTGGTTTGTCTGGTGTTGCAGAAGCGGTAAGTCAATATACAAAACAAACACCTTATGCTGCAGAACTATTAGTTAGCCAAAAAATTACCGGTCGCGATTCTGCTAAAGATGTGCGCCACGTAGAAATTGATTTAGGCGAGTCGGGCTTAACTTACCAAGTCGGTGATGCATTAGGTGTATGGTTTGAAAACTCATCAGCGTTGGTTGAAGAGTTAATTGCTACGTTAAAATTAAATGCTGACGAAAACGTTAGCATTAAGGGTGAAAAATTTACATTAAGCCAAGCATTAACATCTGAATTAGAAATTACTCAAACTGCTCCTGCTTTTATTGAATTTTGGGCAAGTATATCAGGTAACGCAAAACTTAAAGCTTTAGCGGAAGACAAAAACGCAGCACGTGAATATTCAGCTGAACATCAAATTATTGATATTGTTAAAAATGCGCCAAGTGATGTAGCTGCACAAGTATTTGTTGATGCACTTCGTAAAATTACCCCTCGTTTGTATTCAATCGCTTCAAGCCAAGCAGAAGTTGAAGAAGAAGTTCACTTAACAGTTGGTTTAGTTAGTTATGAAGAGAACGGTAATACACGTTTTGGTGGTGCTTCAGGTTTCTTAGCAAATGATGCCAAAGAAGGCGCAAAAGTTAAGGTATTTGTTGAGCACAACGACAACTTCCGTTTACCAGATGATGGTAATACGCCAGTTATTATGGTTGGTCCAGGTACAGGTGTTGCTCCATTTAGAGCATTCATGCAAGAGCGTGAAGCAAATGATGCCGAAGGCGATAACTGGATGTTTTTTGGTGATCAAACTTTCACACAAGACTTCCTATATCAAGTTGAATGGCAAGGTTATTTAAAATCAGGCTTATTAACTAAAATGGACGTAGCTTTTTCTCGTGACCAAGCTGAAAAAGTTTACGTACAAGATCGTATTAAAGAAAACGCTAAAGAAATATTTGAATGGTTAGAGCGTGGCGCTCACCTATACATTTGTGGTGATGCAAACCGCATGGCAAAAGATGTACACAACACCTTAGTTGATGTAATTGCCTCTCAAGGCGGCTTAACCCCTGAGCAAGCGCAAGACTATTTGAAATCGTTACGCAGTAACAAACGTTACCAGAAGGACGTATACTAATGACAACTGAATTTAAAGACATTAAATCTACCGGTGACGGCCCCATCATTGTTGAAGGTAAACATGCGGATAACGAACGTTTAAAGTTAGAAAGTAACTACCTACGTGGCACTATTGTTGAAGATTTAGCTGACAGAATTACCGGTGGCTTTACACCAGATAACTATCAATTAATACGTACTCATGGCATGTATCAACAAGATGATCGCGACATTCGTGCTGAGCGTCAAAAGCAAAAATTAGAGCCATTACATAACGTAATGCTTCGTGCTCGTATGCCTGGCGGTATTATTACGCCAACACAATGGTTAGCAATTGACAAGTTTGCGAGTGATTACACCTCATACGGCAGCATTCGTTTAACAACCCGTCAAACGTTTCAATTTCACGGTGTTTTAAAGCCTAACATTAAGTTAATGCACCAAACGTTAAACAGCATTGGCATTGACGGTATAGCAACTGCAGGTGACGTAAACCGAAACGTATTATGTACAAGTAACCCTATAGAATCTGAACTTCATCAAGAGGCTTATGAGTGGGCTAAAAAGATTAGCGAGCACTTATTACCCAAAACGCGTGCATACGCTGAAATTTGGTTAGACGAAGAAAAAGTTGAATCAACTGAAGAACCTATTTTAGGTGAAAGCTACTTGCCTCGTAAATTTAAAACGACTGTTGTTATTCCACCAAAGAATGACATCGACGTTCATGCAAACGATTTAAACTTTGTTGCTATTGCTGAAAACGGAAAGCTTATTGGTTTTAACGTGTTAGTGGGTGGTGGTTTAGCCATGACTCATGGTGATAACTCAACTTATCCACGCAAAGCAGACGACTTTGGCTACATCTCAATAGATAAAATTTTAGATGTTGCTGAGGCTGTAGTTACTACGCAACGCGATTGGGGTAACCGAGTTAATCGTAAAAATGCGAAAACAAAATACACTTTAGATCGTGTGGGCATTGAAACCTTTAAAGCTGAAGTTGAAAAACGAGCTAGTGTAATTTTTGGTGAAAGCCGTCCTTACGAATTTACTAGCCGTGGTGATAGTTTTGGATGGGTAGAAGGTGTTGATAATAAACATCACCTAACATTATTTGTTGAAAATGGTCGTTTAATTGATGGTCCTGATAGCCCTCTTAAAACAGGTGTAGCCGAAATTGCTAAAGTGCATAAAGGTGACTTTAGAATGACCGCCAACCAAAACTTAATTGTTGCGGGTGTTGCTGCAGCAGACAAAGCCAATATTGAAACACTGGCTCGTCAATACGGCTTGATCATAGACCAAACCTCTAATCAGCGCCTAAATTCAATGGCGTGTGTTGCGTTTCCAACCTGCCCGTTAGCCATGGCAGAAGCCGAGCGTTATTTACCAGGTTTAGTCACTGATGTTGAAGGCTTGTTAAGCAAGCATAACGTTGCTGATGAGCATATTATTTTACGTGTTACTGGCTGCCCCAATGGTTGTGGTCGAGCAATGCTGGCAGAAATTGGCTTAGTAGGTAAAGGTCCAGGAAAATACAACATGTACTTAGGCGGAAACCACGCCGGTACGCGTGTACCCAAACTATACAAAGACGGAGTTGACGAAGCTGGCATTTTAACTGAAATCGATCACTTAGTAGCACGTTGGTCAACTGAGCGTAATGCCAATGAAGGCTTTGGTGACTTTACCATACGCGCTGGCATTATTGCTGAAGTTAAAGTAAGTAAGCGTGACTTCCATGATTAATACTAGCCCATTGGCTATTAACAACCATTCTGCGGTTTCAACGCCTGAACCTTTGTTGCAGCAGTGGAATGAGTTGTTAGAAAAAGAATCTGCTTTAGCGCGTGTTGAATGGTCGATGAAGAACTTGCCTGCACAATTTGTTTTATCATCAAGTTTTGGTATTCAATCTGCGGTAATGTTGCATTTGTTAACGCAAGTAGATCCTAATATTCCGGTGTTGATCACTGACACAGGGCATTTATTTCCTGAAACTTATCAATTTATTGATCAGTTAACTGAACGCTTAAATTTAAATTTGCATGTATACAGCGCAAAAGAAAGCGCTGCTTGGCAACTTGCTAAGCATGGTGAAGAATGGAATAAAGATGAAGCGGCATTAAAAGCTTACAACCGTCGTAACAAAGTAGAACCGTTAGAGCGCGGTTTAAGCGATTTAAACGCTAATACATGGTTTACAGGCGTTCGTAGGCAACAAACTGCTCATCGTGAAAACTTACCCGTAGTGAGTATATTGCGAGGACGTTTTAAAGTACATCCTATTATTGATTGGAGTAATAAAGACGTTCATCAATATTTAACTAAGCATGGTTTACCTTATCACCCATTATGGGATCAAGGTTATGTATCTGTGGGTGATGTACATAGTACAAAACCATTAACCTTAGGTATGGATGAAAGCGATACGCGTTTTTCTGGCGGCCAAAGAGAATGTGGATTACATACCGATGGCGATGGGATATAGCCTTTTTAATGACGAAATGAGTTAAATTAGGTGCGGAAAATGAGTTTTATTTTTCTTTAACTTTAGGTATAGATGAAAGCGATTCTCGTTTTTGTGGCTGCCCAAGAGTATGTGGATTGCATATTCTTGGTGAGGGTAATTGGTTTAGCTCACCGAAAAATGAGCGTATAATGAAGAGCTCAATAATGGTACTAACTCTTTATTCGGGTTATCAGAAATCAGTAAAGCTAACTCACTTCCAATTGAGGTGAATTTATAAAAACGTAAGCCACATTGGTTAGTTTTAGCCGTAAGGGTTAAGGTTTTGCCATTAAAATTGAACACCATTTGTTCGCCTTTTTGTAAGGCTTTAGACTCCGCTTCTTCACTAAAAATAAGCTTATTATCCGCCAAACTTAAAAGCTCGCTGTAACTTATGCCACACTTATTTAAATTAACGCTGCTTTGAGTGGTTTTACTCATAAAACTCCACAAGCCAGGCGTTTTATAGGAGCCAGATAACAAGCGCAAATTTTTTCTACTATTATCCTTCACCACTAAACTACACACTTTTGCGAGTAATTTAGCATCGGTAATACTCATTAATTTAAACACGTTAAGCGATTTTAACGAGAAAGATCCCGGTTGAGTAATTTCACCGGCTAAAATTTTAGCCCACAAATCTTGCATAGTTTTATTGCTTACGTCTTCTGCTAAATAAGTGAAACGATTAAACCAATCTTGGTCTGCTTTAGCTGAATTAGCGCCGCTAGGACAGTAATGTAAAGATTTTTGAATAATCGCTTCTAAATTTTGTTGCTGGCGTAAACGGGAAAAGCGTTCTCTTTTTACTACACGCTCCTCAAGTGGCATTTGTTTGTTTTCAGGCAGTAAAGCCCCATCAAGTACAAAATGTTTGGCTAAGCTTAATAATTGTTTTTGGGAAGAGGAACCCGCTATTTTAGGCTCAGGGTTGCTACTGTGCTCAGAAATTTCTGTTGATATGACTGCTGATTGAGTCGTTGATGAAGCGACTAACTTTTTTTCAGCTAGGGGTAGCGACTCATCTTGATCTTTCATTATAATTAACCCTTATACCCGTTACCAATCAAAATGCTCGTTTCAGAGCGCGTGAGCGATATCAATTCAAGGCAATACTTTATTGTAATGGTTGTTCCCTTATAAAAAGTATTAACGATGAAGTGATTTTGCTCAAGCGCTTCTTCGATGGGTCTAAAAATAATTTATGCGGCGTTATTAAGTTTAGTCAGGGAATAACCATGACATAAACTTAATGTCTTGCCTAAATTGTTTTTAGTTCCCACTGAAACCTGCATTTTGAATGGTAACGGGTATAAATGCCATCATTTTAATTTATTTTTAAAGATAAACAAGCTCATCAAAACTTTTTAAAGTACTTGAAAAGGCCTATTAATGTGCTTTTTCTTGCGCCAATTCATGTATGCGAAGTTCGTTACCCATTGCTGGAGCTTTAGGGATTAATAGCGCTAAAACAAACGAACAAAAAGCAAAGCCTGCTCCAATGTAAAATACCCAAGCAGAGTTAATAATCCATACCATGCCAAGCAAAGCAGGAATAACAACGGCGGCAATATGATTAATTGAAAAGCTTACTCCAGCCGTAGAGGCAATATCTTCAGGCGACGCTATTTTTTGAAAATAAGTTTTAATCGCGATCGCAAAAGCAAATAATAAATGATCAATAACATACAAGCCAGCAGCAATATACTCGTTAGATACGGTAGCATAAGCACAAAATAAAACGATTAAACCAATATATTCAAACTTTAAAACAAATCGTTCACCAAACTTACCAATAAATTGTCCTATTTTGGCTGCAAATAACCAATTAAAAATATAATTGATAATAAATAAAATACTAATATCGGCAACGCTATAGCCAAACTTTTCTACCATTAAAAAACCAGCAAATACCACAAAAATTTGCCGACGAGCGCCACCAAAAAAAGTTAATGCGTAAAATAGCCAATAACGTTTTTTAATCACCAGTTTTTTATTTTGCTCAGTTTTTGGAGTAAATTGTTTAAAAGATAAAGCAATACACACGGTAAGTACTAAGCCAATACCACCAAACAAAGCATAGGTTGCTTGGTATGACCAACTAAAGTAATCCATTATTAACCAAATAGTACTAAAGGCAAGTAAAGATGCTATGGCTTTCATTGATAATAATCGACCCATAAAGTGGGCTGTTTTATCTTTATCTATTAATTGTAAAGTTAACGATTGATTAACAGTTTCAAAATAATGAAACCCCACTGACATAATGACCGTCGTGATATATAAGCCATAAACACTAGGAAAATATCCGGTAACTGCTACGCCTACCGCAGTAATACCTAACGATAAAATAGCTAAGCGTTGTTCCTTAATAAACAATAAAACATAAATAACAGTGAAGGCTAAAAATCCAGGTATTTCGCGTAAACTTTGCAAAATGCCAATTTCAACGCCAGTAAAACTAGCTTTTTCAATAACAAAATTATTCAGCAATACCATCCATACTGAAAAAATCAACGGCATTACAAAAGCCATAGCAAGTAATAGGTTTTCTGGTTTTTGAACAATATGATTGAATTTCATTTGGAGCCTAAAAGTCGCTTTAAGTATGTATGTACGATATTAAGAAAGAGTATACGGTGATTTACACCTACGTAAAACCATTGAATATGAAGAATTTTATGGATCAAAAATCCGAGTCAGTTATAGTGAAGTTATATTATTAAATAAAATAGTTCAATAAACGTTGGGTTATTTACGCTCAATATTGCAAGTTAACATTTAGTAAGGAGAGCAGGTATGATCTATCAAGGCACTAGCCTTTCGGTACAATTATTAGAAGATGGAATTATAGAACTTAAATTTGATGCGCAAGGCTCAGTAAATAAGTTTGACAAAGAAACCTTTATTGAATTAGAAGAGGCGCTAAACGCTATTAATGAGTCAACCGAGGCAAAAGGCGTTTTAATCACATCTGCTAAGCCAACCTATATTGTTGGTGCTGACATAAAGGAATTTTTAAATACCTTTAAAAAACCTCACAAAGAATTACTTTTTTGGGTTAAGCAATCTACCGACATGTTTAATCGAATAGAAGATCTTCAACTACCCACCATCGCTGTGATAAACGGTATTGCTTTAGGTGGCGGTTGCGAATTATCACTTGCGTGTGATTACAGACTTGCCGATACCAATGTAAGCATCGGTTTACCCGAAGTTAAATTAGGCATAATGCCTGGCTTTGGTGGCACTGTTAGACTCCCTCGTATCATCGGGGCAGACAATGCTGTTGAGTGGATGTCTACCGGCAAAGCTCACAATGCAGATTCTGCTTTAGCCGTTGGTGTTTTAGATGCAGTAGTTGCTCCTGAAAACTTGATGATTGCCGCTGTAAATATGCTTAAAGATGCCATTGCTGGAAATCTTGACTGGCGCGCTAAACGCCAACCTAAACTTGAAGCACTTACTTTGAGTGCCACAGAAAGTTTGATGACCTTTAGTACTTGCAGAGGCATGATTGCAGCAAAAGCAGGTAAGCATTATCCAGCGCCTATGATCATACTTGATACTCTTGAAGCTGCGGCTAATTTAGATCGCGATGACGCACTAAGTCTTGAAAACAAAGCCTTTGTTAAATTATCTCAAACTGATTCTGCCACTGCGCAAATAGGGCTGTTTTTAGCAGACCAAGTGGTAAAAGGAAAAGCTAAACAAGCCGCTAAACAAGCCAAAATTATTAACAAAGCGGCGGTGCTTGGTGCTGGTATTATGGGCGGAGGTATTGCTTATCAATCTGCCTATAAAGGCACACCAATTATGATGAAAGATATTAGTGATAGCGCTCTTGATTTGGGCTTAAATACTGCTGCTGAATTATTAACTACGCAAGTAGAACGTGGCCGTATGAACATCAAAACAATGGCGACCACCTTAAATAATATTACTCCATCATTAACCTACGAAAGTGTTAGTGAAGTCGATATAGTGGTTGAAGCTGTAGTCGAGAACCCTAAAATTAAAGGTAGGGTTTTAGCTGAAGTTGAAAGCTCGGTGAGCGAAAATACTATTTTAACGTCTAATACTTCCACTATTTCAATTAATTTATTAGCTAATAGCGTAAAACGTCCTGAAAATTTTTGTGGCATGCATTTTTTTAATCCCGTTAATAAAATGCCCTTAGTTGAAGTGATTAGAGGAAATAAAACCTCTGATGAAACAATAGCAACCGTGGTTGCCTATGCTGCCAAAATGGGTAAATCACCTATTGTAGTTAATGATTGCCCTGGTTTTTATGTTAACCGTGTTTTATTTCCTTATCTTGCTGCGCTCGGTCATTTAGTGCTTGAAGGAGGCGACTTTGCTGAAATAGATAAGGTAATGGAAAAAGAATTTGGTTGGCCAATGGGGCCCGCTTATTTGTTAGATGTGGTTGGCATAGATACCGCTGAGCATTGTACTGGAGTAATGTCAGATGGTTTTCCTACTCGCATGAAAAAGCTTGATAATGATCCTATAAGCCAACTGTATAAAAATGATCGATTAGGTCAAAAAAATGCGAAGGGCTTTTATGATCACAGTAAAGATAAACGTGGCCGACCTAGTAAAGTCGCGTCAAAAGTCGCCTATGAATTATTAGCACCTATTTGTGCAAAATCGACAACGTTTTCAAACGACGATATTATTGCGCGTTTAATGATCCCAATGATCAACGAAGTGGTTAGATGTTTAGAGGAAGGGATAATTGATACAGCAGCCGAAGCCGATATGGGCTTGGTTTACGGTTTGGGTTTTCCACCATTTAGAGGTGGTGCAATCCGATATTTAGAAACCTTAGGCTTGCATGAATACATTGCTATGGCTGATAAATTTTCCCATTTAGGCGAACTCTACCAAGTAACCGACGGTATGCGCGAAATGGCTAAATTGGATCAATCTTACTTTACCACATCTGTTAAAACAGCCTAACCCAAGGAGAATACAATGAAAGAAGTTGTAATTATTGATTGCATACGAACTCCAATGGGACGTTCAAAAGCAGGTGTATTTCGTCATGTACGTGCTGAAACATTATCAGCACACTTAATGGAACAAATATTATTGCGTAACCCAGCACTTGATCCCAATGAAATTGAAGATGTTATTTGGGGCTGTGTAAAACAAACTAAAGAACAAGGATTTAACATTGCCCGTAATGCCTTGTTATTAGCAGGCTTACCAAAGTCAATTGGTGGCGTAACCGTTAATCGTTTATGTGGATCTTCAATGCAAGCATTGCATGACGCCGCAACCAGTATTATTGCTGGGCAAGGAGATGTTTTTTTAATTGGCGGTGTTGAACACATGGGACATGTGCCAATGATGTATGACGTTGATTTTGCACCATCATTAAGCAAACATATTGCCAGAGCCTCCGGCAATATGGGATTAACCGCCGAGCTATTAGGCAAACAACATAACATAAGCCGAGAAATGCAAGACGCTTTTGGTGCTCGCTCGCACCAGCGTGCTCATCAAGCCATGTTAGAAGGTCGTTGGAACAACGAAATTGTTCCCACTTTAGGGCATGACGAACAAGGAGCATTAAAACTTATCGAGCACGACGAGGTTATTCGACCTGAAACAACGGTTGAGGCGCTATCAAAACTGCGGCCTGTATTTGATCCCGCAAATGGCACGGTAACAGCAGGGACTTCATCAGCATTATCTGACGGAGCATCAGCAATGCTAGTAATGTCTGCAGACAAAGCCAAAGCACTAGGATTAACACCTCGCGTTAAAATAAGAGGGATGGCAATTGCCGGTTGTGATCCTGCCACCATGGGTTATGGTCCTGTACCTGCGACTCAAAAGGCGTTAAAACGAGCAGGGTTAACAATAAATGATATTGAATTGGCTGAATTTAACGAAGCGTTTGCTGCGCAAGCCTTGTCGTGTATTAAAGCGCTAGGTTTAGAAGATAAAGCCGACGATATGGTGAACCTAAACGGTGGCGCTATTGCTTTAGGGCATCCATTAGGTTGTTCAGGCAGTAGAATCTCAGGTACTTTAATTAACTTGATGGAAAATCAAAATGTAAATATTGGCTTAGCAACTATGTGTGTAGGTTTAGGGCAGGGGATTGCAACAATATTTGAACGTACTTAACTGCATTATTTGATTAGTCTAGTTAAGCGTAGATGGCCGTTACCATTCAAGTGCTCTGAAATCTGCATCTTGAATAGTAACGGCTTTTACTTAAACTAAAGAGTCTTGTAGAGGTGGAACCACTTGCTTTTTACGACTCATAATTCCATCAATCCATACTTTGCCATTAACCGCTGTTTTTCCGTAAGCTTTGTCAGTTAAGTCGTCGTTGTCACTAATAACTAACACTTCAGAGCCTTCTCTCATAATATCTGTTAGTAATAACAATACGCTATGGCGGCCGCCTTCTTCTTTTAAAAGCGCCATATCAGCTAAAAATAAATCTTTCATCTCATTAAATACTGCAAGGTCAATAACTTCTAATTGTCCGATGCCTATTTTTTTACCGTGCATATTAAAGTCTTTAAAATCGCGCATTAATAAATCACGAATAGGTGTACCTTCGACCGCTGATTTAACTTTAAACATTTCCATGCCTAACGCTTTGTAGTCTTTAATACCGGCAATTTCAGCAAGTGCTTCAACGCACTTTATATCTGCGGTGGTACAAGTTGGCGATTTAAAAATTACGGTATCAGATAAAATAGCGCACATCATCGCGCCAGCTATATCTTTAGGAATAGCTACGCTATGAAAATCGTACATCATCTTTATAATAGTATTTGTACAACCGACAGGACGAATCCAGCATTCAAGCGGAGTTGAGGTAGTAATATCGCCAAGTTTGTGGTGATCGATAATGCCTAAAATAGTGGTGTTATCAATATCGTCAGGGCCTTGGATACGGTCTGAATGATCAACAACATAAATACCATCGGTATCAGCAAATGACAGTTTTAATTCTGGTTGCTCAAAACCAAATTTATCAAGAATAAAAAGTGTTTCAGGAGATAATTCTCCTAAACGGGCAGGTTTTACGTTTTCACCGGTAGCATTTTTTAAATAAGATAATGCGATAGCTGAACAAATTGAATCTGAATCGGGAACTTTGTGACCCACGGCGTAAGCTGACATATGAATTCTCTGTTAAGGTAATAGACATTAATAGTTTTAATAACGACATTCTAACAAAAACTAATGCGGTTCGCCTAGTCAGCATAAGCAATGGGTTAATATTATTTGAGGTGATCTTTTATATCACCCTCTTTTTTCATAAAAAAGTAATTATCCCGGTATTCAGGAGGATATTCATCTCGTAAAATTTTAAGTGCTTTTGAATGAAAATCGCGATGATAAAGTAAGCCAGTTACCCAAATGGTTGCCGCTATAAATAACCACGGATGAATAAACCAACTAAGTGAAGCAATACCATAGTAATAAGATCTAATACCTCGATTGAATTCATTACCGGCTTGTGAATTTATGCGCGCCATACGTTTTGAAATTTTTAACCAGTGCTCTTTATTCGGCATGTTTTTTTCGTATACCGTGCCACCAATTAAAATACATAAAAAATTAAATTGTCGTAACGACCAAGTAAATTTGAAATAGGCAGTTATAAAAATAAAAATAAGTAACAAGAGCTTTAACTGAATTAACTCTCTCGAAACTCGATCGGTTAAATGCATATCTACGGTCAATACTTCTAGCTGATCGATGGTGCCAAATAACGCAAACAAACCAGCTATAATATAAATAGTGGTTGAAGCATAAAAAGAAACACTATTCATTAAATTTCCGGTTAGAGAGCCACAGGCTACCGGTATTTCTCGTGCAGTTGATTCCATTGCCCATTGCAACCGATACTCATGAGTAATACCCACTAAACCTTCTCTGCCACGCTTACCTAATTCAGCAAAATAACGATAGCCAACCCAACAGCTAAAAAAAACAATCAAAGCAATAATATCAACTAATGTAATAGCCTCTTTAAGTTCGTTCACAATTTATCCTGAGTGGTAGTGTTTTATTTTACCTAATCCACTTTAAAACGCTTTTAGATGCGTCCTAAGGAATTTGCCCTGAAATAGACAACTTGAGTGAAATAGGTAGTAAATAGCTTGAAAGTATAATGTTCAATTAACAAAAATACCAAAGCCTAACTTAAACTTAGCAGCTTTATAATTTAACACCAGTGAGTTAGGTGAGATTATGCTATTAAAACAATCGGGTAGTAAGAAAAGGATAAGTTTTGAGATAAAAACCATCAAAACTATCCAGTGGTTTAAAAAAAGTATGAAGGGGGGTTTAAAAAATAAGATGAGTTTATTTAACAACTCATCTTAATCTTACCGAAAATATTAAGGTGTTAATTGCTATAAATTTTACAGACAATAATGATTAATAAAAGCGTTACAAAGGCACTTTTTCAGCGCTAACTTTTAATATTTGATCTTTTAATACTTTAGTTTTTGATATTTTAACATGGGCAGCCTTCTCTTTTACCACGACCTTGTTCTTTCTTTTCGATAATACAATTATATTGCCTAATACAATGCAGCTTAAACCGATTATTGTGAAAATACTCCATTGAAAATCTTCAAAAAAAGAGGAAATAACAACAGCAATGGCAGGAAACATAATATTGGCATAAGACGTTTTTTGAGGGCCAATATTATTCAACAATGTTAAATAACAACCAAAGGCAATTACCGATCCAAACACCGATAAATAAAGTAATGATCCAATATAAGCCAAATTCATTGGTAATATAAAGGCCTCCCCTTTAACAAACGCCCACAACGCTAAACTTGCAGCACCATAAGCCATTCCCCATGCATTTGCAGCGTGTATTGGCGCCTTTTTTTGTTGATTTTTAATTGAGATCATATTACCGCAAGAGCCTAAAAAAGCACCGGCTAAACATAGCCCAAGGCCCATTAACGTTTGCTCGCCTATTGTTACATTATTAATTTGAGGCCAAAAGAGCGTAGTAATACCTACAATACCCAGCAAACCACCCAGATAAAACTGTTGAGTAACTTTTACTTTGTACCAAAGTCGTGCATTGATCATATTAAAAAGCATAATCATTGAAAAACCTATACAGGTAAGTGCTGAGTTAATGTGCACCTGAGCGTTATAAAGAAAAAAATAATTAAAGCCGAACAGGGCTAACCCAAAAGCTAAAAATTGTAGGTGCATTGACGGAGAAAATTGCAGCGCTATTTTTTGCTGCTTACAAAACATAAATAAAATAGCCGCTGCTAACGCAAAGCGATAACTAAGGGACACGGCAGGGGAAACCTCACCTAATTGATAATTAATAGCAATCCAAGTAGAGCCCCAAATTAGAACAGTTAATAAATACAACAATGTATTATTCATTAGTAAGCCTGTGTGTAAGAAACTTATTACAAAATTTGATGTTCATTAAAGAAGTAATGACAGTTTACTCAAACTTTGATTTAATAACATACACAGAATTTTAAAAATGATACCTATACAGTTATGCAGCTACTTGAAAAGTGCTCATCAGGATTTTTATACCAACAAGTAATTGAATTTGTAGAAAAACAGGCTGAAAATGGTGTTTTTAGGGCCGGCGACAAATTACCCAGCCTACGCAAATTAAGTAAACAACTCGCTATAAGTGTACCTACGGTTAAACAAGCATACGTTGAACTGGAAAGACAAGGAGCCATTTATGCTCGCCCTCAGTCAGGTTATTATTTAAAAGCAAAACAAGTACGTACTCTACTACCGATGCGAGATAAATGGGCTCATGCTTTGCCAGCAAAAATTCATTGTAGGAACTTAATTGAACAAGTTTATTCTGCTATTCACTTACCTAATACTATAGCGCTTGGGCTTTCAAACCCGGTAAATACCCATCCACCCGACAAAACTTTATCTCGTTTAATGAAAGGGGTATTAAGCCGTGTGTCTGAAAAATCGGTAAGTTATGGTCCTATAAATGGTGATTCAAGCCTGCGTTTGAGTATTGCTTTGCGCTATCAAGAGCAAGGTGTTGGTGTTAATTACGACGATATTATAATTACTAATGGCGCTCAAGAAGCACTGTCAATTGCGTTGCAATGTGTTGCCTCAAAAGGGGATATTATTGCGGTTGAGTCACCTTCTTATTTTGGTCAATTAGAATTAATTGAAAGCCTAGGCATGAAAGTCGTTGAAGTGTATACCTGTACAGAGTTTGGCGTTTGTACCAAAGAATTAGAAGAGGTATTAAAAAAACATAAAGTAAAGGCATGTTTATTTACAACAACCGTGAATAACCCGTTAGGCTCAATGATGACAAACAAAGAGCGGAAAAATTTAGTGGAGTTACTAGAAAAATACAATACCCCACTTATAGAAGATGAGGTATATAGCGAACTTTACTTTACTGAAGAGAAACCACTGCCTGCTGAATTATATTCAAAAAAAGGGTTAGTGATGACCTGTTCATCGTTCTCAAAAACAGCTGCGCCCGGTTATAGAATTGGTTGGTTATTGGCGGGTAAATTTGAAGAAAAAGCGACAGGTATTAAAAGAGCACAATCATGCTCAACTTCAATGCTGCCCCAATGGACTTTACATGATTACATGACCAGCGGTGAATACGATAAATATTTAAAAGTGCTGCGTAAAAAGTTGCAATATAATTGCGAACGCATGAGAGCATTAATTACTGAGCATTTTCCTAAAGAAGTTTGTATTTCTGAGCCTAAGGGTGGCGGTGTGTTGTGGATAAGATGTCGCTCTCATGTAGATACACGCCTGTTTTTCCATGAAGCGATTGAAGCCGGAGTAAGTTTTGCCCCCGGTATTATTTTTTCAGCCTCGGGCAAGTATAGTAATTTTATGAGGATCAGTTACGGTGTGCAGTGGAGCGATGCGGTTGTCGAAGCGATTAAAAAATTAGGTAAAATCGTCGAAAAACATTCACTGCTCATTAGCTAATTGCTTTAAAGGTGAATGCTTTAATAGATAGTCAACTTGGTAGCAATAAAAAACCCTGCATCGGCAGGGTTTTTAAATAACAGAGTAAAACTAAAGCTAGTGTATAGTTTTACTTTATACCAAGCACATTAATGATCAATGGTTATTACGATTGGTATTATTCACTTTCAGATAATTTCTTTTCTAAGTAATGAATATTTGCACCGCCATTGATAAAGCCAGGATCATTTAAAATGTCTTTATGTAAGGCTATATTGGTTTTAATTCCGTCAATAACGAGTTCACTTAATGCATTACGCATTCTTGCAATAGCAACTTCTCTTGTATCTCCGTAAGTAATTAATTTACCTACCATGGAATCGTAATGAGGAGGCACTGAATAATCAGCATAAATATGAGAATCCCATCTTACGCCCATGCCGCCAGGAGAATGAAAGCGTGTAATTTTACCCGGTGAAGGAATAAAAGTACGTGGATCTTCGGCATTAATTCGACACTCAATTGCATGACCTGAAATTTTTATATCATCTTGTGTATAAGATAACTTTTGACCCGCAGCTACACGAAGTTGCTCTTTGATCAAATCAACACCGGTGATCATCTCAGTAACAGGATGCTCAACTTGAATACGGGTATTCATTTCAATGAAATAGAATTCGCCATTTTCATACAAGAACTCGAAAGTACCTGCACCACGGTAATTAATTTTAATACATGCGTTACAACAACGCTCACCAATTTGTTTACGTAGCTCTGGAGTAATACCTGGAGCAGGTGCTTCTTCAACAACTTTTTGATGACGACGTTGCATTGAACAATCACGTTCACCTAAATGAATAGCATTACCTTGACCATCAGCCATTATTTGTATTTCAACATGGCGTGGGTTTTCAAGAAATTTTTCCATGTAAACCATGTCGTTGTTAAACGTAACGCGCGCTTCATTTTTAGTTAACTGGATGGCCTCAATTAAATCGTCTTCCGATCTAACTACACGCATGCCACGACCACCACCACCACCAGAAGCTTTGATGATAACGGGATAACCGATGCGTCTACCGTGAGCTAAATTTGCTTTTTCATCACTTGTTAATGGTCCATCTGAACCCGGAACACAAGGTACACCTGCTGCTTTCATCGCTTTAATCGCAGAGACTTTGTCGCCCATTAAACGAATGCTTTCTGCTAAAGGACCAATAAAAGCAAAACCTGAGTTTTCAACTTGTTCTGCAAAGTCAGCATTTTCAGCTAAAAAACCGTAACCCGGATGAATTGCCGTTGCATCAGTTACTTCTGCAGCGGTAATAATAGCCGGTATATTTAAATAACTGTCCATTGCTGAAGGCTTACCAATACAAATGGTTTCATCAGCCAATAATACATGTTTTAAGGTTTTGTCAGCCGTTGAATGTACGGCAACAGTTTTAATACCTAATTCTTTACACGCTCTTAATATTCTTAATGCTATTTCGCCACGATTGGCGATAACTACTTTATCTAACATGAAAGTACCCTTTTAGGTTGGGCTTATTCAATAATGAATAACGGTTGGTCAAATTCAATAGCATCTTCATTTTGAGCGAGTATTTCTTTAATAACGCCTGATTTATCAGCTTCAATTTGATTCATCATTTTCATCGCTTCAACTATACACAAAGTATCACCAGCGTTAACGTGTTGACCCACTTCAACAAATACAGGGGCTTCTGGAGAAGCTGAAGAATAAAAAGTGCCAACCATAGGTGAACGTAAAATATGCCCAGTAACTTCTGGAGCAGTAACTGCCGCCGCTGCAGCAACTGCCGCTGGTGCAGCGGGGGCTGCTGGTGCAGCATATTGAGGAGCTGGCGCATGAATAACAGATGCACCACGGCTAATTCTTACAGACTCTTCACCTTCAGAAATTTCTAATTCATTAATGCCTGACTCTTCAACAAGCTCAATCAGTTTTTTTATTTTGCGAATATCCATTTTTGATACCTTTGTTCGTTTTTAAAATAAGGAGTAGAAGATGAGTGTGACTTTGCAGCTATAACTCATCGTTATAATTTTTATTTGGCTTTATTTTTTAGCCATTCATGCGCAGCATCTAAAGCATACTCGTAACCGCTTGTACCTAAACCACAAATTACACCCACCGCTACATCTGATAAGAAAGAGTGGTGTCTAAATTTTTCTCGAGCATGCACATTAGAAAGGTGCACCTCAATAAAGGGAATGTTAACTGACAATAAAGCATCTCTTAACGCGACACTGGTATGAGTAAATGCGGCAGGATTAATAATGATAAAATCAACCTTCTTATACCCATGGTGAATTTTATTAATTAATTCATGTTCGGCATTAGACTGTAAATGCAAAAGTTGTATATTTTGATGGTCGGCTTTAGTCGTTAGCTGAGAAACAATATCTTCAAGTGTAGCAGAACCATATATTTCAGGTTCTCTTTTACCTAACATATTTAAATTAGGTCCATTTAGTAATAAAACAGTAAACTTTGCAGGCATTGTCTTTAAAATAACCATTAAATTGTATAGAGCACGTATCATTACATACTTATTTAAATGGTTAAAGTAAATTTAATAAAATTTACCAACTATAGTTTTTTAGCCGAATATTGGCTGGTTTTCGGTGAAGTTTACGAGAATATACTGGTATTACCACTTAAGAGGTGCAGTAATGCTTCTTTAATTAATTATTAACAAAATCGCACTAAATTTTAGATTTTAAATAAATCAAATACGCTTAATTTGTAAAAATATACTTAGTGCGAGAAGGATCCCCACACATTTTTACGAGTAATTTTTAGAGGTGATTTTTTAAAGGTGATTTTTCACAACCAATGTAGAAACGCTATTGTGAGATATACTATTACAACAGAATATTGCTTTGAATTGCTAACGGGTATAAAAACTAAATGCTAATGTCGACTGTTTATGGCTTAGTATAAACAGCCAACATTGTGATGATAACTTAATAAATAATAAAAACTTAACCAAAAGCATTATAATATGTTGTTCACCAATGCTGAAAAATCTTTAGCATCCATAAATCCAGTTACACGATTTTGCGTTAATTCTTCACCTTGTTTATTAAAAAATAAAATCGAGGGAAGTCCAAATACTTGAAACTTATCCATTAACTCTACACTAGTAGTAGAGCTAGTATCAGTTAAGTCAATTTGTATTAATACCGTATCTTTAAGGGCATCAATCACGATAGGAGCGCTAAAAGTATAGTGTTCAAACTCTTTACAAGCGATACACCACTGTGCATATAAGTCCACCATCACAGTTTTCCCATCATCGTTTGCCTGTTTTATTGCGTGTTCGAGCTCCTTTAAGTTAGCCACCATAACAAACGGATTTTTAGTTTTTGCATCATGGGTATTGTCGGTTTCTTTTGCAATAATTGTTGATGATTGAATTATGTTGAAACGTGGATAAACATTTTCAATTAACTTGTAAGCTTGCATAACACCATAAAATAACAACATAAAAATAAGCAAGGCGCGTACACCATGCCAAAAATTAGTAGTCGTGGGTTTGTTAGTTATATAAAAATAAGTAGCTGACGATAAAATTAAGCTAATCCAAAGTATTTGGATAATAGTTTCAGACAATATGCGTTCTAGCAAGAAAATAGGCACTGCTAAGAGTAACAAGCCAAAAATATTTTTAATAATATTCATCCATGCTCCAGCTCTTGGCAGTAATTTTCCGCCAGAACTGCCTAACACTAATAACGGTAAACCCATACCTATACTAAGTGCGTACAACGCAGAGGCCCCTAAAGCAATATCACCAGTTTGAGATATATAAAGCAAAGCGCCTGTAAGCGGAGCAGTAGTACAAGGTGAGGCGACTAAGCCTGATATAATCCCCATGCTAATTACCCCTAAAATAGAGCCACCTTTTTGATTATTACTCATGTTATTTAATTTGTTTTGCCAGCTACTTGGCAAAGCTAAATTGAATACACCAAACATCGATAACGCTAAAAATATAAACAAAACACTTAAAGCAATTAATACCACAGGGTGTTGAAACGCTGCCTGAAATTGAGCACCGGCCAGCGCAACTACTATGCCCAGTAAAGTGTAGGTAATTGCCATGCCTTGCACATAAAAAAATGAAAGTGTAAAAGCTTTTTTAGTAGTGAGTTTATTGCCTTGACCAACAATTATCCCCGTTAAAATAGGGTACATAGGAAATACGCATGGTGTGAAAGATAGTAACAAACCGCCAACAAAAAATGCTACTAAGGTTAGCCATAAACTGTCTTGTTTAAGCATATCAGCTAATATGTGTTGCTCACCTATAGTACTGGTGTTTGAAGTGGTTCCTAGTTCACTTGATGTTGTTGATTTACCGATAGATGATGAGGTATTACTCGAGTTTTTTGTTGTATTGTTATCTGTACTATTATGTGTATTTTGGGCAGTGAATTGATTGAGATAAATGGTTTTTTTTGCTGGTGAGTAACATAATCCTTTTTCAGCACAGCCCTGATACCTCACTTCTACTACAGGATCTGTTTGAGTGCTCAGTAGATCAATTGTGAAAACTAAAGACCCGGTAAAAACTTTTTGTATGCCAAAAAAATCATCTTCGTGATCTTCTCCTGCCGGCAATGTTACGTCTTTAATAGAGGCATTATCAGTAGTGAAATTAAATTGATGGCGGTATAAATAATAGCCGTTAGCAATATCAAAAGTAATGTTAACGGTATTGCCTTCTTGTAGATAGTTAAATTGAAAAGCCTCTTCTGGCTTTAAAAATTCATTTTCGTTACTCAGCTTTCCATCACCAAGCTTTCTATCACCAAACAGGGCAGGTGAAGATATATCAAAAATTGACTCTTGTGCACTTACGCTGGCGCTAGTGGAAAAAGTGCTTATAAAAAACACTAAAAATAGGGCGAATATTTTTTTCATCATTACAATCTTTTGCTCATCAATTCAGTGAATATTACGCTAATGTATTTAGTCTGTGTAGGTGTAAACCGAAGTAGATCTAACCTTGCTTGAAAAAGACCTATTAAACCCCATATGTATTTCATAAAAAAAAGTTGAGGTTGTAATGTTTAAATTTTTATTCCTTTTATTTATTGTTATCCCCATTATTGAAATTGCCTTACTCATGCAAATAGGGGCGTGGATAGGTTTATGGCCAACAATCGCTATAGTTATTGTAACCGCTTGGTTAGGCGCTAAAAATGTTAAACAACAAGGGCTTTCAACATTAAATTCATTACAAACTAAAGTCGCTCAAGGGCAAGCACCCTCGGAAGAAATTATTTCAGGGCTTATGCTACTTATTGCAGGTGTTTTACTAGTTACGCCTGGATTTACAACCGACATTTTTGGTTTATTACTCTTGATCCCAGCTTTTAGAAAAAGCATAGCGAACCTCTTTAAAAAATTTATGCCGGTACAAGCAGTTTCTGGGGCGAGCTTCCAACATCAAACAAACTATCGCCAAGAAGAATCAGTTAACGAAGATGTTTTTTCAAACCATAAAGCACCCCCTGATGCTGCAATACAGCAAGGTAAAACATTAGATGGTGAATTTGAACGTAAAGAATAAATAATTTAAATAATGGGCTTGTTAAGCACTAATTAACCCCCATCTTTGAAACAACAAAAACTTATATAAGTTTTATAGCAAAATTTATTATCGCTAAGCTTATTTTAGCCAAACAATCTCAGGAGAAAAAAATGAGTATTCGTCCATTACATGATCGCGTAATTATTAAACGTAAAGAAGTAGAATCTAAATCTGCTGGTGGCATTGTATTAACTGGTAGTGCGGCAGAAAAATCTACCCGTGGTGAAGTTATTGCCGCAGGTAAAGGCCGTATTCTAGAAAACGGTGACATACGCGCATTAGACGTAAAAGTAGGCGATCAAGTTATATTTAGTGAAGGCTACGGCGTAAAAACTGAAAAAATTGACGGCGAAGAAGTGTTAATTCTTAGCGAAGCTGACATCTTAGCAATTGTAGAATAATTTACAGCACATTAATTAACGTATTTTAAGTAATGTAATGCCATAAAGCAGTACGTTATTTCAATAAACAAATTGAGGAAGAATAAAAATGGCGGCAAAAGACATATTATTTGGTAACGACGCACGAGTAAAAATGCTACGTGGCGTAAATGTTTTAGCAGACGCAGTAAAAGTAACATTAGGTCCAAAAGGACGTAATGTCGTTTTAGATAAATCATTTGGTGGTCCATCAATCACCAAAGATGGTGTATCAGTTGCCAAAGAAATCGAATTAGAAGATAAATTCGAAAACATGGGCGCACAAATGGTAAAAGAAGTTGCGTCTAAAGCTAACGATGAAGCTGGCGATGGTACAACTACCGCTACAGTATTAGCTCAAGCAATTGTAAATGAAGGCTTAAAATCTATCGCTGCGGGTATGAACCCAATGGATCTTAAACGTGGTATCGACAAAGCTGTTATCGCAGCAGTTGAAGCACTTAAAGGGCTCTCACAAGAGTGTTCAGATAATAAAGCGATTGAGCAAGTAGGCACAATTTCTGCCAACTCAGACGCCACAGTAGGTAAAATCATTGCAACCGCAATGGAAAAAGTAGGCACAGAAGGCGTAATAACTGTTGAAGAAGGCCAAGCATTAACTGATGAGCTTGATGTAGTTGAAGGTATGCAGTTTGACCGCGGTTACCTTTCACCATACTTCATCAACAACCAAGAAAGCGGTAGTGTTGAGCTTGAAAACCCATTTATCTTATTAGTAGATAAAAAAATCTCTAACATTCGTGAATTACTGACTACGCTTGAAGGCGTAGCTAAAGCAGGTAAACCACTGCTTATTATTGCCGAAGATGTAGAAGGTGAAGCCTTAGCAACATTAGTTGTAAACAACATGCGCGGTATTGTAAAAGTTGCAGCTGTTAAAGCACCTGGTTTTGGCGATCGTCGTAAAGCCATGCTGCAAGATATTGCTACACTAACTGCCGGTACTGTAATTTCTGAAGAAATTGGAATGGAACTTGAAAAAGTAACATTAGAAGATTTAGGTCAAGCAAAGCGTGTTGTAATCTCTAAAGATAATACAACGATAATTGACGGTATTGGCGAAGAAGCTGACATTCAAGGACGTGTTTCACAAATTCGTGGGCAAATTGAAGATAGCTCGTCAGACTACGACAAAGAAAAGCTTCAAGAGCGTCTTGCAAAACTAGCTGGTGGTGTAGCCGTAATTAAAATTGGTGCAGCAACAGAAGTTGAAATGAAAGAGAAAAAAGCACGTGTTGAAGATGCATTACACGCAACACGCGCAGCCGTTGAAGAAGGTGTTGTTGCTGGTGGTGGTGTAGCGTTAGTTCGTGCAGCTGAAGCCATAAAAGATTTAGAAGGTATTAACGAAGATCAAACGCACGGTATAAATGTAGCGATCCGCGCAATGTCTGCACCACTTCGTCAAATAGCCACTAACTCAGGCGATGAAGCCTCAGTAGTACTAAACGAAGTACGCAACGGCGAAGGAAACTACGGTTACAACGCTGCCGACAGTTCATACGGCGACATGTTAGAAATGGGTATCTTAGACCCAACTAAAGTAACCCGCAGCGCACTACAATTTGCCGCATCAGTTGCTGGTTTAATGCTTACTACAGAAGCAATGATCACAGATGCACCAGTAAAAGACGCTCCTGCGATGCCTGATATGGGTGGTATGGGCGGCGGTATGGGTGGAATGGGCGGCATGATGTAATCAGAATACGATTAGTTCATAGAAATTCATAATGTTTCAAAAACCCCGTAAGCTTATGCTTTACGGGGTTTTTCTTTATGTTTAGTTGTTCAACTTGTTTCATCATAGCTTAATGAGTTTTATGTTTTCGGGGGTATAAAGTGGGATGTTTAGTACTTGTATCATCTCATTTTAAGGTGTTTAATTAGGAGGATACCCCTAATAAACCCCGATGAGTTTGCTGTTATGCCGCTGACAGTCCAAGAAATTAAAAGTATTTTTTGCCCTGAAGATAAAAATAAAATCAAAAAGTTTGATGGTAATGGTTTGTTTTTATTAGTTAAATCAAGTGGTTCTAAGTTGTGGCGGATGCGTTTTAAATTTTCAGGTACACATAAAGAAATAGCATTAGGTCAGTACCCTGCAGTACCCCTTGTTGAAGCGAGAAGGTTGGCAGAGAAGGCAGAGGCGTTACTGATGCAAGGCATTAACCCATCAGACAAAAGAAGAGAACGTAAACGAAATCATTCAGTGACAGACAGGCAATTTAATGCAATCGCTTTGAAATGGTGGGAGCAACAAAAAATTCATGGTCTGCTGAGCATCAAGCTCGAGTTAAACGTTTGATCACTATTACTGTAAATCGCTCAGCACACTGATTATCGATAAAATAGATGCTGCCCATATTACCGAAGTAATGTTGTCTATAGAAGCTTCAGGCAGCCCTAAAAAAGCCCCCGTTATTCTAGCAATTATTAACCGAATCTTTGGTTATACCCGTTACCATTTAATATGCACGTTTTAGAGCGCTTGAGCGTAAATTTTATAGGAAGTAATTCAAGGCAATACTTTATGGCAATGGTTGTTCCCTTGTAAAAAGTATTAACGATGAAGTCATATCTAAAAGGAATAAACGCTCAAGCGCTTCTTCGATGGGTCTAAAAACAATTTATGCGTCGTTATTAAGTTTATCTCTCCGTATATGTTTTTCCAAACAGCAGAAACAGTGACAGCCCTATAAGCAAAAATGTGATGACAAACCGGCTACGTGATTTAGGCTATGCGGCAGACGTAATGTCCGCACATGGCTTTAGAGGCACCGCCTCAACAATTTTACATGAGCAAGGTTGGTCGCATGATGCGATAGAAGTGCAATTAGCTCACCTTACAGGCTCTAATACATCAAGAGCACATAACCGAGCTATATATTTACCAGAACCTAAAAAAATGATGCAAACATGGAGTGATTACTTGGAAGAACTTAGTTTACAAAACAAAAAGTAAGTTAAAATTTTAAATTCACTTTAAAAACTAAGATTATAAGTGTTTTGTTTGATTTGTAAGTGTAATTTACATATTGTAAGTGTTTTATAGGAATGAACATTTCTTGCTAGAAAAAGCACATACGTAAGTACTTTATACAGAAAGTATTAAATAATTCACTGAATAAGTAAAGTTTAATATGACACCACTTGGCTATACCTACTTAAATCAATACTACAATTTATTGCTACCAAAGCTAGATGTTGAAGTATATCAAGACCCTCAAGCCGATACTGAAAAGTTGATCTCCTATGGTGCGTCAAAAAGAAAAATTATACCGGGTTCGCGTAAACAAGCAGAAACGTCTTTTGAACATATGGTATCAGCAATCAAATATCAGGGCATTCGACTTCATTTTTTTGCCGCTATTTTTCAGAAAGTAGATGTAAAGGCACTAACTGCTTTTATCGCAGATAAGCCAAATTCAAAATACAACAGAGTCATATGGTATTTATACGAATGGTTAACAGAACAAAAACTAGACCTGAACGATTTAACCAAAGGTAACTATATTCAACTTTTTGAAAATGAATTTTATTATACGTTAACTAACGGAGATAAAGACAAACGTACTCGTGTTATTAATAATGCTATTGGCACAAAAGATTTTTGTCCTACTATCCGAAAAACGAAAGAAGTAAAAGCACTAGAAGATATAGACGTTTATCAAACAGCATACGCTGAAATGCAAAAAGTTGGCGACCCGCTAACTGCCGATGTATTAGGTCGCTCGATAAATTATTTATATACAAAAGAAACAAAATCATCAAACGAAATTGAACGAGAAACGCCAGATAAACACAAGATGAAGCGTTTTTTAAATGCTATCAAAAATGTCGGTTTGTTTGAATTAACAAAAGAAAAGCTCATCGATTTACAAAATAAAATAGTAGAAAAGAATAAACAAGCTAATGACTATCGAACAGACGAAATCTATGTAGGTACTACTATCTATCGTTCAGCTGGAATAGATGAAGATGTACATTATATCGGCGCACTAGCTAAGCATGTACCTAGTATGATGGAAGGATTACTAAAAACGCATGAACGACTAATGATAGATTTAGCAGTGCCAGCATTAATACATGCAACCGCTATATCATTTGGTGAAGTATATATACATCCACTTGATGATGGTAATGGTCGAATTCATCGTTACTTAATTCATGATGTTATGAAGCAAAGAGAGCCTGAGCATAAATTTATAATTCCAATTTCAGCAGCTATATTGAAAAATCAAAAACAGTATGATTCTGTTCTTGAAACAATTTCACGCCCTATCTTAGCAATGCTGGATTGGGAGCTTGATAGCGAAAATAGTAATAAATTAATCGTGCACAACGATATTGACTACATGTACCGCTACCCTGATTACACAGAGCACGTAAAATTTGTATACGACATGATGAACAAAGCTATTTCAAACGAATTAGTAGAAGAGATTGGCTTACTTGTCGTTTTTGATGCTATCAAAGGTGCGATCAATGATTTAACAGACATACCAAATAACACGTTAGATAAAATAACATCTATTATCATAAATGGTGGCGGCAAAGTTTCAAAAGCTAAGCAAAAATTAGTACTATCTCATATAGATCAAGAAAAGCTGGTTTTAATTGAACAGCTATCAGTTAACTTAATCCAAGCAATGAAAAAAAGGATTAATATTGACGTACAGCAGTTAATGAAAAAGGAGTAACCAAAATGGAATTTATGGATACGGGAATTTTTACTTTCTTATTTGTAGCATTATGCATTTATGGGATTGAAATTAATGCTCAGAGCGCCAAAAAACACTTTGCTTGGGGTTTGTTATGATTATTGTCTTTAGGAATGTTCGAAGTATATCAATCATATAGCAGTATACACGGATTCAAATTCGATTTTTTGTACATTTTTTGTACATAGTCCAGCGGTAATTGGTTACTTTGTCGCCGTCACCCCATATTTATTGCAGGGCAAACGGGTTTAATTTCATCATGTAGTTGATAATTTAGCATTCAAAACAGATCTATTGACAGATCGTTGCGATCGTGAAATATAATGGTCTTTGTCTAAAATATTATGACAGAGACAACTATCAGTAAAGCTTTCGGTGGTTTAACCGACCCAAGAATAAATCGACGCTTGCGTCATCCTTTAGTAAATATATTGACGATATCTATCTGTGCAGTAATCTGTGGTTGTGATGATTTTTGTGCCATAGAGGAATACGGTCAATCTAAAATTGACTGGTTTAAGAGCTTTTTTAGATTTAGAGCATGGCATACCAAGTCATGATACGTTTTGTGATGTATTGAATCGTTTAAAACCCAACGAATTTTCTCAAGCCTTTACTCAATGGGTAAGCCAATTAGGTCATTTGCAAGATGATATTGTTTCAATAGATGGTAAAACAATGCGCAGAACCTTAGACAAAGCTTCAGGTGCTTCACCGATACACCTAGTCAGTGCTTGGTCAGCAAAAAACAACGTATGTTTTGGTCAAATAAAGGTGAATGAAAAATCTAATGAGATCACCACTATCCCTTTGTTGCTTGATTTACTAGACATAAAAGGCGCTACAATAACGATGGATGCTATGGATTGTCAGTTTGCTATAGCCGATAAAATAGTAGAAGAGTAAGCAGACTATGTTTTAGCCTTAAAAGGTAACCAAGGTGAGTTTCATGATGACATTAAGTTATTCTTAGAAAGCCATTTGGTCAATCAATTTAACAATATCTCACATAACGTCAGTAAAGCAGTCAATGGTGATCATGGTCGTATTGAACAGAGAAATGTTTGGTTGACCTCGGATATACCCGTTACCATTAAAAATGCAGATTTCAGTGGGAACTAAAAACAATTTAGGCACAGATTTCTAGTTCCAGACGAAATCTAAGGACGACATCCCTGTATGCAAGGCATTAAGTTTATGTCATGGTTATTCTCGGTAACTGCTCCTGCGTTACCCTAATGTTCTACATCCGTGTAGAAACCTAACTAAACTTAATAACGACGCATAAATTGTTTTTAGACCCATCTAAGAAGCGCTTGAGCGTTTATTCCTTTAAAAAATAACTTCATCGTTAATACTTTTTTATAAGGGAGTGACCATTACAATAAAGTATTGCCTTGAATTACTTACTATAAATATTGACGCTCACGCGCTAGAAGCGAGCATCTTAATTGGTAACGGGTATAAAAAAAACACTTTAAATTTAAAATAAAAGGTGTCTGCATAGTGAGGGAAAATCATTTTTAAAATTAATTAAGTACACAATTTAAACGGAAATAAGCTCAAGTAACAATAAAATAGCTGGCTCCATTTTTATTGCATTTGGCTTGCTACGCCCTTCAAGTAAAGAATGCTTTTTTTAAAGCTTGTGGTGTGAAGCCTGTCCAACGTTTAAAAGAGCGACGAAAATTGGTGATATCAGAAAAGTTGAGGTTTTCGGCAATCTTTTCATTATTAAAATTATGTTCTATTAATAAAAATACTGCTTGTTGTTGCCTCACCATATCGAATAGCTGTTGATACGTCACATTGTGTTGGCAGAACTTTCTTTTTAACGTGGCATTACTTATTGATAAATGTTTTGCTAACCAGTCAGCATTAATCTCCTGTTTACTTTGCACTCTATTGACCATTTGCTGCATCACATAGTGGATAAACCCTACCTTAAGCGGGGTTGAAGGCACTTTTTGTTGGTAATGCTTAATCAGGGCCGCATTAGCGTTTGCTAACGGGAACATTAATAAACCTTTATCAAGTTTTATCTGTAGCGGTAAATAATAGGCTTGTTGAGTGCTAAAGGTTGATTCCGTATTAGCGCGTGGTGAAAACTCAAATTTACAGGGTAAATACGCTTGATATTGCTCTATATGCCGAGGAACTGGGTAAGGGAATCTAATGGATAGCCGACTGACTGGGAGTTGTTTTTGTTTCGCTATCGAGATAATCAAACTGCTAAATAGCTCGCAAATAAATTGATAATGACTAATGCTTCCTATGCTAATCGCTTGATTAAAAATATAGTATTGATGTTGATCTGTACTCTCATTTCGCATAAATAAAAAAGGAAAAATTTGATAATGGAAATGCCGAGCAGCAGTGATTATATCGCTTAAGTTTTCAGCATGAGCCATTACTTGCCCAGCCGACTCTAAATGGTTTGGATATAGTCGGCTACCTAATAAAAATGAACTATCACTATGAGGTAGGTATTTACTTACATTTTCTATTACCCGAGAAAATTGCTGATGAGAAATCTGTAATTTGGGGTTGGATAAGTCACTTAAAAATAACTTACTCCCTTTGAGTAACTTATCTGGTGCAATATGGCGTTGTTTTGCCATATCCACTAATAATATTACCCAAAGTGGTATTACTAGCGTTTTTTCATGTTGTTCAAAAAATGGCATTAGGCACTGCACGGCTGTTTAGCTAATTGCTTTGCAGCACTTAAATGAGTGTTAATGTCGTGTAGAACTTCTTTGTAACTGTGCCAACCTCGATACTGATGATGGCAGGTGATCACTTTAGGATAAATAGCATCACTTGTTTGGTCATGTTTAAAGGCAAGATATTCGATGGCACGTTTAGTTTGTTGCTCAATTTCTTTGGTAGTCACTTCTAAGGTATTGGGCATTAATACAATAAAGCGATCGCTAGCATAGCGACAGGCGATATCACCATCTCGAATATTCATTTGAATTAATTGTGCAACTTCTCTGAGCATTAAATCACCATGTTGATAGCCATAATCTTGGTTGAACTGGGCAAAATAACGAAGATCGAACATCATTAAGGAGAACGATGTTTGTTGATTCTTTGCATGATTAATTTCAAGCCTTATTTGTTGTTTCATGTATTCGGCACTGTATAAGCCGGTAGTAAAATCAACCAAGCTGTGTTCTCGATAAAATCTCTCTGTTCGGCTTAGTTGATAATTAATTGCGGTTTGCTCCTGATGCCATTGATATAAGGCGATACTCATTAACACCATTCCTAATGGAGCTGGCAGAGCTTCAATTGCTGTTAGCCAGTGATCGTCGGGATAAATGAAAAATTCATCAAGAAAGTCGAGTAGTACTGACACGTGAGTAAACAATAATCCGATAAATAATAAATTAGTAACACGGCCCGAAGGGCGGCTAACCAACGTAAAAAATATCCATATCAGCGTCATTAATGTGATCCCACCCTCGCCTACCATATCAATTATATCCAATTCACTGGTGGGTTTTAATTGGCCGAAGGAATATGCACCAAAGCAAACGGTGGCAATAGTGAGTAATAAACTATTAATGAGAGTTTTGTGAAAAGGTAAAAAAGCAAAATTCATAAAATTAACTATTTAATCAATTAGTGCTGATTAGCATAAAAATTTGTTTGGCTTAGCGAAAGGGTCATATTAGCTCACAGGAGTTACAGTTTTTTTACGTTAAAGCGATAAAGTGAGAGGTAGTTAGCAATAAACTCTGAATAACGGCGGCTTAACACAAGGTTAAATTAGCTCATTTACCTAAAAAATAATAATATTTTAGTGATATTTGGCTCAAATGCTCGCGTAGATTAAGTGAGTGAAATATTACTGTCATTTTTATTGGTTAACGTCTTTCACGTTTATTAAACCCGCGGCATAAAATAGTCGCCAACTACAAAACGATGAGAAACGAGAATGACCAAATTAACTCCGTGGAAGCAGTTTAAATATTCTGCACTAGCGATTGCTTGTGGTACTGCTCTATTTAATACAGCCGTGTTAGCGGCTGAATCTAATTTTTCTGGCCGTGTAACAGACGCGTCAAATTCGGTATATTTTGAAGGTGCGAAAGTGCACCTAATAGAGCTAGACCTTACAACAGTTACCGCTCGAGACGGTTCGTTTCGTTTCAGTAATGTGTCACAAGGTACATACACATTAGAAATAAACTATTTAGGCGTTGATAAAGTAACTAAAAGTATTACTGTTGGTGCTGATGGGGAAGTGCAGCAAAGCTTTGTGATTGGTTCTGACATTAGTGGTATTGAAAATGTCATTGTATATGGTCAACGTGCAAGTCAGGCAGGCTCAATTAACCGCCAGCGTAATGCTGACAACTTAATGTCAGTGGTTAGTGCCGACACCATTGGACAATCGCCGGATCAAAATGCAGCAGAAGCTTTACAACGTCTACCGGGTATGTCAATTCAACGTGACCAAGGCGAAGGGCGTTTTGTTGCCATTCGTGGTATCGATCCTAATTTAAATAACGTCACTATCAATGGTGTAAATGTTCCTTCGCCAGAAGCGGGTGTTCGAAGTGTTGCCATGGACGTTATTCCGTCTGAGCTGATCCAAAGTTTGGAAGTGAGCAAAACGGTTACACCTGATATGGATGCTAATGCCGTTGGTGGCTCTGTTGAAGTTAAAAGCTTAAGTGCGTTTGACCGTCAAGGACGAAGCTATAGTGCAACCATTCAAGGTTCTTATAATAAGTTAATGGAAGAAACTAGCCCTAAATTATCAGGTAGTTTCACTGATGTTTTTGATCTTTCTGGTGGCTCACAATTAGGTGTTGCTACTGCTATTTCTTGGTTTGAACGCGAGTTTGGCTCTCACAATATTGAAACTGATGGTGGCTGGGCCGAATTTGAATACGAAGATTCTGAAACAGGCGAAGATATTGAAACCTTTGGCGCTGAAGAAATTGAACAACGTCATTATGCAATTACCCGAGAACGTCTCGGTGTTGCCTTAAACTTTGATTTACATACTTCTCTGACTGATAAATATTACTTACGTACCTTGTATAGCCAGTTTTCTGATGATGAATTTCGCACACGTAATCAATATAAATTTTCTGATGGTGCTTTAAATGCGAGCTCTTATACTCAAAGTAGTGCGCAATTTATCGATGCAGAAATGGAACGTGACACCAAAGATCGTTACGAAGAACAAGACATATTATCAATTGTGTTAGGTGGTTCAAACCAGTTAAATCTATGGTTAGTTGAATACGATATTGGTTTTTCAAAAGCAAAGGAAGAAGAACCAAACCGTATTGATGTCGCTTTTGCTGGCGAAGATTTTCTATTGAGTTATCGATCAACAGGTGAAGTGCCTCGTTTAACGCAAAGCGCAGCAGCACATGAACTCTCTAATTTTGCAATGGATGAGATCGCATATAAAAATAACTTTGCCGAAGATGAAGAGATTAGCGTTAAGCTCGATTTAAGTCGTGATTTTGTTTGGAACAACAACAACGGTACGTTTAAGTTTGGCTTCAAGCATCAGTCGCGTGAAAAATCGAATAAAGTTGATGCGACTATTTACGACGGTGGCTTTGACGACATTACCGCCGCGCAGTTTGAAACAGCTTCTCCTAACTATGAGCTTGGAAATTTTGGTCCGGGTATCAGCCAAGGTGCGCTGTCGAGTTATGTTAAAAACAATATGGATCAGTTTGAGATCAACGAACTTGACACCATGATAGATTCCAATGCAGGCTCTTTTATCAGCGAAGAAGATGTTACCTCTGCTTATGCGATGATTACGCTTGATATTGACAAATGGCGTATTATCACCGGTGTACGTTATGAAAATACCCGCTTTGAAACTAAAGGTAATCGTGTTGAGCTAATTAAAGACGATGTTAATGATGATGAAAGCGTTAATATTACGCCATGGCATGTCAGCAAAGATTATGATCACTTGCTGCCTAGTTTAAATATTAAATATCAAGCGTCGGATAAGTTGCTTGCTCGTTTTGCTTTTACACAAACTATTGCGCGACCAACCTTTGGCGATTCAGCCGCTTATCGATTAATTGAAAGTGAAGTGACTGAAGATGATGGTGTTATTGAAACTGAACGTAAAGCTGAAGTAGGCAATCCAAATTTAGAAGCGTTTGAGTCTAACAATATTGATTTTTCAATTGAATATTATCCAGGTAATATTGGCGTTATGTCTGCTGGTCTATTTTATAAAGATATCAGTAACTATGTAGTGCTTACTGAAGTACAAGATAATGGTCAGTGGGATGGTTATAAAAAGGTCGTTCAACCAAATAATGGTGGAGATGCGTCATTAACTGGTCTTGAATTAGCGTGGACAAAAAACTTTGATTCTGGATTATTTATTAGTGCCAATGGTACCTTTGTTGATACGGATAATGATTTACCGAATCAAGCCGACACATTAGCCAATTTAATGTTGGGTTATGAAAACAATAAATTCAGCACTCGTTTAAGTACTTCATATAAAAGTGAAAGCTTCCAGTTTGCCGACAATGACTCTTCTGTTTATGAAGACACCAATACGCAAGTTGATTTCACAGCTAAATATTACTTTAGCGACACCATGCAAGTGTACTTTAACGCCGTCAATATAACAGACGAACCGTTATATATTTACCATGGCAACAATGCATACAACTATCAATATGAAAAGTATGGCGCGTCGTTTGAGTTAGGTTTTACCATTAACTCGTTGTAATTATAAATCACTAACAAGGCAAATGTTTCGTTTGCCTTATTATTAAAATAAGTAATAGAAATAACGTAATGAATATTAAATTTAAAGCTTTTTGGCTAGTGGGGCTTCTAGTTCTTCTACCGTCATTTTTTGGTTATGCGAGTGTTAAACAAATCGCGCCACCACTAGATATCGAATTTTTAAAATTAGTGCCTACCGGTGTTGAAGGGAGTGCTCAGCAAATTTCTGTTAGCGAATCCAAAGGTATTACGCTACTTAATGACGATTTTGCGGTTGTCGCACAAATACAACAGCCAGCTGAACATTTAGATTATCGTCGCTTGCCCAATACGCTAAATAAAGGTGTGATCACTACATTAGACGCTAATACGGGTGAATTATTATTAATTGAAATTGATCATAAAAAGCAACAGCTTAATATTAAACAACGATTTAAACCAAAAAATAGTGCGATTGATGCATTATGTTTAAATACCGCGTCACATGGTATTGACGTATTTACGGTGGATGTTTTAGGACAAGTGGTTCATTACAACGTGTATCAAGTAAGAAATCAGGCTTGGCAATTGAATGAAATTACACGTTTTCCCGTTGGACCAAATGTTAAATCTTGTGCGGTTAGCGACAATGCTGAATCACTTTATATCGTCGAAGAAAATATTGGTGTCTGGCGGTATTCTAGCAACCCTGAGCATGAACGTACTCGTGAACTTATTCTATTAGATAAAGGGTTAGAAGTTGAATATGTTGATACCACCGAACAGGGTGATGTTGCTATTGTTTCCCCAGATAAAAACGTTGTGTGGTTATGGGATCAAGCAAGCAAGCAATTAACGCAAGAAAAACTGCCTAAAAATATAGCCCCGAAAACTATTCAAGTTACACGCATGGGTGATACGTTGTTAGCGTACTTTTTTGATAACAACAGTAAACGAGTATTGAGGCATCAAATAGAACGAATGGGTAATACATATTTACCTCAAACGAAACCAGTAGAGAGCTTATTACCTTATGGCCAAACTGACTCGGTTTTAAGTTTTGGTGATGCAGCAGATGATCCTGAAATATGGGTAAATAAACAAACACCTGAAGCGAGCTTGGTATACACAACAGATAAAAAGTACGGTCTAAACGTGTATGACTTATCAGGCAAGTTAGTGACAAGCCTAGCAGTAGGACGCATTAACAATATTGATATTCGATACAACGTTTCGGTTAATGGAAAAACTGTTGATATTGCGGCAGCGAGCAACCGTACTTCTAAAAGTATCAGTGTATTTGTTATTGATAAAACATCGGGCTTACCAACACACCTTACAAATATAAAAACAGATTTAGGAGACCCTTATGGTTTTTGTTTGAGTGAACATAAACGACAAATTTCAGCATGGATAAACGATACCGATGGCCGTTTTCAACGTTACGATTTGCAACTTAATGGTGAGACAGTTACGGCAGAAAAAACGCTTGAATGGACGGTCGCCACTCAACCAGAAGGGTGTGTTAGTGATGATAAAACACAACGACTGTTTTATGGAGAAGAAGCTAAAGGTGTTTGGCTAAAACATATTGGTAGCAAGAGGGCGGATAAATTTATTGCCGGCCTACATGATGAAATTGCCGCGGATATTGAGGGCATGAGTTTGTACCAATTTAGCGGAAAGAACTACTTGGTGGTTTCAAGTCAAGGTAATAATCGATATGCAGTATATGCTATTGATAATCATTACAAATATCTAGGTGCATTTAAAGTTGGTGCTAACTGGCCGGAGATGATCGATGGCGCCTCTGAAACCGACGGTTTAGCAGTAACTAGTCAATTTTTAGGGGCAGAATTACCAAATGGATTGTTGGTGGTGCAAGATGGGCACAATGTTATGCCCCAAGCTGCACAAAACTTTAAATTGGTTAGTGGTAGTCTGCTAAGCGAGTGGATTGCTCAAAGAGTGCCATCGATGTAATAAGCATTTGAAGCTACTAATGAAGTAAAAGCAGGTAAGCAAGTTACCTACTTTTATCTACAAATATTTTTTGAAACTCACGGAAATAAATTAGAGAAAAATAATGGTATCAAGAAGAGAGTTTACCCTAGGGTTAACGGCACTTGCCTTTGCAGGTTTGACCGGCTGCAACTTGGGGATAAAATCAAGCAAGAACCTAACAAAAATCAGTAAGGGCTATGGCAAACTGATTGAAGATCCTAACGGCTTATTAGATTTACCCGAAGGTTTTAGCTACAAAATCATCTCAGAATTCAATCAACTGATGAGCGATGGCTTGGCTGTGCCGGATAAAGCTGATGGTATGGGATGTTTTCCTTTTGATGAAGACCGTGTTGTTCTTGTTCGTAATCATGAACTTAAGCCGAGTCACCTAGCAAAACAGCCTAAATCAATTCAGCAGCATAAAACGGCTAAAGCTTATGATACTTTTGCTAACGGTATTGCATTACCCGGAGGGACCAGCAATCTTATTTATAATACCAAACAGCAAAAAGTTGAACGTGAATTTATTAGCCTTACTGGCACCATCCGAAATTGTTCAGGAGGCGTAACGCCTTGGGGATCTTGGTTAACTTGTGAAGAAACACTAGCAAAAGCAGATGGCGAAATTAGCAAAGATCACGGGTATATTTTTGAAGTGCCGGCGAATGCCACAGGTTTGGTGGATGCTATACCATTAAAAGCGATGGGTCGTTTTAATCACGAAGCGGCTGCTGTTGACCCTAAAACAGGTATTGTTTATCTCACCGAAGACAAGGGCGATGGTTTATTTTATCGCTTTATCCCTAATACCTATGGAAAACTCGCTGAAGGTGGTCAGTTGCAAGCTATGGTGATTAAAGAGCAACCCAAGTTTGATAGCCGAAATTGGGAGAATGCCGACGCAGAGTTATTCAAATGGCTTGATACGCAGTGGATAGATATTACTGAACCAGAAAGTATAAATGACGATCTTCGCATTCAAGGTTTTGAAAAAGGAGCAGTATTATTTGCTCGTGGTGAAGGAATACACTGGGCTGACGGTGAACTATACTTCTGTTGCACAAACGGTGGTCATAAAAAGTTCGGGCAGATATTTCGTTATCAACCGAACTTAACAGATAACCAAAATGGCCGCATTCAATTATTTTTAGAAAGTGAAGATGACTCCTTGTTTAATTTTGGCGACAACCTAACTGTAACACCGCAAGGACATTTGTTAGTCTGTGAAGATGCCTATACTGACACGGTTAATAATCACCTAAGAGGTGTTACACCTAATGGTGAATTATACAGTTTTGCTAGATTACGCACTCAAACTGAGCCAGCTGGAGTATGTTTTTCTCCTGATGGCAGTACCTTATTTGTTAATGTATATTCACCAACAAAAACCTTAGCGATACAAGGTCCTTGGAAGTAACTAGAAACTAATAAAGTATATACCCGTTATCAATATGCTCGTTTTTGAGCGCGTGAGTATCAATGTGTATAGTAAGTAATTTAAGGCAATGCTTTATTGTAATGGTTGTTCCCTTACAAAAAGTATTTTTGATGAAGTCACATCTAAAAGGAATAATCGCTCAAGCACTTCTTCGATGGGTCTAAAAATAATTTATGCATCGTTATTAAATTTAGTCAGGTCCCTACACGCATGTCGTCCTTAGATTTTGTCTGGAACTTGAAATCTGTGCCTAAATTGTTTTTAACTCCCACACAAACCTACATCTTAAATGATAATAGGTATAAAGCAGGGTATTACTACCAGCAGCAATACAACTAATTAAATAAAAACAAATGGGTAGCGATTTGGGGGGAGGCATGATGTAGGATAATAAAAGCCCTGTTTTATAAGATCCTAATAAACTGAACGAAAACCCGAATAGCAATATTCGTTTTTTTTTGTTGAGTTTACTTATAATATTTTAACTAAAATATTGTTGCTGCACTTATTGTTATATTATAACATAACAATAAGTGTTTTAATAAGAATTAGATCCTAATAATGACTCAGGTTAATAAAGCCCAACCTATCATTCAGGCGCAAGATCTTTGCGTAAAAATAAATAATAACGACATATTAAAAAATCTTACTTTTAAAGTAAATCAAGGCGAAATATATGCTTTATTAGGAGGTAATGGTGCGGGTAAGTCATCTACATTAAAAACTTTTTTAGGTTTTAATAAAGCTGTTTCAGGGAAAGTCATTATTAATAATAGCGACGTTACCACTGAGCTTGAAGCTATTCAACGCCAAACAGCTTATTTGCCCGAGTCTGCAACATTATACCAACACTTAAGTGCTCGTGAAAATATTGAATATTTTTTGTCACTAGCTGATATCAATAAATCAGGCGATGAAATCAGCCAAGCTCTAGATCGAGTCGCCTTGCAAAATAGTGCATGGGCCAGACCAATGCAAACTTACTCAAAAGGAATGCGTCAAAAAACAGCCATTGCGCTAGCTCTTTTACGTGAAGCGCCTATTTTCTTGTTAGACGAACCTACTTCTGGCTTAGATCCTGTTGCTATAGATGAGTTTAATCATTTGATCGGTGAACTAGCTTTAAATGGCGCAACTATTTTAATGGTTACACATGATGTATACGGTGCATGCCAAGTTGCTGATCGGATTGGGTTGTTGCGAAATGGTGAGTTGGTTGGTGAATTTGACTCACCAGATGACGGACGTATTAGCACAGAACAAGTTCATGCCGCTTTTACTCAAAAAAATGTTAAGTGATAGTCATGATAAAATTATTCATTATCGCCAAAGAAGAGTGGCGTTATTGGCTGCGATCTAAATTAGCCATTCTAGTATTGAGTATCGGTTTAGTATTAACGTTATCTTCAGTGATTGTGACCGCTGTAAACATGCAAGAGCTAACTCAAACAAGGCAAGTGTTACAAAATAATTCACAACAGAGCTTTGCAGACCAACCTGACCGACATCCACATCGAATGGTACATTATGGACATTATATATTTAGGACACCGTCCCCTTTAAGTGCGCTTGATCCCGGTATAGATTCTTATACAGGTAACTCTATATTTTTAGAAGGACACCGCCAAAACAGTGCTATGTTTGCTGATCAAATGCAAGGCACAGCGTTAACTAAACTAGGCAGTTTAAGCCCAGCATTTATTGTACAAATTCTAGCGCCTTTATTATTAATTCTTATAGGTTATAGCTCAATTAGTCGAGAACGAGAGTCAAATACTTTGGCTTATTTGTTAGCGCAAGGTACTTCTGGTTTGACTTTAATTGTTGGCAAAGGACTTGCCTTGATGTCTATCTCCTTACTCATTTTAGTACCTTTGGCAATATCGAGCATTTTTATTTGTATTCAAGGTGAAAGCCTAATAGTTATATTAGGTTTTTTGTTTGGTTACGCTGCTTATTTGACTGTATGGGTTTTGTTAATTTTATTAGTCTCCTGTGTATTTTTAAAAAATAGTGAGAGCTTTACAGCATTAGCTTTTATGTGGATATTATTTTGCGTGGTGATGCCCCGAATCGCCAGCACCACAGCAGCTACAGGCGCTCCTACTTTGGGGAAATTAGAAACAGATTTTGCTGTTACTGAGCAGTTGCGTAAATTGGGAGATGGTCATAATGCTAAAGATCCTGCATTCGATAAATTAAAAAATTCACTCTTAGCGCAGTATAAAGTTAAATCAATAGAAGACTTACCAATCAATTACAAAGGTGTTGTTGCAAGTAAATCAGAAGAAGATCTCACTAAGGTATTGAATAAGTTTTCTGAGCAAAGAATGCAAGCAGAACTACAACAAACTGAAATTTCAAGATATTTTGGTTGGCTTTCACCAACCATGGCAATTCGCACGTTATCTTTAGTTATTTCAGCAACATCAATTGAGACACACCATCGATTCTTGCGTGAAGCTGAAATATTAAGGTTTGATTTTGTTCAAGGGCTTAATCAAGTTCACATTGATCAATTAAGTTACCAAGATGATATAAATCGTAATCGTAACGTTCAAGCGTCTAATAAAGCTCGTGTTGGATCTCAAAACTGGCAGCTACTTCAAGATTTTAAGTTTATTGTTGATACTCCTAATGTACGTTTAGAGCGAAGTTTTTCTGCCTATATACAATTGTTAGTTTGGATAATTTTTTTGGTTGTTGTTATTAGATTAATAGGAAGGCGTTTGCTATGAGTTATGTTGTTAAACAACTCAACCAAGAGTGGCAATTTATGCTCAAACAAAAGTACATACTAGTATTATTTGTATGTACTTTATTACTATCGGGCTTTTCAGTTTATAGTGGTTTAAGCGAAATTAATCAGCAGAAAAATACCATTGAGCGTTTAAAAACCGCTGATTTAACAGATCGCACAATTGCCCAACAAAGTCATGACGACCCTGGTTCAATTGCTTATTACAGTTTTCACCTCACATATTTAGCTCCTTCGAATATCGCTTTCGCTGCCTTGGGAGAACGTGATGTATATCCTTGGAAACACCGAATAAGAATGCTGGCGTTAGAAGGTCAAATTTACGAAAGCGATTCACAAAATGCTGAACTTGCACAAGCGGGTAAATTTGATTTTGTATTTGTGATCAGTGTACTTGCTCCTCTGCTAATTCTTTTACTATTTCATGATTTATTCGCAAGTGAACGAACAAGTGGCCGGTATGACTTATTAGTTGTTACGGCAAGGTCAACATTCATTTTTTGGCTCGCACGAAGTACTATTCGTTTTTTAGCAATATTTACATGCTTAATGGTGCCTTTATATATTGGGGCTTGGATAAGCAATGCTTCAATTGCGGAGGTTATTTTTTTAACTCTTTGTAGTTTTTGCTATTTGGTTTTTTGGGCAATACTTAGTATTTGGTGGGACAAACATTCAAACAGTGCACCTAAAATTGCATCGGGTCTTATAGGTGTATGGGTTTTGTTTGTGTTTATTATTCCGATCATGGGTGATTTGGCTATTAATAAAATAGTTCATTCACCTAAGGGTGGAGACATAGTACTCACCCAGCGAGAAGCTGTGAATGATGCATGGGATCTACCAAAAGAAACCACCATGGACAAATTTGTTACTACTCACCCACAATGGAAAAACAATACTGAGATGCAAAGTATGTTTGAGTGGAAATGGTACTACGCATTTCAACAAGTAGGTGATCAAACCGCAGCCCCTATTTCACAAAAATACCGTGAAGCAGCTCGACAAAAATATAAGTTTGCGGGTTATGTATCATTAATTTCTCCGCCTTTATTGCTTCAGCGCTATTTAACACGTATGGCTAATACCGATGCAATAGCAGCCTTCGAATATGAACAGAAGATACGAGACTTTCACAAACAACTTCGACTATTTTATTATCCATTTCTGTTTATTAAAACCGATTTTGATAAACATCAATTATCCAAAATACCTAGTTTTGATGATGTCACTCATCAGTAACTATTTCTCACTAAATACAAAACAATAATTAATAAGGTTTTACCATGAACATCAATAAAAAATCATTTAAACCCACTTATCTATATGTGTGTTTAACCAGCCTCTTTATGATACAAACAGTTACTGCCAATGAAATAACTAAAGATAAAAAGTTAGATAGCGCTAATAAAATTGAAACCCTCAGCATAATTGGTTCTCGTCAAGCATATCAAGGCGAATTTAATGCCCTAGAAACGCCGCAATCTGAAATAGAACTAGATTTTGAGACACTCAGAAATGCTGGCGCTATGGATTTAACTCAAGCGTTAGATCTTTCAGCTTCGGTCACAAGACAAAATAACTTTGGTGGTCTTTGGAACAGTTTTGCTTTGCGTGGTTTTGTGGGTGATGAAAATTTGCCAAGTAATTATCTTGTCAATGGTTTTAATGCCGGACGAGGTTTTGGTGGAACTCGTGATTTGTCAGGTATTGAGTCAGTTGAGGTGTTGAAAGGTCCACGTGCTGCTCTCTTTGGGCGTGGTGAACCTGGTGGTACAGTTAATCTAGTCACTAAACAACCAACATTTGAGAAGGAGGGTGAACTTACATTATCAGTAGGAAGTTTTGATACTTATCGTGTTGATGTTGATTACACAACACCCGTATCAAATGATGTAGCTATTCGATTAGTGGGCTTTTATGAAGATGCGAAAAGTTTTCGCGATACTATTGAAACCACTAAACAAGGTTTTAGCCCATCAGTGGCTTGGAATATAAATGACGATAGCCAATTAGTGTATGAACTAGAATACAGCCATCAAGAAATACCTTTTGATCGTGGCGTTTTAGCGATAAATGGTGAGTTAGGGCTTATTCCTGAAAGCCGATTTTTAGGCGAACCCGGAGATGGCCCAATTGAAGCCGATGTTATTGGTCATCAACTCGAATTTCAACATGATTTTGATCAAAATTGGAGTGCTTTAATGGGGGTTAATTACCGTAATACCTCACTAAAAGGCTTTGCTACTGAAACTGGCTTTGCCGGTGTTACAAATGACCAAGTAAATCGTTTTCGCCGTTACCGTGACTACGATGCTAAGTATCACGTAATTCGCGCTGAATTAACTGGCGATATTCAAGTTGGTGGCTTTAAGCACCGATTAATTGTTGGTGTAGATTCAGACAGGTTTGAGAACGATCAATATGTTCTTCGTGTGCGTGGCGAACAATACATTAACGTATTCAATCCAGTTTATGGTGCTTATACACTACCAACACCAACCTCAAATACCAATAAAGTCGAAATTCAAGAGTCAATCGGTGTATTCATTCAAGATCAAATTAGTTTAACAGACAAGCTTGATGTTCGTATTGGTGCTCGATACGATAACTATCAACAAACACTCAACAACCGACTAAAAAACAGTCAGTCTACTCAAGATGAAACCCGGATCAGCCCTCAATTGGGAATGGTATATAAAACCTCTGATGAATTATCTTTTTATGCTGCCTACGGGGAAAATTTTCGTCCTTTGTCGGGCACAGATTCAAATGGTGATGGCTTTGAACCTAATCAATCTACCTCTACTGAAATTGGTTTGAAATTTACACTCAATGATGGATCGTTGTTTGGTACTGCTTCTATCTTCAAAGTAGAGCAAGATAATATTCTTGTTGTTGATGATCCTACGGCATTTACTAGTGCTGCTATTGGTGAAGCACAGAGCCGAGGGTTTGAAGTTGATATTAATGGCGAAATAGCTTCAGGGTTAAATCTTTTAGGCTCTTATACTTATGTAGATGTAGAGACCAAAAATGCATTTTTTGACGCTAACTTTGGCTACACAGTAGAAGCAGGTAGCTCACTTTTAAATATTCCTGAACACCAAATAAGCCTACAACTTGTTAAATCGGCAGAACTATCCGGAAAAGCTTTAACGTATGGTGCGGGTTTATTACATGTGGGTGAACGAAATGGCTTCTTTGGTACAGATTTTACGTTACCAAGCTATACCATTACTCGTGTGTTTTCGACATACGACTTAAGCAACTTATTTATTGTGCGAGCAGAAATTAATAACTTATTTGATAAAACGTATTATACAAACTCTTTTGCAGACGCTTGGGTTCAACCAGGCACACCTCGCAGTGTGAAGCTGTCTGCAAGCTATAAATTTTAAGTAGAATTTATATCAAAATATCATGGGTTTTATAATCACTTGATTAACTAAAGCATAACTTTATTATTGAATAATTTTATTCGACTGTTAGTTAAAAATGAGCCTTGTTAAAGCTGCCTATACCCGTTACATTTTCCTTGGTTCTTACTCTATAAGCTTTTTTGCTTTATGGGTAAGAAACAAGTGAACATGCTTCATAAATTTTTAGTTGCTAAAAGTTTTCTAAAAACATTCTCTAGTAAAAATATTAACCTAAAAATACCTCAGTACAACCCCTTTCGATAGCCTTTTAAATAAGTAAGCAAATATTAAATTCTATGTTTATACTTTCACTAGCGCTCTGAAACGAGCATCTTGATTGGTAACGGGTATATAATAAGAAGTTACAAACTTTACCATTCATTAGTTTTACGTTATTCAATTATACTAAAGAAATAGCTTAAAAATTTTATTAAAAGGTTATGTAAAATAATCATCCCTTATTTTATAAATAAAACAATAAATACAAGGTTAAAAAAATATGAACAAAATTTTCACAAATAAAAAAATTATTCTAATACCTATGCTTAGTGCTTCACTTTTGGTAGCCGGTTGTGGGGGAGGTGGCAGTGATGATAGCTCTTCAAACAATGAAACAGTCAACAGTGTTCCAACAGCGCAAAACGATACACTTACCGTTATTGAAAACAGCCAAGCTGGCACAACTAATCGAGTAACGGTTTCTGCTAATGATAATATTGGCGCAGACGGTGGCGATACCGATAATTATAGCCTTGCCACATCACCTGCTAATGGTGGAGTTAGCGAAGTTAGCGATGGGGTTTTTGAATACATTCCTAATACTGATTTTTTTGGAACAGACAGTTTTACTTACAAAATTACCGATAAAGACGGTGATGAAAAAACCGCAACTGTAAATATAACGATTAACGAACTGCCACTGGTAATTGTTAATAGCACTCCAACAGCGCAAAACGATACTCTTACCGTTGATGAAAATAGCTTAGCTGGCGCATCTAATCGTGTAACGGTTTCGGCTAACGATAATATTGGCGCAGACGGTGGCGATACCGATAATTATAGCCTTGCCACGCCACCTAGTAATGGCGGGGTTAGCGAAGTTAGCGATGGGGTTTTTGAATACATTCCTAATACTGATTTTTTTGGAACAGACAGTTTTACTTACAAAATTACCGATATAGACGGTGATGAAAAAACAGCAACTGTAAATATAACGATTAATGAAGTAGTCGACGTTGATAACGGTCCAACAGCGGATGACTTTAACAACATGGATCCTGCCTTGCCTTCATTCGTTTCTATAAATAATACAACACCCGCAGGACAAAAATGGGTTAAATTTGACGGTATGTCAGACGAGTTTACTAGTTGGGATAGCACTAAATGGTTTAATTCTACCTGGAATTACGGTGTACCAGTATTTATGACTGCTTCAAGCGATAACTCAGGAGTTGTAGATGGTAAATTATGGATAAAAGCAACATTAAATGAAGCTAATCCAGAAGATCGATGGTTTCAAACTGCCAGAATACATAGTCGAGCAAAAGCTAGTTACCCAATGTATACTGAAGCTAGAATTAAAACGGCACATATATCCGCTTATAATACTTATTGGTTAAATAATGGTGATATCAATAATAGAGATGAAATAGATATTATTGAAAATAACTCTAAACCGTCTTGTAATTGCCAGCCTGAATTTCCAAATCAAATGAATTCCCAATATTTTCAAGCTGATGCAAGTAAAACACCCAAAGAAGTAAGAAATAAAGGCAATTATTTACGATCTAACCTTTTAGATGTAAACCCACTAAAGAATGTTGGTTGGAATGAAGACTACCATATTTATGGCGTTTGGTGGATAGATGCTAAAAATGTTCAATTTTACTTAAATGGCGAACCAGCAGGTAAAATTTATGTTGGTGAGCATAATGATGGTAAAACGTATGAGCGTGAATTTACGCGCGATTTAGAAATAATATTTGATCTTTGGACAGCGGATGAAACATGGTTAGGTGGATTGCCCCCTAAATCTGATTTAGCAAATGATGAAATTAACACCATGAAAATTGATTGGGTAAGAACTTGGAAGTTAGCAGACCAATAATTCATACTTTATATTTATATGTTGAGGGAGCTTTATAGCTCCCTTTTTTTCAAATTTTGAATGAAAATATTGTAATATTTACCTGATTTTTTTACAAAACTTTTTTATTTCAAGTCATTCTGAACTATCTATTTTAAAAATCTTTATAATTAACTTCTCTAAAGGCGCTATTTAACACAGCAATATTACACAAAAAAACTTATTTGAAAAAAATGGCGCACTTATTGTTTAATAAATAGTTAACATTAAAATGTAATAACACGTTGAGAACTGAAATGAATAAAAGAACAAATGATAACAATAAGGTAAAGCGCAGTTCTGACAGAGCCGGTGGCAAAGATATTTCTGAAATTCTTGACGACATAAGAGAACATCATGCTAAAACAGAAATAGAAGACCGACCGATAGAAAGAAAACGCGAATCAAATGAATATCAGCCGGTAATTATCAAACGTACTGATGAAACGTTTAGACACGCTGACGATGTACTTGAAATGGCTATCCATGAAGGTAAAAGCCAACTCCAACGACCAACTCTTGGTTTGTTTATGTCGTCTTTAGCAGCAGGAATGATAATAGGTAGCACCGTACTTGCTGTTGGTGTTATGGCTACTATTTTAGGTAACTTAGATGGGTTAAATAAAATTTTTGTGGCACTTGTTTATCCTTTAGGATTTATACTTTGTATATTAAGTCGCACAGAATTATTTACTGAGCATACCGCAACGGCTGTTTATCCGTTACTTGATGGTTCTGCAAATATTCAAAAGGTATTAAAGTTGTGGTCTGTGGTTATTACAGGCAATCTTTGCGGAGGTTTAATTATAGCACTAATGTTAGCGATGGCTGATGGAGTGATACATGCTAGCGCGGGTTACTTAATTATTGCAGAACACGTACTCGACTATGATTACGGTGTTTTATTTATTAGTGCTGTACTTGCCGGTTGGTTAATGGCAACAGGTGCATGGACTATACTCGCAACACATTCAACAGGTAGCCAAATTCTTTGTATTTATATAGCTACTTTTGTTATTGGGGTAGGTGGTTTACATCATTCCATTGCGGGGTCTGTAGAGTTATTTGTAGGCTACTTTACCTCTGATGGTATATCACTACTGGCAATTATACCTGCAATTGGAGTGATATTAGCTGGCAATGCTGTAGGTGGTAGTATTTTTGTCGCTTTATTAAATTATGGGCACATAAGATCGCTAAATAAATAACAGAACCTAAAAAAATAGTATCCTTTAGACCTACCTAATTACATATATTAATAAAATTTTACATTATGGCTTAGCCTAAGTTTTCAGGATATTTCTTAATACACGAGTCGTATATTCAATAAAAATTAAAAGCAGAAAAGCACCTATGTCAAATACATCAGTTCAACCAACTGCCTCTGCGTCGTTAAACAAAAAAGTTAATGCGCGAACGGCTTGTTTATATACATTAACAATTTTGGCCATTATCTACACCGCTTACCTTGCTCAAGATCTAATATTATTATTGCTAATAGCGGCGTTAATCTCTCTTTTATTGAGCCCAGGGGTAAAAGCACTAGAAAAACTATTTATTCCGCGTGTTTTAGGGGCTGTTATCTTGTTAGGTTTTTTGATCATGCCTACCACTACATTAATAGTTAACTTGCAAGAACCCGTAACCAAATGGGCAAAATTATTACCTGAATTTTCTGTACATGTTTCAGAGAAAATAGTAGAACTTAATCAAATCATTGATACAAATGGTAAGTCGTTAACTGAAAAGTCTAAAGAAGTTAAAAAAGGCTGGTTTGCTTGGTTTGAAGATGAACCTGTTGTTGAAGCAGCTCCTCAAGAAACTGACATTATTGAAACTCAGTTGAAGCAATCTTTATTTTCATTTGCGACTGACTTTGTAGTTCTAGCTCCTTTTGCCTTAATACAGTTGATGACAACTATCATTTTAATTTTATTCACACTGGTTTATTCCCCTAAGCTGTTTCGGCATTATGTTGAATTATTTGTGTTAGAGCCTCGACGAGAGCAAGCGTATAAATTTGCCTCAACTGCTCAACAGCAATTATCTCAATATATTATAACAGTTAGTCTTATAAACGTTTGCCTAAGCTTAGCCTCGATAGCCATCTTTACAATGATGGGATTAGAAGACGCTTTACTTTGGGGATTAATTGTTGGCTTTGTAAATTTTATACCTTTTGTAGGGCCTTCTTTTGCTTTAGGTATCATTACTATTGCCGGGTTAGTTCAATGGGGAGCTGATTATAAAGTTGCAATTGTTGTTGGGGGTGTTTTAATTTTAAATATACTTGAATCGCAAGTTTTTACTCCGTTGGTGTTAGCCAAAAACATGCGTATAAATCCGTTTATCATCATTATTTGGTTATTAATCACGGGTTGGTTATGGGGACTGCTTGGGTTACTTATTGCTGTTCCCTTATTAGTATGTATAAAACTTATATTGACACAGTATAAGTCTACATCTGCATGGGTAAAATTTCTAGCAACATAAATGTTTATTTTATTTGTTATTTAAATCAATGGCTTATATTGAGTGGTGGTTTTTTTATAAAGCATGTTTTAGTTAAGTTAATACATAACACCTTACTAAAAATAATATCCCTATCTGTGTAAGGTTAGCTTGATTTATACGCAATTTCTTAATTGAGCACATAAAAGTGCTCAATAATGATTGTTTAAAGATTACTTTACGTCCTTGGCGTTTTCTATCAAAAACCTAATCGCTTCAACGGTATGATATGAGGATTTTCCTTTACTTCCTTTAGGGTCGGTAGGAATAGGATCGTTATTTTTATCAATAGATGGGTATTCGCCGCCCTCTTTAAAATCAACAAAATACCTTACAAAAAAGTGCTCAATATTTTTAAGTGTTGCTTGCTTACTTGAAGGTAAAAACGTTAAAGCAATGATTGCTTCACTATGCTGCCACCACGATTTACTATAGGAAAGAATTTTATTTGTTTGTGGATCAACTTCTTGATAAAAACCACCAATAACAGACTTATCCCAAATCGGTTTATTTAGCGTTATGTCAGCAATCCTTTCTCCTAAATTAACATATTTTTCCTGAGCTATTGTATTTATAAAAGGCCAATTTTTTGTGCGCATTAACAGCCAAGAAAATTGAAAGTTATGCCCAGGGCTAACACTAAAACAAAGCTCGGTTGGGTTCGTTTGCCCACAAACATTCCATTGACGATCAAAATTTGCATTTATCCAACCAGTTTGAGAATTCCATATAGGCTTTTCTACAGCAATTTCCAAGTGTTCTTTTATAATATTTTGGTAACGGGCTCTATTGGAAATATCGGCTTCCCATAAATTAGCCATATAAGCTGAAATAGGATAAATAAGTGATTGAATTGATTTAGAGCCAGTCAACTGTCCGTTTTTAATAGAATAGTTGTTGAAAAAACCACCATGTTTGGTATCTCTAAAGCGTAATACAAATGCGTTATGTAAGGTATGAATTTTAGTTAATAACTCAGGGTTTTTGGTTACTCTATATAGTTCAACTAACCCATTTAAACCATAAGATTGCTGCCAAATATCAAGATTATCATTACTATCAACCTCATTTTTATCGTCAAAAGAAAGAAAATAAGGGCCTAGTTTGTCTTCTTTTATTAAATTATTAACAAGAAAATCAGTTGCATTTTTAGCATGTTGTAAATAGAGGGGGTCGTATTGAGAGGCATAAGATAAACTATAAATTAATCGACTTAATGCAACAGTATAAATGCGTAATGATAATACGTTGCCATTGGTATCTATTTCAGAGAAAAATGTTTTACGCTCAGTATCTTGGGCATGATTTATGTGAAACATAATGGCGTTATTTAATACATTTAGCCTCTGAGTTGATTCTATAGCGTTTGGTGAAGCTACGGCATAAGAAAAAAACAATGAAATAATAATCGTGTGGAAAAAGCATATGGCGATAAATAAACTTCGCATTCTTAAGGTTCTGTAGTGATATTTTAGGGTACTTTAATGCAAAATTAGTATTTTTGCATTTTTATAGCATAAGTATTTAAATAAATAACTCACTATACTGGAACGTATACCGTATGGCCGTTATCATTCAAGATGGTCTGAAACGAGTATCTTGATTGGTAACGGGTATATTAGGGATCAAATTATCATTTAAACCTTATGTTATAAACCTCCATTAAGGTAAAATTACTGCACTTACTTCATCAATATTCCCCCAAGAACTAGCTTCTTCATCAATATTGACAGTAATATTTAAGGTGTTACCGGTTACCTCAATATCAAAAGTAATTTCAAACCAGTTATTCCACCCTTTAAAGGCTATCGGCATTGAAACGGTATTTTCACCACTTGTGGCACTTAGCATTGAATTACTAACACCGTTACTACTTCCCATAAACCAAGCTGAAATTGTGTAAGTGCCGTTGGGTATATTATTTTTAGTTTGTGATACTGATTGATTTTGCGGCTCTTCACTCCAAAAATGTAATGCAAAATTCCCCGCATGAACTTCATCAGTTTTTTCAGTTATTGCTAACCCCGCAGTTCCATCACTAATTATCCAAGGCTCAGCCGCACCTGTTTCAAAACTGTAATTGTCAAGTGCGCCTTTGTTTATAACGGGGCTTTTGGGGCTAATAGTTACATTGACAGTCGCAGGTATGTTGGTATTGGCTACAACACCATTTAACATGTATGTTCCGACGGTGTCGCTATTTATGCTGTCGGCATTATCCCAAGTAACATCAAGCTTTCGAAACGAATCATCGCTAAAAAGTGCGCTTACTTGAGTCGGTAGATCCAATTCATCTCCTTGTTTTAACACGATGTTACTTTCAAAAATTGAAATTAAAGTAGGAGCTGCCACCGTTTTGTTCTCACTAACTCGCCAAAATACGTCCATTGAATCTAGAACTTTACCGGTATAGTCAAACATTGCTTGGTTTTCCCATGCATTTTTGGCACCACTGACCCAGCCTGTTTCTCCAACAGCTAACCAAGTAGGCTCCCAATAAAAAATACCCTGTCCTAATTCATTAGGAACTTCAGCGACCACATTCATAATTTCTCGCATTGCTGTTGCTTGACCTAATACCGTACCGGCAAATCCTGCTGTAATGGCGGTATCTTGGTTAAATATGTTACCTAAGTCGTCAGGCCCTGGCTCGGTAGTAAAGCCGTAAGCTGTTTCAACAACAATTACGTGTTTATTATATTTTTTGCTAATAGTGTCTAAATTAAATTGTAAAGCTGACAATGTGCCATGCCAATATGGGTAATAAGATGCACCTATAATGTCATAATCCAAATTTGCTTGGGTAAATGCATCAAATGCCCAAGTAAAAGCACCATTGTCGCCACCATTGGCTAAATGCACCATTATTTTAGTTTCGTTTTTAGCCGTTATTGCGGCATCACGAACTGCTTTACTCCCTTGTTTTAATAAAGCAATTGCATTTTCTGAGGTTAAGCCATTACCTTGAGGAGCAACGAGCCCTGAGTTAATTTCGTTACCAATTTGAACCATGTCTGGAAATACATCTTGGTTATTCATTTCAATTAGATTGTTGTAAGTAAATTCGTATAAGGCTTTTTCTACATCTTCTTTTGATAATCCTACCCAAGCATCAGGCATAAATTGTTGACCAGGGTGTGTCCAAAAGTCGCTGTAATGAAAATCTAATAATATTTTTAAGCCTGCCGCCTTAGCACGTTTTGCTAAAATAATGGTTCTAGATAAATCATTTGTTCCACCACCTGAAGCACCCTGTACATCAAAACCAGTCACTTCCTTTATCCATGAAACATCGTAGGGGTTATTCCATAACCTTAAGCGTATCCAATTTACGCCATGATCAGCTAATAATGTTATTGCATCGGTAGGGACACCTACTTCATTATAAAAAACACCCCCATTTTCTTCTACTTCAAGTAAAGATGAAATATCAGCACCTTTGATAAAATCTGTTGGTAAATTAGCGATAGGTTGTATGTAAATTTGTGATCTGTGAGGGCCTTTCATAATATTAACAATAGCGTTATTTGAAGATGCTTCATGATAATTGTTATCGGCAGCCTTAATGGCTTGAACACTACATAATTCACCTGCTAGTGTTGCTGATAATAAATCACCAGTTAAAGTACAGCCCTTGGAGTTTCCTGCGCTGTAGGATATTACACCGTTACCACTACCACCTTTTGTACTTAAAGTGGCACTCGCATTATCACTATCAAATGTTAAGCTGGCAGGCGCGTTAATTGTTAAGTTGTTTTGCTGGGCTTTAAGTAGTTCGACGGTTGCATTAGGTGAGGTAGCTGCGTTGTAATTGTCGTCAGCCGCTTTTGAAACGTTTATAATGCAAGTTCCGCTGGTATCACTTAGCGATAATTTACCACCGGTTAAAACGCAACCAGTTGAATTACCTAAATTATAGGTTAATTCACCATCCCCACTTCCCCCCGTGGCTGAAAGCGTTGCATCATTACCACCAAATACTAATGAAGTAGGCGCTTTAATCATAAGTTCAGCTTGCTCTTTCAGCTGGCTATCATTACTACCACAAGCAGATAGTAAAATAACAGTACCTATTGTTATATATTTTAACGTTATTAATCTCATTGAAATTGCTTCCTTAATACATGAATTAAATTATTTATTATTGTGATTTTTAAATTCACTAACTGCTTTTAACTGTACAAAATTAACACACAAAAAACTCAATGTAAACGCTTACCCTTTTTCGTGTTTTTATTAAGAATAATTATTTAATTAAACAAATTTTGTTGCGTAATTTTAGCTATAGATAAAATTTTATAAATAATTTAAGTTACTTGTTAGGTGAAGCGCTTACCTTTTTGGAGGTTGGTTGTGAGCATAATTTATTAAGTATGGTTTTTAGTCAAAAGTAGGTATGGATAAAAAGTGCACTAATATTTTTAGGATTAGCTTGAAAGGAATATTTATTTTATAGATTGAATAAAAAACTTATCGATTGTAGGGGTAAAGTACAAGTATAAAATTTGTACTTTTACCCCTATAAATAAATTAACATAAAAAATTTTGCATTATGTTTAATTAATTATGTTTAACTGAACATGCCTGCATGACGATGATTATGACTGTCCACTTGGAGTATCAGTTTCTATTGTTTCTTGTGTTAGGTTGATTGCACGAATAGGGTAGGGTATAGAAATTCCTTCTTGCTTGTAACGTTTGTGAAGTTCTTTCATAAAAGCTGATTTTATGAAAAAGCGGTTAAAGTATTCTTCTGCGCGTAACATCACTGTGAAATTAATACTTGAACTATCAAAGGTATGAAAAATTACAAAGGTTTCATATTCAGTGATCCCCCATTTATGTGATTTTAAAATTTCTTTAGCAACCTCAAGTGTTACTCGCTCAACGTGATCAAGGTCTGAATCGTAATGCACTCCTACTTCTACAGGTACTGATAACTGCTTTTCGGGATAATAATAATTAATAACTTTTGATTTTGCTAAGGCACTATTTGGCATTATTACGGTATTATTAGGTAACATTTTAATCCACGTTGAACGCCAACCAATTTTTTCAACAAAGCCTTGCTCGCCAGAATCTAACTCAATGTAATCGCCTACTCTAAAGGGCTTATCTGCAAGTATTTGAATACCCGAAAAATAATTCTCAAGTGTAGATTGCAATGCTAGTGCAACCGCGAGTGAACCAATACCTAAAGAGGCTAAAATAGGGGTAATTGAAATACCTAAGGTACTTAATACAATTAAAAACCCTAAACAAAATATAACAATACGTAACGAGCCACGTAATAAAACGCCTCCTGTTTGCAAAATGGGGGAGTGATCTTTAAAACGGGTAATACTGAGCAGAAAAAGTTTATCTATAAATATTATAATGGCTAAAACAACAAATATGCGGCTAATAACCGTAACAACTAACTTGATATTTTCTGGTAAAACAAAAAATTCTTGCATAATTAATTGCGTGACGAACAGAGATATTGATACCACCAATACACTAAGTGCCCTTTGGCTAGCATTTAACGCCATATTAAGCAGGGAGAAATGTGTTTTTTTCGCTAAGTTACGTAAGCAAAAAAATATAACTTTTTTAATAGTCCAAGTTACGGTAAAAATGCTAAAAAATGATATTATACCAATTAACCAAGCGGGAAGACCTTCAAGTAAATCTATAACGACGCTTAAAAACGACATTAAATTTTCCTTTTATAAACGTGTAAGTGCAAATGGTTTATGCAATTCATAAACCATTATATAAATTAAGGCATCCAGAGCATTATTCAAGTGTTTATCTGTTTATTTGCACCATAAACGTGAGTGATTTTAAAAAATATACACGAATAAATTGCAGTAATTGAAAGCCGGTAGTACAAATATATACCCGTTACCATTCAAAATGCTCTGAAACGAGCATATTGATTGATAACGGGTATAGCTATTGTATTTAAAATTCATGTCTTAGTATGAATAGCGATTAATAATTTTGTTTTTTTAGCGCTAATCATTGTGTTGCCCAAATCATATAAATTTAAATGAGATTAATTAAATGCTAACCACTCAAATAGATCAAAATAAATGCTCAAATATTATTATTGTTGGTGGAGGCGCTGGTGGTTTGGAGCTTGCCATTAAATTAGGTAGATATCATAAAAACAAAAAAGCTAAAGTGGTTTTAGTAGATAAAAACAGAACACATATTTGGAAACCTTTATTACACGAGGTAGCGTCAGGCTCGTTAGACCCAGATATTGATGGCGTAGATTATTTATCTTTAGGAAGTAAAAATGGCTTTGTTTTTCATTTGGGTAGCATGAATGAACTTAACAGAGAAACTCAGTCCATAACACTTTCTCCACTACTTGATGACGAAGGTCAAACAATTTTAGAAGCTAGGCAGCTAAATTATGAAAAGCTTATTTTTGCTATTGGCTCAGTCACCAACGACTTTGGCACCATTGGCGCTCATAAAAATTGTACCTTTTTAGATTCGCCTGCAAGCGCTCAAAAATTCCATACCAAACTACTAAATCAATTTTTAAAATTACAATCAGACGACAACGATAATATTTTAGAAATTGCTATCGTTGGTGCAGGCGCTACTGGTGTTGAGTTAGCCGCAGAACTATATAAAACCTCTGAATTACTAAAATCTTATGGTTATAACCATTTATCACAAAACAGGCTGAAAGTTACTTTGATTGAGGCTGGACCTCGATTATTAGCAGCTTTACCCGAAAGAATAGCCCAAAGTGCTCAATGCGAATTAGAAAAATTGGGTGTAGAAATATTACTAAATACTGCGGTATCAAAAGTTGATGAAAACGGTTTGCATACTAAAGACGGTAATTTTATTACTAGTAGAATGTCGGTATGGGCGGCAGGCATAAAAGCCCCAGACTTTTTAGCTCACATTGGTGGACTGGAAACCAATAGAATTAACCAAATTGTAGTAACACCTGAACTTTACAGTGTAACCGACCCAAATATTTACGCACTAGGCGATTGTGCCCATTGTGTGATGGAAGATGGCTTTAAAGTGCCTCCCAGAGCCCAATCAGCTCACCAAATGGCAAGCCATATTTTTAAAAACTTAAAATTGTTAGAAAAAAATAAACCTCAACAAAATTATAAATATGTAGACTATGGCTCGTTAGTATCATTATCAACCTATTCAACAGTCGGTAATTTAATGGGTAACTTAACCAAAGGTAGCATGTTTATAGAGGGGCGATTGGCTCGGATGGTTTATATTGGGCTATATCGTATGCATCAAATGGTTATTTTTGGAAAACCGAAAACACTGTTATTTATTTTAGTGAATAGAATTAATAATAGACTCCGACCTAATTTGAAAATGCATTAACCGTTTTTTAGAGCTTATTATTTTTAGCATTACACGCTATTTTTAAGGAACATTATGAAGTTGTTTAACAAAAAATATCATAAACCAGGCACTAAACCTGGCGTGATTAATGTCCCTGAAAATAGCGAATTCAGTATTGATTTATATGATTATAACCAAACTTATTTTGAGACTTTTGAAAATGTTGAAGCTGATACATGCAGACGTTACATAGAAAGCGAAACCTCAACATGGATCCATGTGCAAGGGGATCCATCTAGCGAAGCCATTAAACTTTTAGCAAAAAGTTTTGGTATTCACGAGCTATACGTAGAAGATATTTTAAATAGTGGGCAAAGACCAAAATCAGAAATTAGTGATGAACAAATCTTTTTGATCATGAGCTTACCATTAAAGCAGCAGGGCAGAGTTCATATTGAACAAGTGAGTTTATTCTTAATCAGTAATACCCTTATTTCATTTGTAACTGGATCAACCAACCCTTTTACCGCAGTAATTGAACGATTAAAAAACAGCGTGGGTAAGTTACGTAAATTAAAGCCTGACTATTTAATGTACGCCCTAGTTGATACCACCATTGATTTTGGTTATCCGCTTTTAGAGATTTATTCCGAACAAATTCAAGCATTAGAAGATGAGCTATTAGAAACCAAAAACGACAAGCTACTAGGCGAAATACATACCCTAAGAAGAGAGCTTTTATTAACCCGCCGAGCGCTCAGACCCCAAAGAGAAATGGTGAATGAATTACTACGTTCGGACGATAATCCACTGCTCAGCGAAACAACCCTAGTTCATTTAAGAGATTGTCATGATCACGTAATTTCAATCATGGAAATGCTTGAAACATTTCACGAAATGACCTCAAGTTTAATGGAATTATATTTAACTAGCGTAAGTTTAAAGCTAAATGATGTTATGAAGTTTTTAACTATTTTCACCACCATTTTTATTCCACCTACATTTATAGTGGGTTTGTATGGCATGAACTTTAATCAATCGGCAGGCGCATTAAATATGCCTGAACTGAACTGGCAATATGGTTATTTAATTGTTTTAGGTGTTATCGCTACGTCAACAGTGAGTATGTTATTGTTTTTCAAAAGAAAAAAATGGGTGTGAACACTCGGGTATATATCTCCATCAATAGCTTGCGCTTGCCCTTTTATAATCAAAGGGGTTTAAATTATGTTGTTATAGCGCAGAATTTTTCTGCCAAAAAGTAACGCTATTAAAAACCCATAAACTTGTCAAACTCTGTATCAAAATTGATAAATGAAAAGGGAGTTTGTTTTTTTATACGTTTATTTAATTCAACTTTAATTGCTTTCACGGTGGTGGTGGTCGCTAAAAATTGGTTAATAGAGTCAAACTCATCTTTTAATTGGTTTGCATGGTTTTCAATATTTTGTTCGGTGATTTTATTACTTCTGCCATTAAAATTCCTCCAAACGATACACTCTATTGTATCACTTGATTTTAACTCTCTTAGCTCGTAGTTTAATTCAGAAACTTTTTGGTTTAATAGTAACTCTATCGCAGCAATGGTTTCATCATCAAAGTTAAAAGACTCTTCACCAATGTGCTCATGGTAAAGTGTGAATATGGTAAAAACATCTTTGTCTTTCCTTGCTTTCGCAAGTTGTTGCATTAAATCATGTTTAATGAGTTTTTTAGCTTCGTCATTTTCTTTATCGGGATGAAGCTTAGATGCTAAACGCTTATACATTTTATTTAATTGGCTTTCTTTAAAAAACTTTTCAAGTACCGCAGGATCTACTGAGCCTGTATGTTTCTCAAAATAATCATGTTGGTCGTTATTATTATTAAAGCTACCGTCATTATCTGAGTCATGCGATGTGTAATCAGCGTGTTCTTTAGTAATATTTTCGTAATGCTTTGTAAGATATTCTTCCAGTAAACTAGGATCTTTAATAATACTGATGAGTTCTTCACGGGATAGTTTAATATCCCCATTAAACTTTATATCTAACATATCTTGTAGTGCTTCAATAGCCTCATCATCAATTACGCTATCGTCAATAGCATCAACTTTATTATCATTACTTTCATTTAATTGGTTTAATGCGTCTTCTACTTTATTTTGCAAAATAGGTATATCAATATTTTCAGCAAAAGGGTGCACCATTAAATAATCTATATCTGAGACGATCCACTCTAATAATTCTTCTCTTTGAGTATCACTAAGAGATTTTTTTGGAATAAAAGTAATTAAGTGTTCAATTTGTGCAGCAATTTTTTGCGCCATTTTTTGCTCGTATGGCATAGCAATAAACTTAAATTTTTCAAAAAGTACATCTGTTTTTTTACAAAAATTAGCATTACGTTTTTTATGTTTTTCAACTTTCCCCCACAAAACAGACAATTTATTTGATAATGTTTTGTTGGTGTTTTTGCTAGTAAATATACTAAGTTCTGGAGTCATAAGGTATGTGTTTTTCTGTATTATTGTTCTATTTTAACCATAAATTTCTTCATATTAAAGCATAAGTTTATTCATGTTAAATTGCTTAACCATCTTATTTTGTAAACTCAAATGTTCAGCTCAATCAGAATTTAATTTAACGCGTATTTTATGTAGTGATCAACGCTGAAATAACCCTATTAAGTTAGCTTGGCTTGATTTTTGAATGTTTAGGATAAATCAATAAGAAAAAATCTAATTTATCTTAAAAGGAAACTGAAATATGTCGAATAAATTTAAGTCATCTAATCCTGAAAGAATTAGTCCTGAAACAACTAAAGCTAAAACCAATAAGCCTAAGTTAACTACTTCTGCTGGAGCGCCAGTACCTACAAACGAAACTACCCAAACAGCAGGCGAACATGGTCCAGCGCTGTTACAAGATTATCAACTTATTGAAAAACTTGCTCACCAAAATCGAGAAAGAATACCCGAAAGAACAGTACATGCCAAAGGTTGGGGTGCTCAAGGTAAATTTACAGTCACTCACGATATTACCCAATATACATGTGCTGATATTTTCTCTGAAATTGGTAAACAAACAGAGGTGCTTAGCCGATGGTCTACAGTCGCAGGTGAATCTGGCGCAGCAGATACTGAACGAGATGTAAGAGGATTTAGTTTAAAATTTTATACTGAGCAAGGTAATTGGGATCTAGTTGGTAACAATACCCCCGTATTTTTCGTGAGAGATGCTTATAAGTTTCCAGACTTTATTCGTACGCAAAAACGCCACCCTAAAACAAATTTACGTTCACCAGAAGCAATGTTTGATTTTTGGGCTGGGCAACCAGAATCTGTTCATCAGGTGACTATTTTAATGTCTGATCGTGGCATACCTTCTTCACCAATGCACATGAACGGTTACGGAAGCCATACATTTAGTATGTACAACAGTGATGGTGAGAGATTTTGGGTTAAATTTCACTTCCAAACCCAACAAGGTCACAAACATTACACCAATGACGAAGCAGAAAAATTAACGGGTAAAACTAGAGAGGCATACCAAGAAATTTTATATAACGCTATTGATGAAGGTGACTACCCTAAATGGACATTATTTATTCAAGTAATGCCAGAAACCGAAGCAGGAAGCCAGCCTTATAACCCGTTTGATGTAACTAAAGTTTGGCCACATGATGACTATCCGTTGATTGAAGTTGGCGAACTTGAAATGAATAAAAATCCTGATAATTATTTCCAAATGGTTGAAAATGCAGCTTATTCTCCATCAAATATAGTACCTGGTATTGGTTTTAGTCCTGATAAAATGCTACAAGCGAGGATCTTTGCTTATGCAGACGCACATAGATATAGATTAGGTACACACTATGAAGCGTTACCAGCAAACAAAGCTAAAAATGCAAATGTACAGCATTATCACAAAGACGGTGCAATGCGTTTTTTCACTAATGACTTTGATAACCCAGATGCTTATTACGAGCCCAACCAACATAATGGGCCAGTTGCCGACGAATCTGTTAAGGAGCCACCTTTAAGAATTAATGGTGATGCTGACCGATATAAACAAGAAACCGAAGATGCTGATTTTGAGCAACCAAGAGCATTATTTAACTTGTTTGATAATGAGCAGAAACAACGTTTATATACAAACTATGCCGCAGCTATGGGGCCATGTTCGGACGATGTAAAAGAAAGATGGTATGCAGTGCTTAAACGTGTACACCCAGATTACGAGGCAGGAGTACGTTGGGCTAACGAGAATACAGACTCAGACGTTAATGCCGTTCCAATTACCGACAATACACCTATCGAAGATAAATAACTTCATATTAAGGAGACATATTAATGAAAAATCAAACATGGTTACTTGTAGCAAATGGTTCACAAGCAACAATATATCAATATTTAGCTGATGGCAGCGTGCTTGAAGAAATTGGTGGAACTGGAAATGGCACCAGGCGGTTTAAAGACGAAGATCTTGTTACCGACAGACCTGGTGTTAAGTCTGGAGGTGGTTCTAACATGCATGGCCAAAGTGCGCTAGCAGCCAGTATCTCGCCCACCGATAAAGCTAAGCAAGACTTTGCAAGGTCTATAGTTACCGAACTTGAAGAGGCTCGATGTAAAAATAAATTTAGCTTTATTGATTTAGTTGTAACGCCTGAAATGCTAGGTTTGATACGCGATAATATGAATACTAATTTATTAGAAATGATTAACAAAAGCGTAAGCAAAGACGGCACAAATAAAACTAATGAAGAGCTACTCAAATTGACTGGTCATTAGCATATAAAACTAAAACATTGGTTTTGAGTTTTAAATAAATTATTTTAAATCAAATTGTTAAATTATAATTTTGTTTAGATTAGCTTATTAATAACGATAAAACTTTTAAAAGAGTATCGCTCATACCAATACTCTTTTTTTATATCTAAAAAATTTACCTAAACTCTTATATTATGAATTTTGTATTAAAGAAAAGCTTAAATTAAAGACTATACTTTAGTGTGAATTATTTACATTGATTGTGTAAATTTGTCTGATAATATGATTCAAATAACAATTTTTTAGCTGTGTAGCAAAAGCGAAATGAACGTTATGTTTTTTATTTAAATAGCTCCACTTATTGAGGAACAACTATGAAACGTTTTAAGAAAATATTATGTGTAATAGAACCAAATACCCATTCAGAGGCGGCAGTTATTCAAGCACTAAAAATCGCAGATGATCATCAAGCGGTAGTTACTTTTGTTTCTGTTTTGGAAAAAGTAGGAGCATGGCATAAATTTTTTGACACAGATGTCAATGCAAGTAAAAGTTTACAAAATTACGCTGAATTAAAACGCATTGAGGTTAATGCATGGTTAAAAGGATTAAACTCAAAATTTACAGATAACATCACCATATACAGTGGTATAGGATTTATTGAAACTGTAAAAGATGTTATCAAAAACGATTACGATTTAGTGGTCAAGTGTGCTGAAGGTGTTGATTGGTTAGATCGACTATTTGGCAGTAGCGATATGCATTTATTAAGAAAATGTCCTTGCCCAGTATTGATGTTAAAACCATCACAAAAAAATATTTTTCACAATGTAATAGCCACATTAGATGTGAATAATGAGTACAACGATCCTATTGGGCAGTGTGTTCAAGATGAACTTAATCATAGTGTATTAAATTATAGTGCTACATTTTCTCTTTCGGAATTAACCGAATTACATATTTGTAGTGTTTGGAATGCCTTTGGTGAAAGTCACTTACGACATAGTATGTTTGCTAATACACCAGAAAGTGAAGTTAATCGTTATGTTGATGAAATTAGAAAAGAATGTTCAAGCAAGTTAGATAAACTTATGGATGATGCTAGTAAAGAAATGAGCAAAGATATTGTAGATTATTTAAGACCTAAGGTGCATTTAGTTAAAGGTAACGCTTCAAAAGATATCCCTTTAGTCGCTACCTCGCTTAAAGCTGATTTAATTGTAATGGGAACGGTTGCAAGAACAGGATTACCGGGGCTTATTATTGGTAACACCGCAGAGACAATTCTCGAACAAGTAACCTGTTCTGTATTAGCGATTAAGCCTAAGGGTTTTATTAGCCCTGTCACACTCAACTAATTTACAAGCAATTAGGCTCAAATCAATTATTAAAAAACTATAACTAACCATAATCACCACTAACCAATTTTACGACTAATAATAGCAATATTATTTATTAGGTTAGTGGGGATTTATTTTACTCTCTTCTAACGACTAAGCCCCAATTAATCCGAAAAACGTCAAATTTTAACGTTTGCCATCTTAAACAGCTAGCTCAATTTAACCATCAGAAATATTTTATATATTTAATATATTTTAAGTCCTAGCCTAAAACTAGTGCCGTTAAAATCAAGCCCATTACTACTAATACAATAAAAGCTATATTTGATGATTTAATGCCAGAAAAATAACGTAATTGTGAAATAACACACTGTGAAGCAATTTGGTAAGGCGAAATATTTATTGCACTTTCTAACCTGTTAATTTTAAATGATATAAAACCCAATGTTTTTTTGCTGCGAGTAAACTCGTTATGATCATTCCCTATACTTTTTTTATTCTCAGTAGCTATGCGTAAAGCATTCTTGTTGTGGCTGTCTAAAAATTGAGTTAATGCTGTGCCAATAGCAACGGCTAACACTATTGGCCAAAACAACGAAATAAAGGTATCAGTTGAAAAACTCAAAGACTCAAAATAAAACATTGGCCATAAAATTACTATTAACACGTTAATTAAACATACCAGCAACAAAGGATAAAGCTTTTTAAGTTCGTTACCCTCTTCTTCAGGCGTTTCAGTATTTTTTTGATTATGGTGAGAGTTAGCTTTAGATAATTGCACCATTAAAGTAGTAAAACGGATTATAAGTAAACCAGTAAACACTGTGCCTATACTTAATAAAATAGGTAAAAACTCTATACCAACAAGTTGTGCTTTTAATTGCAATTTGACGTAAGAGCCACTTAATAAGGGTAAACCGACTAACGCCAATCCTGGTATTAATACTGCAAAGTAAGCGAGGTATTTAACACTCTTATTTACTTGCAATAATGGTGCTATTCCCACGCTAAAAAATAAAGCACTCTTAGTTAAACCATGATGAATTGAATACAACACCATAGCCGTAATAATTTCAGCTCTTTGGTTAGGAAGTAACATTGAAGCACCAAATGCTAAACTCAGTACCCCCATTTGGCTCACGGTTGAATAGGCTAATAATGCTTTAGGATTGTGCTCGAATAAACCCTTTATTGCGGCAATAAATGCACCAAGTAATCCTAAAGCAACTAACAAATAACCAACAGATTCGACAGGTTGGGTGTCTTGAGGCATAAAGCGTATCCAACCAATAATACCGGCTTTAACCATAAAGCCACTTAACAAAGCACTCGCTGGAATAGGCGCTACAGGGTGTGCTTTAGGTAACCACCAATGCATACCAAATAATCCTACTTTAGCACCAAAACCAAGCGCAATTAGTAACATGGTAAGTTCAGCCATTTCACCATTTACCGATAATTCAGAAAACTGATCCACTAAACAAAAACCAGTAAAAACTAATACTTCACCTAATATTGCCCATTTAATATAAAGTTTTGATGCTTCTCTAGCTTGTTTAGTCATTAAATGAATAACCAATACAAAAGCAGACAAACTCATTAAGGTAAAAAATGAGATAAATCCAAACGGATCGGCGCTAATCACTAAGCCAAAACAACCAGACATGGAGAGCAGCATAAAAATGAAAAAAGTACGTATTTTGGTTACGTCGGTTATGTAAAAACGTGCGTAAACCAATGCCATAAACCACAGCACACCAGCAAGCATTAAAAAGGCGTGTGACATTTCATCAAAAATAAACTTACTACCAAAAAACATATACGAGGTGGTAAATACCTGTTCAATACTAATGTATGCAAAATAGATAGCAGGTAAAGCACACAGAGGGGTAAGTGTGATTAATGGATTAATATTGTTATGTCTAAATATAAATAACAAACCAGCAAATAATAAAGGTGCAGATATAATTACCCACGGAATATAAGAGGATACTGTGCTTATCGCTGTTGAAGCTAATGCCGTAGTATTAAATTCTTGTTCAGCAATAAATTTTGCCCAAACCAAGGGGCTTAACTCACTACCGGCAAACAATCCAGCTAGTATAGCAAAAGTAATAGTGACTAATGGTGGTAGTAATAACATCCAATGAATTTCAAATCTGCTTGGTGGTGATGTTTCATGCCATTCACCTTTAGGGGCTTTAAACCAAGCTCTATAAATAATAGGTAACAAATACATAGCATTGAGTAAACTACTTATCGCTAATATAACAAGTACCCAATATTCCCCTTTGGCTATAGCGCCAGCACCCAAATACCATTTTGTAACAAAGCCAGCTAAAGGGGGGATACCAATCATCCCTAAAATTGCAATAGTGAGTGCGGTCATAGTTAGGGGCATTCGCCTCCCAATACCATCTAATTCTGATACTTTGTGAACATGCAAAGCTTCAGCAAAATTTCCTGCACTGAAAAACATAGTTATTTTCATCACACCCTGATGCACTAAATGTGCAACAGCACCAGTGGCGGCTAAAGGACCACCAATTGAAGCGCCAAGCGCAATATAAGAGACCTGACTTACGGTTGAATAGGCAAGCCTCTTTTTAAGATCATCTTGATATAGAGCAACGACTGAACCAAATACAATGGTGATTGATGTCGCTACAGACACATAAAATAACACACCTAGTGATTCGGCAAATTCAAACCCGTAAACGTCGTAAATAACCCTTAAAATACCAAATGCACCCGCTTTTACTACAGCAACAGCATGCAATAATGAACTAACCGGTGCTGGTGCAGCCATAGCGGCAGGAAGCCAACCATGAAAAGGAACTAAAGCTGCTTTAACCCCAAAACCAATGATCAGTAACGCAAAAATTACAGTAAGTTCAGTGCTAGGAAGTTGAGTCATACCGGCTAAGTTGCCCGCTGATGAAAAATCTAATGCACCCGCAATTGATTTTAACCAAACCACCCCTACAATTAGTACTGCACCGCCGATCATAGTGTAACGTAAGTAAATTCGTCCTGCTCGCATCGAGGCTGCATTGCCCTTATGAACCACCAGCGGGTAGGTTACTAGCGTTAATAATTCATAAAAAATTAAGAAGGTAATTAAATTACCAGCCAGCGCTATGCCTAACGTGGCAAAAACACATAAACTAAAAAAGCCAAAAAATCGACTTCGGTGCTTAGCATTTTTAAAGTAGCCAATAGCGTAAATAGTAGTTACAAACCACAATACACCCGATAAGCCAACAAACATAATAGTCATAGGGTCTGCGTGTAATACTAAATTAATATCAGGCAACAACGGAAAAACTAATTTAAATTCATGTCCTGAATAAACGCTAACAATAAGTACCACAATCATTACAATAGTTAAAAATGCACTGACTAAATTGATGCTTGTTCGTAACCTTTGATTTTTTTCAGGTAGCATTAATAAAACAATACCGGTAACAAAGGCGAGTAATAAAATAAAACCATGTAACATACTAAACCAACTCATTCTCCACCCTTAAAGGTAGCGCTAGCCAGCCCTAAATCAATTATGTTAAGTATCCACATAGCATTGAGACCAATAATAATAGTAATAACGGCTAAAATCATTGCGCTGCTCAATCCTGTCGCGGCAGTTGGATCGACTTCGGTTTCGTTGTCTAATTTAGGCGCAGTAAAAGCCAAGTTTAATACTCTAAACAAATAACTAGATGATAATAAACCACCACCCACAATAAAAATTATCCACCACCATTGATTACTTTGAAGTGCACTATTAAATATTAACCATTTAGCGATAAAGCCACCGCTGGGTGGTAATCCCATTAAACTGACTCCGGCAATAGCAAAAATAAATATACTAATAGGTAGCTTTGCCACAATGCCCGACATGCGATTAATTTCATCGTGGCCTGACATTTTTTGTATATTACCGGCTGCCATAAACATTGCAGCTTTAGCGCAGGCATGAGCAACAATAAAGTAAGCTGCGGCACCAAAAGTGGTTGTAGGATATTTATACATTAAGGGAAATAACAAAAATAAATACCCAATTTGAGCAATTGTTGAGTAAGCAACCAATAACTTTAATCTATCTGTGGTAAACGCTTTAATGGAGCCCCAAATTATTGCCATTGCTCCTAAAGCACCAATAATACTCGCGCCAACAAAAGTCGTTGCAGGCGTTAAGATACTAAACCACAGAGAAAATAATATATAAAATGTGCCTTTTAAAACCAAGGCAGAAAGTAATGCACTTACTGGCGCAGGCGCACTTGAGTGTGCATCAGGCAACCAAAAATGTAACGGATATAACGCAGTTTTAAGTAATAAACCTACAGTAATAAAGCCTAATGCCAGTTGGCTAATTAAAGTGCCTTCAACAACATCAGTAAGTATCGTCATATCTAAAACACCGTAGCTGCGATAAATTAAAGCCACGCCGAAAAGGAATAATAACGAACCAAATAAACCAATAACTAAGTACTGATAAGCCGCTTTTATTGCATTTTGGCTTTTGCTGATGGCTATTAAACTTACGCCAGCCAAACCCATTAACTCAAGCATTACATATAAATTAAATAAATCACCCGACAGAAAAATCCCGCATAAAGCGGTATTCAATAACCAAGAAAGTGGCCAAAATTGTTTTGCCTCTTTTTCATCCTTAAAGTAGGTGGCGCTATACCATGTAATAGCCAACGAGACGGTGGTAAGCATGACCAACATAATAGATGAAAAAGCATTTAAGCTTAAAGAAATACCTAGTGGAGCACTCCAGCCTCCAATCACATAGCTAACGGTTGTACCGTCTTGCGAAACCATAAATACAATAATAAACACCGCAAATAATAACTGAACAATTGCAGCTACAATGCTCAACCACTTTAGTACCGAGGTGCTCTTTATTAGAAAACAAACAATCGACATTACCAAAGGTAACAAGATAAAAAATGGCAGTATCTCTATGCCATTAGCCAAAGCGGAATTAATGAGATTTGTCACAAGATTTTTGCTCTTTGGAAAGGGGCTCAAGTTTAATTTGCGCGGCTAAATTCAGTGCTAATGCAGTGCCTGCTACAGCAACAATAATACCGGTAAGGACTAAGGCGTGAGTAACAGAGTCGATAGCCATTGGATAAAAAGCCGAGGTAGATAAAAACAGCATAAAAATACCAATTCCCATCACGTTTAAAGCTAATACTTTATGAAAAACGCCATCTCTTACCAAAAAAGCAATTAATCCAAGTGCAAAAAGTATCACTGCACAAATGGTATATAACTCAGCTTGCATCTCCTACCTCTCGTTCTTTTCTACCCCTGACTGACAAGTAACATAAATATAATGTTGCCGCGATTGATAACGTAGCGGCAAATTCTATAAAGAGGATGATGCCACCTGATAATTCACTCGGAAACAGTAAAAAAGTGCTTGTAGCAAAATAACCGTAACAAATAGCAATTAAGAAAAAAATCAAACTTAACGAAAAAAGTAGCCGCCAAAATAGGCTTCGTGTTTTTGTAAATTCAATATTTAATAACGATAATAATAAACCAGCACCTGTCAGTAACGCTCCAGCTTGAAAAGCGCCACCGGGTTTAAATGAACCTACCCACAGCATGTAGCCCGACAACAAAATAACCAAAGGAACAAGCGCTTTAACAAGAGTAAATAGCTGGGAGTGTGCAATTTTAATATGTTGAATATTTATCTTGTTTAGCTTTAGGTAAGGTAAGCAAGCAATACTGACACAAAATAACACAGCAAACTCTAATAGCGTATCGTACACTCTAAAGCTCAATAACACTGCAGTTACAGGGTTACTAACACCAGTTAAATGAATTTTTTCCATGACTAAATTATACATTTCATTATTGTGAACGTTTTCTTGCAATAACGCATATATCAGTAACGCGGAAATAAGAGAAACAACGGCTACAACACTCAAAACTAATATAGGATGAAGTTTACGCTCTGAAAAAGGCTCAATCATCGTTAGCTCCTGATAATAGTTGGCTTTTCTTTTTTTCGAAGCGTTTCCAAGCACCAAGTAAAAGAGCTCCGGTAAGTCCTGCACCAATCGCAGCTTCTGCAATGGCTACGTCTATCGCTCCTAAACGTACCCAAGCGATGGTGATCATTAAACCCAAACTTATAAATAACACAATACTGGTAAAAACTGACCTATTAAAAAGCGTTCCTAGCGCTAAAATTACAATGCAAATAATGAGTACAACATCAAAAATTAATGACAAACCAAAAGTTAACTCAGTTGACATTGGGTTGCTCCAAAACAGCTTTTTTAACACGCTGTTTAAATTCTTGTTGAGCAACTAAATGGCAGCTTATTGCACTTGAAATTAAGATAAACACCCAGATTATTAATAACTTAAATAATTGATATAAGTCGGAAACCTGAGGGATTAGACCAACAACAATTAATCCTACACCTAAATTGTCGGCTTTGGTTAAGGCATGGATGCGTGAATATACATCAGGAAACCTAAGTAAACCTAGCGTGCCAGCTATAAAAAACAAAACGCCTAATGAGCAAAAAGTAAGCGTGAATATATCCCAGCCATTCATTCTTTCTTGTCTCCTAGTTTTACAAAAGCAATAAGAGCAATAGACGCGAGTATAGCCAGTATCATTGCTACATCAAGTAATCCCCAGTTTTCAGTTAGTACTGCCTGTAACATAAGGGTTGCCGAGCCTACAGAGCCAAATAATTGAGCCGCCAATATACGGTCAGCTTTTGTTGGACCTAAAATAATTCTAAATAAACCAAAGAGTAACGATAATAGTAAAACAACTAATAGAACTGAATATATGGTATCCATTATGTTTTACCTTGATGCGTGTTGGTACAGTTTATATTGTAAAGGGTCGCAACAGCTTGTTCGCATTTAACAATGCTAGCAAGGCTTGATTCATTTAAAGATAAAAAATGAATAACAATGCCTTCTTTCTCGTTTGTGACATAAAGTGAGCCAGGTAGCAAACTAAGTAAATTAAAAAATAGATCGGTATTAATATCTTGGGTTAAATAGTTTAACTTATAATAAGCGAAACCCGGTGACATTTTGAGGGTAGGTGAAAAAGCGTGTTTGGCAGTATCAATACCACCGATAATTGACTGAACCAAAAAAAACACTACAAACCTTGGAATAGCCAACCATTGAATTGAATGTTCGGCTTTTTCAGCTTTAATTTGAACTCGTGTTAGAAAGTTAGATACAACCACGGCAGCTAAAATAAAAAAAACACCAACAATAAATGAGGCTAATTGCATTTCAGTAAATATTAGCCAAAAAATAACGAACAAGAGTAAGGTAATAATCCACTTACCATTATTGTTTAAAAAGGTATTCACTATTAAGTCTACAACTTGTTTAGAGCTTATATACTACATTTTGCCCTAAAATCAATTAAAGTCCATACAAATTGTAAGTTATAATTATTTTTTATCAGTTTAGGAAACTTCATTCTTAGTACCTTAAATGAATAGCTTTGATTTAACCTTTAAGCATTAATTTAGAAAAACAAATAAAAATTAGTAAAAGTAGGGAACTTTTACTTAACACTAGGCTCTTACTTATTGAAAGCTTATTTCCCCTTAGTATTTCATGTTTATTCTGCGTTTACTTGCTTGCAAGTAAACGTTTTTTTTGCCTGAGGTTTTTTTTATTTAGCACCATGCTATACATCTTAGGATATTTAGATATTAAGCCTTGTGTGAGAGTAGTGGGGTTATGAGAACGGAGATGTTCTCCTTAGAAGTTTAATAATATCTTTCACAGCAATTGAATAAAGTTGTGAGCTAAAGAGATTAACTTTGCCAAGCACTTTTATAAAGCAATTTCAAATAGTCATCACTCATCATAAATAATTTAAAATTTAAAATTTAAATGAACTTTATCTTAAATGGGCGCTCATACTATATGAAAGACTGTATTCCCTTAGTATTTCATGTTTATTATGCGTTTATTTGATTTTAAATAAACGCTTTTTTTTGCCTGTAATTTAATCTCACTGCTTTTCTTTTATTGCTAATATTTGTTTATTAATTAGTTCTGCTTCGTAGGTTAGTTCTGAATAGCCTTTTATGTCGCCTTTTCTTTGTGCGTGCATCGCTTGCTCTAATTTACTCTCGTACTGCTTATTTAATTTTTTGGTAGGATCTGATTTGAATATAGAAAACATAATAGGTCACCGGTAAATAGTTGTTGATATTGTTGTGATAATAGATACGTAACTAAGGAGGAAATCGATTACTTATCAAGTAAATAAGTTAAAGCTGAGGCATTATGTACCTTACTTTATTCTATAAAATAAATATTTCTCTAGGCATTATTTTTAATCTTGCAAAAAACACTTGTTTATTAATTGTTCATACTATATAGTCTTTCGACTTCGTTTGGTTTGATACTTTATTTAAACCTTAAAGAACGTATTTATGAATATCTTATTGCTCTGCCTTTCCTTGACCACGTCAGCTATCTTTAGATTTTTTACTTAATTATTGTTTAGTTTTCAACGTTTAATATTCAACATTATTTCAATGAATTATTTTACTGTAAATCTTAATATTTGAACCAAAAACAATAATAACACTTTGTATTTGTTAAGTGACTTATTCCTTAACTGAATACACATATATTAGAGTTTTATTATGTCTTACAATTATAACGGACAACAGATCCGTGTAATGCAACCTGTGCATTCAATTTCTGTTAATCAAAATCGCATGGCGATTAAAGATGAACATGGCTTAAGTTATGTTACTTTTTCAAGTTCATCAGATCTTAAGCAATTTATTTCTTGGTTATCTAAAAACTAATTAATTCTGGAACGATCAATTACCTATCAATCAGCTTTTAATATTCTTAGCTGTTTGTAAAACTTCTGCTAAAAAAATCTATTTTTGTTACCGCGTTAACTCATCAAATATTCAGTGTTTGCTTGAGTTAATATTGTCTTATTTTAAATGATAACGGATATAATATTAGGTGATATTCACTTGAACTATTTGGCTTTAATGGCTAATCACTATCATAATTTGGTTAAATAGGAGCGCGCTCTAATTCATGTTTTCAGTCGACGATTTACATAATATTAATGAGCAATTACTGCCCCTTAAGAGTTTGGCTGACCGAGAGCTACGATCTATTTATGGGCTGTCTGGTATGTTATATACGCCGCATATTGATGCATATAATGACGTATGTATGCAAAAGGCTAAGGTCTTACTTGCATTGAAAAAAAATAAATTAATACCTTTTACCCAAGTAGAAATAATTACTGAAAAATTAAAGGTTGTTCATTTGCGCGCTAAAAATCATCAAACTATAGAGTTTGAGGGAGCGACTTACGAGTGTTTATTTTCGCCATTAAAATTAAGTAAATCAGGTAAGAGTGTGAGTAAATGGGCAAAATATTGGGTAAAAAAACTCCCTAACGGGGAAAAGATTTAGATTGGGAGCTTCAGGTAAAAGAAATTTGGCCAGAAAACTTTATTATTAAATCGGCTAATTTTTAATTATTACTTAACTGACCTTAGCTGACTAAATAGCTGATTAAACAGCCGAGTTGTTAGCTAAATACCCAACCAAAAGCTATAAGCTTATACCATAAATAAGCTGTAATTCATTATTTTATAAAAAAAAGACCTGCCGCTTTCGCAACAAGTCTTTTATAGCTACTTTCGTTTTATCTTAAACTTATCTTAAAACAGTAATTTAACCTGTATTTCTCATACCTGTTGCAATACCAGCCATCGTGATCATCAATAACTGTTCGTTATCAGGATGTTCAGGTTGTTTGCGTAAACGTTTTAATGCTTCGATTTGTATTAAATGCAGTGGTGCTAAATAACCTCTACGTAATTCAAACGAGCTAAAATTCCACTGATCGTTTTGCAATAAAGTCTCTTGGTTTAATAAATCCAATAAGGTTTTTTTATCGCTTGCTAGCTGCTCACGTAAATCTACACCCATATATTTCAAATCTTCATCGACTAACGCTTCATCGTACAATGCTGACACCTGCTCATCGGATTTTGTGTAGAGCATTTCAGTTAAAGAAATTCTGGCTTTAAAATAAGGCCAGCTTTCTAACATGTCATGAATAGTTTTTGAATTATCTGAATAGGCTGCTTTAATTGCGCCACCTAAACCTAACCAGCTAGGTACAACTAAACGGTTTTGACTCCATGCAAAAATCCACGGTATAGCACGAAGAGATTCAATACCCCCGTCAGATTTTCGTTTACTCGGGCGAGAACCTAATGGCAAAGAAGCGAGTTCTTGCTCAGGAGTTGCTTGTCTAAAGTACTTAACAAAGTTTTTATTGGTTTGCACATAAGAGCGATAAATATCGCAGCTATTATTTGCCATTTTATCCATTAAGCTACGCCATTCTGCTTTAGGGGCAGGAGGTGGAGTAACTAAACATTCTAAAATAGCTGAGGCATATAAATGTAAACTACGGGTTGCTAAGTTAGGTAAACCAAATTTATACCGTATAGTTTCGCCTTGTTCAGTTACACGTAAACCACCGTCTAAAGAACCTGGAGGTTGAGAAGCTATTGCCGCATGTGCTGGCCCGCCGCCACGTCCTATTGTTCCACCACGACCATGAAATAATTTTAGCTTAATGTCTTTTTCAGCAAACACTTCAACCAGTTTTTCCTGACATTGGTATTGACCCCAAGTCGCGGCTAGTACGCCAGCATCTTTGGCTGAATCGCTGTAACCAATCATGACGTGGTGTTGTTTTTCGCAGTACTCTTTATAGCTTTCAATAGTAAATAGGTCGGTCATTACCTCTGGGGCATTATTTAAATCGTCTAAGGTTTCAAATAAAGGCGCTATGGGCATTTTCCAGCTAACACCTGATGCTTTTAAAAGTAAGTTTACTGTTAAAATATCACTGACTTTACTTGCCATTGAAATGATATAAATACCAAATAATTCAGCAGGTTGTTTAGCGATCATAGCGTAGGTGTCTAACACTTCTTGAGTATCTTCAGTCCATTGCTTTTGTGGTAACAATGGACGAGGGTTTTGTATTTCCTCAACTAAAAACTCTTGGCGTTTTTTCTCATCCCAAGCAGCAAAGTCACCCATATTTAACGATTGTGTTATTTCGGCTACTGCACCTTCATGGCGTTCGCTATGTTGACGAATATCAAGCTTAACAAGTGATATACCAAAGCAATTCACTTTTCGTATCATATCTACGACTAACGAGTTAGCTACATTTTTTAAACCAGACTCCAATAAACTATTTCTACAAGCAATTAATGGTGTTCTTAACTGATCTGAACTACTTAAAATGTCTTTTGTTTCACCCTGATTCAATTGTTCAATACTAAATTTTAGTAAAGCGATAACAGGTTTTAATTGATTTCGATATGGCCCTACAGAGCTAACATCTTCTTCAATAAGTGATTCAGTTGCTTTACGCATAGAAAGCTCTAAATATAAACGCTCAAAATCGGCGAGATATAATTTAGCCGCTATTAGCCTTGCATTGAGTAAGGCTTGTTCACTTAATTTAGCCGTTACAAACGGGTTTCCGTCTCTATCGCCGGCCATCCAACTTGCCATGGTTATGGGGTTATAATCAATCGGCAAATCTTGCTGAGTCATGTCTAAGCTTAACTGATTTAATTCTTTTAAAAATTTAGGTACAGCAAACCAAAAGCTATTGGCAATAGTATTTAAACCCCAGCGTGATTCATCTAATGGTGTTGGGCGTTGTTGACGAATTTCATCTGTGTACCATGCTTGCTCAACTAATTCGGCGACACGAGCAGAAGATGCATCGTTGTCATGATCAAGCTCATTGGCAATTTGATTATATTTATGTATAAAAGTACGTCGGTTAACTTCTGTTGGGTGAGCAGTTAATACAAGTTCAATATGCAACTTTTCAAGTGCTTTAGTAAATTTTTCAGCAGAAACATTACCAAGTTTTTCTTTTAAATCTTCTAATGGATGAGCCAGCTCTAATTCTTCTAAACCTTGTGGGCTAGTTGTATATTGTTGCTCTGCTACGTTGGCTAAGTTTAAAAATTGGCTAAAAGCACGCGCATAAATGAGTAAGTCTGCTTCTGAGCAGGTAGATATTTTTTGTTGTAGTTGTTCAACAATTGAAGCATCACCAGCGGTAATGTCACGACCTTGCAGGCGCATTTTCTCAATATTTTCAAGCCACTGAGCGCCTTGCTCGTCAGCTATTGTTTGTCCTAATAATGTACCTAATTCGCGCACATTTTGTTGAATGTTCTCTAGCATGTGACCTCTCTAAGTGTTTAAAATAAGTGTCTAATATAAATATTTAATATGAGTGTTTAATATACGTATTTTTTAAATTTATACATAGTTGTGAATTTGATTAAGTGCAGTAATTATAATGATGTAACAAAGTAAGCCGCATTGGTATACCATTCAATCCCCCAAATAACATTAAAACTAAAGCTTATCGCTAATGAAGCAAACAGAGCTTGAGCGACGTTCGCTTCTGGATGAGCTTGTTCAAATACTGCAGGTACAGCAATGTAAGATGCACTAGCGCCTAATATAGCAAGCAAAGCCGTACCACCATGACTTAAGCCAATTAACCAAGCTGTCAGTAAGCCAATACCGGCACCTATTATTGGCATAGCAATACCAAAACTAATAATAAAATATTTGTTAGGACCCATATCAGACATTTTACTACCTGCTAATGCGCCCATATGCACTAAATATAAAGCAAGCATTACACTAAACATAGGTTTTAAATTTTCTGTCATCGGTTTAGATACATCGCCATAAAGTGCGCCAATAATCATACCTATAACTATTAGTACCAAGCTTTTGTGAGCTAATATAGTTTTTACATCTAATTTATGTTGTTTATCACTTAAAAGGTAAAGCCCTAAAATGATGGCAGGTAACTCGAGTAATGCAACAAATAGGTTTAGGGTTAACTCGTAGCTAATACCTTGCATTTCTAAAAAACTTACAGCAACTGCAAAAGTACCCACACTTACCGAGCCATAATGGGCTGCCAAGGTAACCGAGTCTGACTTATTGAGTTTTGAACCTATTTTAATAAACGAAAGGGCAACTAAAGTAACCGCTAATCCCATAATTACAATTAATGTACTTTCACCAATCAAAGCTAAACTGGCATTTGATGAAATTGCTTGACCACCTTTTAAACCGATTGTGATCAATAAAATATAAGTAATCAGTTGATAAGCCGCATCAGGTAGTCTTAAATCAACGGATAAACGTTGGGCAACGAGTGCAGCAATAAAAAATAGCGCGAGTATGTCGGGTAAAAATTCAGCCATAATAAATATTTCGGTTAGTTAAACAATATATTAATAGTAATAAGTATTAGTAATAATGAAAAATATATATTTTTTATATTTACTATATATATTTGTATATACTTTTGATTGGTAAGATAATAATGGCAATACATTTTTTAAAAGGAACATAACGCATGTTAAATAGAATGCCAACGTTAAGGCAGTTACAAATATTTATAGCGTTGGCAGAGTATAAAAATATTTCTCGAGTGGCAGAAGCACTCCATATTTCGCAACCATCTGTATCCATTCAATTAAAAAACTTAACAGAAGTTTTTGATATTCAATTATATCAAGTCAATGGACGTAGTATTGAGCTTACCGAAGCAGGTGAAGCGGCACTTCAAACAGCAAATGAGATGTTTTTTGGTCTAAATAAATTACAAATTGAACTGGATAATTTTAAGGGGGTAAAAACCGGTATACTAAGGTTAGGTGTTGTTTCTACTGCTAAATATTTTTTACCTATTTTACTAGGTCAATTTTGCAAACGGTATCCGCTTATAGATGTTGAGCTTAATGTCGGTAATAGGCAGCAAATTATTAAACGCTTTAATCAAAATAAAGATGACTATTATGTTTTTAGTAAATGCCCTGAATCAGATAATTTAATTGCTGAACCTTTTTTAGATAATCCATTAGTGGTGGTTGCACCTGCTAATCATGAACTTACTAAAAAAATGCCGATTAGTCTTAACCGTTTATCTCATTATCCATTTTTGTTAAGAGAAATTGGTTCAGGTACAAGACGTTGCATTGATGAATTTTGTAAGCAACACAAGTTAAAGCTAAATACTAAAATGACTATTGAGAGCAACGAGGCAATTAAACACTCGGTTGCCGCTGAGCTTGGCTTAGCAATTTTAAGTAGCCACACATTAGATTACATGCAAGATTTAAGTTTAGCGGTGTTAAATGTTGAGCATTTCCCACTAAAAAGCCAATGGTATTTAGCCCGTACAAAAAATAGAAACCAAACAGTATTGGCTGAATTGTTTTATCAGTACATCAAGGAGGAGGGTTTAGATATGTTGCAAAAAAAAATAGCAGATAAAAAATTGTAACGTTAGTTAATTTACACTTAATAAATAATTATATACCCTAAAAAATAATTAATACTATACCCGTTATCGCTCACTTGCTCTGAAACAAGCACCTTGAATGGTAACGGGTATATACTTAACTTAAAGCTTTTTATATATTAGCTCAAACATACTTATTTCCAAACGATTCAAGCATTTTGAAACGTCACTTTGATTAGTAATGAGTATATAACCTAAATACATTAGTAAATCACACGAATAAAGAGTTATTTTATGATCAACCACGAGCCTAATCCAAGCTACATTGCAGCACAAAATCGTTATACAGAAATGGAATATCCGCGTTGTGGTCATAGTGGCTTAAAGCTTCCTAAATTATCGCTTGGACTGTGGCAAAATTTTGGTGAAGTTGATGCACAATCAAATGCTGCTCTTATTATGCAAAAAGCGTTTGATTTAGGTATTAATCATTTTGATTTAGCTAATAATTATGGTCCTCCGTATGGTGCGGCTGAAACCACCTTCGGGCAAGTTTTCAAACGTAATTTTAGGCAATATCGTGACGAGCTTATTGTATCAAGTAAAGCAGGTTACGACATGTGGGCAGGTCCATTTGGAATGGGCGGTTCACGCAAGTATTTAGTATCAAGTTGTGATCAAAGTTTAAAGCGTACCGGCTTAGAATATTTTGATATTTTTTATCACCATTGCCCCGATCCTAATACACCTCTAGAAGAAACGATGGCTGCGCTTGATTATTTAGTGCGCTCGGGCAAGGCGCTTTATGTGGGCATTTCTAACTATCGCCCAGCTGATTGTATTCAAGCAATTAAAATTCTCAAACAATTAGGTACACCTTTGCTCATCCATCAGCCACGCTACAATATGTTTGATCGTTGGATTGAGGAGGGTTTAACCGATATTTTATTAGATGAAGGTGTCGGTTCTATGGTGTTTTCGCCCCTAGCTCAAGGGTTGTTAACTGATAAGTACCTTGACGGTATTCCGGCAAACTCACGTGCAGCGCGTAACGAAATAGTACATTTTAATGCGAATCAAATAACGCCTGAAAAATTATCTAAAGTAAAACAGTTAAATATGCTGGCGCTAAAGCGCGGGCAAACCTTAGCGCAAATGGCCATTGCTTGGAATCTTAACAATAAAGCCGTAACGTCATGCTTAGTTGGTGCTAGTAGCGCCGCGCAAGTCGAGGTGTCGGTTAATGCTTTAAAACAGCAAAACTTTACTAGTGAAGAGTTGCAAATAATTGAAAATATTTTAAGTGTTGACCTTTAGTATATTGCGAAATTAGTAAGCTCAATCTTAAATTAATAATAAACTTACCGCTTAATATAAAATGTACAAGTGATCACTTAAGCACAATAGCCCGTAATGCAATTAACCTGAGCGGTTTTAAATAATCGCTATCATAATACTTTAAAATTCATACACTAAAGAGACCAGAAAAAGTAATGAAGCTATTTATTTTATGCTCGTTGTAGAAAACATTGCTAAGCAGGCGATTTTATTACTGCAAAACTATATAGAGCACCTTGGCTTCAAACCCCTTATCCATTTTGAATTGGAGGGGTGTTTTATCCCCCCCAACAAAACCAGTTCAAATACAACTTATCCGCTAAATTACGCATTGTTAAATAAGCAACTTATTTCACTCAATATTGATGGGCAATTAATACCAGAATATTGGTCAAACCAATGGGAATATATATCTTTATTTAATGGGCAATCACCGCTAAAAGAAGCACGTAACTTATCACAAGCCATTAAAAAAATTCCTTTATTATTTGCCTCACAAGGTATACAAAAAACACTAATAAAACCGGTGGTTTGGTCAGGCGATTCAAGGCGGCTAGTTTTGGGCAGTAAGGAAATTTTTACCCACGAACAAAGGTCGGTACATATTCCTAATGCAATACAAATGAATCTTAGCGCGGTTGATAAACAAGGTAATAACCTCATTCCAACCAGTCACTTTGGTGAATACTTACAGCAATCATTTTTACATTCTAGCTTGGCATGTTGCTTGTTATATTTGCCTGAAGAAGAAGCCTTTGAACGATTAAAATTAAAAGATAAATACGGCCTATCTCAAGAGTTATGTTCACCTAATGATATTTCTGGTGGTCATCAAGGTAGTATTGCGCTCTATAAAAAAGTGGGTAAGCATAATCAACCCATGGGAGAGGAACCCATACTATTCGACCATAATAACAAAGTGTTATGTTCAACATTCGATTGGAAAAAAACAGCACGAGTAGAGCATCGTTTGGGTGCTTCAAGCGTTTATTACAACGCTTACGCTAATGTGGTTTTTGGTTTGCTTAATATTGTAGAGGCGTTAGAAATGCATGTAAATATTACTCCTATCGCTAATAATACTCATGCAGAGTTTACCAATATGTTGCCACAATCTTTACACGACACTAAAGCACAGCTGGGCGCCATTAGCTTGTTTAAACAAAGTACTTGGTTGTCTCATTCGTTAAATAAAATTGAAATGAAAGTGAACAAAATCTTTCCGAGTACGTATAAAACAAATGAACCGATAGGCGATAAATTAAAATCGTCTATTATTCAAACATATCAACAATCCATCATAACTTAACTGCCTTACTTAATTTAATCACTATAAGCCACTTTATGAACACGACCTTACCGCAATTAAAAACACCTTTACTTAATGGTTCTTGTATTAATAGTAAACGAGAAGAAATTAAGCAGTATTTCAAAAATACTTGGCAAACGTATGAATCGTTATTTTCGTTAATTAATAAAGATATGGCTTACTTTTTAAAACCCGAGCCTTTAAGGCACCCACTTATTTTTTATTATGGTCATACCGCCACATTCTTTATTAATAAACTTATTTTAGGTAAGTATATCGATAAACGAGTTGATAAACGTATTGAATCAGTATGCGCTGTTGGTGTTGATGAAATGAGTTGGGATGATTTAAATACCGATAATTATCATTGGCCCACAGTCGATGAAGTTAAAGATTATAGATCCTCGGTATATTCTTTAATGCTAAACCTTATTGAAACAATGGATTTAACGCTGCCCATTGCAAAAGACTCGTTAGCATGGATTGTACTAATGGGTTGTGAGCATGAACGTATTCATCTTGAAACCTCTTCCGTTATTATGAGAATGCTACCTTTAGAGCATTTAACTGCATCAACTGATTGGGCACCTTGCGAAAGCTCTAATAATGCACCAATAAATGAGCTTTTGTCTGTTAAAAGTCAAGCGCTTAGATTAGGTAAGAAAAACGATGATCATACTTATGGTTGGGATAACGAATATGGTGAGTTGCTAGTTGAAGTGGATAGCTTTAGTGCTTCAAAGTTTTTAGTAACTAATCAAGAATTTCTTAGCTTTGTTAAGTCAGGCGGATATCAAAAGAAACATTATTGGACCGAGGAAGGGCAACACTGGCTATTATTTAAAAAGCCTAGCATGCCAGTATTTTGGTTTAAAAAAGGTGAGCAATATTTTCAGCGTAACTTAGCCTCAACAATGCCTTTACCGCTTAATTGGCCGGTAGAGGTTAATTATTTAGAGGCAAAAGCTTTTTGTCATTGGAAAAGCGAACAAACATCTACATTTATAAAATTGCCCACTGAAGCCCAATGGTATTGCTTGCGCGAACAACTTGCTGGCGATATGGTTGAATGGAATGAAATACCCGCGAATATTAATTTATCGTCTTTTGCTTCATCTTGCCCAGTTGATTATTTTGCTAACAAAAATTTTGCTAATAAAAATACCGCAGAAACCCCCTTTAACGATATTATTGGAAATGTTTGGCAATGGACAGAAACAGCTATTGATGGATACAACGGTTTTAAAGTGCACCCCTTATATGATGATTTTTCAACCCCAACGTTTGATGGGAAACATAACTTAATAAAAGGGGGGGCATGGATTTCAACGGGTAACGAAACCATAAAATCTTCTCGCTACGCTTTCAGGCGACATTTTTTTCAACATGCCGGTTTTAGATATATAGAAACTGAAAATAACGATCTTGCTATTTCAGAGGTTAATCCCTACGAATCCGATAGCGGGGTATGTCAGCAGCTTGAAAGCCATTACGGTAGCAACTATTTTAATTGTGCAAACTATCCTAAAACGTTAGCAGCATTTGTGACTAACACACTTGATGAGTATGCCAAAAGTAATTCATTACAACTTAATAAATGCCTAGATTTAGGTTGTAGTGTTGGGCGAACCGCTTTTGAACTATCTGCAATATTTGAACAAGTGGATGCCGTTGATTTTTCTGCTCGATTTATTCAACATGGCGTACAATTACAAAATGAAAAAAACGTCCGTTATACGTTAAAAAATGAAGGTGAGCTGGTTAGTTATAAAGAAATTTCGTTAGCAAACCTACCAATAAAAGCACGTTTAAATAATATTCATTTTAGCCAAGGTGATGCCACTAATTTAAAACCAAAGTACTCACAGTATGACGTGGTTTTAGCACAAAATATTTTAGAAAACAGTTATGAACCTGAGCTGTTTTTTTCAACTATTCATCAACGAATAAATGAAAAAGGCTTTTTAGTGGTAACTTCAAATTATAATGTTAACGAAACTGTAACCGCTAAAAATAAATGGCTTGGTGGGCTTAAAATTAATGGTGAAAATGTAACCGGTATTGATGGGCTGACTGAGCGATTAGCGGCCAATTTTGAATTGGTTAATAATCAAGATATTCCACGGGTTCTCGTTAACGCTGAAAGAGAGTACCTGGTTTCGAATATTGAATGTACCGTTTGGCGTAAAAGATAAGCGAGCAAATAATAACTTCGCAGGGGTTACTAAGTAATTTTTATGCCATTATTTTACATTAAATCCCATTAATGAGTGTTTTAGGTATCTGATTCAATTAACAGTGAATATGTTATATGATCAGGTATCTACTTTGGCACGTATTTTAGGGATGATTTTTGCAGTTATTATCAAGTTTAAAACAGGTTTTTGGTTTTGACGCCTTTCGAGAAGGGCAAGAACAAACTATTAGGCAATTAATTGATGGGCAATCGTCTCTTGCTATATTTCCTACTGGCTCAGGTAAGTCGCTTTGTTATCAACTAAGCGCCTTGCACTTGCCCCATTTAACCTTAGTAGTATCACCGTTATTAGCGTTAATTAAAGACCAACTTAACTTTTTAGCTTCTAAAGGCATTCCTGCTGCTAGTATTGACTCATCTTTAAGTGCTGAACAGCACCAACAAGTTATTCAAAACGTAAAAGCAGGTAATATTAAAATATTAATGGTGTCGGTAGAGCGTTTTAAAAACGAAAGATTTAGGCGTTTTATCTCATCGGTTGCTATTTCACAGCTAGTGGTTGACGAGGCCCATTGTATTTCAGAATGGGGTCATAACTTTCGCCCCGATTACCTCAAACTCCCTGCTTATAAAAACGAATTAAACATACCGCAAGTATTGTTACTTACGGCAACCGCCACCGCAAAAGTAAAAAAAGATATGGCGGCTAAATTTGCCATTCAACCACAACATATAGTGCAAACAGGTTTTTACCGAGGTAACTTAAATTTATCAGTTGTACCCGTTACCCAGCAACATAAAAACCAAGAACTGCTTAATACCATTAATCAGCAAAGCGGCTGCGGTATTGTGTATGTTACCTTGCAGCAAACCGCTGAAGTTGTTGCGCAATACCTGCAACAGCAAGGTATTAATGCTCAAGCCTATCATGCCGGTTTTGCTGACGATAAAAAGCAAGACATTCAACAGCGCTTTATGAGTGGTAATATTCCCGTAATGGTCGCCACCATAGCTTTTGGCATGGGAATTGATAAATCAGACATTCGTTTTGTGGTGCATTACGACTTGCCTAAATCTATCGAAAACTATAGCCAAGAAATAGGAAGAGCAGGGCGAGACGGACAACAATCAAATTGTATTACCCTAGCCAATTTAGACAGCTTACATACCCTTGAAAATTTTGTTTATGGCGACACGCCTACGCTAAATAGCATTGAGCTACTGCTAGAGAATATTAAAAAAGAAAGTCAGCACAACCAATGGGAAGTGCAAATAACAGGCCTATCTAACGACACTAATATTCGTCAACTACCGTTAAAAACCTTACTCGTACAATTAGAGCTAATGGGAATATTAACGCCTAAGCACGCTTACTTTGCTGAATTCAAATATAAGTTTTTAGCGAAAGAAAATGACATTTTAGCCATGTTTGAAGGAGAGCGAAAAACCTTTTTACAAGCGGTTTTTGCTAATACACAGTTTAAAAAAGTGTGGGGCGAGCCTGACTTTCTCGCGCTACAGCAGCAATATCAATGTGATCGTTCTCGTGTAGTAACCGCTTTAGATTACCTGCATGAGAAAAAATTAATAGAACTACAAACTAAAAAGATGACAGAAGTTTATCAAGTGGTTCCACAGCAACTTAATTCGCCTGACTTAGCGCAACAAGTGTTTGTGTATTTTACTGAAAAAGAACAAAGCGAGATTAACCGCATAGCTGCACTCATTCGATTTTTTGAATTAGACCGCTGCTTAAGTAAAAACTTATCGCTGTATTTTGACGACAAACAAAGCCCTGAAAATTGTAATCATTGCTCTGTGTGTTTAGGTAATATCGCAAAATTAGCATATTCCTCAACACCTCAATGGCCAGACGACAACACCATAAACGATGCTTGTGTACAGTTAACTGAGCATCTAAAAGCTGCAGGCATAATCGATTTACCGATAAGTATTTATTGTCAATTTTTAGTCGGGTTAACAGTCCCTATGTTTACGAAACAAAAAGTGAAAAAGCTATCAGGCTTTGCTCTGTGTGAAGCGTTGAAATATGGAGAAGTTAAAGCAAAAGTGCAAGCGTTGATGGGGAGTTAGAGAGGTTATAGAATTTGTTGTGGCTGAGTTAATTTGGTCACAACATTATGGTTACACTCCCTAAATAGGTATACCTTAATAGTAGCAATAAGCTCATAGCGGCTGTTGATTTATCATCATATGATGTTAACTATTGCCACAAAGCGGACGTTAGCAGTACCTAATTATTGATGCTATCTTCAGTCGATTTGTGCCCGCTTCAGACATTATCAACCTAATAAATCAATGCTTATTAGTTTCAGAAACCTGACAATCGAGGATTGTCAATGAACTGGATGTTTGAGTGATAATCTGCCGTTGGATTTAGTTTTTTTAATGAGAGAGTATCTATTGGGAAATCATACTCAATAGCTTGACGCTAACATCTGATATATTTTTATTTTAAAGAGTCCTCATAATCTTGCACTAGAACCGCAAACATCTTTTCAAAACTATCCATGGCTTTATGCTCTTCCACAAACACTTGATCAACGATATCATATTTTTTGCCTGTTAGTCGTGTTGCTAACTCTACAGGGTCTAATTTTGCAAATTGCCCAGAGATCATTGTGATGTAATAAAGTAATTCAATACCATGTATAAGAGGACTCTCGCTGTCTCCCCATGCAATAACTACAAATTGATTATTAAATTGCAACGGTGTCTTCTTAAATGCTCCGTTTAAACTTGACAATCCAAGCTCTCTGGCATGCTGATTGTATTCCGCTATTGTATATTCACCGATAATACTGGTATGCATTAGATTTGGTTCAATAGATTCAACCCACTCACCAAATTTTCCGACTACATTGTCTATTGAATTTGTTAAGTCAGTGCGTTCCCATGAATTACTTGGGAATATAGCTTCAAAAAGTTTATCGATATCAATAATCTCAATACTCTTATGTTTATCAATAGCAACTAATTCTCTGGTTACATGTTCTCTAAAATGCCGCTTAAGGTCAAAGTAATGGTTGAAGGCGATGTTTTTTTCAGCCAGCATATTCGATTTTGCGGCTAATTTTGAGCTATGAAACCTACTAATAACTAAAGAAACTGGAATTGAAATACTCGTTATAAAAATCGGAAATTTGAGGAAATCCATTATATCTCCATAGTCTTCTGCTTTTGGAATACAAAAACACCAGTTTGGAGATGAAAGATAAAGCCCCATTCCAACAAACAGTAGAATTGGCCACCAAAATAATAAGTGCTTATTGAGTGGAGCATTATCATCAAGCTTTAATGGATTCCATATCATTGCTTTACTATTTTCTCCTCGGTATTTGCCTTATTAGCGGGACGTTTTTATGTTGGTTGTTTATACTGAATGTTGACACATAGCTTTCGTTACTACAAAAATCTTTAAGTGCAGTCAAGCGGTAGTTAAAAATCAAATTGCTAAACGGCTGAAAGTCGCTCTAAGAAGACATTAAGCTTTTCAATTGCTAACGTCAACAATGCGCACAAAGTGATCGTTAGTATTCCAAATGTGAACGACGGCAATAGTGGCTAAGCAGATTATTCTACGTTTACTGTTATGGATGATGTAATAGTATTCCCGTTGTTTTAAAGCATACTCATTAGCAGAAGCTAAAACTAAAACATAAATTCAACAAACCTAAGCAAAAAATCCCGCTATTTACACCATTAAATAGCGGGATTTATGTTTCTGATTAGGTTGCTCTGCAATACCTAATGAATTAGTTGCCTAGTGAGTATTACCACAACCACTTTCTTTATGAACATGTCCATGAGTTAGCTCGTCTTCCGTTGCATCTCGTACTTCTAATACTTCAACTTCAAATTTTAATTCTATACCGGCTAATGGGTGGTTTCCATCAACGGTAATGGTGTCGTCTGTCATATCAACTACAATAACGGTTTGCTCACCGTCGTCAGTTGTTGCGCGTAGTTGTGCGCCAACTTCTAGATCATCAATTTCAGCAAACATTTCTTTTGGTACAGTTTGCACGTAATCGTCAAAACGTTCGCCGTAACCTTGCTCCGGTGGAACGGTTACTTCAAACTTATCACCAACTTTATGTCCTTCTAACGCATTTTCTAATCCAGGAATTAAGTAACCTGTACCATGAATGATAGATAGTGGTTCGTGATCGTATGAGCTATCAATTAATGTATCTTCACCATTTGATACAGCGTAATGGATAACGGCGACTTTGTTTGCAGTAATTTTCATAATAATGTCTGATTAATCAGTCCTGAGTAGTTAAGGAATAAGGTAAAGGTTGTAACAATAAGTTGACATTTTCGTTGTCTTTGTTACGAAGTACCGTACTTTCATCGGTATCACTCGCTAAAACTGCTTGTAAGTAACACTCGCCATTATCAGCGGTATAATGTGCCAAAACTTCTCCTGCTTTTCGCCAATTTTCGCCAAGTTGTTTTTCAATAATCGTGGTGTCAGTTATTGCACTTTCGGTTTGGCCTTTAAGACTATATAAAGCACGTTTGTTTTTGCCAAGATATTGCATTCTGGCAACAGTTTCTTGACCTAAATAGCAGCCTTTTGTAAAACTGATCGCGTTAACCGCTTGTAAGTTTAACATTTGGGGTACGTAAGTTGAGATTGCTGTGTTGTTTAGAGTTGGAAACCCTTCAGTAATTTCAAGTAAGTTCCAAACCTGGTGTGGATATATTGTACTAGACGTTTTATTAACAAAGTTATGAGTAAATTCGTCAATCTTTTCAGGTGAGTCTATAACCAAATACCTTGGTGTTTTTCCATCAATGTAAGCCAGTGTAGTAGATTCATAGGTATTAACTGGCGAGTCTTTACAGGGTAACGTGGTAAAAAATTGACTCAAAGTTGCTGCGGCTCCATGCCCACCAATAGCTAAATAAGCTAAATCTTCAAGCGCTTCAATGTTTACTTTAGCAAATACACCAAACTTTTTTAGTTCGGCTAAAGAGGAGGCTAAAGTCACTTTGGGTTGAATTAAAATATTGGCATTGTTGCGCATAATTAAGCGAAATACCGAAAATACTTTACCTTTTGCGTCACAATGTGAGCCGTTAATTAAGCTATTTTCGTTTGCGTTATTAACATCGCAAGTCACTTGACCTTGTAAGTATTTATTTTGTTCTTCGCCTGACAATGAAATAGCAGCTAAATCATCGAGTACAATAGCAAAAACGTTAGGGAGTTGTTCAAAAGTAGGTAAAGATTGTTCTATTTGTAGCGTCATCAGCGGAGTCATTTTTCATGAAACATGACTCTATAAGTGAGGACAATAAAAAAAAATACAAGCTTATACGAGTTAAATTGTTAGAATAGTACCTATCTTATTATTTACTTGGTGCAGTATGACTTTAATTGATAATAAACCTAGGCTGCGATGGGCGTGTCGTCGTGGTATGTTGGAGCTTGATGTTTTATTATTACCTTTTGTAGATGAAGCATATGACGATCTTTCAAAAGACAATAAAGCAATTTTCGAACGTTTACTAGTCTGCCAAGATCCTGAATTATTCGCTTGGTTTATGGGGCATGAAAAGTGTGAAGACAACGAAATTGACGCCTTGGTCCAACTTATACTCAAGCGCAAACGAATTAAGTTTTAACGTAAAAATTTATTCAACCCCCATGCCTCGAATACTTTTAGTTTCTACGGTTTATTTGCTTGGGGTAATATTAACCAGTGTTATGTTATTTGAGCAAAATCCTGCGTTAGTTCAGTTCTTTGCTGTAGTTGCATTGATTCTATTAGTGGTAACACTTTATTTAAGTAAAAGTGTAAGCCCTTGCTTAAATTTAAATAAATGCTTGAACAATAACCAAAGCAACAACGTTAATACTAATGCTCCTGATAAGCTTTGTTCTGATTGGCTACACAAGCAATATTTTTTAAAAGAATTAACTTTACTTCCTGATGCATTGGTTGAGTTTGATAAAAAACAATACCAACTACATTTAAATAGTCGAGTAGGCTTATTAGGTTGTTGGTTATGTTTAACTTCGCAACATAATGAAAAAACCAACAGTAAAGTTAAACCCAAAATAAGAACTAAAACACACTTTATTTACAAAAATAGTGTTTCTAAAGTTCATTACGCCCAATTGTGTCGAGTAATTAAACGTAATACTTTTCGAGATGATTAAGCGCTTCTATCAAAAATTATAGCTAACAGCTAATATTCAATTTTTACAACGGATTAGGGGTTAAAATTGTGGTTTTAATTTCATTACTCAATTCTGGGTAATCCAAAGTGTAGTGTAAGCCTCGGCTTTCTTTTCGTTCCATTGCGCTTTTAATGATTAACTCAGCAACTTGTACTAAATTACGTAGTTCCAATAAGTTGTTGCTAACTCTAAAGTTTTGATAATATTCATCAATTTCACGTTGTAATAGTTCAACCCGGTGCAAAGCGCGTTCTAAGCGTTTGGTGGTTCTAACAATCCCGACATAATCCCACATAAATAATCGCAGCTCGTGCCAATTATGCTGAATAACCACCTCTTCGTCTGAATCGGTTACACGGCTGTCATCCCAAACGGGCAAGGGTAAATATTTTACTTTTTTCTTTAGATCTTTCTCAATATCTTCTGCTGCCGCTTTAGCGAATACTAAACATTCAAGTAACGAATTACTTGCCATTCTATTCGCCCCATGAAGCCCAGTGTAGGCAACTTCACCTATAGCGTATAGGTTTTGTAGGTCGGTTTTACCTTTTTTATCAATCATTACACCACCGCAAGTATAGTGCGCAGCCGGTACAATAGGGATAGGTTGCTTGGTAATATCAATGCCTAGCTCAAGAGTTTTTTGGTAAATAGTGGGGAAGTGCTGTTTAATAAAGTCTTCGGGTTTATGGCTAATATCTAAATACATACAATCAGCACCCAAACGCTTCATTTCAAAATCAATGGCGCGAGCAACAATGTCTCTGGGAGCTAATTCGGCTCTTTCGTCAAAGCTTGGCATAAAACGGCTTCCATCGGGACGGCGTAATAATGCACCTTCGCCACGCAGAGCCTCGGTAAGTAAAAATGTTCCTGCCTCAGCATGAAATAAACACGTAGGATGAAATTGATTAAACTCCATATTCGCCACTTTACAACCTGCACGCCACGCCATGGCAATTCCGTCACCGCTCGCTACATCGGGATTTGAAGTGTATTGATAAACCTTGCTTGCTCCACCGGTTGCTAGAATAATCTTTTGTGAAAATATACTTTCAACTTTTTCGGTATTCCTATTCCAAATATAAGCGCCAATACATTCATCTTTATCAGAACTTTTGTTTTTATCGTTGGAGTTAATGTTTTTTTTAGTGATCAGATCTATGGCATTGTAACGTTCAAATAAGCGTATTCTATTATTACTTTTAACTTGCTCAACTAAAGTGGTTTGAATAGCTTTACCGGTAGCATCGGCTGAGTGCAAAATTCTGCGATGGCTATGGCCACCTTCACGCGTAAGGTGATATTTTACTTGTTCACCTACATCACCTGTTGGTGCTTCTTTATCAAAGTTTACGCCTTGATTAATCAGCCACTCCATACAAGTTTTTGCATTTTCAGCTGTGTATCGTACTATTGCTTCGTCGCAAAGCCCTGCACCTGCTACTAACGTGTCAGCTACATGGGAATCAATACTGTCGTTTTCATCAAATACAGCCGCTACACCACCTTGAGCATAATAAGTAGAACCTGCGTTTACTAATGATTTACTGAGTACAACAACATCAGCATTTTTAGATAAATGTAAAGCAAGTGTTAAACCAGCGGCACCGCTTCCTATAATTAATACGTCACAATTGTGTTGTTTATTCATAAAATTTCAATATTGATGTACTATATAAGATAAGATATTAACTTTTATTCAATCTCTAGAACAGTAAAAATAAAGGCTTATAGCGCTATTTCTTAATTTATTGTTACATTTTTATTATTTTTTCGAACTTTTTCATATTAGCGCAGTCCTAATTAGTGCGTTTGTCATGAGCCATATGTTAGAAAAGTTAAGTATTATTTAAAGGATAGGGCTCAAATGGGTGCACAAAACGTTGACCAACAATTGGTTGAACGAGTACAAGGCGGTGATAAAAATGCCTATAATTTACTGGTAACTAAATACCAACATAAAGTGGCAAATTTAGTTTCTCGTTATGTAAAAAATCAAAGCGATGTGCCAGATATTGTTCAAGAGGCATTTGTTAAAGCTTACCGAGCATTACCTAATTTTAGAGGTGATAGCGCGTTTTATACTTGGCTTTATCGAATTGCCGTAAACTGTGCTAAAAATCACTTAGTGGCAACGGGGCGCAAACCTCCGGGGTCAGATATTGAAATTGATGATGCAGAGATTTATGATAGTGGTGATGCCCTAAGAGAAAACGCATCACCTGAAAAATTATTACTAACAAACGAAATTAAGAAAGTTTTATTCAATACCATTGAACAGTTACCTGAAGATTTACGCACAGCAATAAATTTAAGGGAACTAGAAGGTTTAAGTTACGAAGAAATCGCCGTAATTATGGAATGCCCCGTTGGTACGGTTCGTTCTAGAATATTTAGAGCACGTGATGCTGTAGATAAAAAAATACGACCATTACTTCAAAGCTAAGTAACTAGTTTGGTTACAACGCTAATTTTAAGGTGTATGTATGAGTGAAAAAAAGTTTGAGACAGTTTCATCTTTTGTTGATGATGTAATTATCCATGATGAGTCTATTGATGAAATAATCAAAGATAAGGAATTGTCTGATACTTGGGGACGTTATCAATTGATAGGCGACATCATGAGAGATGATGTACCGCAAACATTGCAACTCGATTTGTCTGCAAAAATTGCAGCAGCTATTGATGATGAACCAACCGTATTAGCCCCTAAAAATACGGCTAAAATTGAAAATTCATTTAAAGCGGGTATTATTAATTTTGTTAAACCTTTAGGTCAAGTGGCTATTGCAGCCTCAGCGGCTGGTTTAATGGTATTAGGTGTACAACAAAATAATGTTGTGCAAACTAACGACATAGCGCCAATGCAAAATATTCAAACTAATCCATTAATTGGTATTGCTGAGCCGGTAAGTTTTAATTACCAGCAACCAACGCAAATGTCGAAGAAGCAAGCTTACATACAACAACGCCGTTTACAAGCGCTGTTATTTGATCACAAACAACAAATTAAGTTAACGGCAATTAATACCGCTGAAACAAAAAAAGCTAATACTCCAGTAATTATTCCCCTCAAAGACAAGGTTGAAAACCTGCCTAAATGAGAATATTAATTTGCGTACTTATGCTGAGTACTAGTTTTTCAGCATTGACCGCAGAAATAGAGCAAGCATCCTCTTGGCTTAGTGCTTTATCTCAAACGCTAAAAACACGAAACTTTAGTACTTCATTCGTGGTTATTAAAAACAACCACGCTGAACCCTACCATTGGTTTCATGGCGTTGATGAAACAGGCAAAGAGCTCGAAATTTTATCTTTGCTTAATGGTCCTCGTCGAGATGTATTAAGAAAAAATAATATAGTCAGTTACATTGAGCCTGAATTACCTCCATATTCCGTAGAAACTTTTCAAATGAGTGGTGGCCCAATACCTGCTATTTTCAGTGGTGATATAATTGCTTTAGAAAAAGGTTATAACTTTATTTCTTTAGGAAAGAGTCGAGTCTTAGGTCGTTCCGCTCAAATTATTCGTATTGTGTCTAAAGACAATAACAGGTTTGGTTATCGCTTGTGGTTAGATCAAGACTCAAGCATGCTGCTAAAAATGTCGGTGATCACTCGCGAAGGTAAAGTGCTTGAACAAGTTCAATTTACTCATTTAGAGTTTTCAACTGATTTACCAGAACCCTTAAAAAAATTACAAGTAGCAGATATGCCACCGGTGATTGATGTGCCAGAAAGTACCGTGAATAATGATTTACGCTGGAAAGTAAATTGGTTGCCTAATGGTTTTAAAAAAATACGCTCAAATTATCATCGTCTTTCTATCACCAAACAAGCTACTGAGTTTCTATTATTTTCTGATGGTTTAGTTGATGTTTCAGTGTATATCAATAAAAGCTCAGTAAAACATCGTGCGCCTGAGTTTGTTATGAATGGTGCAACAGGAGTGTTTAATCAAGTTGTTAATGGGATTGAAGTAAGCGTAGTTGGAAAAATCCCTTCTACTACAGCTAAATCAATTGCGGACTCTGTTAGTTTGTTATCTTTTCATAAAAAACGATAATGGAAGAATTAGCAACAGTCGTTCGTGTTGAAAACAACCTTGTTTCGGTAAGTAGTGAGGTTAAATCTGCTTGTTCAGGATGCCAACAAGTTGATAACTGTGGCAGTGGCCAAGTCGCTAAAGCTTTTCCTACTAAAAAGTTGTCGCTGACTTTAGTAAGCGAGTTGCCGCTTAAGGTTGGCGATAAAGTTGTGTTGGGGCTGTCTGATGCATGTTTGTTACAAAGTGCTTGGCAAGTGTATTTATTGCCTTTATTTGGATTGATTTCATTTGCAGGCATTTCACAATATTTTATTGATAAAGCTCTACTGCCGCATGAATTACTTGGCGTACTGCTTGCTATTTTAGGTGGCTTTTTGGGTTATGTTTTGGCAAAAAAAATACAATCTTCGCCAAAAAATAAAACTAAATTAACTCCTCAAATTTTACGTGTTAGCGCTCAAGTAAATCCACCCGTTCCCCATCAAATTCCAACGAATAGAAGTTAATTGAGTATAAAGATAGCCCCCGTTCACTAAATTCGCTAAAATCTCGCTATTGTTAAATTTATAATCGTAATACTTGAACCTCCATCTATGAAAAATATCCGAAACTTTTCGATAATCGCCCATATCGACCATGGCAAATCTACCCTTTCAGATCGACTTATCCAGCATTGTGGAGGCTTACAAGAACGTGAAATGGCAGCGCAAGTGCTTGACTCAATGGATATTGAGCGTGAACGCGGTATTACCATAAAAGCGCAAAGTGTTACCTTAGATTATAAAGCCAAAGACGGAGAGATTTATCAACTTAACTTTATCGATACTCCCGGACATGTTGATTTTTCATATGAAGTGTCTCGATCATTAGCGTCATGTGAAGGTGCATTACTAGTGGTTGATGCTGGGCAAGGTGTTGAAGCGCAAACAGTTGCTAACTGTTATACGGCTATCGAGATGGAACTAGAAGTTATTCCAATCTTAAATAAAATAGATTTACCGCAAGCCGATCCTGAACGTGTTTCAGAAGAAATTGAAAATATTATTGGTATTGATGCGACTGATGCTGTGCAATGTTCAGCTAAAACAGGCATTGGTATTGAAGATGTTTTAGAAACGATTGTTGCTAATGTTCCACCACCCGTAGGTGAAAGAGATGCGCCATTACAAGCGTTAATTATCGATTCGTGGTTTGATAATTACCAAGGTGTTGTGTCTTTAGTTCGTGTGATGAATGGCGAAGTTAAAAAAGGCGATAAAATGGTGGTTATGTCTACAGGACAAACTCATCTTATCGATAAAGTAGGTATTTTTACACCTAAACAAAAAGATACTGGTGTTCTTAGAACCGGCGAAGTAGGTTTTATTATTGCGGGTATTAAAGAAATTCATGGTGCACCTGTAGGTGATACCATTACTATTTCTAAGAAAGAAGCCGCAACTGCTTTACCTGGCTTTAAAAAAGTTCAGCCACAAGTTTATGCTGGTATATTCCCAATCAGCTCAGAAGAATATGAAAACTTTCGTGACGCTTTAAATAAATTAAGCTTAAACGATGCTTCTTTATTCTTCGAGCCTGAAAACTCATCAGCGCTAGGTTTTGGTTTTAGAATTGGTTTCCTTGGTATGTTACACATGGAAATTGTTCAAGAACGGTTAGAGCGTGAATATAATCTTGATTTGATCACTACTGCGCCAACGGTAAATTATGAAATTGCTTGTACCAATGGCGATTTATTATCTATTGATAACCCAAGTGATTTACCGCCTATTAATAATATAGAAGAAATTAGAGAGCCTATAGTTCAGGCAAATATTTTAGTGCCTCAAGAGCATTTAGGTAATGTGATCACCTTATGTATTGAAAAACGTGGCGTACAAAAAGATATTATTTATCACGGCAACCAAGTAGCGGTAACTTACGAGTTACCTATGGCAGAAGTGGTAATGGACTTTTTTGATAAGTTAAAATCAACCAGCCGTGGTTATGCATCGTTAGATTATAATTTTGTAAGATTTGAAGCCGCCGACATGGTAAGAGTTGATGTAATGATAAACGGCGATCGTGTAGATGCTTTAGCGATGATCACTCATCGTTCGCACTCTATTCCACGTGGGCGTATGTTGGTTGAAAAATTGAAAGAGCTAATACACAGACAAATGTTTGATATCGCCATTCAAGCCGCTATTGGTAACAACGTAATTGCTCGTACTACGGTTAAACAATTGCGTAAAAACGTAACTGCAAAATGTTATGGTGGTGATATTTCACGTAAGAAAAAACTATTACAAAAGCAAAAAGATGGTAAAAAGCGGATGAAACAGGTAGGTAATGTTGAAATACCGCAAGAAGCATTTTTATCGGTGTTGAAGTTAGATAGCTAATTTCAGTAGAGTAATACCTACAATTATCTAGGACAAAACGGAATACATATGGCAGTTTATTTTTCGATATTTTTAGTCATTATTACATTAATAACTGGGCTAATTTGCTTAATTAATAAGTTTTATTTAGCACCAAAGCGTGAGCTAAAACTTACACATGCTCAAGCACAATGTGAAGGTGAATTAACATCAGATGCTGTCGCATCTTTACGTGAACCTTCTGGCATAGTTGATACAGCCGTACAAATTTTTCCAGTTATTGCTTTTGTATTAATTTTGCGCTCATTCTTATATGAACCCTTTCAAATTCCATCAGGCTCTATGATGCCTACATTACTCGATGGCGACTTTATTTTAGTGAATAAATTCAACTACGGATTAAGAGATCCAGTAGCCCGTAAAAAGTTTGTCGAAATAGGCTTGCCAGAACGTGGTGATGTTGTGGTCTTTAAATACCCGATAAACCCACAAGTGGATTACATTAAACGAGTTATTGGTTTACCCGGCGACCGTATTATTTATCGAAATAAAGCGTTATATATTAAGCCAGTATGTAAACCTGCTGATAAAGCTTGCTCTGATTTTGAGCAAGTAGTACAAACATTTAAGCCTAAAGACTCAACGCCTGATGGTTCGTATGGTTTAAGCCGTTATAGTTCAGAAATGCCAAACAAAACTCATGACATACTGGTTGATAATGGTATTACCGCGCGTACTCAGCAATATTTTAAACAGGCAGGTACACAACGTGATGAATTTGTTGTCCCGAAAGGGCAATATTTTGTTATGGGTGATAACCGTGATAACAGCTTAGATGGTCGTTTTTGGGGATTTGTTCCAGAAGAAAATTTAGTGGGCGAAGCAGTCGCAATTTGGATGAGTTTTACCTTTGGCAGAGAGCAAGACAGTATTTTACCAAATTGGATCCCAACGGGAGTAAGGTTTGAGCGTTTAGGTGCAATTAATTGATAAAAAATACCCCTCAAGCGCTTGCTGCATTATCAAAACGCATTGGATATACATTTAATAACCAAGATTTATTACTACAAGCATTAACTCATCGTAGCGCTAAAGGAATACATAACGAACGTTTAGAATTTTTAGGGGATTCTATTTTAGGGTTTGTTATTGCAGAAGCATTATTTAATCAATTTCCTCAGCATGATGAAGGCGATTTAACCCGCATGAGATCAAGCTTAGTTAAAGGCGTTACACTTGCAGAAGTAGGGCGTAACTTTGAACTAGGTACGCATTTAATTTTAGGTCCCGGTGAGCTAAAAAGTGGGGGGCATAAAAGAGATTCAATTCTTGAAGATGTAGTAGAGGCGATTATAGGTGCTGTTTTTTTAGATTCAAACCAAGCAACTTGCAAAGCACTAATTCTTAAATGGTTTAATCTGCGCTTATCAAAAATAAAACCAGGTAATGAGCAAAAAGATCCAAAAACACGCTTACAAGAATATTTGCAAGGGAGAAGAATAGATCTTCCTGAATATGACGTATTAGAAATTACTGGTCAATCTCATAACCAACAATTTACCGTTAAATGTACTACCAGTGTTATTAACACTGAAGTTATTGCAAAGGGTACTAGCCGCCGAAAAGCTGAACAAGCAGCAGCTCAACAAGTATTGGATTTAATTCAAAAATGACATTAGAAAAACATTGTGGGCTTATCGCTATTGTTGGTCGTCCGAACGTTGGTAAATCAACATTACTTAATAGCCTTTTAGGGCAAAAAATTAGTATAACCTCTAAAAAGCCACAAACGACTCGTCATCGTATATTAGGCATATTAACTGAAGAAAATCGCCAAGCCGTATTAGTAGATACACCCGGTTTACATACCGATGAAAAACGCGCCATTAACCGTTTAATGAACAGAGCTGCAAGTAGTTCTATTGCCGAAGTAGAACTTATTGTGTTTTTAGTTGAGGGCACTCACTGGACGGTAGACGATGAGTTAGTATTAAGTAAAATTAAAAAAAGTGGTGCGCCCTGTGTATTGATCGTAAATAAGATTGATAACGTACAAAATAAAGAAGATTTATTACCGCATTTACAAAAGTTAGGTGCCCAATATAACTTTAAAGATATTATTCCAATCTCTGCGAGTAAAGGCGATAACGTTGATAAAGTTCATGACCTGTGCATGAATGCTTTACCAGCCGGTGATTTTTGGTTTCCGGAAGACTATATTACCGATCGTTCAAGTCGCTTTATGGCATCAGAGATCATTAGAGAGAAACTGATCCGTTTTACCGGTGACGAATTGCCTTATTCTACAACTGTTGAAATTGAACAGTTTAAAATGGATGAAAAAGGCGTTTATCATATCAATGCGCTTATTCTTGTTGAACGCGAAACTCAAAAAAGAATGGTTATTGGTAATAAAGGCGCAAGACTAAAAACTATTGGTCAAGAAGCCCGCAGAGATATGGAAGCATTATTTGGACAACAAGTATTTTTAGAAACTTGGGTAAAAGTAAAATCAGGTTGGGCTGATGATGAGAGAGCATTACGTAGTTTAGGTTACGGCGATGATTACTCCGGATAAAGTTAACCAATAAAAAAGTTTGATAAATGTGAAAATTGACGCAATCGAACAACAGGCCTTTGTGCTGCATACTAAACCTTTTAAAGATAACCAGCTTATTGTTAACCTGTTAACTGAGCTAAACGGTAAAGTGTCAGCAATTGTTTATACCGGTAAAACTCAAAAATCTAATAAAAGAGGGCTATTACAGCCTTTTTTGCCTTTACAAATTATTCTTAAAGGCAGAGGGCAACTCAAATATTTAAGTCGAATTGAAACCAATCAGCGTTCTTATAACCTTAAAGGTAACTACGTTTTTAGCGGTTTTTATTTGAATGAATTATTAGTAAAGTTGTTAGGTGAGCATATTGAATGCCCTGAGCTTTTTTATCAGTATAACCAAAGTTTACAAGCGCTAGCTGAACAACAATCAATAGAAAAAACACTCAGAAATTTTGAAATAATACTGCTTGAAGATCTAGGGCAAAGTTTTGATTTTGGTGAAGTTCTTGAATCTTCATCTGATTTTTTTTACTACATACTTGAAGAAGGTTTTGTTCCGGTTACCAGCCAGAAAAAATTACCTAAATATCACCGAGAACACCTTTTAGCGATTGCTCAGCAAAATATTGAAGAAGCTGCGGTGTTAAAAAGCGTTAAATTATTAATGCGACAAGTTATTAATAATTTATTGGGTGGGCAAATGCTAAATAGTAGAAAACTTTTTGTTAATAACTTAACCTCAAAAGCCAAAGAGCCAGTAGCGAAACTTTAACAATACAATAAGAGTAAAGAATGAATAATATTTTATTAGGCGTAAATGTCGATCATATTGCCACATTACGACAAGCCAGAGGCACCAACTTTCCTGATCCAGTTTACGCTGCCACAGTAGCAGAACATGCCGGTGCTGACGGTATTACAGTTCACCTACGTGAAGACAGACGCCATATTCAAGACCGAGATATTCATGTACTTAAGCAAACATTAAATACCCGCATGAATTTAGAAATGGCAGTAACCGATGAAATGCTCGATATTGCTTGTGATGTAAAACCGGTATTTTGTTGTTTAGTACCTGAAAAGCGCGAAGAGCTTACCACCGAAGGTGGATTAGATATTGTCGGACAAGTAGAAAAAATTACTCAAGCCGTAAGTCGTTTAGCCGCTGTAGGCACAAAAACGAGTTTGTTTATTGATGCCGACATTAAACAAATAGATGCAGCGTTAGTTACTAAAGCGCCTTATATCGAAATTCATACTGGGCAATATGCTGATGCCGAAAACGAAGAAGAACAATTAATTGAATTAGCACGACTAACCAAAGGGATTCAATATGCCCACAGTAAAGGTTTAAAAGTTAATGCAGGGCATGGATTAAACTATTTTAACGTTAAGCCAATTGCCGCAATCCCAGAAATTATTGAGTTAAATATTGGTCACAGCATTATTGCTCGAGCGGTTATAGATGGTTTAGATAAAGCTGTACGTGATATGAAACGCCTTATGCTTGAAGCCCGAGGAATAAAATAATTCTCTAGTAAAGCAATAATTTAGGCCAATCAAAGCTTAATAAATCATATAAATAGGTTTTATAACCGTTACCATTCAAAATGCTCGTTTCAGAGCGCGTGAGCGTCAATGTTTTTAGTTCCCACTGAAACCTGCATTTTGAATGGTAACGGGTATATAGGCCTTTTTCAAAAATAATTAATAGTAGAGTTAACTATGTCGGTAATTGGGATTGGAACAGATATTATTGAAATTAACCGAATTACCGTTATGTCTGAGCAAGCCCGTAATCGACTTGCTAAACGTATTTTAACTGAAACAGAATATGCGTTTTACACTACCACAAAGCAGCCAGCACGGTATTTAGCAAAGCGTTGGTCGGCTAAAGAGGCTGTTTCTAAGGCGTTGGGTACGGGGATTGCTAAAGGCGTATCTTTTAAACATATTGAAATACAATCGTTACCAACTGGTCAGCCGATTTTACAACTTATGGATAAAGCGTTAGAGGTTGCAACCCAACTTGGGGCATCTCAATGGCACGTTACACTATCCGACGAGACAAATTATGCAACTGCATTCGTTGTACTGTCTAACTAATCGTTATGTCTTAACTGCCTGAGCTAACTCCTAACAATTTCACTATAAAGCAAGCTCATTATTTAGGATTTTAGGTTTTTCAAAGCCTTAGGTTTATTGGCTTAGGCTGAAGAAATTAAGTTTCTTAAGTTTCTTAACTTTCTTAAGTTTTCTAATACCTTACAAAGGTCTTTTTGAAATGTTAAATAATACTTTTTATTAAAATTTTTCTTATATTTAATGGATTATAAAGTTACTATACTCCTCGCCAACCAAGCGCTCTGAAACGAACATCTGGATTGGCAAAGGGTATATACAAACTAAAGGCGTATTTTTATATCGAATTAAGTTCGAAAACTTTTAGCACTTTTATGGTTAAAGTCTATACTTAACATAGTTGTATTAACATTATGGATAGTGGAGTTGGGTTATGGAAACAAAAAAAAGTACTATTACTGAACGGCGCAATAAATCACCGGATGTATCTTTGTGGTGGTCTAAACTTACGCTGGCTCAAAAGTTTTCAGCGAGTAGCTTAGGTAAGTTTGGTTATGAATTGCAATTTATTCGTAATGTTAACGGTCAGAATGTCGCGGTATTACAATGTAATGGTGGAATAGCTATTATATCGCCTGACGGAGAAATTAATACCTCAGCAGAGGTAAAGCTTAGACGCTTATAAATATCTATAAGTATATTTGGTTAACTAAATATAACTTTAAAACTAACATCATTTATTGTTTAAAGCTAAGTTTGAATAACGCATATAAATTTTTTATGTATTAAAATGAAATTTTAGGTTTGCGCTTTTAAAACTTAGCTATCCTTTCTATACCCGTTACCAATCAAAATGCTCGTTTCAGAGCGCGTGAGCGTCAATGTTTATGATAAGTAATTCAAGGCAATGCTTTATTGCAATGGTTATTCCCTTGTAAAAAGCATTAACGACGAAGTCATCTTTTAATGGGATAAACGCTCAAGCGCTTCTTTGATGGGTCTAAAAACAATTTATGCGGCGTTATTAAGTGTAGTCAGGTTCCTACACGGATGTAGGATATTAGGGTAACGCAGGAGCAGTTACCGAGAGTGACCATGACATAAACTTAATGCCTTGCATACATGGATGTCGTCCTTAGATTTCGTCTGGAACTTGAAATCTGTGCCTAAATTGTTTTTAGTTCCCACTGAAACCTGCATTTTGAATGGTAACGGGTATATTACCCTATCTATCTAATAAAAATAATACTCTAAAAATCAAAAGCTTCTAAATGTTTACCACATAATGTTGTGTTTATTATGGTGTGTGTGATCTGTTAACGCTCAAGAGCTCTGGAGTGATCACCTTGAAAAATAACGGGTATATTCTCTGGCTTTTTAAAACTAACTTATGCATCAGTCGCTAAACTTAGTGTAGAATTACTACTTTGAATTTATCAGTGAAATTCAAGAAACAAAACTTATATTTCTTACATTGATAGATGTGCACGTAATTGTTAGCGTTGGATCGATGGCAACTCAATAAAGACAAAATCATGGTAAATTTTTTTAAACCTACTAGAAATAATAACTCTACAGGGCAAGTAATTACAGTAACTATTGAAAAACTCGATCACAATGGTACAGGTGTAGGTCGGTTTAAAAATAAGCCTGTTTTTATTGAGAATACTTTACCTCAAGAAAAAATTTCAGCCAAAATTATTGATGCTAAAGGTAAGTTCTTTAAAGCTACAATTATTGATATTAGCAATGTTAGTAAACAGCGTATAGAACCTCTTTGTAAGCATTTTAAAGCCTGTGGTGGTTGCGACTTACAACACCTATTTTTTGGTGAACATTTAACTTTTAAACAAAAAAAGCTGCTTGATCTCTTTTCACGTAATAATATTCATGTCAAGTTGCCTTGGCAAAACAGCATAACCAGTGATGCTTGGCATTACCGCAGAAAAGCCCGTATTGGTGTTCAGTATAATAAATACGGCGAACCAGTCGTTGGTTTTAGAAAAAAATCGAGTAATCAATTAACTGAACTAAAAACATGTATTGTTTTAGCAGAACCTCTAAAGACTATTTTTATTGAGCTTAAACATATAATAAAATCATTAAGTTTGGCTAAGTCTATTGGTCATGTAGAAATAATTTATACTCAACACATCAGTATTATTATTAGGCAGCTTATCCCCTTAAATAATCACGATAAAAGTTTATGGCAAGCTGCTGCAAAATCAAACCGGTGGCAGATATATCTTGATGATGGAACAAATGTCAGCGAGCTTACTCAAGTTACTCCGCTCTTTTACTGTATTGGCGAGGAGCTTAATAAAAGTATTGATGATACCAAGCAAGCTAATGATCATAGATTAATAAATACTAAGCAAGATTTAGCGCTAATTCAGACCCATTCCCCTCAAACTAATAAAAACGATATAAAACCGATTAACATATATTTTGAACCAAAAGACTTTATACAAGTTAATCATCGTGTTAATAATAAAATGATAGCGCAAGCAATGCGCTGGTTAAATTTACAACCGTGTGATTTTGTATTAGATTTATTTTGTGGTTTAGGTAATTTTAGTTTACCTATTGCCCAACGAGTTAAACATGTTGTCGGTATTGAAGGGTTACAAACCATGGTAGATAAAGCCATGTATAACGCCAACATTAATTTCATAACAAATACTGAGTTTTTTCAAGCTGATTTAAATAGCAATTGGCGTAATAATACATGGGCAGGGTATAAATATACTAAAGCGTTGTTAGATCCTGCTCGAGCAGGCGCCTATGAAGCAATATCGCAACTTATAACATTAGATATTCCACTAATAGTTTATGTAAGTTGTGACCCAGCAACGCTAGCTAAAGACAGTCAATTGTTAATACAGCACGGCTACACCCTAGATAAAATAGCGCTAATTGATATGTTTGCCCAAACTAAACATATTGAGACGATGGTGCTGTTTAAAAAGTAGGAATATTATGGTTTCAGTTCGTCTTTCACATCAAACTTCCATGCCAACCTTTGCGCTGTGGCTAACTTCGCTTGAGCTTAACCCAGCTAAAAATAAAGCCCTTGAAAATTTATGGATAAAAGTAGAACCTTTATTTGCTCAGCAAAAGGAATGCTTAATTAAATCGCGTGAAATGGTTGAAATACTCTCCGCTTTAAATCTTGATAAAGACTCGCTATGTGCTGCTTTTTTATGCCCGTTATACGAATATAATTGCATTGAATTAAGTTATATTGAAGAAAACTTTAACCCAACTATTTATAGTTTATGCCATGGCGTTAACCAAATGGACGCCATTAAAGTATTACAAAAAAGACAAAGCAGTCAGCTTTCGGGTACGCACATAGACAACGTACGTAAAATGTTATTGGCAATGGTAGATGATGTTCGAGCCGTTGTTATTAAATTATCGGAACGTTTATGCCATTTACGATTGGTTAAAAATCGTGATGAAGAATCTAAAGTATTGACAGCTAAAGAAATTGTTAATATTTATGCGCCATTGGCTAATCGTTTAGGTATAGGTCAGTTAAAATGGGAACTAGAAGATTTATCTTTTCGTTATTTGCATCCTCATACCTATAAAAAAATAGCAAAATTACTTGATGAAAAACGCCTAGATCGTGAGCGCTATATGGTTGATTTTGTTAAAGATTTATCAACACAACTATCCTCATTAAATGTAACCGCCAATGTTTTTGGTCGACCCAAACACATCTACAGTATTTGGAAAAAAATGCAGCAAAAGTCTTTAGACTTTGAACAGCTTTTTGACGTAAGAGCAGTCAGAATCATTGCTGATAAATTGCAAGACTGTTACAGCGCATTAGGCGTTGTACATACCAATTGGAAGCACCTTTCTAGCGAGTTTGATGATTACGTTGCTACACCTAAATCAAACGGCTACCAGTCAATTCATACTGTAGTTTTAGGGCCAGAAGGTAAGACGATTGAGATACAAATTAGAACCCAACAAATGGATGATGATGCTGAATTAGGCGTAGCAGCTCATTGGCGTTATAAAGAAGGTTCAGCTTCTGGAAAAACCACAGGTTTTGACGACAAAATTAGCTGGCTAAGAAAAATTTTACAATGGCAAGAAGACGTAACAGAAAGCGGTGAGTTAATAGACGAACTAAGAAGCCAAGTCTTTGAAGATCGTATTTATGTATTTACTCCAAGTGGGGAAGTTATTGATTTACCTATTAATTCTACACCACTAGATTTCGCTTATTATATCCATTCTAATGTTGGACATACTTGTATTGGCGCAAAAATATTTGGTCGTATCGTTCCGTTTACCTATAAATTAAAAACGGGTGATCAAGTTGAAATTCTCCGCAATAAAAATGGCACACCGAGTCGAGACTGGTTAAACCCAAACTTACATTATTTACATACAGCTCGGGCACGATCAAAAGTTCAGCACTTTTTTAAATTAGCTGATAAAGATAAAAATATTGCTACAGGTAAAGAGTTGTTAGATGCAGAGCTCAATAAAAATAATTTAACACAGGTTGATTTTACTCAAGCATTCGATCGTTTTAATGTAACCAGTGTAGAGGATTTATACGGAGCTATTGGATCAGGTGGTGCACGGTTACATCAGGTAGTAAACTTTTTACTGCAAAAAGATCATGATCTAAAACCTTTTGAAGAGATAGACCCTCAATCATTAGTTAAAGAACCTAATCCATCACAAAAAACTAAATCTGACGCTAACGGCATTACTGTATCAGGTGTTGGTAACTTAATGACTCATATGGCTAAATGTTGTCATCCTGTGCCAGGCGACAATATTTTGGGTTTTATTACTCAGGGTCGAGGTATTTCAATTCATCGGCTTGATTGCGACCAACTCGCCAATGCGCTTGACTTACAGCCTGAGCGTGAAATTGAAGTACAATGGGGAGAAGAACAAAAAACTAGTTACCAAGTCACCGTGCAAGTGATAGCAAGTGATAGACAAGGACTGGTACGAGATATTTCAACCATTATCGCTAACGAAAGGGTCAGTATTGTTGGTATGGAGACCCATTCTGATCGTATAAAACAAACTACTTCAATGTTTTTAAAACTTGAGCTAACCAATAATGAAGTACTAACAAGATTACTACTTAAATTACAGCAACTTGACGACATTGTTGAGGCAAAGCGCCTTTAAAAAATAATAAGCTAATACACAGGGAAAATATGCTAAACGATAACGCCTCAATTGAGAAACTTCGTTGGATTATGTCTAAACTACGCGATCCTGAAACCGGTTGTCCGTGGGATATTAAACAAACCTTTTCATCTATTGTTTCTCATACTATCGAGGAAGCCTACGAAGTTGCTGATGCAATTGAACAAGAAGATTATATTGAGCTAAAAAAAGAATTAGGCGACTTACTGTTCCAGGTTATTTTTTATAGCCAACTAGGCGAAGAAGATAAACTATTTGGTTTTGACGATGTAGTTGAAGCGGTTTGTGAAAAACTTATTAGACGGCATCCGCACGTATTTTCTGATATGACATTAAGCACAGATGCTGAAATTAAAGCTAATTGGGAAAATGAAAAAATTAAAGAGCGTGATCTAAAAAATAACACTCAAGCTGATCAAACACATTTAAGCATTTTAGCCGATATTCCTAAAAATTTACCCGCACTATCACAAGCCGCTAAAATACAAAAACGTTGTTCACATATAGGTTTTGATTGGGATAATGTAGATGATGTGTTTGCTAAAATTGAAGAAGAAGTACAAGAAGTTAAAGCAGAACTGCATTGTAACCCAGAGGCACTATCAGAAGAGTTAGGTGATTTATTATTTGCAGTAGTTAACTTATGCCGACATACCAAGCAAGACCCTGAAACAATACTACGTAAAGCTAATAAAAAATTTACAAAAAGATTTCAATCGGTTGAGTATAAAGTAAACCAATCTACTAAAGAGTTTACTGACCATAAGTTAAGCGAATTAGAACAATATTGGCAAGACGTAAAACAAGAAGAGAAACTTAAAAAGAAGCTATAAAAATTAGCGGTAATTTAGTAACAGTTTTATTGGGAGGGATTAAGGGATTTTAAACCCTAAGCTTTAATAAAAAGCATGTATACCCGTTACCATTCAAAATGCAGGTTTGTGTGGGAACTAAAAACAATTTAGGCACATATTTCAAGTTCCAGACGAAATCTAAGTACAAACATCCCTGTATGCAAGGCATTAAGTTTATGTCATGGTTATTCTCGGTAACTGCTCCTGCGTTACCCTAATATCCTACATCCGTGTAGGAACCTGACTAAACTTAATAACAACAAATAAATTATTTTAGACCCATCGAAGAAGCGCTTGAGCGTTTATTTCTTTAAAAAATCACTTCATCAACAATACTTTTTATGAGGGAGCAATCATTACAAGAAAGTATCGCCTTGAATTACTTCCTATAAACATTGACGCTCACGCACTCTGAAACGAGCATTTTGATTGGTAACGGGTATAGCTAATCAACTAAATGCTTTTTTGAGCCTGTAACCGATTTTGTGTATTTTATAGCTTATATTTTATAGCTTGGGCTGTATTATTCTTCTGATTCAGCTATTTCAGCATTATGGTAAACGTTTTGTACATCATCACAATCGTCTAACATCGCCATAAACTTCTCGAAATTAGCAATATCTTCTTCATCCGTTATTTCAGTATAGGTTTGCGGAACAAAGGTAATTTCTTCAACCTCTAAATCATACTCGGGCATGCTTTCAGCGAATGCGGTTTTAATTTTAAAGAATTCTGTATGAGGAGCAAATACGGTAATAATACCGTCTTCAAGTTCAACGTCAGTTACATCAATTTCAGCCATTAAAAGGTGCTCAAACACTGACTCATCATCATCACCTTTAAAAGCAAAAACAGCTTGATGAGCAAACATGTGTGAAACTGTACCAGAAGAACCTATTTTAGAATTTGTTTTAGTAAAACACTGACGAACATCTTTTATTGTTCGGTTGCCGTTATCGGTTAGGCAATCAATAATTACCATACAACCGCCAGGGCCGTAACCTTCGTAACGAGATTCGCTATAATCTTCGCCACCAGCACCTTTAGCTTTTTCTATCGCTTTATCAATAACGTGAGTAGGTACTTGATCTTTTTTAGCTTTTTCAATTAAGCGACGAAGAGATAAATTGCTATCAGGATCGGTGCTACCATTTTTAGCGCACACATATATTTCTTTACCGTATTTTGAATATACTTTTGTTTTGGCACCCTGAGTTTTAGCCATTGATAGTTTACGGTTTTGGTAAGCTCTTCCCATCTTTAATCAGTCTCTTTATTTAAAGCTATAATTTACCCTAGATTCTACCAGTGAAAGGCTAGTTTTGACTAGTGTATAAGAGAAATTGATACCATTACCATTTGCAAGATATACTCGTTATCATTCAAGATCCTGAAACGAGCATTTTGATTGATAACGGGTATAAAATTAAAACACTTTTAAATTGAACAAAAATCACACAAAAATAACCGCCAGAATCTAATAACTGGATTTACTTATCGCTTAAAAAAGTAGTTTTAACCCAGTCAGCAAATATAGCTAACTCAGGCTTAGCTTCTAAATTTTCATGCTGAACTAAATAATAACGATCATTAGTTACTAATTCGTCTTCAAATAACTTAACGAGTAAACCTTCATTAAACCATGCTTCACTCATTGGTAACGGTATTAACGCTATTCCCATGCCTTGCTGAGCGGCACGAGCAACACCAAACATACTATCAAATTGAATTATTTGTTTAGGATCAAAATCTTGAATGCCTACTTTTTCAGCCCATTGATGCCATGACCAAGGTCTAGAACGGTGCAAAATAAGGGGTATTGATTTTAGAGCGTCAAAACCACTGGCTTTCCATTTACTATAAACAGCGTTACTACACGCGGGTGCGTATCTAATTGGAAATAAATCATGCACGACATTCGCATTAGGCTTGCCATTTGCCAATACAATAGATAAGTCAGCAATTTGACACGGCTTAGATCCAGACTTTACTGTTTCAAGCTGTAAGTTGATAGTGGGATTTTCTTCTGCCCATGCACTCAATCGTGGAATAAAAAGTTCACTTGCAAAAAATTCTGGCAAACTTATAACAATATTTTTGTTTTGCTGGCTATTGGTAAAATCAGATATCGTCGCTTCAAGCTGATTTATTAGCGGGTTAACCGATTGATAGAATTGTTTTCCTGCCGAAGTTAGCTCAATTGCACGAGTTTGACGTTTAAATAAAGTAATACCTAATTGTTCCTCAAGCTGTTTAATTTGATGGCTAACTGCTGAGGGAGTTAAAAAAAGTTGAGAAGCTGCATGTTTAAAACTTAAGCATTTTGCAGCAATACAAAAAGACCTTAGGCCTCTAATGGGAGTTTGAATAGGCATATTATTTACATCAAGGTAATTACGTCAATAATTTTTTAAGCAATTATTGAACCGGTTAGTTAATTTTTATTTATGTGGCTAAAACAATTATTTAGGAAAATAAATTTAATTTGCTCGCAATCTTTTATCATAATGAACATTAATGGTGCATTGTATAATGTAAGTATGCACCAGATTGACTCTCTTATGCAGAATATCAACAAAGCATCTTTATCTATACCTATAATTATTTGTAAATAAAAAAAGGACGCACTAATGCGTCCAAAATAAACAACTGTTTTAATAATCGAGGGAGATTTCAAAAACAACGCAATCCTAGTAATACTTGACTATCGTGACAAGTGTTAAGAAATCAATCAATGAGTGAGTTTTATTAACCTGAAAATAAATTTAAATTGTTTTTAGACCCATCGAAGAAGCACTTGAGCGTTTATTCCTCTAAAAGATGACTTCATCGTTAATATTTTTTATAAGGGAACAACTATTACAATAAAGTATTGCCTTGAATTGATATCGCTCAGGCGGTCTGAAACGAGAATTTTGATTGGTAACGGGTTTAAATTAAATGGGCTCCTTTAACAGCATAATTTTTCAACGCCGAATTTGTTATAAAATAAGGCGATTTCGTGTTACAGCAATATCGTTCAATTTTATACACTCGTGGGCAGATTTATTAATCTTTAAAATAATGTTTTTTAGTTAAGTGTTTACTTTTAAAAAAATAAATCACCTATTTTATTGTTTTAGGACATTACCTGTATGACTTTACTACCAAACGTTTTTATTAGCATTTTCGTTGCTGTTTTTGCATTTGCATTTATTGGATGCAGCGAAACTGATATATCTACTCAAAAGAATTCACTAGAACAAGTTAATTTATCAACACAAAATAACCTTTTGAAACAAAACAAAAAAGTGCTTATTTTTAGTAAAACTAACGGTTGGCGACATAAATCTATTGAACAAGGCACTGAAAAACTGAGTAAAGCTTTACAAGAAAAAGGCATAAAAGTTAGCGCTACAGAAGACGCTAGCATATTTAATGACGTTGAGCTTTCAGGTTTTTCAGCGCTTATTTTTTTAAATACAACCGGTGATATTCTTAATTCACAACAGCAAATTGCTATGGAGCGTTACATACAAGCTGGAGGTGGTTATGTTGGAATACATTCGGCAACCGATACTGAATCAGCCGGTGAATGGACGTGGTATAGGCGTTTAGTTGGTGCTGTTTTTAAGAGCCACCCCGGGGTACCTTCAAATGTGCAAAATGCCAAACTTAAAGTGCTTAGAAAAGATCACCCATCTACCGCTAACCTACCTGATTATTTTACTATAGTAGATGAATGGTACGATTTTAAAAGTTTGTCAGATCGCCGAGTTGATCTTATTACCGTTGATGAAAAATCTTACAGTGGAGGCGGTCATGGGATTTATCACCCTATTGCTTGGTATCATGAATTTGATGGCGGACGCTCTTTTTATACCGGAGTAGGTCATAACGCAAATAACTTTAGTCACCCTCACTTTATGAAACATTTACTGGGTGGAATTGAATACGCCATTGGTGAAAATAAACGTGATTACGATACATCTAGACCTGAACCTAACCGTTTCGCAAAAGAAGTATTAATAGAGAAACTAAACGAACCCGTAAGCTTAGACTTAACCCAAGATGGAAATACTATTTTTTATGTCGAACGAAAAGGTCAAATTAATAAAGTCGATATAGCAAGTGGTGTTAAAACTGAAATAGGTAAAATTGAGGTGTTTTCACCCGATGGTTTTGGTGAGTTTGGCTTATTAGCATTAGCACTAGATCCCAACTTTAATACCAATCAACATATTTTCTTTATGTATAATATTCCGTCAACTGTTTCTGATGCAGGTCCATTACAAGTTGTATCGCGATATACGTTAAACGATGGCAAATTAGATTTAGCTAGCAGAATTGATTTACTTAATGCACCTAGTGAAGATAATTGTTGCCATACCGGTGGCAATATGGAGTTTAATGCTAAAGGAAACTTATTTATTGCCCTAGGTGATAACTCTGTTCCATTTGCCTCTTATGGTATTGGCCCATCTGATTTTAGAGAAGGACGAACAGCACACGACGCTTTTCGTTCATCAGGAAATACACAAGATTTTCGTGGTAAAATATTACGTATTACACCTAAAAAAGACGGTAGTTATACTATCCCAAAAGGGAATTTATTTTCAAATCCAGCGTTAGGAAAGCCTGAAATTTATGTTATGGGAACTCGCAACCCTTACACCATTGCATTTGATGATAAAGAGCAAATATTGTATTACGGGGATGTAGGTCCAGATGCTAAAGGGGATAATGAAAAATATGGTTCAAAAGGATTTGATGAAATAAACAAAGTTAAACAAGCGGGTAATTTTGGGTGGCCTTCATTTATAGGTAATAACAAAGCTTATCGTGAGTTTGATTATGAAACACAAACATCAGGCTCATGGCATAATCCGCTTAACCCATTAAATAAATCACCACGAAACACCGGCACTAAAAATTTACCTAGAGCTCAACCTGCCTACATTTGGTATCCATATAGTCATTCTGATATTTTTCCAGAATTAGGTGCCGGCGGGCGCAATGCATTAGTCGCTGGTGTTTATCGTGCGAGTAATAGCCACGGTGCGAGTGCTCTACCTAAATACTACGAGGGTGGTTTGTTTATATCTGACTTTATGCGCAGGTGGATCAAAGTTGTTTTTAGTGATGAAAATGGTGACATTTATAAAATTGAAGAGTTTATGCCTGATGTTGAATTTACTGCCCCTATAGATTTAAAGTTTAGTAGCAAAGGTGAATTGTATGTTTTGGAATATGGCTCAAGATGGCATGCGGGCAATGTAGATGCTAGATTATCGCGCGTTGTTTACACAGGTTCTGGTAACCGGAGCCCCAAGGCCAATATAGATATTACTCATACTCAAGGCGTTGTTCCTTTTAAAGTTAACGCTTCTGCTAATGGCTCTACAGACCCTGATAACGATCCATTAACGTACACATGGAAAATTACCGCTTTAAACGCAAATCAAACACCTAATGAAGCTGATTATTCCCAAGCTAAAATTTATACAGGTAAAAATGTTACATTTAATGTAGAAAATCAAGGTCGATTCGGTTTACTTCTCGTGGTAACCGATAACCAAAATGTTAATGATAACAGCTATAAATTATTAGAAGTGGGCAATGCACCTCCGGTTATTAATATTAATATTGAAGGTAACAAAAGTTTTATATGGCGGGATCAATCGTCTCCAAAATACGCTATAAGCATTGTAGACCTTGAAGATGGCACTATCACACAAGACTCTACAGATTTTACTAGAGTAAATATCGCCTTTAACAACGTTGAAGCAAAAAGTACAGAAAAAGCGTTAGGTCATTTAGCCAATGATCCTTTTGGTCCTGGCCGAGCGGCGGCTAAGAAAAATCTTTGTACAGGTTGCCATCAAGAACAAGATGACTCTGTTGGACCTTCTTTTGAAAAGGTAGCCAACAAATATGCTTCACTTAAAGAGCCAATGGCTTATATAAAGCAAACCATAGCTGCTGGAAGCACCGGAAAATGGGGTGATCATCAAATGCCAGCACATGACTTTTTATCTGATGAAATACGCGGCACACTTGCCCAATATATATTATTACTTAAACCGAAGGCGCCAAGTTTACCGCTAAAAGGGCGTTTACCTAAAGTAAATGATAATAAAACCTACTCACTAATTGCTAGTTATGAAGACAAAGGTAACCAAACACTTTCAGCAATTAAAAAGCAAAAAACGCATACATTTATTGCTCCTATTGTTAACGCTGAAACTATATTTAAAGCCTCAGGTAAACTTAAAGGCGTAGAGATTACACGAGCAAAAAATAAAACTCTTTTAGTTTCAGGCAATAATGTTGCTATCCCATTAGGTGAATACGATTTAACCGGAGTCAAAGGGATAACCATATTACAAGAATATAAACCTGAACTACCTAAGTTTAGTAAATTTGAATTACGGTTGGGGAGTGCTACAGGTAAACTTATAGCTTCTGGTAAATTTGATCATAATAATAGAAAGCGAGGTGATAACATGTTGTTAACCCTACCTTTTGACGGAGTTAATAAAATATCACCCATTACTTTAGTGATTAAAACTGATGGCGTTAATAATGATATATTGACGGCCAACATAGCTTCATTCACTTTTTTGAATAAATAAGAAAATAAATTATTTATCAAAAAGTTAAACATTAACTTTAGTGCTTAGTTAGGATCTAGTTGAGGTTTAGTTAAGCTTTAGTTGAGGTCAATGTTGAATGATAACGGGTATACAATGCTGCGTATTTTATATTAGGGTTGAATAAATCAAATCAAAACTGACTAAAATAGTAAGCAAAAAAAGACCCGTAACTTTCATTTTACGGGTCTTTTTTTATTTTCTTATTCTTGGATTTAGATCATAAGGTCTGGTTATGTTCGCAACTGTTCCATAGGATTAATTTTACAAACTTTTAGTTAATTTAGCGGTTAACACTGGACCTCGGTTAGAAAACCCTACTGATTCTTCATAGCTATTATCAAGTAAGTTGTTTGCGCTAAATGCAAATACCAAGGATGGATCTATTTTCCAGTTTACGGCTACATCTACACGAGCAAACCCTGCCATTTTAATGCTGCCAGTAGGAACTGAGCTATCAAAATAGTTACCATTAAAGGTAATACGCGATAATAAAGACAAATTGTTCAATGGTTTATAGTCTATTTGAACGCCGCCTTTAAGTTTAGGTCTTCTGCGAAGCTCAACATTTTCATCAAAAGTATCTAACGTTAAATAACCAATATTAGCTTTGGCATATAAATCATGACTTAATTTTACATTTAACGAAAATTCTGCACCCTTAGCGCGTACTTTAGATCGGTTTATATTTGTGAAAGCTTCAGGATCAAAATCAACTAAATTTTTATAGGTATTTTGATAAAGGCTAAAACGGGTAGATAATTCATATACATTAAACGAACTGTTTAATCCTAAATCGTAGTTTTCACTTAGTTCAGGTTTTAATGCAGTATTGCCCACTAAAGGGTGACCTAATGCAAAAAAGCTAGGCAATTTAAAGCCTTCACTATATTGAGTTGTAATAGCATGGTTGGAGGATATTTGATATTGACCTAACGCACGATGAGTTGTAACGCTAAGATCTCCTGCTTGATCATGTCGGATCCCTGCAGTTAAAGTTAATTCATTGGTGGGAGCTAAAGTTGTTTCTGCAAAAACAGCCTCATTATGTCGTGTTAATGTATATGCGGCCGGCACTGGAAAACCAAAGTCTATAGTGCTATCCATACCGCCATCTTCATCTGCAATTGAGGCACCTAATGCCATTTTTACGTTAGCAGAGTGGGCATAATTTGCCGTTAAGCTAAAGTCTGTTCTTTTATAATGCGAATTAAGTTCAATCGCGGGCACACCATTTAGCACACCTTCTGCTATCCCTGGGTTTAAAGACGTTTCTTCTCGTTTGGTATTTGCAGCATTAAATTTTATATTGAATTTTTTATTAAGTTGGTGCCCAATATTAGCGCTGGTATTTGTTTGAGTAAAATCTCTTACTTCGGGTGAACGTATAATAGCTAAGCTATCGCCACCGCTGTCTTCAGGGAAAGTTTCTCCTTGTCCATCAACATAAAATACACCTAAATCCCAACGCGTAGTGGTATTATTAATCGAACGAATTGAAGCATTTATAGCTGAACGATTAAATGCAGAGCCAAAATAACTATCGTCATTATCTTGATATGAAACTAACAGGTTAACGTCTGCAACATCGCTTAATTCTGTTCCTAGATGTATGCTGCCAGCAGTAACACTGTTCGAGCCAGCAGTTAAGCTAACACTACCTATTTTGTTTGCGCCGTGTTTTTTAGTTTTAATACTTACAATACCTGCAAGTGCGTCACTACCTTGTACGGTTGAGTAACCTCCGTAATACACATTTACACTTTCGACCATTTCAGGATCTATAGTGCCTAAATCAAATGCGCCACCACGGCTATTTGTTGGGTCGTTAACTTTTACACCATCAACAAGAATAACTACAAAATTAGCGTCGCTTCCTCTTAATGATAAAAAAGTTAAGCCAGCAGCCCCACCTTGCTCGGTAATATCAATACCGGGCACACCACGTAAAATATCAGCAAAACTTGTTGGAGTTAGCGCGGTAATTTCGTCGGCACTTATAGAAACACTAGGAATAAGCTGGGCTGAGTTTGTATCAGTAAGATGGGTGCCAATAACTGTTAATGTTTCAATATTATTAACAGCGGCTGCACAGCTATAAGAAAAAGGTACGGTCAAGCACAAGGTTGTTAGTTTTAATGTAAGGTTAGTTAATAAATTTTTTTTCATAATAATGTGAGGATGTAATGTTGAATACCCTTTAAGACCTTAGTTGTTATATTTATGATTATAGAAATAGTTGTTTTTTATGTATTAGTAACTGGCTTATAAAAGAAATTTGTTTATAAAAGTAAATCATTTTATAAAAATAAATTCGGTTGGTAATGATGTTAATTCACCAATAGTATCATGAATATATCTACCCGTTACCAATCAAAATGCTCGTTTTAGAGCGCTTGAGCGTCAATGCTTATAATAAGTAATTCAAGGTAATACTTCGTTGTAATGGTCGCTCCCTTATAAAAAAGCATTAACGACGAAGTCCTCTTTTAAAGCAATAAACGCTCCAGCGCTTCTTCGATGGGTCTAAAAAAAATTTATGCGGCGTTATTAAGTTTAGCTATGTTTTACGTTAGAGTAACGCAGGAGCAGTTACTGAGAACAACCATGACATAAACTTAATGCCTTGCAAACAGGGATGTTTGTACTCAGATTTCATCTGGAACATGAAATCTGTGCCTAAATTGTTTTTAGTTCCCACTGAAACCTGCATTTTAAATGGTAACGGGTATAGTGGTAATAGTGGTAATCGAGTACGAGGAACAACGTTATAGCGATTATCGTTATTTTATACCAAGAATATGGTTATTTAGAGCTTTATCAGCTCCCATGCTAGCAAAATCATCAAAGGCTTTTTCTGTAGGGCGAATTAAATGTTTTTTAACAAATTCAGCTCCTTCGCGAGCGCCATCTAAAGGGTGCTTAATGCAACATTCCCATTCAATAACGGCCCATCCATCAAAACCATGTTGGGTAAGCTTGCTAAAAATTCCTGAAAAATCAACTTGCCCATCGCCTAATGATCTAAAGCGCCCAGGTCTATCAATCCAACTTTGGTAGCCACCATAAACACCACTTCGACCAGAGGGGTTAAACTCAGCATCTTTTACATGAAAAGCTTTAATACGTTCATGGTAAATATCAATAAAGGCTAAATAATCAAGCTGTTGCAAAACAAAATGGCTCGGATCATACAAAATATTGGCGCGAGGGTGGTTGCCTGTTGCCTCTAAAAAGCGCTCAAAAGTTACGCCATCATGCAAATCTTCTCCAGGGTGTAGTTCGTAACAAACATCAACCCCTGCTTCGTCAAATGCATTTAAAATAGGTAACCAACGACCGGCAAGAGCTTTAAAGCCTTGTTCAACTAGACCCTGAGGGCGCTGAGGCCAAGGGTACATGGTATGCCATAATAAAGCACCCGAAAAACTAGCGTGGCTATTTAAGCCTAACCTTTGGCTGGCTTTTGCTGCAGCCATCATTTGTTTAATTGCCCAATCTGTTCGAGCCGAGGAATTATTCTTAACTTGTTCTAGTGCGAAACTATCAAACATTTTATCGTAGGCAGGGTTTACCGCAACAAGCTGACCTTGCAAATGAGTTGAAAGCTCAGTGATAACTAAGCCATGCTCAGCAGCTATACCAGTTATTTCGTCACAATAGTCTTGGCTGTCGGCGGCCTTTAATAAATCAAAAAAACGAGCATCCCAACTTGGCACTTGTATACCTTTAAAGCCTAAACTACTTGCCCATTGGCATATTTCAGGAAAGTTATTAAACGGTGATTCATCACCTGCAAATTGTGCCAGAAATATTGCTGGACCTTTTATTTGTTTCATGACGACTCCTGTAGATTAAATTTTTGCCATTTTGTTTCTTTTTTACTGGCTGATACCGCATTACTAATAAATGCCATACCTCTTATTGCTTCATTAATTCCGGGTACGTCAAATTGCTCATTTGTACAACTTTTACCTAAATTAAACGCGCTAATTTGGCGAGAAAAATTTACATAAATATTAGCAAAAGCTTCCAGATATCCTTCCGGATGACCGGCTGGTGTGCGCATAGCTTGTTGAGCTGCTTGACAAAATTCGCCAACACCGGTGCGAATAAGTTGCGTGGGCTTAGTATTACTACGCAGCCATAAGTTATTAGGTTCTTGTTGAGACCAATCAAGGCTTGCATGTTCACCATAAATTCGTAGGCGTAAATTGTTTTCTTCTCCTACGGCTATTTGGCTTGCCATTAATACCCCTTTGCAACCATTGTTAAAACGTAATAATACGGTGCCGTCGTCGTCTAATGCTCTGCCATCTACAACGGTATTTAAATCTGAACATAATTGCGTTATTTTTAATCCTGATACATATTCAGCTAAGTTTGCTGCATGCACACCAATATCTGCCATGCAGCAACTTATGCCTAGTTTAGGATCTAAACGCCAACTAGCTTGTTTACTGCCTTCATCGTCTTTAGAGGCTAACCAGCCTTGACTGTATTCAACAACAATTTTTCGTATTTGCCCTAATGCCTCAGTAGCAACCAAATGACGAGCTTGTTTAATTAGCGGGTAGCCATTGTAGGTATGAGTTAAACCGTATAAACAACCAGTTTTTTCAATAACCTGTTTAAGCGATAAAGCCTCAGTTAAATCGAATGTTGCAGGTTTATCTGAAAGCACATGAAAACCATATTCCATTGCCATTTTAGCAACCGGATAATGCAGATGGTTAGGTGTTACTATGGCAAAAAAATCAACTTTTTTATTGGCAGGGCGTTTAGCCTCTACTTCAAACATTTTTTGATAATGGGAATAACATCGATCGGCTGAAATACCTAAACTCAAACCAGAAGATAAACATTTTTCGGCATTTGAACTAAATGCGCCACACACCAAATCTATCTTGCCATCCATAAAAGCAGCAATACGGTGAACACCACCAATAAAAGCACCTTCGCCACCGCCAATCATACCCATTCGTATTTTTTTATTTGAGCTATTTTTCATTAGTACTCCAAAGAGTTTGGCATTAACATTTTGTTGATCCCTAACATTATCTTAATGGTAAATATTTAATTTAGTCTATAAAAAATAGTGAAAATAGCGGTAGTATGAAATCGGTTTTTAATGTGATAATTTCGGCGTTTAGACTATCGTATTAACTACTGTTAGACTGAGCAATGAATGAATTTTTAGTGCGTAACTTGTTTGTCAAAAAGGTTACCTGACTTTACAGCTAAACTAAAAACACCAGAGCAAAATTTGATGAAACCCACAGAAAAACAACAACTACTGCAAATGTTTAATTTGTTGCCCGATGTTTTGTTTTGGATAAAAGATATTGATAGCCAAATAGAATACGCTAATACGGTGTACTTAGAGCAGGTTGGTATTAAAAATTTAGCGCAAGCGTTAGGTAAAACTGACTATGACTTTTTCCCGCCTCATATTGCCAAACAATTTATAACTGACGATAAAAAAGTTATGGAAGGGGAGCTTGTTACCGACAGAGTAGAATTAAATTCAGATCAAAAAGGTAACATCGCTTGGTTTTTAACATCCAAACGACCAATTTTTGACGAGCATGGCAACATTACTGGCTCGTATGGTATTACCCGTCATTTAGAAAAAAACTTTCAAGTATTGTCTGATATTCAAGCGATTAACGCGCCGGTAAACTTTATAAAAGAAAACTTTACCACAGACATAAAAATTCAACAGTTAGCTGATGTCGCCTTTTTATCGGTGAGTGCTCTAGAAAGACGATTTAAAAAATATTTAAGAAAAACACCAAAACAATTTATTAATCAAATACGATTAGAGCACGCAAGGCGATTATTAATTGAAACTCAACTACCTATTTCAGAAGTTGCCTTTCAATCAGGGTTTATTGAACACAGCTACTTTAGTAAGCAGTTTAAATTGTTATTTGATGAGCAGCCCTCAGAAGTAAGAAACCAAAACCTTTCACGAAATATCAAGTTAAATATCGAGTTATAGAGTCTAACGTTACTTAAAAAAGATCAGAGCTAATTAAGTATGAGTTAGTTAGCATCAATAAAAAGCTAGTTTAACGCTTGAGCGCTTAAGCAAAATCACTTCATCGTTAATACATTTTATAAGCGAACAACCATTACAATAAAGTATTGCTTTGAATTACTTACTATAAACATTTACGCTCACGCGCTCTGAAACGAGCATTTTAATTGGTAACGGGTATATATACCTATCTTCCTCAATTGTTTCATCAGCCGTTTCGTGAAAGTTTCAAAAAGTTGTTCAAAGTCAGCTAATTATTTTGCTCTAAATATAAGAGGCATTACATGCAATAACTACTAGTAGGATAATTAGCAGAGCATAATATTCCGCCCCATTGATATCCTATTTTTCCGTTTGCTTCAATTTTAAACCAAGAGTAGCCATCTAGAGTTTGTTCAGTTTTTTCTAATATTTTTATCGGTTGTCTTTCAGCAATATAACCTAGCTTTATTGCATTTAAACTTGGCGAATCTCGATAATAACCGCCCCATGAAAACGCTTGTAACTTCTGAGTGTATTCATATATGGTTTTTGGCGTAACTCCTAATTTTTCTAATTCATTTACGTATGTTTTTTTTATGCAATCAAAACTGTATTCACAAATTTTACGTTGCTTTATAAAACTTTCAGGTATTTTTGTTATTGACTGTTTAGCGAGTAGGGCATCAAACAATTGCAGCTCTTTACTGCCACAAACTATTTTTTCAGCCATTGTGGAGGTACTTTTACAAGCAATACCGGTATTACTTTTTTCTACAGGGGCTGAATGTACCTGAGTTACCATAAATAAAGCACTTACCCGTGCTAAAGAAAGTGTTAAAAAGAGAGGTAACCCCGTCATTTTTTTCATGGTTCGAGAATACCAATGTTGTTGGACAAACGTCGACTTTATTGAGTAACCCATAAAATTTTCCTTATTAAATTAATGAACAAATCAGGTGAACATATACCTTAACATGTTAGTACTATTTTAATGCTGACGAATCCCCACAAAATATGAATTAATGATCGACCTTCATGATTATTTGTGATCAAATTTTTTCACCACAAAAAAACACACCAATAATCATGAAAGCCACTGAAATATTACACAAAGATATAGCTAATGCCTACCCTGAAATTCATAAAACTCGGCTAAATACGGTATTTACTTTTGTTCGCTCTGGTTTACGCGACCAACGCGT
>Ga0209185_1000069_pt1 | contig 166571 bp, 138 predicted proteins | sample SidtaG_2_FD_187425 | JGI IMG/M metagenome (GOLD analysis project Ga0209185, IMG submission 187425) | Marine algal microbial communities from Sidmouth, United Kingdom - Sidmouth_Asex2 metaG (SPAdes) (version 2) | ecosystem: Host-associated > Algae > Red algae > Unclassified | place: Sidmouth... | reverse complement strand
CCAAAGATTACATCCCGCGCGGTTCCCCAGAGAGCACAACGACACGTGGATGACTCAATCAGCACGTTGCGTTGGCGAATTGCACAAGCCATTGCTGCCACACTTATTCGTTGTCCCTGCTGCGCATATAGACCATAGACCAGATGAATCATCCGATTTTTCATAACACAGTAGGATTAGATGCTGCTCTATAAGCTTCTGGACTCGACATTTTATACATCACTGGGGTGTAGAAATCAGGCTCGCCGATAGTCCACTTCAGCTCAGGCCCGTACACTATGCGGGACTGTTACACACCGGCTTATACATGAGCAAGCACATACTCATCGAGAATGCGCATCAGAACAATCTGAAGCACCTTGATCTGACTCTGCCACACGGCGAACTGATCGTCATTACCGGCGTCAGCGGCAGTGGAAAATCCACCCTCGCCTTCGACACAATCTACGCTGAGGGTCAGCGTCGCTATGTAGAGACGTTCTCTCCTTATGCTCGCCAGTTTCTGGATCGTATGGACAAGCCTCGCGTGGATCGTATCGAGGGGATACCGCCGGCCATCGCCATTGACCAGACCAACCCGGTGCGCACGTCGCGCTCAACCGTGGGCACCATGACCGAACTCAATGACCACCTGAAACTGCTATTCGCGAGAACCGCCGAGCTCTACTGTGGTGGTTGCGGCAAGAGCGTCAAACGCGACTCGCCCGAGCACATTAGCAACCAATGGATCACTGGTGATAAACCCGTACGGGTGATGGTGACCTTTCAAGTGCCGGTACCGGCCAATTTTTCCACTGAAGAGATACAAGACTGGCTGGCACGTCAGGGCTATACGCGCGTTCACAAGCAAACCGCCAAACATCTGGATGTGATTCAGGATCGCATGAAAACAGGCGAAGATAACCGTGGGCGTTTTGTTGAAGCCATAGAAGCCGGCCTACGGTATGGACAGGGCAAGGTGACGGTCCATACGCTGGATGATGATCGTAAGTCTGCCGGTCAGACTACCTACTCTACTGCTCTGCAATGTGAGTCCTGTGGCATCCGCTATCGTGAACCCACACCTTCGAGTTTCTCATTCAACTCGCCGATTGGCGCTTGCGAGACATGCAAAGGCTTTGGTCGCGTCATTGGTATTGATTACCGGTTGGCTATACCCGACGTATCGAAAACACTCAAGGGCGGCGCTGTCAAAGTTTTCCAGACGGAAAAATCATCGGTCTGTCAGCGCGAAATGGAGCGTTGCGCCAAAAAACAGAAAGTACCACTGGACATACCCTACGAGGACATGTCCGACGCTCATCAGCAATGGGTTGTGTATGGTGATGGCGGTGACGGTGATGGCAAGGAGAGCTGGTATGGCGTAGTGGGTTTCTTCGACTGGCTGGAACGCAAGTCCTATCGTATGCATGTGCGCGTCATGCTGGCCAAGTACCGTAGCTATGATGAATGCACCGAGTGTCACGGCGCACGCCTCAAGCCCACATCTCTGAACTGGCGCGTGGGGTCTCTAGAGAATGCCCAGCAGGTTATAGCGCTGAAGGATCGCCACCAGCCACACGGCTCCACCATCCCTGCCAGTCGCATGAAAACCCTGCCTGGCCTGAATATTGTGGACCTGATGCAACTGCCACTGGAACGCACATGGCGTTTTGTTGAAGCCATTGCCGAAGGGCATGTTGACGACCCCACCACCATGGTCGTCAAAGAAATGCGTTCCAGACTGGCTTACCTGAATGATGTCGGGTTGGGTTATCTCACCCTCGACCGACAATCGCGCACACTATCCGGCGGTGAGGTTCAACGTATCAATCTGACCACCGCATTGGGCACTTCACTGGTCAATACCCTGTTTGTTCTGGATGAGCCGAGTATCGGACTGCACGCTCAGGATATGGACAGGGTAATCAGAGTTCTGCAACGACTACGCGACGCAGGCAACACACTGATTGTGGTTGAGCACGATCCGCAACTGATGATGGCTGCCGACAGAGTTATCGACATCGGACCGGGTCCGGGTAATGCAGGCGGTTCCATTGTATTCAATGGTACACCCAAGGCACTGCTGCGGAAGAAGAATTCCCTGACGGCGCAATATCTGAACGGTGCCAAGCAGTTGAGCTTCACCTCACCCAATCGAACCGTAAAGAGTGCAGACAAACTGGTTCTGAAAGGCGCCAGTGGGCACAATTTGAAGAATATCACGCTGGAAATACCACTCAACAGACTGGTGTGTCTGACGGGTCCGAGTGGGTCCGGCAAGTCCACCTTGATTGAGGATACATTGTTCAATGCGCTGGCAGCGGTTAAAGGCAAGCCACGCGATCTGCCCGAGACGCATGAATCCATTACCGGTGCAGAGCACTTCACCGATGTCATCCTCGTGGACCAGTCACCCATCGGCAAATCCGCACGCTCCAATCCGGTGAGTTACACAGGCGCGTTTGAAGCCATACGGAAACTGTTCGAGAAAATTCCTGAATCCAAAGAGCGTGGATACAAGGCAAGCGCTTTCAGTTTTAATTCGGGCATGCGTTGTCCCGTTTGTTCTGGCAATGGATTTGAACATGTAGAAATGCAATTCCTGTCCGACGTCTACTTACGTTGCGCGGAGTGCCAGGGGCGTCGGTATCGACCAGAACTGCTTGAGATCAAATTGTTCAATGCCTCTGAACCGGAAGGTCAGTCTATCGCCGATGTACTGGACATGACGGTCAACCGTGCACTGGAATTCTTCGCCAGTGACAAGGCTGTATTGATCGCTCTCACCCCGTTAAAGGATGTGGGTTTGGGCTATCTGCAACTGGGTCAGCCAGTACCTACGCTCAGCGGCGGCGAAGCACAGCGGCTCAAACTGGCAGCATACCTTGGGCAGGCGGCCATGACGCGCTCGAAGCGCACCATTGCCGGCAACACACTGTTCCTGTTTGACGAACCCACCACCGGTCTGCATTTTGAGGACATCGACAAGCTGCTCGGTGCGTTTGAGCAGCTAATCGAACATGGGCATTCTCTGGTTGTCATTGAGCACAATCTGGATGTCATCATCAACGCCGACTGGATCATTGATCTTGGACCGGCAGGTGGCGATGCAGGTGGCAAGGTTATTTGCAAAGGCACACCTGACCAGGTCATGGCGCACAAGACGAGTGTCACGGCCGCCTCATTGCGAGACTATCGCCAAGCCACCGACCGTCTCGTCAGAGACAGCGTTGCAGAATCAGACACAACAGCTTACGACAGTACATCATCGGCAGTAGCGGCATCGTTGTCGAGCGCTGAGAATCCCGGAAACGCTATCACGATACACAACGCGCGCGAGCATAACCTGAAGAACCTAGATGTCTCCATTCCGCGGGACAAGCTGACGGTAATTACCGGCATGAGCGGCAGCGGTAAAAGTACGCTCGCCTTCGACATCGTGTTTAACGAAGGACAACGCCGCTATCTTGAATCCCTCAATGCCTACGCTCGGCAGTTTGTACAACCTGCCTCACGGCCAGACGTGGATGCCATCACCGGGATACCGCCTACGGTTGCTATAGAGCAGCGCACCAGTCGCGGGGGACGCAAGAGTACCGTTGCCACCATGACCGAGATCTATCATTTTCTGCGCTTGCTGTTTGTCAAACTCGGTGTTCAGTACTGTCCCGATTGTGAAGTAGCAATATCCGCGCAGTCTGTGGATGCCATTACCGCACAGATCATCAAGCAACATCGCGGCAAAACCGTGAATCTGCATGCTCCGTTGATTGTTGATCGCAAAGGCTACTACACCGATCTTGCCAAATGGGCCCTCAACAAAGGCTTCACTACACTGCGTGTTGATGGCAAGGCACTGCCTACGGATGACTGGCCACGGCTGGATCGATTCAAGGAACACACTATCGATTTGCCCGTTGCCTCTATAAAGGTGGACGTAAAACACGAGGCAGAGTTACAGGCGTTGATCCAACGCTCCGTGGATTTTGGAAGTGGCCTTGTGAAGATTGGTAGCACCACCGCGAACGAGACGTTGTTCTCCACGCAGCGTGCCTGTTCCAGTTGCCAGCGTAGCTTTCCGGAGCTGGACCCGCGCATGTTTTCCTACAATTCGCGCCACGGCTGGTGCACGGAGTGTTTTGGCACCGGACAGATTATTCCAGGCTTCGATGAAGAGCAAACTGGCGAAGAGCGTGGCTGGCGAATCAGCGATGAAGATCCGGTTGAGTGCCCATCGTGCGTTGGGCAACGCCTCAAACCAGAATCACTGGCGGTGTACTTTCAAGACTGGAACATTGCGGATTACACGTCTCTGTCCATTGTTGAAGCCGGCACAGTGTTTGATGGCCTGGCACTGAGTGAGCGTGATGCGACTATTGCCCGAGATAGCCTGAAAGAGCTGAACTCGCGCCTCGCATTTCTGCAGGAGGTGGGATTGTCCTATTTGTCTCTGGACCGTTCTGCCCCCACACTCAGTGGCGGTGAAGCTCAGCGTATTCGTCTCGCGGCTCAGCTAGGCTCCAACTTGCAGGGTGTTTGCTACATTCTGGATGAACCTACTATTGGCCTGCATCCACGAGACAACCGCATGTTGCTGGAAACATTGTCCAGCCTGCAAGAGAAAGGCAACACGATTGTGGTGGTAGAACACGATGAAGATACCATTCGCAGTGCCGATCATATTATTGATATTGGCCCGGGAGCGGGTGTCCGAGGTGGTGAGATCGTGGCCACCGGCACACTTGCACAGGTGCGCAAGAACAAGCAATCCGTCACAGGCAAGCTGCTCGACCAACCTTTAAAGCATCCGCTCTACCCGACTCGCGGCAAGGCTGCTCAACAGTTGCATGTAAAGAACGCCACGCTGCATAATCTTAAAAAAATCTCAGTGGATATTCCATTGAATCAACTGGTGTGCGTCTCCGGTGTCTCAGGCTCTGGAAAAAGCACTCTGATCAGGGATATTGTGTACGACAACTTGCGCGTACTGAACGCTCAGAAAAGAGCGCGCAAGCTGAACGAACTCGTTGGTTGCGAAGCCATTGAAGGGTGGGAAAGTATTTCCCGGCTACTGGAAGTTGACCAGACCCCCATTGGCAAGACCTCTCGCTCCTGCCCTGCTACCTACATCGGCTTCTGGGACAATGTCCGCAGGCTGTATGCCGATACCACCGAGGCACGCATTCGAGGCTATGAGGCCAGTCGATTCTCGTTCAACACCGGCGACGGGCGTTGCGAGGAATGTGGCGGGCAAGGTATGCAACGCATAGAGATGAGTTTTCTGCCCGACGTGCGAGTACTGTGCGAGATGTGTAACGGCCAGCGCTTTAACCATGAGACGTTATCAGTTCGGTACAAGGATAAATCCATTGGTGACATACTGATGATGAACGTGGACGAAGGCGTAGAATTTTTCGCCAGTCACTCAAGCATTTATCATGCACTGAAGCTATTGCAAGACGTCGGCCTGGGATACCTCACACTCGGTCAGCAAAGCCGCACACTCAGTGGTGGTGAAGCACAGCGTATCAAGCTGGTGTCGGAGTTGGCTAAAGCGAAACCTGCTGTCAAGGATTCCTCCGACAAGAGCATTGTCAGTACCCATACGCTATACATTCTGGATGAACCTACGGTTGGCCTGCACATGGCCGATGTGGAAAAGCTGATCCACGTGTTGCACCGGCTCGTGGATGCCGGTAACTCCGTGATTGTCATAGAGCACAATCTGGACATCATGGCGGAAGCTCACTGGATGATTGACATGGGACCAGAGGGCGGTACGGGAGGCGGCAAAGTGGTGGCCAAAGGCACACCGAAAAAGGTGGCTGCGTCGAAAAAATCGCACACGTCACCCTTTTTGAAAAACATGTTTGCCGACTGACCGGTGCAACGGTACGCGCTGCAGCGACCTGCTGCAGCGCGTACAGCGCTTTATCGTGACCGCCCATCACTTCTGCACAACACCTGACAGCACCAGCTTGTCATTCGCTGTTTTTCAGCTTTCAAAACAAGTAGCATCGACACACCACGATACCGGAATACGACTAGCGCCCTCGCATGAGAACAAAGGATGAAAAAAAGCGCCTGGCTATACGTGACGCAACAATCGCCGAAGTGGTTGCCGGTGGTTTAGCAGGTGCGTCTATCGCTCGAATAGCCAACAGGGCCAAACTGTCTCAAGGAACGATCTACCTGTACTACACCAGCAAGGAGGTGCTAATCCGACAGGTGTATGTGGAGATAAAGCTGGAAATGCGCGATGCGCTGATGGCAAGCTTCAACGACAACGCGTCCTCAGAAGATAACATCCGGACACTCTGGCACGCGTTGCTGAACTATGCGCTTGATCAGCCCAAGCGCTTCGCCTTTACGGAGTACATCACAGCTGCCAACTTGTTTCACGAACTGGAGGCGCCTGCACTCGCCGAAGTGGAACGAGAATTCAAGTCCATTATCACCAATGCTATCAGCAATGGCACATTGAAACCTGCGCCCTATGAAGCGCTGCAGGCAATCCTGGTGGCACCTGTATCGCATCTGGCTCGCAAAGCAGCGCTCGCCGATGAACCTATCAGCAAAACAACCCGGAACACCACATTCGATCTGATCTGGCACGGTATCTCGACACCGTAAACTGCGGCATCGTTGTATAATGAGCAAAGGCTCACTATACTATAGCCTGTGTTGCCCATCCAGCCATTCAGAGTGCACGACGATGTTTCAATTTAAACGAGCGGCCTATATCGGACTTCTGACTCTTGCAACAACAACCGTCGCATCTGGAGCAGAGTGGATGACCACCGAAGATATCAAGCAAGGTTACAAACAACACGCAGCTTTGGCTCAATTACATCGCTGGTTTTTACTGTACGAGGAGCCACAGTACGGCATAGAAAACGCGCTGGATATTCTGGCAGATAACATCCGCGTAAAATCAGGTCTTGGTGAAGCCAAGGGGCACGAGCAATACTCAGAGCGTATCAAGCAGTTACCCACAAGCTGGGAGAATGCGCACGATGTAAAGTCGCCCAGTGTAATGGTCGATGACGATGGCAGTGTCCATGTAACAGCTGAGGTGACATACCTGAACAAAGGCCTACTGGAGGACGGCTCTGTCAGATCGGCAGAGCTTACGTATACGATGTCGCTTGCGCCCGGTGACTCAGTGTTGCCGAAATTCACAGATATAGAGATCTCACAAAACAGTGATGGCGTAGCAGACACCTTCGTTCCGCGCTACGCTCAGAACCGGCTCAGGAGCCTCGTTCATTATTGGTTGGCACTTATAGAAGATCCGGTCAGGAATGCGGATCCTGTGGAAGAGATTCTTGCAAGCAACTTTAGTCTGAATTTTTCCAGTGGTGCAATAACGGACTTTGACGGATTCCGTGAATGGCTTGCAGGTCCTGGGTCTCAAATCGCCGCCAGCACGCACAGAGTCAGCAACTTCAAACAGGAATTGCTGGGTGAGAATCACTATGGGATAGTGATGGACTTTGACTGGAACGGCCTATTACCAAATGGCACAGAGATGACAGCCAAAACCAGGCACAGCTGGCGTGTGATTGACGATCGCAGTGATCGCTTCGCTAAAATCCAGACTGTCGACGTTGAAGTGTTAGAGCCTTTATCCCAAAAACCCTGACTACCGCACTCTACATTGCCTGAATATTGTCCCGATTTCAGGCGCGTTCAATGGTGTTGCAGTAGTCGCTGATTCAGGCGGCAAGGTCCGTTTGCCGCGTGTCGGGCACGGCTTCCTACCTTTTACGTGGTGAGCCTTTCAGATGCTTTGAAGCCTCCTCGCAAGCGGCAGTTGCCTCCATGACTTTCCGTGTCATCATCTCCAGGAAGGCCATTTGCATCACGGTGGTGTTCTGGTCTGCATCCGTCGTGTCCATCGATGAGCCGTTATCATACTGGTCGCCATCATCGCCTGGAGACTGGCAGATGGGCACGACATTACTGACCTCACTTGCTGGTGGTGAACCATCAGCTTTGTCAGACTCCGAATCCGGAGGATATTTACTGAACATAGTGGTTACTCCTGACGCCTGCGTTATCAGACATCTCAGATAACTAAACCCTACAGAACACAGCTAGCAAATGCTACCGGTGTTGCATTATACACAAGGGTGAAATGCCACATTATCTACTCGTTGATCTTGTCTCTTCAGCACATCAAGCCTATATTTCAGTCGCCAATCACGCTATCGACTCGCAATGGACTGACCAGGAACTTTGCCACTCTCGGCAACGGACCTCGTTACCCCCAACGTTACACACTGTTACCTCATAGTGGATGCCGGGCAGTTCGACAACGACCACTTAGCATAGCCCTCAAGCGAGAAGAAATGCAAGGCCAGCGCAAGATCAAGGCGCGCCCTCGACGCTCCAGTTTCGATACAGTGCAATCTTACGACGATAATCGGCTGAGGTCTACAACACCGGTTCCGACTAGACTACTATCCAGACTCGGACGGAATCTGAATAGCAGTAGTCCTCATGATGAACGACAGCTTTTTTACCAGCAACGATAATCACTGGTTCGAACCTACCAGCCATACCCGAGGACCGTGGGATGAATTTGCCTGCCATGCAGGTCCGCCCACCGCGCTACTTGCACGTGCCGTGGAGCTCCTGTTCCCCACACAGCGTCTCACTAGGCTAACGGTTAACCTGCAACGTCCAGTGCCATTCAGCGGCTTCAGTGTAGAGGCTATGATCATCCGACAAGGTCGCACGGTGAGCCTGAGTGAGGCAAGTCTGGTCGATGCTGTTGGCAAGACGGTGATTACCGCCGCCGGGATGCATTTGACGCCCACAGACCCGATGAAGATGCCGACCCAGCACATCAGTATGGGCATCCCTGAAAACGCTGCGCCCGGGCGGTTTCCCATAGAGAACACACTGCACGGCAAGCCAGCTTTTAACGGTGACGGCGTATCAGTGCGTTACCCCGAAGGTCAGGATCACACACCGGGACCCACCACCGCCTGGATGAAAACTGTTCCACTTCTGCCCTACGAAACAGCCAGCCCTTTTCAACGAATTTGTCCGCTGGCCGATTGCGGCAATGCCTTTGGACGTAACGCGGACCCAGCAGAAGTTACTTTCATGAACACCGATCTGAGTATCGTTCTGCACCGTGATCCGATCGGTGAGTGGCTGGGAACTCAAAGTACAGGCTACTGGGAGCCTGATGGCATCGGCCTGGCTGATGCCCTGTTGTTTGATAGCCAGGGACCTGTTGGGCGAGCCATGCAAAGCCTCGTACTCCGCGTACGATAATAGTCAGATCCCGCTGATTTCTCGTCTTACTGGCGCCCGTTAGCCCGGTCACCCCAGCTCGCAAGCTTTAGGTCTGGCACAAGCAACCTCTGGCACATAATTTGATTACTTCATCACACTTCCGACAGATTTGTGACTGGAGAGCATGAATATCACGTTATTGGGTGGCAGCAGTATCGTTAGCGCAGCTGTCTGCGCCCTTTTCATTCAGTACGGTGCAAGTACGCAAGCCTCAACACTGAAGCTGCCCACACCTGAAGTGCCGGTAGCCAAGGAGAGGGTCAACGTATTGACTCACTTTGCACCACCTGCCATCACCGGCTTCCTGAATCCAGATGGTTTCTATCGCCCGGCATGGCAGCAACTGGAAACACCCCAGATCATCGGAAACGAAAAACCGGTCGCACCCCGCTTTGTCATCATGCTTGACCCCGGACACGGCGGCGTGGATCCCGGTGCGAAAGCCCACAACGGTCTGCTGGAGAAGGATCTGACACTGGACATTGCCAAGCGAGTTCGATTATTTCTGTCTGAATTCAGCGATCTTGAAGTACTGCTCACTCGCGATCACGATCATGGTTTATCCCGTCAGGACAGAGTGGATTCCATCCGTAAAAGTCGGGCGGACATGGTTGTTTCACTGCATTTCAATCATCTACCGCAGACCGAAGTCACGCTGGTTGAGTCTTACTATGCAGGGCCGGAGAACATTGCAGAGAGTCGCGCTGCTAGAATCAAGGCTAGCAATGAAGCCGGACTGCAACGCACTCTTTCACACAACGCTGAAGATCTCTCTTTCACGCATGGCTCAAAACGGTTAGCTGAATCCATCCAGCAGAAGGTGTTTAATGAAGTGAGTTATGACAATGCTGATGCCGATAATGCTGGCGTCAAGCAGGAAACCTTGTTTGTCCTGACCAGAAGCTTTACGCCAGGCGTTTTGATCGAGCTGACCTGCATCAGCAATGTCAGCGAAGCAGAAAAACTCAACACCGAAGCATATCGGGATCGCCTGGCTGCTGCTCTGGCGGATGGCATTCGTAGTTACCGTGATTCCATAGAACAGTCCCCATGGGATACCTCGACTCATCTGGGTACCTGACAGATTCTGGCAACTGGCTGGTTATTTGAACCAGTTCCTTTGTCGTAAAGGGTCTGTCGCTTATAGTTCTCTGCGTCAAGTCAAGCAACGCTGAGCAGCGCTCGACCGCTCATCAGCCATACCCGCGGACGCTTTGCCCCAGAGCGATGTCTGCGGGTTTTTTTTTACGTGGATTCTTGTCAAACGGCACTTACGTAGGCTCGTCATCCCCGTTTAAGCCCGTCATTCCCGTGCAGCCGGGAAACTATGTCACGATTCACATGGATTCCCACTTGCGTGGGAATGACAATAGGGGGTGATTTAGCTTAACCCTAGTGATACCCTTCGATGCTAGTCACCGTTTGCAGGAATCTGCTTCACGGTGCCGGCAGACACGGTGCATTGGTCGGCGAATCAGCCATGGCAGTTGATGCCATCATTGCCCAGACACCCCTGTATCTGATACAAGGTCGGCTACCTCGCCAGAACTGCATCCTCTTGAAAGATCCGTACGCCATAACGTCTGTCGATGAACTTGCTCAGCATTACCCGAGACCGCGGTCGACGTCAAGAGCCAAAATTCGGGACTCGCTGACAAACACCATGCGCGACTGGCTGGAGCACTCACCGTTTTTCGTCATGTCCAGCGTCGGCGAACACGGCGTCGACTGCTCACCTCGAGGCGATTCACCCGGCAAGGCTTTCAGGGTAGTGGACAGGCATACCATCGCTATTCCAGATCGTCGAGGCAACAATCGTATAGATACCTTGCGCAATATCCTGAACGACAACCGGGTGGGACTGGTCTTTCTGATTCCCGGGATTGACGAGGCGCTGCGCATCAAGGGTTGTGCATCAATCTCAGTCAAGCCTGCTCTGCTCAACACATTTGCACTGGACGATGTCCCACCGGCCACCGTTATTCTTGTCAGCATCCATGCGGTCTACGTCCAGAACGCCCGCGCAATGAGAAGCTCAGAACTGTGGAACGCTAGTGGCCAGCTTACAGCGTCTTCTCTACCTTCAGCCGCTGAGCTATCCGGTGCTGAGTAGCGCGTGCTGGCTCTTTGCAAACACACTGACAGCCTCTGGCCTGGATGAACAATGACGCCGCTTGATTTTTCCTGGAAGGCGTTCTACGAACGGACTAGGCATTTGACATACTTCGGGGCTGTAACGCCAGAACAGTATTGCAGGAAAACACTGTGTTGAAAGAATCAGTCATTGAGATTCATCGACGTATTCATCAACCTATCGCTACTGCCACTGGCTTGCCGAACGAACGCTATACCTCGCAGGCTGCGTTTATTGAAGATCGTGACAAGGTGATGGCACCTTCCTGGGCCTGTATTGGTTTCGCGGACGACCTTCCCGAAAAAAACTGTATACACCCGGTCGATTTCATGGGTTTACCGCTACTCATTACGCGAGACAACGATGACGTGTATCGCGTTTTCCACAATGTCTGCAGTCATCGGGGACTGCACTTGGCTGACGCCCCTTGCCGCACTAATGGCCTGGTTCGCTGTCCGTACCATAGCTGGACCTATCAACTGGACGGCACACTCAAAGGCACCCCGCACATAGGTGGTTTTGGCACTCATCAGCACGCTGATTTCAACAAGTCCGCCAACGGACTCAAGCCCGTGCGCTCAACAATCTGGCTGGGCTGCGTGTTCATTAATCTGTCCGGGACCGCCGACGACTTTGATCGTTACATCAAGCCATTGTCTTGCCAGTTCGACGCGCTGTGCACCAAGGAACAACGCCTGCGATTCGTTTCAGCTCCTGCGTGTTGCCGCAGTCAGTTAACGGTTGAATCCAACTGGAAGCTGGCCGTCGAGAATTATCTGGAGAGCTATCATCTGCCAACAGTGCATCCAGAGCTGAACCGCATTTCACCCTTGTCGGAACATTTTTCTCTGGACTATTTCGATCAGGGTGCTGGTCAGGGTAGCCTGAACTATCAACGAACCCTTATCAACGGGAAGGCGCTTCCCCAACTTGACGACTGGCCGGAGCAGTCCCTTAACAAGGCGCTTTATCCTGTGCTGTATCCAAACACGCTGATCGGCCTGCATGCCGATCATCTTTTTGTCATGATGCTGCAGCCCGTCAGCCAGCACCAGACGATCGAGCATGTTCGTATAAGCTATGTGGGCAAGAAAGCTCTGGAGAGCGGATACTCGTCTCATCACAAGCAACTGCTGGAGAGCTGGAACAACGTTTTTGCTGAAGATATCTTTGCCGTGGAGCGCATGCAGAAGGGGCGGGCTTCGCCCGGGTATACCGGAGGCGCGTTCGCGCCGGCGATGGATGAACCTACCGTACATTTCCATCGTTGGGTAGCCGGCTGTCTGCTGGCCAATGCAGACACAGGAGCCAGTTAGGCTATGCGCTATCTGGACGGTGCTCCGCCTAACCCTGATATTCCATACGGGGAATCGATGCACAACATGCTCACGCTAACCATGGTGATGTCTATCGTTATCGGCATCTGTCTGTACATCGCAGGCCGCCATGGCAATATCATGTGGATGAAAGCGTGGAGCCTCGGCTTGATCGTACTCAGCGTGCTGTACCTTATCGGTGACCTGCTGGGACTACTGTAGTCCTTTAAAAACCAACCCACAATATTCCAGGCTTCCAGACTGATATCGGGTCTACCGCAGTCGTAACGGTCCCCTACTCGTTGAACTGAACCATTCAGATTAATGCAGGTACCTGTCGATCAGGATTGCGTTAGCCTTCTGCGTCTTCGGCGTTCGTTCTCAGCCTCTGCGAGCGAGCCTCCGACACCCCATGACACCAGAGTGCTATCGCCGTCCACCGTAACTGACTCAGTAACAGGCAGATTCGCCAGCAAATCCAATTCGCGCAAGTGGAACTGCACTCGCAGCAGACCTGCGATCAGGCTGTCGAGACAATGGTGAGCTACCGCAAACGCCGCTCGGTGACGATGGACTCGCAAATGACCGAATTCTGTATCAAGCAAGCGGCGCACTGAGGAGTCGAGGGTGTACAGCTGCTGTCTCGATAGACAGTCGGCAAGTTTATCGAGATCGTTTATTCCAAGCGTTGCATGAAACGCAAGGCTATTACGAATTGACAGTAATGAGGCGTTTTCACGAAGTTCAGATGTTGTCGCTGTACGCTTTCGAGCGGGTCTGTTGAGGTACCCCGCCATATCGACTATGTCGGCTGTTTGCACTTTACCGTTGCGGACGCTCATGTCGAAGATCTGCTACGTGCTGGATTTCCGAGTAATACTGGATCATAAGTAGTAGGCAAGGGAGCTAAATGTGTCGAGGTAACGGTGCATCTTAACGCGATAGATAAATTAACGGCAAGTGAACAAACCGTTTCGTGATGCAGTCATTTTATTGTCATGGAAATACGGCGTGACGTGACGTATATGCGTGTCCCAGTCATCTGTTTCGGCTCGTGTATCGTTAACGATCAGGTTCGACATGCCCGTCGAGTATCTTCGCCAGTTCCGGGCGATGCTGACGCACCTCGTCTGGAGTCAAGCCTTCCAGCGAATGCGGAAACTTGAGCCACCGGTCGGTTTCGTGCAGAAAATAATCAGGTGCACGTCCTGTCTTGTTGCGAGTCGGCTTGTAGTAAGGAACCGCAACACGGATATCCTCCGGTACGTTACGTCGGGTTTTTTCAGTCAGCGTCGTTATGATGGCCTCAATGCTCCTGCCGGTGTCATAAACATCATCGACGATCAGCAATCGATCATCTGCGCTAATCTTGCGCACAAGATAATTCATGCTGTACACCTGAACCTGATCGGCCTGATTGTCAATATCGTGATAAGAAGCGGCTCTGACCGATATGTGATCTGAATCGATGCCGCGATAGGCGAGCAGCTCTTGGACTGCGATTCCCATCGGTGCACCGCCACGCCAGACGGCCACAATAAAACTGGGACGAAATCCGCTGTTGTACACACGCACTGCAAGCTCGAATGAATCTTCCAGTAGCTGCTGTGCGTCCAGATACAGTTTTTCAGGCATCGAACGATCCTCGATTAAATGTCAGAGATGGTGACCGGGAAAAATTTGTTGCACCTTCTAGACAGTCTGCCTAATTCCAGGGCATAGAGGTAAACTCCCTACAACTTTCGGCACGGCATGATGACTCTTTGACTACCGTAAACAACAAGCGCTATGTGACTGAAACAGAGCTTCTGCACGACGCCTACAGGCTCGGCGTGACTATCGCCAACAGTGGATTCCGTCCCACTTTCATCGTGGGGCTATGGCGAGGGGGTAGCGTCGCTGGCATCGCCGTGCAGGAATGCCTTCAGTATCTGGGCATCCCGACCGATCACATAGCTATCCGCACCTCTTATCGAGGGCTGGCAAGCTATCAGCAAATGGTCGATAACCCGGAAACCGAAATCAGAATACACGGGACTCAATACCTGCTCGACACTCTCAGTCACGAGGATTCATTACTGATCGTGGATGATGTATTCAGTTCGGGACTGACCACCAGTGCCGTCATCCGACGACTGACGATGCGGCTGAAGAAAAACATGCCTGACGATGTTCGCATAGCAGTGCCCTGGTACAAGCCTGCTCATAACCGAACGACAATGACACCGGATTTTTACGTCAATACAACAGACGACTGGCTGGTCATGCCCTACGAGCTCAGCGGTCTGACGTATGAAGAAATTACTGAAAACAAACCCTGGATGCTTCCGATCATTCGACGTCTTGACGACAACATATCCGTATGACAAGTGGTATTTTACTATTTCTGAAGGGCCTTGCCATGGGCGCCGCCAACGTAATACCGGGCGTATCCGGCGGCACCATCGCACTGATTACCGGGATCTACGAACGGCTAATCGATGCCATCAAGCACTGTGATATTCGAGCAGCAAAACTGTTGATGAATCGACAGTTTCCAGCGTTCTGGCAACATATCGATGGTCAGTGGCTGTGCATTCTGCTCAGCGGAGTTGCCTTGAGCATTATCACTCTGGCGCGACTGTTTGAATTTTTGTTGACTGACTATGAACGCCTGACGATGGCATTTTTCTTCGGCCTGATTCTCCTGTCCATTCTATACGTTGCCAGAGGCGTGAAGCAGTGGAACACAACTTCGCTTATTTCGCTGGTGGCAGGTACTGCGATTGCGGTCGGCATCGCGACCCTGGCACCGGCTTCACAGAACGACAATATGCTTTATGTGTTCCTGTGTGGTGTACTGGCAATCAGCAGCATGATCCTGCCCGGGCTCTCAGGATCGTTCGTGTTGATCCTGATGGGCAACTACGCACTCGTTCTTGGTGCCATCAGCTCTGTCTCTCTGGGCATACTTCTGCCACTGGCAGCCGGTTGTGCATTCGGCCTGATTGCCTTTTCCCATGTCATCTCATGGGTGTTCAAGCGGTACGCAGATCAGACTCTTGCCCTGATGACAGGCTTTGTCGTGGGCTCCCTGGTGATCATCTGGCCGTGGAAGGAGGCCATCACGCGAACAGTAGAACGGGTAGGCAAACCACCTCGTGAGGTCGTTACCAGTTACCAATGGTTTCTGCCTGAGCTGCAGAGTGTCGATACCTGGATTGCCGTGGTGCTGATCATTCTGGGAGCATTGACCATCTGGACTATGGAGCTCGTAGCGGGCAGCACCTCCGACAAGGACCATTGAGGCTTTATCAGCGACCCTGGATAGTATTACCAGACACCTTGGCGCCACTCACCTTCAGAGCGACCTTGTTTTGCAACAACCGGTTGTTGGAGACGACGACCGAACCATCCACTGTGCTACCCTGATTGACGAATATGCCCCAGGCATCGTGGTTCTGTATTGTGTTACCAGTGATCAGCAGGTTTCTGACACTTTTCTGCCCCGGCTTCGCTATTTCGATACCACTGACGCCTGAGCCGTAGGTCTGTTGAACAAAACAGTTTTCGCAGTAGCCGTCTGCGATGGTATTGCCACGAATGGTTACTCCGGATGCTTCGGCTATGTACACCTGCCCGCCTCCAGTAAAACCGGAGCCGTAGCGAGGCGCCACTGGCCACTGACCACGCCAGTGATTTCGCTTGAAGACGTTGTTGCTAATGGTGTTGGTGGCAACCGAGTTACCCGTCACACCGAGTAGAGCTACGGCGTTAGTCTGGTTATCAAGGAACGTTGAATTCTCGATACGAACGTTAGTTGATGCCTTGCCACTATGACCAACATAGAGACCCAAAACGCCTGAATTCTGCAAACGACTGTTGATGAAACCAAAACCGTTAACCTGTTGTACGTAGATTGTATAGGACTTGCCATGGCTGACACTAACCTGCTCCAGCAGCACATCCCGTGAGTTGCGGATGTGAACCATGCGAGGGCACTTGTCCGCCACGACACAGGGCGCTACCCGCGAATCATCATCCAGCCGCCAGTTCCTGATGGTGAAGTCAGTCGAATTAGTGACATCCAGCAAGCTGCACTGCCGCTGTCCGCTCTGTCGAAGCAGTCGGAAACCGTTACCTTCTATTGTCAGAGAATTCGTAGCATCGAATCTGAGTAACGCGCCACCCGTTGGACAACATGAGCTTCCCGAGCAGGATAAATCGCTTTGCACGTTGATACGCGTGATCCCTTGAGCCGAATCAACACAGGCGGAAAGATCCGACAGTGAGCGAACCACGCAGTCACCATTACGAACGCGGGTAACGACAGAATCTACCCGTAGGGAGTTATTCTCAGCGACAGGTTCTGGCGCAGGCGCAGGATTAGAAGTAGAAGTAGATGCGGGTGCGGGAGTAGATACAGGTTGTGTCTCGGGAGCAGCAGCGACCACAGGTTCAGGTGCTGGTTCTGATGTCGCCACCTCTTCGCGGCCATCCACGCCGCCCTGCAGTGTCACTCTATCAGCAGCAATAGCTCTGACTGAGCCCGAAAAATCCGCTGTACTGAAGTTCAGAACATAGGAGTCAATCATGTTCCCGCTGATGTCGAGCGCGGTAATATCAAACCGGTGATTGACCGAAGCACTCAATCCGTCAATGTAGTAACTGGATGCGTCGAAGCGCCCCATGTCCTGTCCGTTATAGGCAATCTTTACCGATGACGAGGCAACACGTCGCCAGAACAGTTCTACCGCGGAAGGCGAATAAATTTGTGCACCGACATTTATCAGTACAGCAGATGGTGATGCTGTCTGCTCAGTGCTAACCGCGGTGCTTGTATCACCCGCAGACTGAGCCTTTATTTCACGAGTGGGCGGCTTGAAATCATTCGTGGTGAACGCGAGCACCACGGGTGCGGAGAGCACGTCCCCGCTGCTTATTGATCGAACCTCGAACCGATGGGACTGAGACGGGTCAAGATCTCCTTTATAGAAGCTATCGGAGTCAAGAACACCCAGCACCTTGTAGTTATAGGACAACTGGACACGCTCACCAGCGTTTCGGGACCACTGGATCTCAGCTGCGGTCTGCGAATAAACCAGAGCACGTACCTTGCTTAACGAGCCATCGGCAGAAACGCTTGCCACTGAAAAAAAACAGCATGCGAGTAGAACAGACAAACCGCGGACAACGGCGCGATTCAGATTGGAGAGGATCACGACGTCAGTAACCTGTATTTTCTGGATAAGTGGAGCAAAGCTGACATTTTTCTGACATGGTTACAAGTGAACAAATTGTAAGGCGGTGCACTCTAGAGTGTACTACTTTCCGCTTCATGAACATCGGTTAGCGTCCACAGACTCGGCGAATAAATACGATTGTGCAAACATTCAGTGTTTGCTCTCTAAGCTCGGTGTCACAGCAGCCTTGGCGTTCCATCTTGTGTATACAGGGTGCTATAAAATTGAAATACCCATTGTTCATAGTTCTGCTGGTGGCCAGCGCGACGCTTGTCGCGGCGCTTTTTGCTTCCAACAGCTGGAATTTCAACCGTGGGATTGTCATAGGCAATAGCGACAGCCCGGATGGGTTTCCAGGATACAGAACGGCAGACAGATTGCCACGTCAGGTTGATCGCCTGTTTGCCAGACAGCAGAGAAAAAACTTCGCCATGGCCTCGTTACTGATGATGGGGCTGTCAGCATTACTAGCAGCACTACTGGCATCGCGTATCGTGAAGCCGGTAGTACACGTGAGTCAGGCCGTTACCAAGATCAGCCGTGGCGACTACGCTCAGCGGATCACACGCAAGCGCCGTGATGAACTGGGTGATCTGTCACGCGATGTCAACCAGCTGGCCACCACGGTTCACAGAAGGAAATGATGCGTTGCTGCAAATGCTGGCAGATCCTCCCGACCTGGTTTTGCTTGACCGATGGCGACGGCCAACTCTCACTCCCTGAACGTCGAGCTGTCAAAGAGGCTCGTTGCGACAGTGTGCAGCTAGAACGATAACGTTCGACGCTCGGCTTTTAACGCTCAGCAAGGTGCGTCATTTCTCGCACCTCGTTCTTGATCTTCACGCCTTGACTGCAAGAACAGAAAGATCAGCGCAACACCCAGCACGATACTCACCAGTGCCATTGGCTTGGCCGTACCGTCATGCAACACGCTGATCATGACTGCGGCCATTGCAGCAGTAATCTGTTCAATGCCACTGAGCATGGCCGATGCGCTCCCCGCCTGACCATCAATTGAACGCAATGCCCGGCTCGGCGCTACTGCAAACAATGGCCCCATTCCGAAGGTCATGATCATGTAACTGCCACACAGGCTCAGTGGCGTAACCCGGTCGAGAAAGATCACTGATGATAAGGCTGCTGCCCCGAAAACGATCAGATAGACGCCGATTCTGAGTAAGGTCATTGCAGCCCAGTGATCAGCCACTCTGGCAGCAAAAACACTACCCAGAAAAAAGGCCAGCACAATACTGGCTTGATAAAAACCGAATACATCTGCTGGTACGCCCAGCTTGTCTATCAGGATAAACGGTGCACCGGTTACAAAGACGAATATCAAACCTAGACCTACACCAAGGATAGCGGTGTGGACCATGAAATCAGAGTTGCGTAACAGCCCTGCATAGCCTCTCATGACTTTGCCGATCTTAAGGGCCGTGGGATCCGGCATGGCAGACTCTGGCAGCAGTCTGCCAACGCACAACAGTGCAATCAGCGCCATGGCGCTGATAATATAGAAATTAGCCTGCCAACCCAACGCTACATGAACAAAGCCACCCAAAATGGGTGCCGCTGCGGGCGCTATGGCTATGACCATACCCAGCAGGGCTAACGCTTTTACCTGTTCTTTCTCGGTATACAGATCCTTGATGATGGCCAGACCCACAACAGCCTCGGCCGCCGCAGCCAGCCCCAGCAATACGCGAGCAACAATCAGCTGATCAATGGATTGAGCCGCTGCACAAAGCAGACAGAGTACGGCTACAGCAAACAGTGAGACCATGAGTACCGGCTTTCGACCATAGCGATCTGACAAAGGGCCGTGTACGAGTTGCGCCAGTCCGAACGCCAGCATGTTCAGACTGATAGTGAGTTTCACGCGGGTGGGCGTCGTATCAAACCAAGTGGCCATATCTGGCAGACTGGGCGTGTACATGTCGGTGGACATGATGCTGACGCTAGAGCCTAGTACCAGAATGCCGACCACCAGCCCGATACTGGGTATCGGCACCGCTAGGGTCGGTTGGTGCTTGTCATTCATGCTACGCAGTGCCCATCAGATTTCAGCTCTGCGAATTTCGCAGCCCAAGGGCGCACCAAAGTACGCCCTTGGCTTCGTTATGGCAACTGCTTAGGGTTTTTACAGGGTCAGCGCTTTGTCAGAAATCACTGAAGACCAGGCACCTTCAGGTTCCTTGCTGATGACAGGATCAGACCCGCCAGACAGTAACGTCTGGACTGTACGCTCATAATCAGCCACGTTTAATGAACCATCACTGCCTTCGGTGAGCTTGTTGATTTCCCGCACCATGCGCTGCTGATGCTTTTCAGTCTGTGCGCCACTGGCATCGTTCTCCAGCACAATGTCGGCTGCTTCATCAGGGTTCTCACGGGCGTATTCCCAACCCTTCATGCTTGCTGCAACAAACCGCGCCATCTTGTCCACAAAGACCTCGTCAGTAAGGTTGTCTTCCAGTACGTACAGTCCGTCTTCCATGGTGGAGACGCCCTGATCTTCATACTTGAATACCACAAGCTGATCTTCAGGAATACCGGCATCAATAACCTGCCAGTACTCGTTGTAGGTCATTGTCGAAATACAGTCGGCCTGCTTTTGCAGAAGTGGATCTACGTTAAAACCCTGCTTCAGAACTGTAACGCCATCGTCACCCCCTTCGGTCGGAATACCCAGTGCAGACATCCAGCTCAGAAACGGATATTCGTTGCCGAAAAACCAGACACCCAGCGTACGTCCGCGAAAATCTTCCGGCGACGTTATGCCCGTCTCTTTTCGGCAGGTAAGCATCATGCCAGAGCTGGCAAAGGGCTGCGCGATGTTAACCAGCGCCACGCCTTTTTCACGACTGGCTAGCGCCGAAGGCATCCAGTCAACGATGACATCTGCACCACCACCGGCGATAACCTGAGGCGGAGCGATGTCTGGACCTCCGGGCTTGATGGTGACGTTCAGATCGGCGTCATCGTAGAAGCCCTTTTCCTGCGCCACGTAATAGCCAGCGAACTGGCCCTGTGTTACCCACTTCAACTGCAACGTAACATCGTCGGCAGCCTGTGCGCTAACGGCACACCCCAGCAATGAACCTACAACCGCGAGGCGTGCGCCCCGTGTCAGATTTTTCATGAAATATTCTCCTAAGCAATGCGAAGCTATTCAGCCTCTGTTGGATGGATGCCAAAAGGTAAACACCCTTTCTGTCAGTGCAATAGCACCGTAAAACAATGAGCCGGCCATTGCCGCAACCGCAATTTCTGCCCACACCATGTCAACGTTCATACGCCCTACTTCGGTGGAAATGCGAAAACCCATACCCACCGTTGGAGTACCGAAAAACTCGGCAACGATAGCCCCTATCATGGCCAGTGTGGAATTGATCTTCAGCGCGTTGAAGATGAACGGAAGCGCTTCGGGGATACGTAACTTGAACAGGCTTTGCCAGTAACCGGCCGCATAGGTTTTCATCAGATCGTGCTGCATGGGTTGGGCGGCTGCCAGCCCGGCGATGGTATTTACCAGCATGGGAAAGAAGGTCATGATGACCACCACTGCAGCCTTTGAAGGCCAGTCGAAGCCAAACCACATCACCATGATTGGTGCAACACCCACAATGGGCAAGGCAGACACCAGATTGCCGATAGGTAGAAGCCCACGCTGCAGGAACGGTGAACGATCAATAAGGATCGCTACCAGAAAACCACTACCACAGCCCAGCACATAACCCATGAGCACAGCCTTCAAAAACGTTTGCTGGAAGTCTGCCCATAAAATACTGGTAGAGGTGCTGAAGCGCTCGGCAATCAGACTCGGCGACGGTAACAGCACTTGCGGTATATTCAGGCCTTGCGTAAGCAACTCCCACAGGACTAACAGCCACAGGCCAAACAGTAATGGAATGATCACATTCAACACCAGACGATAGAATCGAGACAGGGTGTCGATAGCCGCCAACTGCTCCACACAGGCCCACGCCATGGCCCAGGCTGCAATCACTTGCAACCAGAACCCAACACTGAGTGACTCATCGATTCCCACTTGCCTGATCAGGAACCAAGCTGCCGTCGTCGACGCATACCCGGTAACCAGTGCCGCTGACAATCGCGAATAGACAACTAACCAGAAAGCGAGTAAACCCACAGCGCCCAGACCCAGACCAACCAGCATTGACCCGCCGGACAACACGCTCACCAGCGCTATGAAACTGGCACCAGGCAACAACAGGCGCTCCATGACACGATAGCGATACCGACGCGGCTCCAGCGCACTGTAAAGAGTGCCAGCTATTGCCTTGGTTGATGCGGATGCAGGTGCAGGTGCTACCGGATCTTGTTTCGCAACAGGATGACTCAATTTCAAAGCCCGCCTGCGCCGGATAGAGTATCTCTGGCAAGCCCCATTCGCCTGTTAACCCAGCGACCCAGTACATCCACAATCACGACCAGCACAGCAGCCAGTACCGAAGCCACAACCAGAGCAGACCAAATCTGAATGGTCTGCCCGTAGTAGGAACCTGCCAGCAACCGGGCACCTAGACCTGCCACCGCGCCGGTAGGCAATTCAGCCACAATGGCTCCTACCAGAGAGATCGCTACCGCCACCTTCATACTGGTAAACAAGAAGGGTAACGAGGTGGGCAAACGCAGCTTGAAGAACGTCTGCATCGATGAGGCGTTGTACGTGCGCATCAGATCCAGATGACTACGATCAGCCGAATTCAATCCTTTGACCATACCGACAGCCACAGGGAAAAAACTCAGGTACATGGATATAAATGCCTTGGGCAGTAACCCCTGCACGCCTATCGCATTAAGCACCACGATGATCATCGGTGCAATAGCGAGGATGGGGATAGTCTGTGAAGCAATGATCCACGGCAGCAGACTTTTGTTCAGCGCCTCGTTATAGACAATGGCGATAGCCAGCAATATACCCAGCAAGGTGCCCATGACAAAACCGAGCATGGAAGAGGATAAGGTAATACCGGCGTGATACACCAGGCTGCGTTTGGACGTGATCTTCTTTTTAAATGTGGTGTTGATTACCTCTCCCACCACCTGATGTGGCGCAGGCAACACAGGGCGATCCTGAGACATCGTGTTCCTCACCATGCTCATGGTGTCTGGTGAGGTACCGGCCCGTTCTGCAACGCTCGTCTCCCACGCCAGATTCATGACAACGGCAAAGATATACCAGAGAACAAGAATGCACAAGACAACCACAGTGACCGGAACCACCGAGGAGCCGCGTCTGCTCGTAGCGCAAGTGTACGTCATGCTACTTCATCGTAACTGTGGCCTGCCCTCAATCCATCCCGCACACGGTTTGCCAGGGCCATGAATTCAGACGTCTCCCGCACTGACAGATCACGTGTTGCGGGCAAATCGCTCTCGATGATTTCGTGAATCCTTCCGGGGCGCGGGGACATCACCACAATGCGGTTAGACAGATAGACCGCCTCGGGTATGGAGTGCGTTACGAACACTACCGTCTTGCTGGTCTTAGCCCACAGACTCAACAACTGCTCGTTAAGATGATCCCGCACGATTTCATCCAGAGCACCAAATGGCTCATCCATTAACAGCAGGTCCGGTTCTACCGCCAGCGCACGAGCGATAGACGCTCGTTGCTGCATACCACCGGACAACTGCCACGGATATTTCTTGTCGAAGCCTGCAAGGTTCACCAACTCAAGGTTTTTATCGACGCGTTGTTTCATCTCCTTCGCACTCAGCCCCATGATCTCAAGCGGCAACGCTATATTCTTGGCAATGGTTCGCCAAGGGTATAGCGACGCTGCCTGAAACACATAGCCGTACGCTCTGGCCAACCGGGCCTGTGATGGCGACATGCCGTTGACCCTGATGGAACCAGCGGTTGCCTGCTCCAGATCGGCAATAACCCGGAGCAACGTGGTTTTGCCACACCCTGAAGGACCGATGAAAGAGACAAAATCGCCCTGATTGATGACGAGGTCAATGTCACTCAATGCGTGCACATCGCCATCGCTGGTCGGAAAGGTCAGCGATAACTGATCAATTTCGATAACTGGTGACATGTCTGGCGGCTCCGTAGTCAACGTCTCATACACCGGCAGGCATCTTGGAGGGGTCGCGCATGACAGGATGTGGCGCCGTCAGTTCTTTCCACTGTGATAACGCCCGGTTAACGGCCGGGAAAGCCTTGCGAGCAACAAACTCTCCATGCCCTTCCTCGGTATCGACCTTGTCTTCAGTAACCACAAGATTGCCGCGCGTCAGGGTATAGCGTGGCAAGCCTGTCAGCTTGAAACCTTCGAACACGTTGTAGTCAATAGCAGACTGTTGAGTGGCAGCGGTAATGGTCTTGCTACGCTCTGGATCCCACACGACGATATCAGCATCGGCACCCTCGAGAATGGCACCCTTCTTCGGGTAGATGTTCAGTATCTTGGCGATATTGGTTGAGGTGACTGCGACAAATTCGTTCATCGTTAACCGACCGGTATTTACCCCGCGTGACCACAATACCGGCAGGCGATCCTCAAGACCTCCGGTACCGTTGGGTATCTTGGTGAAGTCACCCAGACCCATGCGCTTCTGCTCACTGGTAAACGCACAATGATCGGTAGCCACCACCTGAAGGCTGCCAGCAGCCAGACCCGCCCAGAGGGAATCCTGATGTGCCGAACTGCGGAACGGTGGAGACATGACACGACGTGCGGCATGATCCCAATCCGGATTGGCATACTCGGATTCATCCAAGGTCAGGTGCTGCACCAATGGCTCGCCGAATACACGTTTACCATTCTGACGCGATCGACGAATGGCCTCATGCGCCTCTTCACACGAGACGTGCACCACATACAAAGGCACACCCGCCATGTCGGCAATCATGATGGCCCGGTTGACGGCCTCACCCTCTACCTGTGGAGGCCGTGAATAGGCATGTGCTTCCGGGCCGTTGTTACCATCCGCCATCAGGCTTGCCTGCAGCTGCGCGACCACATCGCCATTCTCGGCATGCACCAGCGGCATGGCGCCCAATGCAGAGCAGCGTTTGAACGATGAATACATCTCTTCATCATTCACCATCAACGCGCCTTTGTACGCCATGAAGTGCTTGAACGTATTGATGCCGCTATCGACAACAGCTTCCATCTCTTCGAATACCTGCTTGTCCCACCAGGTTATGGCCATGTGGAATGAATAATCACAGGATGCTTTCGAAGTCTTGTTGTCCCACATCTGTCGTGCTTCGAGTAACGATTGACCCGGCGCCGGCAGGCAAAAATCGACAACCATTGTGGTACCGCCCGCCAGGGCAGCGCGCGTCCCTGATTCAAAATCGTCACTGGAGTACGTGCCCATGAACGGCATTTCCAGATGAGTATGGGGATCGATTCCACCTGGCATGACAAAACAACCGGTAGCGTCCAGGGTTTCATCACCCGACAGGTTCAGACCGATCTCGACAATGACGCCTTTGTCGATCTTGACATCGGCAGAGTAACTTCTGTCGGCCGTCACCACCGTGCCGCCCTTGATCACCTTGCTCATGCTGCTCTCCTTTAGAGTTGTACGGGTACATCATTCAACTACCAACCGATGCACGTCAGGTTACTACCCGACTGACAGATGGCAGCGGCATTCAATCAGTCAACTATCACAGCCGTCTCGACCACGGCATGAAACAACACATTGGTACCTGCTGAAGCCCACTCAGGCGAGATCTCTTCTGCCTCGTTGTGGGACAAACCATCCACACAGGGGCACATCACCATCGATGTTGGCGCTACTCGATTGATCCAGCAAGCATCGTGTCCGGCACCGGACACCAGATCACGGTGGCTATAGCCGAGCCGTTCGGCAGCGCTCCTGACCGCCGAGACGCAGTTAGCATCGAATTCGACAGGATCAAAGCCACCCACCTCTTCTATAGATAGTTGCAGCCCGATCTTGTCCGCTATCTCTTTAGCGCCCGCGCGATATCTGTTCTCCATATCGCTGATAACGTCTTTCTCAGGATGTCGAAAATCGACAGTGAAAACTACCTTGCCGGGAATGATGTTGCGTGAGTTTGGGTAGACGTCGCATTGACCGATAGCACCCACGGCATTGGGCGCGTGACTCAGTGCGATCTCGTCAACCAGCTGCGTGATGCGCGCCATACCCAGGCCTGCATTAACTCGCATGGGCATCGGTGTGGAACCGGTATGACTTTCCTTGCCAATCAGCGTTGTCTCAAGCCACTTCAATCCCTGGCCGTGCGTGACAACACCTATATCCTTTTTTTCGTTCTCAAGAATTGGCCCTTGCTCAATGTGCAGTTCAAAAAAGGCGTGCATATCCCGACTACCCACTTCTTCATCACCCAGATAACCCACACGCTTCAACTCATCACCCAGCTTGAGACCGTCGGCATCTTCCCGGTTGTATGCCCAGTCCAGAGTATGCATACCAGCAAACACACCCGAAGCTACCATGGCAGGCGGAAACCGGGTGCCTTCTTCATTAGTGAAATTGACGACAACAATAGGATGCTTTGTCTTGATGCTCATGTCGTTGAGCTGCCTGATAATTTCCAGGCCACCCAGCACACCCAGCACACCGTCGTACTTGCCACCGGTAGGTTGGGTATCCAGATGACTACCAACATAGACGGGCAAGGCGTCCGGGTCGGTACCTTCACGACGAGCAAACATGGTGCCCATCTTGTCCAGCCCCATCGTCATACCCGCCTCTTCACACCAGCGTTGAAACAGACGTCTGCCTTCGGCGTCTTCATCGGTAAGCGTCTGACGATTGTTGCCGCCGGCAATGCCCGGGCCAATTTGTGCCATCTCCATCAGCGAGTCCCAAAGACGCTCACTGTTGATGCGCATGTTGCTGGTAATCGCCATATCAATGTTGCCTTTCAAGGGTCGTTAGCCGGTGTTTGGCGCTAGCCTTGAACGCACCAGCCGATGTGAGTAGGTTCTGAAGAAACCAGCCTGCGTATCCAGAGCAATTACACAGGCTGGGGTGTCAACGACTGAACTACCAGTGATGGTGATTACCTGCAGCACTTACATTAAGTGCCATGGTGCCAGTCATCAGTTGCACGTACTACCGAAAAGATGTTGCGTAAGGTCAGGTCGGGAAGTCGAACACCGCCCCTTCTTTGATACCTGTAGGCCAGCGACTAGTAATAGTTTTCAGGCGCGTGTAGAAATGCACGCCTTCTGGCCCGTAGATGGAATGATCGCCGAACAGCGATCGCTTCCAGCCACCAAAGCTATGGTAGGCAACCGGCACCGGGATAGGCACGTTGATGCCTACCATTCCCACCTGAATGCTATCGGCAAAAGAACGTGCAGCATCGCCGTCGCGCGTGAAAATGGCGGTGCCGTTGCCGTATTCGTGATCGTTGATCATCTTAACGGCTTGGTCATAATCAGGCGCTCGGACAACAGCCAATACCGGCCCGAATATCTCTTCCTTATAGATCTGCATATCAGTGGTGACCTTATCGAACAGGCTGCCGCCGAGGAAGTAGCCGTTCTCGTAGCCTTGCAGCGCAATCTGCCGACCGTCGACTACCAGCTCGGCGCCTGCTTCGACGCCCGAATCGATGAGCCCGGTAATCCGCTCCTTGGCCGCTGCGGTAATGACCGGACCCATCTCGGCATCAGGGTCATCAGCAGGACCCATACGCAGAGCTTCAACACGCGGTCGAAGTGCTGCCACTAGCCTGTCTGCTGTGTCTTCTCCGACCGGTACCGCCACGGAAATTGCCATGCAGCGCTCTCCAGCAGAACCAAAGCCTGCACCCATGAGCGCATCCACAGCCTGGTTCATGTCTGCATCAGGCATGACGACCATGTGGTTCTTCGCACCACCGAGCGCCTGGACACGCTTGCCTGCCTGCGTACCGCGGTTATAAACGTATTCAGCAATCGGGGTAGAACCCACGAAGCTTACGGCTTGTACTTTGGGATGATCCAGCAAAGCATCTACCGCTGCCTTGTCGCCATGCACAACATTGAGCACACCGTCTGGCAGCCCAGCCTCATGCAACAGATCCGCAATCATCATGACGGCCGAAGGATCTCTCTCGGAAGGCTTGAGTACGAAGGTGTTACCGCAGGCAATTGCCACCGGGTACATCCACAACGGCACCATGGCCGGGAAGTTGAACGGTGTAATGCCAACACAGACACCAAGCGCCTGCCGGTCGGACCACGAGTCAATCTGTGGACCTACGTTACGGGAAAATTCACCCTTGAGCATTTGCGCAATACCGCAGACATACTCTACGACTTCTCGACCACGCTGTACTTCGCCCAGCGCATCGTCATGTGTCTTGCCATGTTCCCGAGAAATCTCACGCGCCACGGCGTCAGCATTCTTGATCAGCAGCTCGTTGAATTTGAACATGACCGCCGCACGTTTGAGCGGCGTTTTGGAAGCCCAAGCGGGAAAAGCAGCGGCAGCATTTTCAACCGCTGCTGCAACTTCGTCGGCGGAGCTGAGCCCCAGTTCGTCAATTGCCTCACCGGTTGCGGGGTTGTATACCGGCTGTGAACGACCACTGGTGGTGGCAACGCGCTTTCCGCCGATCAGATTTTCAATCATATTGGTTCCTGCTTTGTGTAGCGTTCACTTGTGCTCTGGGGCACGCTATCGTATCTTGACCATTTGGTCAACAATCGCGAGCATCATTTTGACGACATTCGAGCCCCCCAGAAAACGTACACGTATTCAGGCTCGAAACGAAGCCAGAATTATCGCCGCCGCTCTGGATGTGTTTTCGGCAAACGGCTACCGAGGATCCACTGTAGACCAGATCGCCGCCTCGGCAGGTATGTCGAAGGCCAACATACTGTACTACTTCAATCGTAAACAGGAAATATACACGGCAGTTCTGCAACGCACACTCACTGTGTGGCTGGATCCACTGGGTGAACTCGATGCCGACGGCGAGCCGATCGAGCAATTGTGGAAATACGCACAACGAAAACTACAGCTGTCTCGTGAAGCTCCGCAGGCCTCGAGACTGTTTGCCAATGAAATTCTGCAGGGTGGCCCCATCATCAAACCGTTTCTGGAAACCGAGCTGCGTGCGCTGGTATCGAACAAGTGTCAGATCATCCAGCGCTGGATTGATGCAGGCAGATTAGCCCAGGTTGCACCGCTGCATCTGATTTTCATGATCTGGTCTGTGACTCAGCACTACGCCGACTTCGACACCCAGATAAAGGCTTTGACAGGCGCCGTCGACGACAAAACGTACGCCGATGCAGAACAGACACTGAAGCTTATCCTGACGCGTGGGCTGCAGCCGTGATCAGCCCGCCACCGGATAGGTAACCATTCCCCTGAAAGATCTAGCCGCATATTCATTCCCGCCGCTTATCGGTGCTTTTGCACATACACTGATCTTGGGAACCATGCCGGGTCAAGCCTCTCTGGGTGCGGTGCAATACTATGCTCACCTGCGCAACGCGCTGTGGCCCATCATGCATGCGCTGATCAGCTGCAACTCGCCAACGCTCGCCACTCACCAGACCCTGAGTTACGACGAACGCTGCAAACTGCTAACAAACGCGGGGTACGCACTCTGGGATGCACTGTCAAGCTGTGAACGGCCCGGAAGCCTGGACAGCAAGATTGTTCGCGCCAGCGAAATACCTAACGATATTGCAAGTCTGGTACAAAAGCATCCAGAACTCAGCCGTATCGTTTGCAACGGACGCACCGCTGAAACACTGTTCAACAGGCATATCAGAAATACACTACCCGAAGCGAGGCTTGCTGCAGGTCAAACAGACGGTGAACGCGATGAAGGACTCATCAAAAAGAGTCCCTCCATCCGTATCATTTCGCTACCCTCGACAAGCCCTGCCATGGCAAGCCTGACACTTGAACAGAAGTATCAGCGCTGGGCAGACGGATTATTGGGGTGAGTTGTCCAGTTCGCATAGTCTGACGATATCGGCTTGTTGGTTCGGGTATCAATGCCTTCCGTCAGCTCTACCATACTGATGCAGTGCTCAACCGGGCAAACACTGACGCACAGATTACAACCTACACATTCCTCGTCTATCACCTCAAATTTACGCTTGCCATCCACTGTGGAGGTAATAGCCTGATGAGACGTATCTTCGCAAACCACATGGCAACGGCCACACTCAATGCACAAGTCCTGATCGATCACCGCCTTGCTGATGTAATTGAGATTCAGGTTCTGCCAGTCTTTGACATTGGGTGTTGCACGTCCCACGATGTCACTCACGTTCTGGTAACCGCTCTCGTTCATCCAGTCGGATAACCCCTGCGTGAGTTCTTCTATAATGCGGAATCCGTAGGTCATCGCTGCTGTGCACACTTGCACGTTGCTCGCGCCTAATGCCAGAAATTCTGCGGCATCGCGCCATGTGGTAACACCGCCTATGCCTGAGATAGGTAGTTTTGCCGTTTCCGGATCACGCGCAATCTCGGCCACCATGTTCAACGCTATCGGCTTCACTGCCGGGCCACAATAACCCCCGTGTGATCCCCATCCATCGATAGAGGGTTCTGGCGACATGGTGTCCAGATTCACACCGATGATGGAACTGACGGTATTGATCAGAGACACCGCATCGGCACCCCCCGCATTGGCCGCCCGTGCCGGACCTCTGATGTCAGTGATGTTAGGTGTCAGCTTCACAATAACCGGCAATTTTGTGTGCAGCTTGCACCACTCGGCCACCATCTGAATATACTCGGGTACTTGCCCAACAGCCGAACCCATGCCGCGCTCCGACATACCGTGCGGACAACCGAAATTCAACTCCACGCCATCAGCGCCCGTGTCTTCCACCTTGCTGAGTATGTCTTTCCAGCTTTTCTCTTCACACGGCACCATCAGCGAGACGATCATGGCGCGATCAGGCCAGTCTCGTTTCACACGCTTGATCTCTTCCAGATTAGTCTGCAGCGGTCTGTCAGTAATCAACTCTATATTGTTCAGACCGATCAGCGTTCTGTCTTTTGAATACAACGCGCCATAACGCGGACCATTTACGTTAACCACATTAGGGTCTTCGCCCAGCGTCTTCCAGACAACCCCGCCCCAGCCTGCTTCGAAGGCGCGGACCACGTTGTATTCTTTATCGGTTGGCGGTGCTGAGGCCAACCAGAACGGGTTGGGGGACTTGATTCCCAGGAACTCACTGCTAAGATCGGCCATGCGCTTAACCCCGCAACACTGAATGAATGGATTCGGCGGCAAGCTTGCCGTCCTGCACGGCCGTCACCGTTAGATCTTCACCACCACTGGCGCAATCACCACCTGCCCAGATGAGTGAATCGGATGTACGCCGATGCTCGTCAACACTTATCTTGCCCGCATCAATCGTGATCACATCACAACCACTGTCATCGGCAAATCGTTGTCCGATAGCGGTCAGCACTCTCTCACAAGGAATGATCAGCGTCTCTCCCGTGGGCTCGTAGGAGCCGGCCTCGTCACTCATGTAGGCGAACTCGACACCAGTTACCTTGCCGGCGTCACCGACAACTCTCAGCGGTTGCAGCCAGGTACGAATCATCACACCGTTGACACGCGCAAGATCCTGTTCGAACTGGCTGGCGTTCATCCTGTCTACGCCGCGGCGGTACGTTACCGTAACTTCTTCGGCACCCAGCATTCGGGTTTGTACAGCGGCATCAATGGCGGTCATACCACCGCCGATAACCACCGTCCGCCGCGCGACGTCAAGGTTGTTCAGATCATTACTTTGTCGAAGCAGTTCGATGAACTCAACCGCATCAACCACACCGTCAAGGTCGCTACCCTCAATAGACAGCTCATTAACCGCGCCCAGACCAATGCCGATGAACACGGCATCGTAATCAGCCTTGAGTTGTTGCAGCGTGCTATCAGCACCCAGCACTCTATTGTGTTTAACCGTGATGCCACCAATCGACAGGATGTAATCCACCTCCGTCTGGGCAAATCCATCGACCGTCTTGTAAGCGGCTATACCGTACTCATTCAAACCCCCCGACTTAGGCCGCGCATCGAGCATATCGACGTTGTGCCCATGCAGGGCAAGTCTATGTGCACACGCAAGACCTGCCGGCCCTGCACCTACCACCGCTACCCGCTTACCGGTTTCTGCGGCGCGAACATAGGGTTGCGTGCCCGTCGCCATCAGATGGTCGGTGGAGAAGCGTTGCAGCTCACCGATCCTGACCGGGTTGTCCTCGGCTGTATTCCTGACGCAGGCTTGCTCGCACAGAGTCTCTGTTGGACAGACTCTGGCGCACATGCCACCCAGTATGTTTTCATCAAAGATGGTGCGTGCGGAACCTTTCGGATTGTCTGTGCTGATCTGTCGGATGAACAGCGGAATATCTATGCCCGTTGGGCAAGCAGTAACGCACGGTGCGTCGTAGCAGAAGTAACATCGGTCCGATTCCACGCTCGCTTCGTGTTGGGTCAGCGGTGGATGCAGATCCTGTTGGAGCTGTTCGAAATTGCGGGTGGCCATCAACGAAAACTCCTCAATCTGCCAAAGGTGTATTTCGATTAAAGCAATTTTTTTCCAAATGGTCAAATTTTTATATTTGACGCACCACTAGCGCTCAGTACTGACGGCACTGCTCCACCGCCGTCATCCCCGCGGAGGCGGGGATCCATCTCAGCCTGTACAGGGGTTCACGCTAGCGCGGGAATGACGAAATGGCGTCTATTGGCATCAATGCAGTGCTATTCCAATTATTACCAGGAGCGCGGCTGTCGCACTCGTGTGGTTGAAAATAGCTCTACCAGTTGACTCGTCATGACATCGGCCAGCTGTGCCACGTCGTGAATGGTGGTGGCTTTCGAATAGTACTGTCGAACATCGTGACCGATTCCAATGGCCACCAGCTCCACCTCGTCTTGGCGTTCAATCTGTGCAATGACATGACGCAGGTGTTTTTCAAGAAAACGCGGCGGGTTTGTGGATAGCGTAGAGTCATCGATAGGCGCACCATCGGAGATCATCATCAGAATGCGTCTTTGCTCTGGCCGCTGCAACAGTCTTTGATGCGCCCATCGCAACGCTTCTCCGTCGATGTTCTCCTTCAATAATCCTTTGCGCATCATCAGCCCCAGATTGCGTCGCGACTGCCGCCATGGCGTGTCCGCGCCCTTATAGATGATGTGTCGAAGATCGTTCAGCCGACCCGGATTAGCCGGATAACCACCTGCTACCCATTTCTCTCGTGCACGCCCACCCTTCCAGGCACCGGTGGTAAAGCCAAGAATTTCAACACGAACGCCACACCGCTCAAGCGTGGCAGACAGGATGTCAGCACACACGGCAGCCACTCGGATGGATCTCCCGTGCATTGAACCCGAGTTATCCAGCAACAGAGTAACCACGGTATCTCGAAACGGTGTCTCTGATTCCTGCTTGAAAGTCAGCGGCATCATCGGTTCAGTTAGCAACCGTGTAAGCCGTGAGGTATCCAGCTGCCCCTCTTCCAAGTCAAATTCCCAAGAGCGTGTCTGCTGCGCCATCAGTACACGCTGCAAACGGTTGGCAAAGCGCCCAATCGACCGCTGCAGATCACCCATGTGCGTATCCAGCGTCTGTCGAAGACGTGTCAGTTCTTCTGCATCGCATAAGTCCAGTGGTCGTAGAACCTCGTCGTATTCTCGCGTGTAGATGTGATAATCGTTGGTAACCCGCCTTGCGGCGTCGCTGGCAGCCGCCCGCCATTCACTACCCGGCTGCTCTGAGCTACGTTCCGGCATATCATCATCCGGCTCTACGCTGTCACTGGCATCTTCGGCATTGCCTTCGTCTTCAACCGTATCGGACTCGCCATCCTCTTCCATGGATGTACTGTCTGAATCTGCAACGTCAGATTCATCCTGCTGCGCCTGGGCATCTTCCGGGGTCTGGTTCTCGTCATTGAAGTCGTCAGGGTTTTCCGACTCATCACCGTCATCAAGCTTCAGCGATCTGAGTAGTTTTCCCAGCGCCTTGGCAAAACATGCCTGATCATCGAGCTTGAAATCTGCAGCATCAAATTTAGCGGACACATCAGCATCCAGCCATTCACGCCAGTCTGACAACGCATTGTCAGCGTGCTGCGGCAACGGTCGGTTGCTCAGTTTCTCACGCAGATATAACGTCAGCGCGTGCTCGATTCCTAATTTCGTATCAACAGCGTCACCCAAGTTGACTGCCGGCTTGCAGATGGTATCCAGCAACAATTGATAGCGGGCATCCATGGTTGCGTCGAGGTTGCGCCCTATCCCTTCAAACTCGTTGCTGCCAAGCAGCTCCACACGGGTTTGCTCAGCCATGGCATGCAGGCGTTGCGATGTGTCAGTGGAAGGCTGATGACGGGTATGGGTTCGCGCATCGTGATGCTGCCTGTGCAGCGCTATGGCATCACTGCGTCCACGCGTCTCAAGCCTTTCCTGTGCCGTTGCATCATCGGCGATAGCCGGTAACACCATGCCGCTGACATCATCTGCTTTCTCATCGAAGGTTATGTCGATGGCAGTATCCTGAGCGATCGCTCGGGCACACGCTCCCGTGGACTGACGAAATCCGGCTCCTACGCCGAACCCGTCTGTGCCCTCTGGCGCAGGCGTGTTACCGGTGGACTCGGCAGTCGCGCCGACCGGCATCACTTCGCCAATCTGGTGCGGATGCTTGTCAGCCATCAATATCCGTCAGCTCTTCGCCAAACACGCGTTGAAACAGCTCACCGACAAGAGCCCGCTCAGCAGGATCGCACTTGTTGACGAATGCAAGCTCAAGCGCCAAACCGACGTCTTTGAAGAAAGTTAGATTCTGCGTCCACGTTATAACCGTACGGGGGCTCATGACGGTAGCCAAATCACCGTTCTTGAAGGCATTTCGGGTGAGACCTGCCAGCGATACCATTTGGGCAACCAGTTTTTTGCCGGCATCATCCTGTAGATGTAGCGCTTTGGCCAGCACAACCTCTATTTCGTGCTCCGGTGGCAGATAGTTGAGTATCGTGGTCACCGACCAGCGATCCATCTGCGCCTGGTTGATTTGCTGGGTACCGTGGTAGAGCCCGGTAGTATCGCCCAGCCCTACCGTGTTGGCTGTGGCAAAAAAACGGAACGAGGGATGCGGTTTGATGACCCGACTCTGATCCAGCAGTGTCAGCTGCCCGGACGCTTCCAGCACCCGTTGAATAACGAACATGACATCGGGTCGGCCGGCATCGTATTCATCAAAAACCAGTGCCACGTTTCGCTGGTAAGCCCACGGCAATATGCCGTCCTGAAACTCGGTGACCTGCTTGCCATCACGCAGCACAATGGCATCCTTGCCGATCAGATCGATGCGACTGACATGACTGTCCAGATTGATGCGCAGACACGGCCAGTTCAGCCGCGCAGCAACTTGCTCGATATGGGTTGATTTCCCCGTGCCGTGAAACCCTGAGATCAGCACTCGCCAGTCATTGGCAAACCCCGACAAAATTGCCATGGTTGTCCGGAAATCAAATAAATACGAAAGATCTACGTCCGGCACGCGCTCAGTTCGCTCTGAAAAGGCCGGCACTGAGAGGTCCACGTCCAGTCCAAAAACCTCTCTGACACACACGGTCGTGTCGGGCATCATCTGTTGAGCATTAACATCGTTTTGAGTCGCGTCGAGCATGGTCCCTTTCAATCGTTGGCAAAGGCGTTATCCTACACGCCCTGCTACCTGCTAATACAGGCTCACACCGACAGCAGGCAGAAAAATAGTGAAATAGTTAACCGGATGGCAATTGAAGTGTTCCAGTAACAGAGGATATCGTATAGCTGTTGTGCAGATCACCGTGATCAAAGCGAACATGCTTCGTTGTCAGTAGTCCAGATTATGGAATATCTTGCAGCTAAACAATGGGTGTCGAACACCTGCAACAGGAATTTGTGAATCACCATGCAAGGTTTCACCCTTCCAGCTACACCACGCAGAATCGGTATCGTTGCCGAGCTTATCGGCGAAGCCAGCCTGGCTCCCATGGTGGAAGCTGCGGTCTCAACGTTTGAATCCCGCGGATTTGACACCCTGGTGGTGGCATCTGGCAAACGTGCTCATGAAGAATTGGCTGCCTGGGACATGCTGGCGCGCAGTGATTGTGATGGTTACCTGGTGTATCTGGATTGCCTTGACAACAATCAACTGGCGAAACTGATCAGCACGCGCAAGAACGTAGTACTCGCCAATCTAAACGATGTCCATGCCGGTGCGCTGGCAGCATCCCACTTGATCAGTAACGGACATCATCAGATCACGATGGTGACAGGCCCTACTAACCGGTGCCGAGTACAGCACCGAAGCGAGGGGTTCATGAGTCAATGCAAAGAGCGGGCTCCGCATTTGATTGACTTGCAGACTCTGGAAGCTGATCTGACGTATGAGGGAGGCGCCAATGCCATGCGTTTTATCCTGGCATCCGACGAGCGGCCTTCGGCCGTGTTCTTTCACTCAGACCAGATGGCGTTGGGCGCACTCACCATCTGTCAGAAAAATCGATTGCGGGTACCAGACGACATCTCGCTCATGGGCTGTGGCGATACACTGGCCGGGGAACAATGCCGACCGGCCTTGTGCTCAATCAATCATTCACTGAATAGTGTGGGTGATTATTTCGCTAATCGACTCGTCAACATGATTGATGGCGTTATGACAGGAGCGACACCAGGCACCGACAACAATTATCATATGCCAAGTCTGTCACCCCATCGTAGCGTGCGTAATCTCAATAGCAACAAGTGCTTGAGCGATGAACAGGTTATCAGCGTGCGTGAGCGCGAATGTCTGCAGTGGGCATCTATCGGCAAGACATCCTGGGAAATTAGCCAGATAGTGGGCCTGACAGAAAGTACCGTCATTTATCACCTGCGCAATGCGACGCGCAAACTGGATGCTGCCAACAGACTTCATGCCGTTGCTAAAGCACTCAAAGCCTCTATCATCGAATTCTGACAAGTGGTTCCCACCTATTCGCCACAGGGGTTTTATTACCCTTCGTGAGTGGTGACTTTAAGGTGCTGATGGCGTGAATAACGCACACACTCTGCTCAACCTATCCAGATCGTACGTTGACAGCTAGTGGAGACCCCATGCGCCCTATAAACAAATTCCCTCTTTCCTGCACTGCCTTACTGGTAGCTACAACCTTGGCCCTGTCTGCATGTGGTAGTAGCGGTGGAAGCAATGGTGCGACAGCTCGCGCTGACGATTCACCGGTTTTACCGTTGTCCGATGTCCGGTTACGGGTGTCCCTGCCATCACGCATGCAGAATCTGGAGGACGATCTTGAAGTCATCGTTACCGCCGGTGGAGACAGCCAGGTCATGCAAGGCTCCAGTGGCCAGTATGCAATGACATTGTCTTTACCGGAAAATCGTACCTATCCCCTGTTCATCAGAGTGCAGCGTGTGGCCGATACGTTGATCGTAGCATCAGCGCAGGCAGAGGTCGTCACCGATGCTGCCGAAATCACTTTTGCATTGCCGCCTCAGCTATTCAACACAGACTTTGATTCAGACAGCGACGGTTTCAGCAATATCACCGAGCTGGAGCGAGGCTCTGAGCCCATGAGTGTCAGCGAGGATTTTGACGGCGACGGTATTGCCAACGACTCAGACAACGACGACGATAACGACGGTGTACGAGATGACATAGACGCCTTTCCGTTCAACGCCAACGAATATATTGATACGGATAACGACGGCCTCGGTGATAACCAGGATCGGGACGACGACAACGACAACATTCTTGATGTCGATGACAAGTTCCCTCTCGATGGCAGCGAAAGTCTGGATCTGGATCTGGATGGCCTGGGCAACAGTGTTGATGATGATGACGATGGTGACGGCACCATTGATCTGGAAGATCCGCAGCCCTCAAACCCGAACATCACAGGCAATGAAGATACCGATGGTGACGGACACCCGGACCGCGACGATGCGTTTATCTACGACCCAACGGAGCATAACGATAACGACGGCGATGGTATTGGTGATGTCGCTGATACGGATGATGACAACAACGGAATTCCTGATGACCAGGACAATTCAGTAGCAGGCATCCCGTTTACCTCGCGCGCCCCAGTCATTGATGGCGCTTTCGGTTGGTGGGAATGGCAAGATGCCGCTCGCTCGGATAGTCGTGGCAACTACCTGAACATCGATCATCTGTTACACGACGCGTACGATATTCTCGACGATCAGGACAACCTCGACTACAGTTCATGGCGTGCCATGCACGACGGTGAATTTCTCTACATACTGGTGCAAATCGGCCGAGAGCAAAGTGCACAGCGCTGGAGCGATTCTCCTGATGTCTGGCACGACGACAGCATAGAGATCTTTCTGGACATCGGAAACGACAAGGCTGGCACCTTCGGTGATGACGACTACCAGCGATTATTTCGATACCAGGATGATGCCGACGATGCGCAGATAGTCGGTTCAAACTCCGCTGCAGGCATGATCGCTTCGTACTGCTCAAGTCGTGGCATGGCGACCGATTGGGGCTGGTATACCTACTATGAGGTCAAGATTGACCTGTCTTCCATTGATCTGGCTATCGGTGAAAAATTTGGTATAGACGTTCAATATAACGACGACGATGACTCCGGTGTGCGTGACGCCAAGTGGGCGTGGTTTGCACCGTCGGGCGATGATGTGAGCTGGCAAAACCCCGGCTTGATGGGCACTGGCATTCTGGCACCAGAAGTGGTCAATACCCGTATCGACTAGCGCGGGTTATTGCACCTGAACGGCTTGCCACGAAAGCCCGCCGCACGGATCATCTAATAGTGATTTCGAGCGACGGGCTTTTTCCATTCGGGCAACACGTGCTTTGATCGACAGGGATTGTCGACGACATCAACTATCAGGCGATGTCAGGTTTTAATCGAAGTGCGATACCAGCTGAATGGCAAAACCGACAGGATAAACACTCGGTTATTTCGAGCGGTAAAACTTTTCCGTTGACGTTATAGTCCAGCCAGAGCACAACTCTTGAAAAGTTGTGCCTGTTACTGCCATAGCTTTCGCGCTGAGCTACAACCTCTGACACGCCAACTCCATGAACGAGATTTTTTCGCTGGCCGGCTCTAACCTGCTTTCACCGATCATTCTGAGTTTTGCTCTGGGCGTTAGTGCTGCACTGGCGCGCTCGGATCTGGCCATCCCGGAAGCTGTCGCCAAGGGCATGTCTATCTACCTCTTGTTTGCCATCGGCTTCAAGGGCGGTGTTGCGGTCAGTTCTCACGGCGTCGATACCACCCTGATTCTGTCCTTGTTGGCGGGGCTCATTTTATCCTTCGCTCTTCCCCTCCTCGCCTTTGCCATACTGCGTGTCATGACCGGCATGAACAACACAGATGCAGCAGCTGTGGCTGCACACTACGGATCCATCAGTATTGTGACGTTCGTGGCAGGCACATCCATACTTGAGGGTCGTGCGATAGATTCAGAAGGTTATCTTGTCGCCGTGGCAGCGGTCATGGAAGCACCGGCTATCCTGTCGGCTTTATGGCTCATCGCGCGAGGCGGCGGGGGCAAACGCATGGAACCTGAGCTGATGCGAGAAATCATGCTCAACGGATCCATCGTGCTGCTGGTCGGAGCCTTTGTCATTGGCGCGCTCACCGGTGAGAAAGGTCTGACTGAAATAGCCCCCTTCATCGTCACACCGTTCAAAGGCGTACTCTGCCTGTTCTTGCTCGACATGGGATTGATAGCGGGTCGCGGACTGCGCAACATTCGCGGAGTCATAGGACCCGGAGCCATTGCCTTTGCCATCATCATGCCTCTGATCAGTTCTGCCATTGGCCTGGGTGCCGGATTACTCATTGGCCTGTCGCTAGGCGGTATCGTTCTGCTGATGGTGCTTTCAGCCTCCGCCAGCTACATCGCCGTACCTGCCGCAATGCGAGTTGCTCTGCCTGAGGCCAACCCTGCTATCTACCTGACACTGTCACTCGGCGTGACTTTCCCCTTTAACCTGACGTTGGGTATTCCGCTGTACCTGGCAATGGCCCAACTGGCCATGGGAGCCTGATTATGGAAACACATAACGCCAAACGCGTTGAAATCGTTATTGAAGCACCGCTGGAAAAACGATTGACTAATGCGCTAACCGAATCCGGAGTAACCGGCTTCACCGTGCTACCGGTTCTGGGAGGCTCAGGGCGATCCGGACAATGGACTCAAGAGGGGCAAATTGGACGAGCCGGTATGGTGTCGGTTGTCTGCCTGATAAAACCTGAGCGTCTGGATACCCTGCTGGATGCCGCGTTTACGGTTGTCAAGAAACACATCGGCGTTGTCAGCATTACCGATGCACAGATTCTTCGCGCAGAACGCTTCTGATCTGGAGAAAGAACATTCAACCCATGCAGTGTATTGACGTTGACGGATGGAACGGTTGAAGCTGAATGGTACCGTGCAGTAAGGCAGAACGGCCCATATGCAGTAAGGGCCGTTAAAGGCAATCACCTCATTCCTGCCAAGGCTGAGAATCCATCTCAATGCCGGGAGGCATCCCCACTTTCGCGGGAATGCCTCCTTCGGGCAGTATCATTCGATGATAATCTTCCTTGGCAACCCCGCCCTTGGCAGCTCTGGTGGTTCCCGAGCTTACTTGGCAGCTTTACGTTCCTGAGCTTCCTTGATAACAACATCTGCCACGTTGCGTGGGCAAGCGTTGTAATGGCTAAACTCCATCGAGAACTGCCCACGACCTGACGTCATGGTACGTAGGTCACCGATGTATCCAAACATCTCGGACAACGGTACATCAGCCTTGATACGCACGCCGGTTGCACCTGGCTCCTGCGACTTCATCATGCCACGGCGACGATTCAAGTCACCGATAACATCACCGACGTGATCTTCAGGTGTGAATACATCCACCTTCATGATCGGTTCGATAATTTGCGGGCCCGCCTTCGGAATGGATTGGCGATACGCACCTTTGGCGGCAATTTCAAACGCCAGCGCGCTTGAGTCAACCGCGTGGAAAGCACCATCATTCAACACAACGCGGAAGTCGAGTAAGGGGTATCCCGCTAGCACGCCTTCGTGCATAGACAGCTTGAAGCCCTTCTCAACAGCAGGCCAGTATTCGCGAGGAACGTTACCACCAGTAACCTTCGATTCGAACTCAAAACCAGCACCTGATTCAGCAGGCTCTATCGTGTAATCAATACGGCCGTACTGTCCTGAACCACCAGACTGCTTCTTGTGCGTGTACGTATCTTCGATTCGTTGAGTAATCGTTTCGCGGTAGGCCACCTGCGGCTTGCCCACCTCAACTTCAACACCGTGAGTACGCTTGAGGATATCGATCTTGATGTCCAGGTGAAGTTCGCCCATTCCCATCAGGATGGTCTCGCCACTCTCTTCGTCCGTCATGACGCGGAATGAGGGATCTTCAGCAACCATCTTGCCGATAGCCACACCCAGCTTCTCGGTGCCTGCCTTATCGATAGGCGATACCGCGATGGAGATGACCGGATCAGGGAATACCATCGGCTCGAGCGTTGCCGGATGCTTGGGATCAGCAAGGGTGTGACCTGTTTGCACATTCTTCATACCCAGAACCGCAACGATGTCGCCTGCTTGTGCAGAATCCAGCTCGATTCGGTCCTCGGCGTTCATTTCAACGATACGACCGATTCGCTCGGTTTTACCGGTAAACGTGTTGAGTACCGTGTCGCCCTTGGCAATCTTGCCGCAATAGATTCGAATGAAGGTCAGTGCACCGTAGCGGTCATCCATGATTTTAAATGCCAGCGCGCGCAAAGGCTTCGCTGGATCAACGATCGCGAAATTACCTGTTTCAGTACCTTCCAGATCGACTTCCGGCTGCGGCTTGACTTCAGTTGGGTTAGGCAGGTACGCAACCACACCATCGAGCATGGGCTGAATGCCCTTGTTCTTGAACGCAGAACCACAGAAAGTCGGGAACCACTCAAGCTCTATAGTACCTTTGCGGATACAGGCTTGCAGAGTAGCGATGTCAGGCTCTTCACCTTCGAAATAGCGCTCCATGGCGGCATCATCCATCTCGAGAGCCGATTCAACCATCTCTTCGCGATACTTTTCGACCAGCTCTACCATATCAGCAGGTACATCTTCAACGGTGTACGCAGCGGGGTCACCAGAGTTATCCCAGACCCATGCTTTCCTCGTCAACAGGTCAACGATGCCTGTAAAGTCGTCTTCTGTGCCGATAGGCAGCACCATGATCAAAGGCCGTGCAGCGAGAACGTCTTTAACCTGCTTCACGACTCGATAGAAGTCAGCACCCATACGGTCCAGTTTGTTGACGAAAATTACGCGTGCAACTTCTGATTCGTTAGCGTAACGCCAGTTGGTTTCTGACTGGGGCTCGACACCACCTGAACCACAAAATACGCCGACGCCGCCGTCGAGTACTTTCAGCGAGCGGTAAACTTCGATAGTAAAGTCAACGTGACCCGGGGTATCGATAATGTTGAACCGGTGGCCATCCCACTCACAGCTGGTGGCAGCAGACTGGATCGTGATACCACGCTCCTGCTCCTGCTCCATGAAATCGGTGGTGGCTTCACCATCGTGAACTTCACCTGTCTTGTGAATCTTGCCTGTGAGCTTCAGGATACGCTCGGTGGTAGTTGTCTTGCCCGCATCAACGTGGGCAAAGATCCCGATGTTGCGGTAATTGGAAAGGTCAGTCATCTTGTGCTCACGCTCTGGGAAAAAAAGGCCCGGTTGTATGCGGTTTTCCGGACGCTACCTGGCTGAAAACGGACGAGACACGCTCGCAGGCAGTGCAATGAGGACAAACTCTTGCTTGAAAACACCACCCGGGGGTGACACGTTAAGAGACTGCCCGGGGCCATTGAACTGACGAGAAGGTGCCCGACGCGGTAAACCCGCAATTGTACCCAATTATGGGATGAGCATGTCAGATCGCAACCCCCCATTTTCCCTGTATTCGAGTAAGTATCGTGCCCATTTCGCAAAGCCTGCGATAAATAAACAGCATTCCATGTCAAATAACCTCCCGGACGATCCTTCCAGCCACAAGTCTGAACTGCCGCCAGATGTCAGCCGGTCTATCGGTGGCGGGATGATCACCTTGCTTTGGGTGCTCGTGCTCGGCGGCGCGACATTAATTGCCCAGCAATGGCTCGACAACCGTCAACAGGCACGCGCTCCCTCTTGGTCAGACGATGTGAACGGACGCCCTTCGCTGTCACTGCAGTCAGACCGTTACGGCCAGTACCAACTTACCGGTAGCGCCAACGGTGAGGATGTGAACTTCTTGCTGGATACTGGAGCCTCAGAAATCAGCATTCCCGGCGACGTCGCCGAGAGACTGAATCTGCAACGTGGCCGTGGTTATCCGGTGACGACAGCCAATGGCACCATCACCGTCTACGCCACGCAACTGGAGGAAATAACAATAGGGCCGTTTCGGCTTGAAGACATCACAGCTCATATTAACCCGTCGATGGAGGGTGACGTGGCCCTGCTAGGCATGAGTTTCCTGCGCCATCTCGAGTTACTTCAGCGCGCCGGGACGCTGACGATCAGCACTCCGTGAACTATCCTTGCGCATACATTTCGGGAACCTTCTCTTTGTAACCAGCTCTCAGACCCCGTATCCTGTGCGCCGGAATAACGATATTGCAAGAATCAATTGCCGTTCGGCGCTGGCGACAATGGCCTGTGTCACGGTAACATTAGGTGTTGTGGGCGCAACCACGCAGGGATCAGGAGTAGGCGGTAGGACGTCATGCAGATAACGATCATCATGGTAGTAACCTACATTCTGTGCTGTGCGCGGATTGCCACTGCGCCTTGGAGATACTGGCAACTCAATGCCCGATATTTCTCGGCAGAAGAAGGCATATTTTCAAAACTTTCAACAGACGCGCTCATTCCCGACCGATGGCGATTGCATCAGGTCATCGATGCAGACAATCTGAAACCTGCAAACTATCCGGTTTTCCTGAAGCCCGAATGGGGTCAGAATGCGCACGGCATACACCGCGCCGACAACTTTCCCCAGCTTGTCAGCCTGCGCAATCGCGTTGAGCACAAGGCTCAGCGTTACCTGATGCAGGAGGCGGCGCCGGGGCATCGCGAGTTTGAGATATTCAGTATCGATGCGAATCGCTCGGATGGCGTGCACGACATATTCACGGTAACGGAGGCTATAAACAGTAGCGAACGCTTTCCAATCAACAGCAAATACAACCGGTCCACCCGCTACTCCGATATCACGGCTGAATTTTCGCCTGCGCAACAAATACGCATCGCGGGCTATCTGTCCCAAATCGGAGAGTTTGGTATTTCCAGAATGAGCGTCAGGGCCGATACGCTGCAAGATCTGATCGCGGGAGATTTCCGGGTCATTGAGATCAACCTGTTCCTGCCCATGCCTATTAACCTGCTGGACAGCAACTACACCTGGCAGCAGCAATGGCGCTTTATCCGCAAGGCCATGATGAGTCTGGCGCAAGCCACCAAACTCATCAGACGAAGCGGTCGCAGGGAGCCAATCTTCGCCAAGATGATGTTGTACGGTCGCAGCAAGAAAACCGTCTCGGCCATCAATCAAGGCCCAGAGGATCTACCCAAGCTGAGTGAACGACACATACCATCGTGAAATCGCTCAAGACGCTGATCTACGGCTGGATCAGTCAGAAGTTCATGGCAGGTTGCAGCAACTACAACTCGTTGCACGTTCGCAAGGCCAGTCGCTCTAAACGACAAGCTCGCAACATGTTCGCCAGACACGATATTCCGCATGCCAAGGGCTGTCTGTTTATCAATCCCTGGACCGCGCATCGATTTGCCAGGGAACACGGTTTTCCGTTGTGCATTAAGCCGGATGTCAGCGGTTTTTCGCGCGGGAGTCATTTTCCTATCAACAATTTTCGTGAGCTATGGAAAGCAGCTCTGTGGGCCAAGGTCTGGTGGCCGACAAGCGTCGTCGAGCAGTACCTGCTCGGCTCAAACTACCGAGTTCTCGCCACACCAGACTCCCTGGTTTCAGTAATCAGACGCTATCCACCCTTCGTCGATGGTAATGGACACGATACAATCGGGAAGCTCATCGATGACGAAAATGCTGTGAGGCAATCCATGGGCCTCTACCCCACCGCCTATCCCATCCCCAAATCTGCCGCGACCATGGCTTATTTGGCCAAGGAGGGCAGAACCCTGGATACCGTGCCAGCCCAGGGCGAACGAGTGCACACGTTCAATCGGGTCGCACTTGCACCAGGGGGTATTGTTGAAATTATCGATCAGGCCGAAATACCGGCAGCCAACAAAGCACTTTTTCTGAAAATCGTCGATATTTTCGATGCGAAACTGTTCGGAATTGATGTCATTTTCGACAAAGGCATTGACGTGGATTATCGCGAGCAGAGGTGCATATTTCTCGAGGTCAATTCACGGCCCTACACGCGTATGCACAGTGCACCTCGTTACGGAACAGCCGAGAATCTCGACGCGTTCTATGGCGAGATGGATTCACTGACTATCGCCGACTCCGACACCTTCTAGTCCGGAACACCTCCGAATTCAGCCCTCGACAATCGTACTTCATCAGCCCGTCAGCCGAGTTCAACCAGAGTCCCGGAAAACGTGAGCAAACAGTCTCCCGCTTTTTTTTATAAATTCCTTGCTGCTCATTCGTTACTGATCGGGCTGCTACCGTTTTTTCTGCCCGTCTATCTGTGGCAACATGGATTGAGTCTGGCCGGGCTGTGTATTCTCGTTGGTGTGTCGGGGCTGAGTTTTGTCGCTGCACTGCGTATCTGGCAACGATTCTTCAGACGACCAACCACCCGGCTACTCATCACAACAACCTTTGCGCTCGAACTCTCGCTCGTTGTTGTGGTTGGCCTGTTTACCACCGTGCCGGGCGCTGCGTTGTTCATGCAGCAAGGTGTTGAACAGAACATGACACTCGATGCCCTGGTGCTAGCCGCTGTGATCATGGGTATTGCCAATGGCCTGTACAACGCCTTCTTCTGGACTACCCAGCGCTGCCTGTTTCTTCAAATACTGGGAAACAACGACACGGGCAAGCAGTACGGTAACTTTCAGATCTTTGTCACCCTGTTTCTCAAGGCTGGAATCCTGCTTGGGGGAGTTCTACTCGATACCGGCGGTTTCATCTGGCTACTGGCTTTATCAGCAGGTATCAGCTTTTCAGCCAGTACCTGGTTGTCAGGTACGACTCTGGAAAAACCTGCACTGAAAAAAGTTCCGGCAACACTGATAGACAGTCTTCGCTACACCGATAAACAAGGCTCCAGAGAAGTATTCACCATCGACGGACTATTTCTCTACCTTGAAAGTCATTTCTGGACGTTGTCGCTGTTTTTACTGGTGAGCCAGGACTTCAGTCGGCTCGGCCTCACCGTGGTCATTCTGGCTCTGGTATTCGGCGTTGTTTTCTTTCTTCTGAAAAATCGTATTGATCAGTTACCGATGGGGCGAGTCTACCGTGCGGCTGTCTGGCTCTACGCTGGATCGTGGTTGCTACGTTTTACGTTGGATAGCAACAGCCAAGGCAATAGCATGCTGGTGGCACTGGTTGTCATCACCTTCTGCTCGTCGTTTTTCAGGCTTGCCTTTAACAAACGATTTTTCGATGTTGCCCGCAAAGGCGATGCGGTGGAATACCTGCTGATCAAGAGTTACAGCTCACAAAGCTACCTGGGAATGATGTTTCTGTCGTTCGGAGCACTGCTACTGGCCTCCCCTGTGACAGACAGCACTGCATTGCAATTCGCCTATCTTCCCGTCGCAGCACTTTCACTTGTCTATCTCAGGTATCGAGAACACGGTCCTTAGTCCTGGGCGGTCGATACGTAGGAGCATACTGACGTGCTATCCTACTGGAGAACCCCAATGGAGACATAATGAGCGAAACCGTCGTTACCCCGCCCATGCAGGCAGCGGAATCATTTACCGACCCGGCCAAAGCAGTAGATTGCCTCATCGAGCTTTACGCTCGCAACACCAGCTTCCTCAGTGCCGCATTTGCACGCTACCTGGAAGGACAGCTGCCTGAGAGCAAACATCGTGCTTTCTACCCTGAAGTCCGTTTTCGCAACAGCACTTACGCCAAGGTAGATTCAAGACTTTCCTACGGTCACGTTGACCAGCCCGGACTCTACACAACTACCGTTACACAGCCCCACCTGTTTCGCGGCTACCTCGCCCATCAGCTAAAATTGCTTATCGATAACCACGACGAACCTGTGGAAATCGCTGAATCCGACGTGCCCATTCCACTGCATTTTGCACTTAAATCCGGTTCTGCGCTAGAAGTACACCGACCGCAGAAGATAACAACGGCTCTGCGTGATGCATTTGATGTACCCGATATTGCACACGTCAACGACTATATCGTCAACGGCACATACGAGGTCGAATCTGGCCGCGCGATGCCACTGGCACCGTTCCCGGCTCAGCGTATAGATTATTCATTGCACCGCCTGCTGCATTACTCAGCGACCGCCCCGGACCATTTCCAGAACTACGTGTTGTTCACCAACTATCAGTTTTATATCGATGAATTCTGTCGTCTGGCTCGCGAGAAGATGATCAACAGCGATCCTCTTTATGAATCGTTTGTTGAACCCGGTAACGTCATGACCATGAGCGGCGAGACCGCACCGAGCAGCGGCATCAATCCACCACGCCAACCGCAAATGCCTGCGTATCATCTCAAGGCAAAACGCGGAGCCGGCATCACTGTGGTCAATATCGGCGTAGGACCCTCCAACGCGAAGACTATCACTGACCACATCGCCGTATTAAGGCCGCACGCCTGGTTAATGCTGGGACACTGCGCCGGGTTGCGCAACTCACAGGAACTGGGTGACTACGTTTTGGCACACGCCTACGTGCGTGAAGATAAGGTGCTCGACGCTGACATTCCAGTCTGGGTCCCGATTCCCGCGTTGGCAGAAGTACAGCAGGCACTCGAGTCAGCCGTTGCGGAAGTCACGGGCCTTGAAGGCTACGAGCTAAAACGTATCATGCGTACCGGCACAGTAGCCTCTATAGACAATCGCAACTGGGAGCTTCAGGATCAGCGTGAACCGGTAAGACGCCTGTCGCAGTCTCGAGCCATAGCACTGGATATGGAATCAGCGACGATCGCAGCCAACGGTTTCCGCCTCAGAGTTCCCTATGGCACGTTGCTATGCGTGTCCGATAAACCCCTGCAAGGCGAGCTGAAATTGCCCGGCATGGCGTCCGATTTTTACCAGAATCAGGTGGCGCAACATCTGGAGATCGGCATGCTGGCGTTGTACAAGCTCAGCGAGATGAAATCAGAAAGGCTGCACTCGCGAAAACTGCGCAGCTTCTTCGAAACCGCCTTTCAGTAATGCGCGATGCCAAGGTAGCGAGGCGCCCTTGCGGGGTGTCTGCGGCCGCCGCCGCAGCACAACACCACGCAGGACGGCTTAGCTGATGAGCCGGCCTGTCAGTGACAAACGCGCTACATCAACAAACGAAGCTCCCAGCCGGATACTACGCTCGGCAGACCAGCCCGTTTCAGATCGCGGTGTATCTGCAGTGTCCTTGAACGGCATTTCCAGCGTCATGGCCAGGCAGCTGAAAGCGGCTGCAAGATTGTTGCTACAGATAGCAAGATTTGCGTTACCTGGCGAGTTGCGAGGATAGCCATGCTGAAATTGGAAGTCAGGATTGATAGCTGCCCAGCTATGTTTGAACTGCACAAGTTCCCGGTCTCTTTCCTCGCTCCACCCTTCAATACCTTCGGTGCCTGCTATAAAGTTGTAAGGTAGTGCTTCATCACCGTGAACATCCAGTGCCAGATCAATACCCGTTTCGGTCATTTTCAGACGAACCCAATAAACTTCAGGGCTTTTCTCAATACTCGGATTAGCCCATTCTCGATTCAGATTGATACCCAGAGCATTGGTTCTCAAGTTGCCTAATGCGGTGCCATCAGGATTCATGTTAGGTACAACGTGAATATCGGCCAGCACTCTGAGCGCTCGACTGCTCGCGTCATCCTCGTCCAGCAGTCTGTCCAGAAACCCTTCCATCCACCACTCGGCCATAGATTCTCCGGGATGCTGACGACCGATAACCCACAGTTGTTGTCGCGAACGATTCACCGAATCATTGGCCGACGACATCGGCAGTGCCGTTACTTTCAAATAATCGACACTACGCCCTTGGCAGGTTGCGCCCAGATTCTCATATTTCACGCTAGGTGCGCTGGCAGCTGCAGCAATAAGATCGGCGTGTTGCTCTGACGAGTAAGGTGCAAAATAGGCGAACCAGACTACATCGCTTTGCGTGTCCAACGTCCATGACAGAGTATGTCCATCAAACTGTGTCGGCGCTCTGTACCAATGCTGTCGATCATTAGATGTGACAACGTCATAACCCTCCCAGCCCCGAGGATAGGTTGTCTGGCCGGCGTTGATTATCTGGATCGCACAGCGACGACCTGACACTCCCGATACACTAAAGTGAAACCACTGCAGGTAATCCGAGGATGTATCGTTTCGGATCTTGAGCTTGACCACGTCTTGATCGTTGACATCGACCAGCTCAATGTTGCCGCTATCGAACTGGCTGGTAATACTGACAGGCATGGATAATATCCGGCAATGGCGGCTAAGTGCGAGACAAGGCTGCCAGGCTACAAAACAAAAAAGCCGAGCCACCCTGGAGGGACGACTCGGCTTGGCATCGAATCCGCCCACCCCAAGTTAGCAGAGCACGCGAGATCTCAATTACCTGATCCAAATGAATATGCCCGATACTTCAACACATTCTGATCAGGTTTTATATCTGACTAAGGCAGTACACCGTCGATGGTGTAAGTGATGGAGGCGCCTTCACCAACAACCGTTGTATTGAAACCACCGACGGTCAATGCATCTTCAGAACCACCGACCGCATGGGCAGTGCCGTTGAAAGACGTGAAGGTACCCGCTTCCAAGAGGTCTTCTGGAGACAATTTCGCGCCAGTAGCAATGTGGTTGTTGACGACAAGGTCAGCGCCCGCAAGTGCTTCATCAGTTGGTGCAAAGACAGTCCATGGATCGCCATCAGTTTCTGCGTCAAGCTTAGTCAGACCGTAGGATGAACCAAAACCGCTCAGGAAGCCTGTGAAATTACCACGACTTTCCAGAGCTGACTGGACTTCGCCAGCGCCTTCAGTTATCTCGCCACTATTTCCACCTTCTTCATTCTCTTCTTCATTTTCTTCTTCATTCTCTTCTACCTCAGGTGCGGCGGGTGGCAGCAGAAGACCACTAATGATATGCACACGGCCGTTAGCGTCCATGTCGGAAACCACATCGACTGTGTCGATATCAACGCCATTAACTGCAACACCTGAAGTAGCTGTAGTGCTGGACGTGAAAGTCAGGTTCTGATCCATGTCACCATCCTTCAGAATGCTTGGGAAAGTAGCGTCACCGTCTCCTGCATCAGTGATCAGCTGACTGACCGCTCCGGAATCCACATCACCTGCAACAACATGGTATGTCAGGATGCGAGTCAGAGTGTCCGGGTCCTCAAGTAGCTGAGCAGTAGTGGGAGTACTGTCGTCATCATCTGCGTCCAAAGCTGTAAATGCTGCGTCAGTTGGAGCGAAGATGGTGAATGTGTTGGCTGGATCGTCCAGAGTAGAGTCAAGGCCGGTAGCGACTAACGCTGCTTCCAAGGTGGTGTGCACGTCGGAGTTGGCGATAGTGTCGAAGGCAGTTCCACCAACGCCCGGTGTGGCAGGAACGACCACGTCAGGCGGATCAACCACGGGTGGAACTCCTCCTCCCATCATTTCGCCGTCATCGTCGTCATCTGAAGAACAGCCGGTAGCTACTAGTACGCTTGCAGCTACAACACTAAGTGCGAAGTACTTATTGATCATGAGTGATCCTCAATTTATGAATAGTTAATGGTCGAACACACAGTTAAAAAATCGGTTCGGGGCGCTAAACGGGACCCCTAAGATACTATTTCTCTACAGCACCGCCACTACCTTGAAAATACTACTCTGCAGTGGCGAGCAGAGTATGGTCACGAATTGGCACTTATTCAAATGCCAGAGAGCCAAACCTGCCAGGTTTTGACGCCCCCGGCATGAAGCCTGTATCAGCACCGTCGCTGCCTATCAAGCAGAGGCGAATGTTACTGGACATTGGAGGCATTTCCACGAAACACATCTCAACTAAAGGCTAAATCACAGTATTATTCTCAGAAAACGTTCTCAAGCTTTTGAAAGATAGCTTATTTTAGTCTGCTATTAACAGTATTGCAATCGTGAAACTCGCGTTGTTCCCACTAGTCTTCATGCCAGCGTTGAAATTGAGACGCTGAAATAGGGTTGAGCGGCTGTGCCTGATACCTGCGTCAGCGCACAAAAGTGCTCGAACTTCTCCCACGACAGTGAAAAAAAAACAATGTGAACAATTCGAAGGAAACCCGAAAAGGCGTTACCGTCTCTCTGGGTTGCCGTCTGTTGATACCCTACTAATCAGCTTGTGAAGTTAAGCCTACTATGTCGCGCCACACTGTCAGTAATCTGCATTCGTTCGAACTTTTCATAGCATCTCTGTTCGGTGGTGACAGAATTGGACATCGTCACCTGATCAGCCTTTACGGCTCGCCAGACGACGGTATCGGCTCGGATCTTGGATCTCAACCGCCGCGGGCTGATCACTGCTTCGTAAACGCCAGAACATCGATAAACCGTGCAGACCGCATCACCGGGCTTCTGGGCAAAGAGCACAGCATCATTGTTCACGAGCTATCCGACCCCATGGATGCAGGCTTACTTGCCGCGCTGACAGGAACACTGATGGCGGGTGGCGTACTGATGCTCGTCATGCCCAAGTACCCGAAGGCGTACGGGCCAAGCACATCAACCACCAGGGCTAGCCGTTTCAGCCAGCGTTTTGGCGCCCTACTTGATCGAGGTGAAGAGAACAGCCCGCGCTATTTACACCGTGTTTCCGTTATCGGAACGGGGATCAGCCTGAACGATATGGCTCAGATCCTGACAGAGGCGGCTGACCGTACCATGGCGTCTGCACAAGGCCTGACAAGCTGGCGCCCCGGATCTGCACGGGAACAACAAGACCAACTATTGCAGGATGCTTGCAGATTTCTGCAGGCGCACAGCCGTGGCTGCATAACGATTACCGGCAGACGTGGACGCGGCAAGAGCGCGTTGCTGGCGCGCATCGCTGACTCTCTGTATTCACAAGGTATCGATTTCGCCGTAACAGCAGCGAGTACCACTGCACTGGGTAGTTTTCGCCAGCATTTCAACGCTCAGCCTCACCAGATAAACCTGAACCCCCACGCTATCAGCACAGCACTGGCACCTGTACTGCTGGTTGACGAAGCTTCCAATCTCCCCGTCAACGTGCTGATCAATCTACTGGATGTCCATGATCAGGTCGTTTTTTGTACCACGGTCGACGGTTATGAGAGCGCCGGACGCGCATTTGATATTCGCCTTGTTCAATACATAAGCGCATCGAACGTGCCTTGGCTTGATTTGACACCTACCCGATCCTGGCGCTGGGGTACCGACGATGCGTTAGAGCAACTTGTCAATAAGCTTGTGATTGATGATACGAAAGAAGTCCCCATGCACAACCCGTCAGCATCAACTACTCGCCTACCCAATCTCGGCAATGACGTGACGAATATTGAAGAGATCAGCCAGCAACAACTAAGCGCTAGCGAGCCCCTGTTACGTCAGATTTTCCACCTGCTTCGACAAACGCATTATCAGACATCCGTCCAGGACCTTCAGCATTTGCTTGACGGAGATGATGTCAGATTATGGGTGCTACAACACGTGGGCGATGTCATCGGTGTTGTAGTTCTGGCGTTGGAAGGCGATATCGAGACTGTCTTGCACCAGCCCATTGTGGATAAGCAACGTAGATTGCCTCATCAGCTGTTGCCGCAACTTCTGGCTCAGATGGCTAACAGCGCTAATGCCCTGAATAAACGCTATGCAAGAGTGATCAGAATATCCATTGCTTCTGAATCAAGACAGCGTGGACTTGGCTCACTTCTGCTTAACACTGTGGAAGCGCAATTGGTTGACAGCTCGCCCGGAGCGATACATGCTCTTGGCGCTAGCTTCGCGGCTGATCGTATCAGCCTTGCGTTCTGGAAAAAAAATGGCTACAGCGAATTTCACCGTGGCTTCAGGTTGAACCCGAGAACTGGACGCCATGCGGTGGCCGTCATAAAACCCTGTTGTGAAACAGTTAACGAAGTAACCCGAAAAGCCGTCTCCATTCACCAGGATAATCAGTCCTGGCGCGACACTAGCAAAAGCGTTGAACTTACTGCCCCGATGAATCACGGAAACTTGATGACCAGCTCCAACTCGAGTGCGACAACTGATATTGCCTTGCTGACGCAGTTCAGCCTCGGGCAGCGCAGCGCGCATGATAGCCATGCCGCACTAGCCAGATTACAAGCTCACCGTTTGATTGACGGTCCTGGCGGCGAAAAAACCTCACAGCGCGCTCGTGATGCAGATCTACGGCAGCAGGTCAGGCGCTTTCTGGCAACACAACCCTGATGAGCGACGACAAATTTTCGATCACTATCGAATGGCCGACATTAAGTCTTTATATTGGACTTTATTACTTCTGGCTTTTGCTTACCTGGCAAGCCGGTAGCGGCGCCCTGTGGCCGTACGCCTGTCTATGGCTGCTGGTTACGTTGCATTCATCCTTACAACACGAGGCCATCCACGGGCATCCCACCCGTTCGTTACGCGCCAACACTTTACTGGCATCGCCGGGTATCGGATTGCTGTTACCTTTTCAGCGCTTCAAAGACTTGCATCTGCAGCATCACCGTAATGAATCACTCACCGATCCTTTCGACGATACCGAAAGCTACTTCATGGCGCGCAAGCAATGGGAAGAGCTGCAGCCGCTTCACCGAAAGTTGCTCACGGTTAACAACACCTTGGCTGGACGACTGATTCTCGGGCCATGGATCATGTACTGTCGATTCTACAGGAGCGAATGGAAGCGGGTGTATGCCGACAGAAACAGGTCGGTTGCAATTGCATGGCTGAAACATGCAGTTTCTGTGGTGCCGGTGATCCTGTGGCTACTGTTGGCAGACATGCCCTTGCTCCTCTATATGCTAGCGGTCGTCTGGCCCGCTACCTCACTGCTGCTGTTGCGTTCATACACCGAACACCTGCCAGAAAAGGACATCAGTGAGCGCACTGCCATAGTGACCTCCAGTAAGTTCATGGGCCTGCTGTTTCTGAATAACAACCTCCACATTGTGCACCATGACAACCCTGCGCTGCCCTGGTATCGCATCCCGAACCGCTACGAGCTGCACTACGCACCAGGATCACGTAAAAATGTGATCACCGGCTACTGGAGCCTTATCCGAAAGCATGCGTTCACACCGCGTTTTCCTGTCGCGCATCCTTTTCTAAGAACGTCACATCACGACAAACTGCCATGAAGGCTACCTATTCCGAGCACAAATCCGATGTTCTTGTCAGCCTGCCCATGTACGACTGGCCAGAGCAACAAACCAGTCACGATCGTTTCTGGTCATTACTCCGCACCGAAATGCTGCGTAACGGTTTCACTGCGCTACCAGAATCACTGACCCGTGACGCTTCAGCCGACGTGTGGCAAAACCCCCAGGCGCTGATAACCCAGACTTGCGGTTTTCCGCTTGTGCATACACTCAAGCACACAGTACAGCTACTGGGTACCCCCTGCTACGACGTACCCTTTTTCACTAACGGCCTCTACGCCAGCGTGGTGTTGGTCCGTGACGATTCTACCGCTACCGGCATCCTGGATTTTTTGCAACACCGTATCGCTATCAGCTCTGTGCATTCTCAGTCAGGCTTCAATGCCCTCAGAAATCTGTTCATTAGCGAATCTGCCGGTGCCAGCATCCGGTTCAGTAATCAGACTCTGGTGACTGGCAGCCATCGTGAGTCTGTACGTGCCGTTGTCGATGGTCAGGCGGATCTCTGCGCGCTCGACCCGGTTTCATGGCAATTGGCAAAGCGCTATGAGCCGGATACCGCTCAGTTAAGAGTACTCTGCCAGACCGGATATTCGCCGGCCCTGCCGCTGGTGTGTTCGACTACTATTGCTGAATATCATGCCAACAATAACGGTGGAGACTTTACTGTGCTTCCCGATACCATTCAGCACTGCTGGAACCAGGCTATCGCAGCCAACGTTGTTATACGCGACAGTCTCATGCTAGCGGGAATAACTACGCTGGATCGCGCAACCTACGAAGCAGTCCCCGCAGGCGCAATCGTGTGGGAAGGTTCAGCTGCCTGACCTAGCGCTACTGAGTGCCGTGCAGAGCTTATCTCCCTCGTGGTGCTGGTACTGTGTAGAGACAGTACCGATCCGTAGCCCCCATTTATAGACGTGAGTAATATTGTGTAAACTGCCATCAGCCTGCAGGATCATGTAGTCCTTCATGTCCAGTTCCCACGTGCGATCCTCCTCGATCAACACACCCATAGTGTATTCCATCGCCAGAGTATTGCCTTTGACCTGTCCTGTTGCTGCACCCACCAGGGAATCGGACTCTGCGCGAAAAAGTCCCTCGCCAGGCATCGTTACACGCCACACTCGCTCCTCAAAAACGCCATCGGTGTAATACAGCTTCTCGTCCAGCACGAACGCATCACCGTCCTGAGTACCTAGAAAATCTCCACAGAAATGCCTTCTGGCCTTACCGAAGCGGTCTGAAAACCAACCACTGGCACGAGTATGTCCCGCGAAAAATTCGTTAAATCTAAATTCAGGAGCGGGACTGCTTATCTCATCAATTTTCATTTCTGAACATCCGCTTGTCACCCCTACTGATATAGCCAGAACTACAGCGACGCCACTTGATCTGATTTTCATGAAACGATGCATTCACTCACTGTGCGTGCCTTTGCTGCTTGCAGCCGGTAATCTGCAGTGCGTTATACTGATGTACTTACGGCAGCTCCGAACGCGTAGATCAGCCCGCGTTCCGCGGTTGATGCAAGGCTATTGCATCAACTACCCGATAATTCCAGACATTTCACGACGCCGTTAAATGAGGGGGGCTTTTACTTGCCAGCTTATACCTGCCAGCTTAGCGCTTGCACAACAGGAGTTGGCCCACGTCTGTTCTGTCAAAACGGAATCCGGTCTCGCAATAGCTCAGATAGTAGCGCCACATTCTTAAAAAACGCTCATCGAATCCCTGCGCAGTGACGTCACGGGTCACCTGATCAAAACGTTCTCGCCAGCGTTCCAGTGTCACCGCATAGCTATGACCAAACCAGTCGGTGTCGACCAGATCGAATCCTGCATCGTCTATCAGCTTGCGCAAGTGCTCCTTGCTTGGCAACATGCCACCGGGGAAAATATAACGCTGGATAAAATCAGGACTGGCGCGATACTCATCGAAGCGATCCTCCGCAATCGTAATGACTTGCAAAACAGCAGAACCACCCTGCTCCAGTAATTCGGCCAGTTTGTTGAAATACGTAACCCAGTACTGCTCCCCTACCGCTTCGAACATTTCTATCGACACGATATGATCGTATTTACCTCTCACTTCGCGGTAGTCCTGGTAGCGAAATTCAGTGCTGCCGTTGACTCCCTCAACCGCCACAACGCTGTTTGTCTCCCGCGCGTATTTCAGTTGCTCCTGAGACAGTGAGATTCCCTCTACGTGACACTCACCCAATGTTGCCAGCTTGTACGCCATGGCACCCCAGCCGCAGCCAATCTCCAGTACGTTCGCGCCGCGAACAGGCTTGAGCGCGTCAACCACCTTCATCAGCTTTGTGTTTTGAGCCTCTTCCAGAGATTCGCCTGCTTCGAACACGGCTGACGAATAGCTCATCGTTTCATCAAGCCACAGCTTGTAGAAAGGATTCCCCAGATCGTAATGGAATTCGATATTACGTTGACTGCCCCGCAGGGAGTTGTGGTTACGGCCGTGTCGTAGAGAGTTGACCATGCGCGCCAGACGGCTGCCGGCCAGCATGGCTGCCACTTCACTTTCGTTGTTCATGATGACGTTGAACAGGTTACGCAGATTGTCTGTTTTCCAGTCGCCACGCAGATAGCTCTCTGCAAAGCCGTTTTCTCCAGACTGCAGAACCTGACGCAGAGGTTTGAAGTTATGCAGCACCAGATGTGCATTCTGCGTTGCATCTTCCAGACGATTACCGTGCAGCGTGGTGTGGCCGTCTGGCCACGTAATGCTTAGCTGACCATGACTGATTCCGTCCAGCAGATGATCGAAGCGACGCCCTATCAGGCTTCCAAGCATTTTGTGCAGCCGATATCCGACGGGTATCGCGGGGCGCAGGGATTGATTCTCAAGATCAGACATTATTTATAGTTTCTGGCTTTCCGGTGTATCAGTTGGTGCTTTTGGGCTGATGTTTAAACCACGGCACGCCTTTGACATACAGACGCAATGCCTCCCAGTGAATACCAAGGACAACCTTGGCGCTCTGGAAAGGATAAATGAAAAAATAGCGTAACAGTCGAGCCGTGCTGATCGCTTTTCGATCAGCGGTATAGCTTGCCGTTATCAACAGCCCATCTTCGTCGGATGCACGAATGACCACCACTTGCCGCTGCTTTGGCTGATTGAGTCTGAACTGATACCGCATACCCATGTGCGCGAACGGCGACACAAACAATTGTTTACCCGCCTGCTGATGAATCCAGCCATCGTTCTGGTCGACGTCTCTTGTAACAGGCAGAACGTATGCATGGCGCTCCCCGAAAGTATTGTGGACTTCGTGGACAACCGCAAAACAACAGCCCTCTTCGTCAATGCAGTAGAACAGGCTTAGCGGGTTGAACACATATCCTAGTACTACCGGGTAACAGCTTAAAAGAATCTGTGAAGGTACGGTGTAAATTCCCGACTCACCCAGCTTCCGATTGACGTAATCCTGCAACTTTTCGTGACGTTGTTCACCGAAGTCCCGATCGCGGAACGAAAACAGATTGAAGCCGTTTCGGGAAAATAGCCAATGTTTTTGCGCCAGACTATCGATCTCGCTCAGATCAAGCAGCAGCGTAAACACCGAGTAGCGCAGCTTGTGCTCCTTGGGCCGGGTTCTGCGGTGATACACCTGACCAACGTACAGGCTGCTGGTCAGCGTCACGCCACATCCTTTGCCAGGTCGGCCAATCGGCGCCCTGGTACCACAATGCGCGCCGACGGTTCATCGAGTTGCCATGGCCGGGCGAGCCCCCCGAGATGTTCCGCAACTGCCAAGCCGGACTGTACCGCGTCCTCGTGGAAGCCGGACCCGAAATAGCTGCCGCAGAACCACGTTCTGTTCTGGCCTTGTAGCGACCACAATGTCTGCTGAGCAGACCACGTCTTGCGAGTAAACACCGGATGATGGTAAACCTGTGTTCTCAATATCCTGTCTTCGGGCGGAGGTGTTTCAGGGTTTAACGTGACCACGTATTCTGTGTCGGATACGATATTCTGTAGCTTGTTCATCCAGTAGCTGACCGACACCCGTGAGCTGTCGCTGCCACTGTGCTCTACATAATTCCAGCTACACCAAGCACGCCTTCGCTTGGGCAGAACACTAATGTCTGAATGCAGTATGGCCAGATTGGCTTCATACTCGAATGCAGACAACAACTCGGTTTCCGCAGCACTCGGACTGTCAAGACACTGCAACGCCTGATCGGCGTGCGCTGCCATGACCACATGATCAGCCTCGACAATGCGGCCGGATCGATCATGCACACGTACGCCATCGCTGTGTCGTTCAACGCGAGTCACGTGGAAATCGGTGAGCACCGATTCGTCGCCTATTGCCTCTCTGACGCGGTTGACATATTGCTCACTGCCACCGCTGACAGTACGCCACTGGGGACGGTTGGTTATTCGCAACAAGCCATGATTGTCGCAAAAGCGTATAAATGACGCTGCCGGATAGTCGAGCATCCGTGTTTTAGATGTCGACCATATCGCCGCGCCAAAGGGCAGCAGATGATCCTGAATGAAATCCGTAGAGTAGTTGTGCTCCTCAAGAAAATCGCCCAGTGATTGCTCTGAATCTGCGGGAATCTGACCGGGGGCTTCTCTGTAGAAACGCAGCAGATCTAATAGCATGCGCCAGAACCGCGGCTTGAAAGGCAAAGTGCGCTGGGCCAGTAGACCCCAGGTTGGACCACCCGCGTATTCGAAATTACCGTCGCTACGAGACACGGCGAACGACATATTGCTCTCTTCTGTCGACACACCCAGCGCCTCGAACCAGCGCGTCAGATTGGGGTAGCTAGGCTCGTTGTAAACGATGAAACCGGTGTCGATTTTCTGGCCCTGGGTACCGGGAATGGTCGCCGTGTGGGCATGGCCCCCTAGCCTGTCATCCTTCTCCAGCAACGTGACTCTGTGGCTTTTGGACAGCAACCACGCCGCAGACAATCCTGCCGCGCCGCTGCCAACGACAGCAATATGCATTTTGCGCTCTTGTTCCATGACTGCGAGTCTACTCTATAGTATGTCTATCAATGCGCTGCTACGCACAGTACCGCAATAGGGATCAGATCCGTCGACGCGTGCAACCCGTAGATTGTACAATTAGCTATGAACATCTCCGTGCCCATACAGCCTGAAAAGCGTACAGACGCCGCTGCAACTCTCCGTAAGAGGATGGGCGACAACCTTGTGGCCATCGGAGCGAGCCGTGATGAGGCCGCTTTTGCGGACATCTACAGCTATTACGCGGGTCGCGTTAAGTCCTTTCTGATCGGCAAGGGTATGGTTGAGGAAATAGCCGAAGAACTCACCCAAGAAATAATGTTAACGGTCTGGCGCCGGGCCGAGAGTTATGATCCTGGAAAAGCGGCTGCTAGCACGTGGTTGTTTACCATCGCACGAAATCGGCGAATCGATTATCTGCGAGGCAATTCCAGAGTGGAGGTTGAGCTGGACGATGAAATGCTGGATATCGAAACCACAGAGAACGACTCTCAGGCGAAATTTGTAGATGATGCACAGGATTCAGTCAGGCTGCAAAAGGCTCTAAACAAGCTCCCGCAGGAGCAGCGTCAAGTGATGCACCTGTCCTATTTCAGAGGCCAGTCACATGGTGCCATTGCCAAGTGGCTGGATCTGCCGATCGGTACGGTTAAATCACGCATCCGATTAGCCATGCAAGCCGTAAGGGTAAGTCTACAGAATGAGGAGGCTTCCCTCCATGAATCACTCAACGACTAGATACTGTAAAGCATGAGCGTCTCGCATCATTTAGCCGATGAGACCCTGCAAGATTACGCAGCGGGCGGCCTGAGTGCGTCCATGGAGACATTGGTCGCCTGCCACCTTACCGTGTGCCAGCACTGCAGACTGCGTGCGGCCATCGCTGAAAAAGTGGGTGGAACTCTGTTCGACAACCTTGACGTTGCTGACGTGCGGCTCTCGGCGGCGCAGCTACTGTCAAAAGCTCGAAGCAACACAGGGGACTCGGTAGGCCTGGCGGAAAGCCCCACTATCGACATGGCCGCTCAGGTGGTATCGGGTGTTCCACGGCCTCTAGCACGTCTCCTGCCTGACCGGCTGGAGGATCTGGACTGGAAGCGTCTGGCGCCAGGGATTAAACAGCATAACCTCAGTGATCAGCACCGCCGTCATGGAGCTTTCAAATTGTTGCACCTCGCGCCGGGTGTTGTATTAAGCGCCCACTCACATAACGATCGTGAACTGACCTATGTGGTGAAAGGTTCTTACCAGGACGAGATTGGTCGCTTCAAGGCTGGCGATATCGCTGATCTGGATGGAGATGCAGATCATCGGCCAGTGGTTGACACCAATGAGCCGTGTATTGCCTTGATTGCCACTCACTCTCCGGTACGATTTACCGGTATGTTTGGCAAGATCATGCAGCCGTTCGTGGGTATATAGAAAGCCGACACCCAGCCCGCTCCGAGCGGCATGGGTAAGCTTGATCAAGCGTCTCGGTAGCTTCCATCGAGAACCGACTGCCACCAGCTCTGGTTGCTCAAGTACCAGTCCAGCGTCTTCTCTATACCCGTCTCGAAGGTGATCGCCGGCTCGTAGCCGAGCTCATCTCGAATTCGGGTGGTATCAATAGCGTACCTGAAGTCGTGTCCTGCCCGATCCGTGACATACGTGATCAGGGAGTTGCACGGCTTGTCGTCTGATGCCGGACAACCCGGGTAGGTTCCCTTGAGAGACACGTCGGTTGAAAAACGCTGATCCATTAGCCGGCAGATCAGGTTGACAATGTCTATATTGGTCCACTCATTGACACCACCAATGTTATACGTCTCTCCAACCCTGCCCTCGTTTAACACTTTTTCTATACCACGAGCGTGGTCCTCAACATACAACCAGTCGCGAATATTCTTTCCATCACCGTAGATGGGTAGCGCCTTGCCATGCAACAGATTGATAATGATCAGCGGTATCAGCTTTTCAGGGAAGTGATAAGGACCGTAGTTGTTCGAGCAGTTACTGGTTGTCACGTTCATGCCATAGGTGTGATGGTAGGAACGTACCAGAAAATCAGACGCAGCCTTGCTCGCAGAATACGGCGAATTGGGTGCGTACGCTGTAGTCTCGGTGAAGGCCGGATCAGCCATGCTCAATGTGCCATACACCTCATCTGTAGAGACATGATGGAAGCGATGATGTTCAACGGCCTGCTCTTCGGTCAACCAGACAGCTCTGGCCGCTTTCAACAAGCTGTGGGTTCCCAGAATATTCGCTTCTATGAACGCATCCGGGCCCTCTATGGATCGATCAACATGGCTTTCTGCCGCAAAGTGAACGATGGTGTTCAGCTTATGCTCACGCAGTAGTTGCATGATGGTATCTGTCTCATTGATATCACACACCACCAGCTTGCATTGATCGCTCAAAACCCCCGCCAGGTTGGCCCGGTTACCGGCATAGGTCAAGGCATCCACAATCACGATCTCATCATCAGGATATGTATCGACCCAATAACGAACAAAATTGGCGCCGATAAATCCTGCAGCGCCTGTGACCAACATACGTCTCATATGAGCTCCTTGAGCATGGTGCGTAAATCATCTCGCCAATGGGCGGCACTTGAATCGAGCCGCTCCCAGGTACGGGTCAACTCCAGCACGCTGTAGTGTGGACGTGCAGCCGGCGTTGGATACTGCGCTGTTGTCAAAGGACGAACTAGCACATCACCTTCAAGCAAGCCGGCCGCTCGTCCCTCTTCCGCAATCGCCACGGCAAAGTCATACCAGCTGGCCACACCCGCACCCGTCCAGTGCATAACTCCGCTGGCACGCAGTATTGCTGCCTGCCACAAAGCACGGGCCAGAGCGTTTGCCCAAGTGGGCGAACCAATCTGATCGGCAATGACGCCGACTTCACCACGCTCATTCATGATTCGCAACATGGTCTTGACAAAATTATTGCCGTGAGAGGAATACACCCAGGCGGTTCTGACGATAAGGCTGCTGTCTGGCATCTGTCGCTGCAACAACTGCTCGCCTGCCAGTTTGGTTTTTCCGTAAACACTGACCGGAGCTACCGGTGCATCTTCAGGAAATGGAGCGCCGTTACCTTTACCGAATACAAAGTCTGTGGACACGTGAATCAGGTGTGCCCCCACCGCTGTTGCCGCCATGCAAAGATTCTCTACGGCCTCTGTGTTAACGCGTGCTGCTTGCGCAGGCTCCGATTCAGCCGTATCCACAGCGGTGTAGGCGGCCGCGTTGATAATGACATCGGGTATCAGTTTTTTCGTGGTGCTCGATACCGCGTCACGATCAGTGATATCGAGTCGCTCAGGTACGTCCAGAACAGTGACACCGTGGGGTACTGTGCGCCTGAGCTCCCAGTACAGCTGCCCTCGGTTACTACCGGTTATTAAGACTTTCATCAGTCAAATGTATCGCAATGTTCCAACGGCTTGCCTGCCTCATCCTTGGTCGCAAGTTTCGGCGCAGTGCCTTCGATGATGGGCCATTCGATACCAACGGCTTCGTCATTCCACAGCAGGCTTCTCTCGAATTCGGGTGCATAATAATCGGTGCACTTATACTGAAAATCAGCTGAGGCGGAAATCACGTAAAAGCCATGTGCAAAACCGGGTGGCACCCACAATTGACGCTTGTTGGATTCAGACAGCAACACACCCGCCCACTGGCCGAACTGGCTGGAAGAGCGGCGCATATCAACGGCTACGTCGTAGACTTCACCTTGGGTGACGCGCACCAACTTGCCTTGCGGATTCTTGAGCTGATAATGCAAACCACGGAGCACCCCTTGTGAGGAGCGGCTATGGTTGTCTTGCACAAAGCTTCCCGGCAGCCCGTTATCCTCGAAAACATGCCGATTCCAGGATTCGAGAAAAAAGCCTCTGTCATCGCCGAAAATTTTTGGCTCGATGATTTTCACCGAATCCAGCCTGGTATCTATGATCTGCATAAAACAGTGAAAAACCGACGTCAAAAAAGAAGATAAGCACGGGTCGTTCCAGAGTGACTGTCTGACAGAACGCTGCGAAGCGTACGGTCACATTGACGGTCAGCGACCGAAGCTTAACGCATCCGTTCGCCGCCGGGGTCGTAAGCCGCTCGCAGACTGGCCTTGGCGTCGAAAAACTGTCCACCCACATTGATCTGCCAGCGATGGGAGGCTAGCCAGTCAGCCGTAACCGGATCGGCGCTCTTCACGTAACCCAGCCCCACCGATGCACCCAGTGTGTGGCCATAGTTGCCTGATGACAGGTAACCGACGCACTTACCATCCATGACGATAGGTTCATGGTGATAGAACAAGGGTTCAGCGTCCTTCAGGACGAACTGAACGAGTCGCTTGTTCAAATGGGCTTTGGTGTTTTTCTGCTTTGCAATAGCGTCATGACCGATGAACGGTATGGCCTTGTCCATCGCACAGACAAAACTGACGCCAGCTTCCAGCGGAGTATCTTCGTCTGCTACATCGTGACCGAAGTGAAGAAATTTCTTTTCGATACGACAGCTATCAAGCGCATGTAAACCCGCCAGCTTCAATCCGTGTTCTTTGCCGGCAGCCCATAGAATGTCAAACGCAGGGATAGCCATTTCGGTGGGTATGCACAACTCCCAACCCAGCTCACCAACAAACGATACGCGGGTAACGCGTATCGGTGAATAACCCAACTCGGCGTTAGTACTACGGCCAAACGGAAACATCTCATTAGACAGGTCTGTTTTCAGAAGCGGTTCGAGCAAGGCGCGACTGTTTGGTCCCATGACCCCGAACACCGCATACTGATTGGTTACATCGGTCACGGTGCAGAAGTCATCATTACCGATATGGCGGTTGAGCCAGTCAAGGTCCTTGTGCGTGGTGGCAGCGCCACTGATTACCATGAACGAGGTGTCGGACAACCGAGTTACTGTCAGATCTGCCTCGATTCCACCGCGTTCGTTCAGCCAGTGCGTGTAGACGATCTTCTCGTTGCTAACATCCACATCGGCTGTGCAGATTTTCTGCAGGACACTAAGCGAATCACGCCCTTGCACCAGATACTTGGAAAAACTGGATTGATCGAACAAGGCTACAGACTCTCGCGCCGCCGCATGTTCAGCTGCAGAATAATTGAACCAGTTCTGCCGACCAAAACTGTATTCATACGCCGGTTCGACACCTTCAGGAGCAAACCAGTTAGCTCTTTCCCAACCCGCTACTTGCCCAAAACAGGCTCGATGCTCGACCAATCGCTGATGAATGGGCGACAGTCGCACGTTACGGCCGGTTTCAAATTGCCGGAAAGGGTAATGCTTTTCATACAGCAACCCCAGAGACTCTTCAGCGCGCTCTGCTGCAAACGCCTGTGTACCCATGAACGGATACATACGACGGATATCGTTTACCCACAAGTCCAAAGGGGAGTGTCCGTTGTGCATCCAGTCTGCACACACTTTACCCAGACCACCGGCGCTCTGGATGCCAACTGAGTTAAGTCCAGCCGCCACAAAGTAGCCGCGCACCTCTGGCGCCTCACCTACGTGAAATTGATCATCCGGTGTAAAAGACTCAGGTCCGCAGAAAAAACTTCGCCAACCCACATCGCTCAGCATGGGAACACGGATCATGGCATCTTCGAGAACAGGCATGAGCTGCTCTTCCATATGACCTGGGAGTTCATCAAAACTGAAATCTTCGGGTATACCCTGCATACCCCAGGCAACGGCACGCTTTTCAAAAGCACCCACCAGCAAACCGCCAGCATCCTCTTTTATGTACACACATTTGTCATGATCCCTGAGCACCGGTAGATCGGGCGTAACCAGCTCGTGCTTTTCGGTAACCGCGTAATAGTGCTCGCAAGCATGCAGCGGTATGTTCACGCCACTCTGCTGTCCCAGCTCACGTGCCCACATACCACCACAGTTGACAATGAAGTCAGTCTGGATAGTGCCCTGATCCGTTGCCACACCGGTAACCCGCCCGTCACTGATCAGCACATCATCAACCTTTACACCCTCGATGCAACGTGCACCACGGGCCCTGGCACCCTTGATGAACGCATTCGTGATTTCGATAGGATTAGCCTTGCCATCGTGTTCAGCGAAAGTTCCGCCGATCAGCCCGGAGGTGTCTACCAGAGGAAAAAGCGCAGAAATCTCTTCTGGAGTTACCGTATCGACTCGAGTCACATTGAAGGCATTGTTCATGGCCGCCACACGACGTAGCTCTTCCCAGCGAGCATCACTGTGTGCGATGCTCAGACTACCGACTTGTCTGAAACCGGTGGACTGCCCGGTTTCCTTTTCTAGCTCATGCAACAGACGCATGGAATATTCGGTGAGACGTGCGTGACTTTCGTTTGCGCGTACGGTACCGATGAGCCCGGCTGCATGCCAGGTAGTTCCGCAGGCAAACTGTTTTCGTTCAAGAAGTACCACATCCTGCCAACCCAGCTTAGCCAGATGATAGGCGACACTGGCACCGATGACGCCGCCACCAATGATAACCGCGCTCGCTTTATTCGGAAGGGATTCAGACACTGGTAGAGACCTCGGCAACAACGTACGGTGAATAGAGACACCCGCGCAGGGCACAGTCTGGTCATCTTGTATCAAAACCTGACGGCGCTCGACCCTCAGTCGGTATCACGCAATGGTGCCAGATACAGTCGCCTCTTGATAGCTTGCATCAGCTGTCAGCTCGATGGACGCACAACCTGCCAGATCGAGTGGAATACATCAGTAAACACCTGCGGCTGCTCATCCATCCATTGCTCCAGTGCATCAGGCTTGAGCCATCGACCGTCATCTATTTCTTCGGCCTGCAGTACCAGCGGCTGCTCAGAGCAAACTGTATATATCTCGGTAAACTCGAAGCCATTAGCAGCGGTGGGGTTCAGTCGACCCTTGTTCTCTAGTGAGTCGGGCGTTACAGCAACGCCCAATTCCTCAGCCAATTCACGAACAGCGCACTCGAGATAGCTCTCGCCACTATCCACATGGCCCGCAGCGCTGGTATCCCACAATCCGGCACCGTTGTCCTTGCTCATGCTACGCAGTTGCACGAAAATCTCTCCACGGGTGTTAAAGAGTGCAATATGTGCGGAGCGATGCCAATGATTCTCTTGATGAATACGCTCCCGTGTTGCTGTGCCAATGACCTCATCGCGCTCATTAACGATATCGAGCCATTCGCTCATCCTGCTACCCCGCTCATTGTAGTAACTGACCTGACAAGTCACTCAGTCACTCAGCCACTCAGTCACCCATTACCTGACGCTTCATCTTACGCACGTGCTTCTGCAAGTCGTTGTCGGTTGCCAGCTTGTCGCGATAATAGCGCTGGTTTCGACTCATCGTCGTCAGGTCCCGGTTAAATCGCTCAGCCAGAGCGGTCAGTGTTGCAATATCCATCTCCATCGCAAGATAGGTAATAGTCTGTCGAATCTGACTTTCTCTGCGCGCGCGACTTTCGTTCTTGAGAGTTTGCTCTTTGACGCCCTCCTCTCGGCAGACCCGCTTCACCAACTGGCTTAGCGTCATCGGCTTAGGTACCACCTTGGGCGGCTTTAATGCCTTGTTTACAAATTTACTGTTACCCAGCACACGCCCACCCTCATTGCCACGCATCAGGTCGGTACGCTCGCCTTGCTGGCGACCAGCGTCAACGAAGCGTTCAAAAGCTGTTCGGGCACTCTTGTCGGTCTTGCCGAAGGACTTCAGCACAGGCTCGGTAGACAACCAGACAGGGGACTCAGCCTTGCCCATGTAAGCAGCATGACTGGTCCACTTACCATCATCGGCGCTTTTTGCCGTGCCGTTGCGGACAGGATTATTATGGATGTACATGACCACATCATTCAGGTACTCGGCGGGGTCAATCAATATGGCCTTGTAACGGCCATGAAAAAGAGGCCCCTGACGATTGTGTTGCTTGTTGAAGTAGCGCGTATACCGAAAAGACAGGTTCTGCATGACTTTCGACAGTGGTGCATCGCTGATCTGCACACACAGTTGCACATGGTCTTTCGCCCAGCAATAGGCGATGATGGTGTGGCCGAAGCGCTCTGCACCTTCCTCGACCAGCCTTTCCCACGCGCGACGATCTGCCACACCCTTGAAAATAGTTTGATCTTCCAGTCCTTTAAGAATGACGTGGTAGACGGCTCCGGTAAAATGAATCCTTGGTTTTCTGGCCATGTTCTATAAAAAGATGAGTAAGGCAAGTGTGGGTATAGTGCAGACTGAAACAGTATTTTCAATCAGATGTACATGTTACCTGACACTGTTGTCAAAAGTAGCTGACATGTGCCCCAGTTGCGTTTTTTTCATGGTTACGCGCGCTAACTGGCGTCAGATCAGGCAATTCGAGACATATTTACGCGGTTTGCCAGCAAAGGTATGGTATGCCATGCGATAACCTAGGCTAGAGTCCTTTAGTAGCCATGCGTTACAGGAAAGCATCTGTCGCATGCCATGCACGACAGGTGTCGCTAGTGTATCTAGTGAATTTCAACGACACAGCGGTTGTTCCGCTAACAGGAGTAAGGTGGTGAGCGTCTGGCTGGAACGACGATCCGAGCAACAACACAATGCAGGTCGGGGGTTCAATAGCACACGGGAGGATAGTCAATTCCAGCGCGACCGTGCCCGCATCATCCACAGCGCATCGTTTCGAAGCCTGCAATCCAAAACACAAGTACTGGGCCTTGGCGAAAGCGACTTTTACCGCACTCGCCTAACCCACTCCCTGGAGGTGGCGCAGGTTGGCTCTGGCATTTGTGAGTGGCTGCGAGATCAACCGAAAAATTCAACGATCGATACGCTGATTCCCTCGTTCAGTCTGATTGAGGCAATCTGCCTGGCACACGATATCGGCCACTCGCCATTCGGGCATGGTGGCGAGGTTGCCATGAATACCATGATGCGCGACCACGGGGGTTTTGAAGCTAATGGACAGACGCTGCGGATCCTTTCCCGACTGGGGGAATATTCACCCTCCTGTGGCCTTGATCTGACCAGACGTACCATGTTGGGCACCATCAAATACCCAGCCGTCTATTCTGAGGTCTGTCAATACCGACCCGTTGAGATCGAAAACCCGTTGAATATTGATCACTGGGCGCCGCCAAAATGTATTTACGATGCTGAGCGTGATGTGCTGGACTGGTTGCTAGAGCCATTTTCTACCCTTGATAAAGAACGGTTTCTGTCTCTGGACCGATCACGCCCGGGACACGCAAGAACTCTCTACAAGACGCTGGACACCAGCATCATGGAGCTGGCAGATGATATTGCCTATGGCGTGCATGATCTGGAAGATGCATTGGCCCTGGGCCTGGTCAATCGCGATGAATGGGAGGAGCAGGTAGTCTCTGTTCTCAAGACACTGACCCCGAACCCGGTGAACAAGAATCTTGCCGAGTTCAACACGTTGTTGTTCGGTGCCGCAGCAAAGGATCGAAAACACGCTATCAGCAGGCTTGTGGGCTATCTGATTCGAAGTATCAGTCTTGAGACGCAGGAGGGTTTCGAAGCGGATTTGTTGCGGATGCAGGTTCGTATGGAGTCTGTTGCCTATCGAATTTTGCTGCTCATCAAGGATTTCGTCATGCGTTGCGTAATATTTCGCCCCGAATTGCAGATGCTGCAATACAAGGGACAACGCGTGGTCGTTACGCTATTCGAGATTTTCGCAGCAAACCCCAAACGCCTGCTACCGGTCAGCGTGTATGCGCAATTTGAAGAAGAAGGGTTTCGTGCTATCGCAGACTTTCTGTCTGGCATGACCGATGTGTCGGCCGGAAAGCTCTATCACAAACTGCTGAGTCCCACGTCAGGCTCGATATTTGATCGAGCCTGACATAGGACAAGGCAAGCACGGGCGTTACAACAGTACTTGCTCAACACCGCCCTGGTTGGCACGTTCAACAAAATCCTTCGCCCAGTTATCACCAAACAACCCCTTGGCCAGCTCGACCACGATGTAGTCGGTGTCCATGCCGGTTTCATCCTTGTACCGACTTAAGCCCTGAACACAGGCTGGACATGACGTCATCATCTTAACGTCATGACTGGTTTCACCTTGAGCCACATTGTTGGCCTTCAGGTTGGCCACCAGTTCCTGTGATTTTCGCTGCCGAACCTGTGTTGCAATATCGGGTCTGGCGACCGCGAAAGTACCTGCTTCACCACAACATCGGTCAGACGCGGTGACAGGCTTACCCAGCAGCGCCTGAGTTACCTTCATCGGTGAATAGGTCTTCATCGGACTATGACAGGGGTCGTGATAGACGTAATGCTGACCGGAAACACCGTCTAGTGAATATTTCTTTTCCATCAGATACTCGTGAATGTCGAGCAGACGGCATCCCGGGAAAATCTGTTCGAACTCGTACTTCAGCAACTGATCCATACAGGTACCACAGGACACGATAACGGTCTTGATATCCAGGTAGTTCAGCGTGTTCGCCACTCGGTGGAACAGTACTCTGTTTTCTGTCGTTATCTGCTTGCCCTTGTCTACATCACCTGTTGATGTTTGCGGGTATCCGCAACACAGGTACCCTGGAGGCATGACGGTTTTGCTGCCGCTATCGTAGAGCATGGCAAGCGTGGCGAGCCCCACTTGGCTGAACAGGCGCTCAGATCCACAACCCGGAAAGTAGAACACCGCTTCGCTGTCTTCATGCGACTTTTGCGGATCTCTTATAATTGGCACATACTCGCGATTTTCTATACCCAGTAGCGCACGCGTGGTCTTTGCCGGCAACATTGCCTTGCTCGGCAGTTTCCGGTTAACAAAATGCACCACTTGTTCAATCGGGCGAGCAGGACCACTGGTACTGGCCGGTGCTTTTTTCGCAGCAGCAACGGACGGCAATCGCGCGACCAGTTCGCTAGCGGTGCGTTGAGCCTGAAACCCCCACTGCACCATACCTTTGCGCATCACCTTGATGGCGGCAGGATCTTTGACGTTAAGAAAAGCCATGGAGGCCTTGGTGCCAAGACTGAAGTTCTTCTGGCCACGATCTTTGAGAATCTTGCGCATGGTGATTGATACCTCACCAAAATCGATATCCACCGGGCAAGGTGTCAGACACTTGTGACACACCGTGCAATGATCCGCGATGTCGTTCATCTCGTCGAAATGCCGGATAGATAATCCCCGACGAGTCTGCTCTTCGTAAAGAAAAGCTTCAATGATCAATCCTGTTCCCAGAACCTTGTTTCGAGGCGAATACAGCAGATTGGCACCCGGTGAATGGGTAGCACACACCGGTTTGCACTTGCCGCAACGCAGGCAATCCTTGATAGCGTCATTCAGGGAACCCAGCTCACTCTGCTCCAGAATCAATGCTTCCTGCTGCACCAGTCTTAACGACGGTGTATAAGCATTCGCCAAGCTCGAGCCCGGCATCAGCTTACCTTTATTGAAATGCCCATTGGGATCTACGACATGCTTGTATTGTGCAAACGCCTGAACGACGGAATCGTCAAGATACTGGATTTTTGTCAAGCCGATTCCATGCTCTCCGGAGATAACACCGTTGAGCAGCTTCGACAACTCCATCACTCGATCCACGATGCCTTCAGCCTGACGCATCATCGTGTAGTCGTTAGAATTAACAGGGATGTTGGTGTGGATGTTACCGTCACCGGCGTGCATATGCAGCGCTGCGAACAGGCGTTGCGTGCGGTATTGCGCGTGAATATCATCCAGACGCTTGCACAGACGCTTGTAACGATTTCCGGAAAAACGCTCCTTCAATGGCTTCTCTACCGATACCCGATAAGAAATAGTGTCATCACGCCTGAGTAATGCCAGTACATTTTTATTGAGCTCTTGCGGTTCACGAGACTCGCGTAGTGCTGACAGGAACAACTCGTCAGTTGCTCGCAATTCATCGTAGAGACCGTTCCAGCGCGTGGATACGCTTTCCAGTGTGGCCAGTGCTGCATTAAGAACCGCCTGTACGATAGCTGTGTTTTCTTCGCTATCGTCACCGACAATACTGACCAGCGCATGCACATCGCTGGAGGACAACAGACGCCGTACCTGGTCAAGCATAGTGAGCTTGTTGCTCAGTGCATGCTCGATGTTGATCCGTTCAATGCCTTCACTATAGTCGGCAAGTCTGGGGAGCGGTATGACCACATCTTCGTTGATCTTGAACGCATTAGTATGTGCCGCTATGGCAGCGGTTCGCGATCGTGCAGCCCAGAACTGCTTGCGCGCCTCACTACTGACTGCGATAAAACCTTCGGCGCCTCGCTTGTTCACTAACTGCACAATACCCGATGCCACCCGGCCTACCAGATCCGGATCGTCACTGACGATGTCGGCGAGCAGCAACATTTTGGGCGACTCGCCACGCGCCGCCTTTGCACTGTATTTTACGGCTTTGATATAGCGATCATCCAGATGCTCAAGACCCGCCAGCTCAATACCCTCTGTCTGGTCTATATAGTCTTTGACTTCGGTGATACCGAGCACAGCCTGTCGCAAGTCGCGTCCATAAAACTCCATGCAGACTGTTCTGACGTGGTCCGGCATTCTATGGAGCACAAAGACTGCGGATGTAATGAGACCGTCACAGCCTTCTTTCTGTGCACCGGGCAAACCGCCCAGAAACTTATCGGTTACATCCTTGCCCAGACCTTCTTTACGCAGGCTCGAGCCAGCTGCATCTATAGTCCACGGCGCGCCGATCACCTGCCCTGTTGCGGCATCGCTACGCGTGACTTTGAAACGCACAGTCTCTTGCAAGTGAATCTTGCCCATGTTGTGGTCCAGCCTTTCTACATCCAGCCAATGACCATCCGGGTCCACCATGCGCCAGGAAAGCAGATTGTCCAGAGTGGTTCCCCACAACACCGCTTTTTTGCCGCCAGCATTCATGGCTATGTTGCCACCGACGGTAGAAGCATCCTGTGATGTAGGGTCCACGGCAAACGCCAGACCCTTCGCCGCTGCATCTTCTGACACTCGACGCGTGACCACACCGGATTCCACACGAATGGTGCTGATCTGTCGCTGTGGATAGGCATCGCTGGCAGGTAGTTCAGTGGTTTGCACAGGCTCGCGCGCGTCCAGCTTTTCCAGATTGATTACCGCTGTTCGAGCATGCAATGGTATGGCTCCGCCGGTGTAACCCGTACCGCCGCCACGAGGCACAATCGTCAGCTGCAATTTTATGCAGCGCTTAATCATCTCAGGCAATTCGGCTTCGCTGTCCGGGGTCAGGACGACGAATGGCAACTCAACACGCCAGTCGGTGGCATCTGTGACGTGAGATACGCGTGACAGACCGTCAAATCGCACGTTGTCAGCGTGTGTTGCACCACGCATAGTGTACACAACCACTTTTCGCAGCGAGTGCATTTCAGACAGGCGTTGCTGGAAAGCTTCGATGGCCTGAGTTGCCAGTGTGATCAGATTGGCTACGCGGGGATCCTGTGCTGAACGCTCCACTATCTGGGAAACTCGATGCTTGAGCGCACCAGTCAACGCATTTCTGCGACGCTTGTTCTCGAGAAGGTCTTCCTGGATGAACGGGTTTCTATCGATAACCCAGATATCACCCAGTACCTCGAAAAGCATACGTGCGGATTGACCGGTACGACGCTCACCGCGCAGATTCTGTATCAGCTGCCAACCCGCCTCACCCAGATAACGCAAGGTTATCTCGCGATCTGAAAACGAGGTGTAGTTGTACGGAATCTCCCGCAGCTGGGTAACGGGAAGCTCAAGTGGTTCTTTGACCAACGGTGCATTCATGACGTTAACAGTACACTCTATGACGCTTCTATATAAGGAGGCTGCAGGAAGTAGTAATGGTACGGAATGGCATGGTTACTCGACCACTGACGTTATCGATAAGGCTCTACCACCGTGACTTGCGCACGGGCACAAAAAAGCCCCGACCTGCGGGGCTTTTTCTCAAGCTGTGCTAAAGAGCCCAGCAGGTAACGATTATCGCTTTGAGTACTGGGTTGCTTTACGCGCTTTACGTAGGCCCACTTTCTTGCGTTCCACCTCACGAGCGTCACGTGTCAGGAAGCCCGCACCGCGCAATGAAGGACGAAGTGTTTCGTCATAGGCCAGCAATGCACGCGAGATGCCCAAACGGATTGCACCCGCCTGACCACTACCGCCACCGCCCTTGACCGTGATCTTGAAATCAAAATTTGACAGTGTCTCGGTGCGCTCAAGAGGCTGACGCACGATCATGTGCGCCGTCTTTCTGCCGAAGTACTCGTCAAGAGGCTTGTCGTTTACAACGATCTTGCCACTGCCTGAGTGCATGAAAACACGGGCAGTAGAAGATTTCCGACGACCAGTGCCGTAATACTGTTGTGCAGCCATTATTTAAGTTCCAGAAGCTGTGGCTGTTGAGCCTGATGCGTGTGCTTGGCGTCTGCGAAAACGCGCAGTTTGCCATACATGGCTCGGCCCAGAGGATTCTTGGGAAGCATGCCCTTCACTGCCAACTCGATGATTCGCTCCGGGTGAGTTTGCTGCATCTTCTCGAAGTTGGTTGTCTTCAGGTTACCAATGTACCCGGTGTGATGGCGGTAAAGCTTGTTCTTGGCTTTATTACCAGTAACAACCACTTTAGCCGCGTTGATGACAACCATGTAGTCGCCGGTATCAACGTGCGGTGTGTATGTTGGCTTGTGCTTACCGCGCAGTCGGTGCGCGCATTCAGTCGCGACGTTACCGAGCGTCTTGCCTTCTGCATCGATAACGAACCATTCACGTTTGACCTCTGAAGGTTTTGCGCTGACGGTAGTCTTATTCAAGGTGGATTTCTCGGTAGGGCTTATACGAATCTAAGCCCGCAATTGTAATGGAGGATTCAACGAATCTCAACCGTCAGATACACATTTCCTCATCAAATGGGCTATACCCGCGAACGAATGAGCCAGATTCCGGACGGATAGTACGATCTGGTGTGATTGAGGAGGAGCTGCGACGTGGAAAAAATTCAGCGCGGCCATCAGGCCGCGCTGCAAATCATCTCAGGGATGATGGAGGAGAAAACTTCACTTGCGTGACCAATGAAGTTGCAAAATATGGGCCAGCTCACACTTCTATGACCATCTAAGCGTTGATTTTCTCGAATTAGTACTGCTGGTGATATTTTGCTTACAGCTGATGATGCGCAATAACCTCATATGTCAGAAATATGACCACCATGGCGCAAACTGCATATAGGCTTATCCGTGTCTGGAGACCCGTCACGGAGGCAGAACGGGTCAGATTGGGTTGAAGATCGATGATTATGTATTATAATACACCATTATGAGTATCTTTTGTCGCGATTTCCGCTCATGGTCCGACCCCGAGTTGTGCTGGGGTTTTAGGGGGTGGGAAAAAATCTGAGGGTTGTGTCTCAATTTTAGACATTCGGTATGTGATGCGTAACCCTGTGAACACCTGTGAGGTTTCGGTCTTGAGAGCGCCCCTGGTGCGGTCTGGTATCGACAGACAGGACAAGAGGAGAGCGTGAATGTATGCGCTGCCACACCAAGTGTCAGCCGCTAGTTAAATCACTCTCCTACAGTAATGATTTCCCATGTATAGGTGATGGTTGCGCTCTTCTCCAGCATCTTGGTTGCTGAACAGTACTTCTCGGCTGACAGGTTGACTGCCCGCTCCACATGCCTGGCACTCAGGTCAGTTCCCCAGACCTTGAAATGAGCCTGTATCTCAGTAAACACGTGGGGTATGTCCTCGGCGCGTGTTGCGTCCAGACGCACTTCAACGTCCGCAACGTTCTGGCGAGACTTTTGCAACATCAGTACTACATCAAAAGCGGTGCAGCCACCCAGACCGATGAGCACCATCTCCAGGGGCCTGACACCGAGATTACGACCACCGTGTTCGGGGGAGCCATCCATGACCACTGAATGGCCACTGCCAGATTCACCAACGAAGCTCATATGATCAAGCCATTTTACTCGTGCGTGCAACGTTTTCTACCCTCGTGTTCAAAACTTGACGTGCGAAATGGCGCCGATTTCATTGAAGAATTCAAGACTACCGCCGATCAATGTTTGACGTTAGACAAAAACAGCCTGGACGGTCCATTAAGACCCACCCGGTTCTTGCGCAAACTTTGAGTACGGAGAAACATATAATGCTGGCGCCACGTATTGCACCGCCGCCTGTTGAATGGCTGGACTTGTTTTTAAGAAGTAGCCACCGACGACAGTACCCGGCAAAAACTACCATCATTCATCATGGTGATGTTCCGGAAACGTTGTATTACATCGTTGACGGCTCAGTCAGTGTCGTCATCGAAGACGATGACGGACGCGAGATTGTTCTGGCCTACCTTAGTGCTGGGGACTTTTTCGGTGAAATGGGCCTGTTCGACGAAAGCTCTGGTCGCAGTGCATGGGTGGTCGCCCGTGTCAAGTGCGAACTGGCTGAAATGAATTACGATCAGTTCCGCAGACTCTCTGCTGAACAACCCGAGTTGCTTTACGCACTCACGACACAAATGGCCGCACGATTGCGAAAGACCAGCATCAAGGTCCGCGACCTGGCCTTTCTGGATGTCACCGGACGCGTTGCATCAACGTTACTGGATCTTGCCAAAATGCCTGATGCCATCACTCACCCGGATGGTATGCAGATTCGCATTACCCGCCAGGAGATTGCCCGTATCGTAGGCTGCTCCCGAGAAATGGTTGGACGGGTTCTCAAGGAACTCGAGGATCGCGGCCTTATCCATGCTCGCGGTAAAACCATGGTTATCTACGGCACCCGCTAAAAAAGCAAATCGATCCGACTGTATCGGGTCGTACGTGCGACGCTTCATATCCTGATAATTGAACCGTACAGAAAAGGCTTTAACTGACCAATATGACAGAACTGTTTTTGCCCGGCCGGACCCCTTGCGCAGGTTCCGGCCTTTTTTATGGGCGTTTTCTTTCTCTGGCTAGTAAAACATCGCCTGCAGAGCGTCCCCCGGATCATCTGCGCGCATGAAGGCCTCACCCACCAGAAAGCTGTGAACGCCTGCAGAACGCATACGCATGACATCCGGTGTGGCCAGAATACCGCTCTCAGTAACTACCGTTAGGCCTTCGGGGATGTCTTCAAGCAACTGCAAGGTGGTATCCAGCGAGACATCGAATGTGCGCAAGTCTCGATTGTTGATTCCCAGCAACATCGGCGAGATGGCCAAGGTGCGCTGCAGCTCTTCACGGTCATGGACTTCCACTAGCACATCCATGCCCAAGGCCACCGCCTGCTGATACAGCCCCGCGAGTTCATCGTCTTCCAGTGCAGCGGCTATCAACAAAATACAATCTGCACCAATAGCGCGGGCTTCGGTTACCTGATAGGGATCTACTATAAAATCCTTACGGATGACAGGCAGTGAACAGGCACCTCGTGCTGCTATCAATGCCGCTTCACTACCTTGAAAGAAATCGGCATCTGTTAATACAGACAAACACGTAGCCCCGCCCTGCTCATAACTACGCGCGATAGCAGCAGGATCAAACGGATCACGAATCACGCCCTTGCTTGGAGAAGCTTTCTTGATCTCTGCAATGACAGCCGCATCGCCCTGCATCAGCCGTTGCGCTATAGCACGGCAGAAGCCTCTGGGAGCATCAGCCTGCTGCACCTGATCGTGCAAGGCTTCAATCGGTGTTGCCCCACTGCGCTGATCAATCTCCTTGCGCTTGCGGCCTATGATGTTCTTGAGAATATCCGGGACCTGTAACGACATGACTAGTCTTGTTCCTTGTTAAACGACTGCGTAAGCTTGATCAGTGCGTCCAGCTTTTCTCTGGCAGCACCACTGGCTATTGTCTTGCTCGCCAATGTCACACCATCACCTACATTGCTGACAAGCCCGGCTACCCGTAGTGCCGCACCTGCATTAAGCACAACGATGTCGCGTGCAGGTCCCGCTTCATCGGCAAGAACACCGTTGATCAGTGCCAGGCTTGTCGCCGCGCTATTCACCTGTATGGCGGCAAGCGGCGATAAGGAGAGCCCAAACTGTTCCGGGTCAATGGTGTATTCAGACACTTGCCCGTTGAGCAGTTCAGCCGCAGCCGTAGGACCACTGATGCTGATCTCATCCATACCTTCATGCCCATACACCACAATGACATGACGGCTCCCCAGCTGCGCCAGAACATCAGCAACAGGGCGAACCCACTGAGCGTCGTAGACACCTAGGAGTTGATTACGCACACCGGCCGGGTTAGTTAACGGTCCCAGTAGATTGAACACGGTACGTACCGCCATTTCACGACGCGGACCGATAGCGTGCTTCATCGCACTGTGATGTCTGAGTGCAAACATGAACCCCAGTTTCAGCGTGTCTACACATTGAGCCACCTGTTGGGCGTTCAGGTCAATGTTGACACCGGCAGCTTCCAGTAAATCTGCAGCACCAGACTGACTGGACACCGATCGGTTACCGTGCTTCGCTACTCTGGCCCCAGCAGCTGAAGCAACGATAGCGCTACAGGTTGAAACATTGAATGTACTGCTGGCATCGCCACCGGTGCCGACAATATCAATGGCATCGTCGTGCGCTAGCGACACAGGCGTGGCCAAGCTGCGCATCACGCTGGCAGCCGCTGCTACCTCATCCACTGTCTCACCTTTCATACGAAGCGCAACCAGAAAGCCACCGATCTGCGCCGGTGTCGCCTTACCCGTCATCACCTGTTGCATGACAGATTCCATATCGGCAGGTTGTAGATCCTGGAGGTTGAGCAATTGCTCAAGGGCATACTGAATTTTCATGGTGATGCCTCAGCTCAACAGGTTTGCACGTTTAAAGAAGCTTTCGAGCAAGGCATGGCCGTGCTCGCTACTGATGGACTCGGGATGGAACTGCACACCCTCCAGCAAATACTGCCGGTGCCTCACTCCCATTATTTCTTCCACCGTACCGTCGTCTGCTTGCGTCCATGCAGTGACCTCAAGCGCGTCTGGCACACTGGATTTGTCAATGACCAGCGAATGATAGCGAGTGGCCGTGAATGGATTGGGCAGCCCTTCGAACACACCGGAATCGTTGTGATGTATCAGCGATAGCTTGCCGTGCATGATCTGCTGGGCCAGCACGATTCGTCCACCATAGTGTTGTCCAAGGCTTTGATGCCCGAGACAGACACCCAACACGGGAATAACGTCTGCAAAACGCTCAAGCACCTGCAATGATATTCCGGCGGTGCCGGGACGCCCCGGACCGGGGGATAACATAATGCAAGCCGGGTGCATCGCTGCCAGTTCATCACAGCTGATAGCATCGTTGCGGAACACCTCGACATCACAGCCTAGCTCGGCTGCATACTGCACCAGATTCCAGGTGAATGAATCGTAGTTGTCAATTACCGCTAGCAGACTCATGTCCCTGCTCCCGACGCTGTACTAGCACCGTCGTCCGCTTGCTCAGCATCCTCGGACGCAGGCTCATCGGCTAGCAGCTCATCAAACAACGCCGGGCGTGCATCCAGCCCGGCTTCCGCCATGGTCACGGCGCGGAAAATGGCACGCGCCTTGGCGTGCGTCTCCTGCCATTCGCTTTCAGGGTCCGAATCGTAGACGATACCGGCACCCGCCTGAACGTTGAGGTTGCCATCCTTGATAACGGCGGTACGAATGGCGATAGCCGTATCCATATTGCCGTTCCAGGAGAGATAGCCCACAGCGCCCGAATACACGCCGCGCTTGACCGGTTCAAGCTCCTGAATAATTTCCATGGCCCTCACTTTAGGTGCACCCGACAAGGTGCCAGCGGGGAACGTGGCTTTTAAAACGTCCATCGGTGACATGCCGGTTTTCAATTTGCCCACCACGTTGGACACAATATGCATGACATGCGAATAACGCTCAATGCTGAACTTGTCTGTGACCTCTACACTACCGGTCTGAGCGATTCGCCCAATATCGTTGCGGCCAAGGTCAATCAGCATCAGGTGTTCGGCGAGTTCTTTGGGATCTTTAAGCAACGACGCCTCGTTTGCGCGATCACTGGCCTCATCAGCGCCGCGTGGCCGTGTTCCGGCCAACGGCCTGACCGTTACCTCATCATCTTCCAGCCTGACCAGTATTTCAGGTGATGCACCCACGACATGATGGTCACCCAGATCCAGATAGAACATGTAAGGAGACGGGTTCAGCGTCCTCAGCGAACGGTACAGGTCCAGAGGCGGGGCCGCGAACGGCACTGATAGTCGCTGGGAAAGAACCACCTGCATGCAGTCGCCTTGCGTGATGTAATCAATGATCTTGCGCACAGCCGCCTTGTAACCCGACTCAGTGAAACCGCTTTTAAAGTCCGCTTCAGCCACCGCTGTTGCTGCATGCGACGCCTTGCGCACCGGCAGGCTTAGGCGTATCTGATCATGTAGCTCGGCAACTCGCTTCAGCGCACTCACTCTTGATCCTGCGATAGCCGGATCAGCCAATACAATGATGGTGAGCTTGCCGCTGAGATTATCGAACACCACCAGCTCATCAGTTACCATCAACAGGATATCAGGATTGCCGATGGGGTCGGGATGAGGGTTAGCGCCCAGCCGTGGCTCAACGTAGCGTACCGTGTCGTAGCCAAAATAGCCCACCAGACCACCGGTGATACGTGGCAACCCCTCTATGTGAGGTACTTTGAATTGGGATTGGTACCGTTCGATCCAGTCCAGCGGATCCTCAACAGCCTGAACCGGGCCGACCACACCACCCTGTTCAATCGATATCTCTTTGGCCTCGACTCTGATAACGCTACGAGCAGGCAAGCCGATGATCGAGTAGCGCCCCCACTTCTCCCCGCCCTGAACGGACTCAAACAGAAACGTATATGGCTGGTCTGCCACTTTCTTGAAAGTGGACAAGGGATTGTCCAGATCTGCAATAAGCTCACAGGTAATGGGAATACGGGTAAAGCCGTCAGCGCGATAGCGCTCGAAATCTGTGGAATTCATTAGGGGGTACTCTCAACAAGTCGGGTAGCTGGGGTGCGGCATGCAACGGCAAACCGAGGGCGTCAGGCAATTGCGGTCGTTCAGCTTCGCCAGCGCCAGCGCTGTTTGGATACGGTCTTGTTGGAGTTGAGTACAGTCATCACACGGCCGATAGTGCCTTTAGACGTTGCCACCCGTCAAGCGTCTCGTATAATCGAATTGACTACAATCGAGCCGGACGTCTGTAGAGCGTCACTTTTTTGTGCGCTGCAGAGCCACCCGTTAACCTTTATAGCGAGCATTTCCCCATGAGCGTAATTCGCCAGGACGACCTGATAGACAGTGTCTGTGATGCTCTTCAATTCATGAGCTTCTTTCACCCGAAGGACTATATCGACGCTGTCCACGAGGCCTGGCAGAGAGAGGAATCGACGGCCGCAAAAGACGCCATGGCGCAGATCCTTGTCAACTCACGCCTGTGTGCCGAGGGTCGTCGCCCGATCTGTCAGGACACTGGCATCGTTACCGTATTTGTCAAGGTGGGCATGAATGTCAGCTGGGATGCAAAGTTATCGCTGGTCGATATGATCAACGAAGGCGTCAGGCGTGCCTATACCCATCCGGACAACCCGCTACGTGCCTCAATACTCGCCGACCCTGCCGGTGCGCGCAAGAACACAGGCGATAACACACCGGCTGTGATTCACACCGAGATTGTGACTGGCGACACGGTCGAATTTGAAATAGCGGCGAAAGGAGGCGGCTCCGAGAACAAGTCGAAGCTAGTCATGCTTAACCCCAGTGACAGCATCGTGGACTGGGTAGTGAGAACCGTGCCCACGATGGGTGCAGGCTGGTGCCCACCCGGCATGCTGGGCATCGGTATTGGCGGTACGGCAGAAAAAGCCGCTGTGCTGGCCAAGCAATCGTTGATGGCACCGGTTGATATTCAGGCGTTGAAAGATCGAGGCCCATCGAACCGGCTGGAAGAACTCAGGCTAGAAATTTTCCAGGCGGTCAATGCGCTGGGTATTGGTGCACAGGGCCTGGGCGGACTGACCACCGTGGTGGACGTCAAGATTCTTGACCACCCGACACACGCCGCCTCCAAGCCGGTCGCCATGATCCCCAACTGCGCCGCCACTCGACATGCCCATTTTGTATTGAACGGTGACGGACCCTCACTGCAGACACCCCCGTCGCTGGACGACTGGCCCGCCATTACCTGGGATGCGGGTGCCGGTGCCCTCCGTGTCAATCTTGATAGCGTTACCCCGGCAGAAGCTGAAACATGGAAACCCGGCGAAACCTTGCTACTCAGCGGCACCATGCTCACCGGGCGGGACGCTGCGCACAAGCGACTTCAAACGATGCTTGAGGCCGGCGAGCCCTTGCCAGAAGGCGTTGATTTCAATGGCAAGTTTATTTACTACGTGGGGCCGGTTGATCCAGTACGCGAAGAAGTCGTGGGGCCTGCAGGGCCTACTACCTCCACACGCATGGACAAGTTCACGGAGATGATGCTCGCTGACTATGGCTTGCTGGGCATGATAGGCAAGGCGGAACGCGGAGAGGCGGGTATCGACGCTATCAAGAAGCACAAGGCTGTGTACCTGATGGCGGTTGGCGGGGCTGCCTATCTGGTGTCCAAAGCCATCCGTCAGTCACGCATCGTGGCTTTCGAAGAGCTGGGCATGGAAGCCATACACGAATTTGTGGTGGAAGACATGCCCGTAACGGTAGCTGTTGATGCCCGGGGGGAATCTGTCCACAAGACGGGCCCTGCGTTGTGGAAAGGCAAGCTTGATCGAGGTGAGGTAACCCCGGTGTACTTCAAGTAGACTGGTTGTAATGTCTGGGGTGTCACTTGCACGCCCCATTCTAGAAACATGCTCTGCGCGTGAAGGTTACACTCGCGGATCTATAGCAGACCAATGAAAACAGCCCCCTCACCATGAAACAATACAATCCCGGATCGGTAGCCAGTCAGCTCCTACCGCTTATTACTGTCGTGTTACTCAGCCTTGTCGTCAGCAGCTGCGCCTCGTCAGGCGGCTCGTTACCCGTCTCTGACAACCGTGCTGCCAGTAGCCGTATTTTGGCTTGCAAAGCGACCGACACACTAGTAGACAGCAGCAATCAATGTTTGCAGGACGATGCGGCCTGCTATCAGATGTCCAATGGTAAATGGTGTACTGGCGAGCGCGGAAACGTTTGCCCTGCAGGCTCCTCCGAGCTGCCAGCGGGTGTTGCCTGCCCATCGGGAAACCGCTGCTTCAGTGTTGGCGAATCGCTAGAGTGCACGATAAACTGATCACATATTCTTTAGCGAAATAGTGTAACGAGTCGCTGATCGATAAAGCATTCGAGCAGTATTCAACGGTTGTGTTGAATGGGGCCGATAGCCGTCTGTTACCCACGGTTATTGTATTGCTGATAAATGCGTCGCCCGCTGAACTTGTCTGTTGCCAGTCAACAGATCAACGAACCAGACCATCCGGTCAACCTGTGCTCAGTACTCAGCGCTTGCGCTGAAAACCAGAGACCCGCCTGGCAACTCTTACAGCAGCTGCTCGATGATGCCGTGAAGCAACATGCACACGAAATTCACATTGAACCCGATGAAGATTGCTGGCGACTCAGGATCAAAAGCCCCTTCGCGTTCAGTGAAACCCGCGTGGACTCAACGGCAGACTACCAACTTTCGCTCACTCAGTTAACCCAGCATCTCTGGAGATCCGGTGTTACCTCATTGCCCGTGAGGGGATGGTTTGAATTCGTTGTGGCTGGAACCAACTGGCTACTGCAGCTGGATATCGTGCCTAGCGCGAGGGGTGATACGTTCATGATTACTTTGCTCCGCCCAGCCAAAAACCCACCGCCCAGACTCGAAACACTGGCTTTAAGCCGTGCACAACAGGCGCAGGTGCGCACAATCGTCCATGAAGATCTGGGGCTGGTGCTACTGGCCAGCGATCTCAAGCAACCGCGATTGCAGACCGCCCGAGCATTGATCCAGGATATTGTCGCGCCGGACAAAAAAATTGTTTGCGCAGACAACCCGGGCCATCCTCTGCTACCTCGCACCACGCAACTGACCGTGGACATACCACCCACAGCTGCGCAGCAACATGCCTGGACAGCGATGTGCCAATTAGGCTGCAACGCTATCGTTGCCTGTCAGCCACTGAACGATGATCTGGATCGACAACTGGTGCGGCATGCTTCCAAAGACACACTCGTCATACAAGGTCTGGACGTTGATAATGCCGCTGATGCGGTCGATCGTATGTTGAGTAGCGGTGTACGCAGCGAAGCGCTTGCCAGAACACTGAATGCGATCGTGGTGCAACGTCAGGTCCGTTGTATCTGTCGGTATTGTCGTCAATCTCAGGTGCCCGATGATGACGGCACAGCCTGGCTGGCTGAACACAGCCCTATCAAAGCTGGTAACGTGACTGACTGGCTACGACACAGAATGCGTTCCTCATTCAGCCAGGCTAAGGGTTGCGACAGATGTCATGAAACAGGTTACGGGGATGTGCTGGACATCTATGACATTGTATTGATTGACGACGCTGTTCGCGATGCGTTGTATGACACTGACGTTCGGTATGCATTGCTATTGCTAAGAGAGCAGACAACACTTGCCACGCATCTGCTGAATCTGGCTCAGGAGGGCATCATTTCTCTGACAGAAGCTGTCCGCGTAGCTCCATTGAACGCCAGTAACGACTAGGTAACCCAAGCGCTTTTGAGTAAGATCCTCTCGGAAACGGCACGGTCCCTGACAGCCCGCACAGCCTGAAGTTCTAACAATCAGGCAGCTTCAGCGTCATCGCCACGCATGATGCCACGTGTCATTGTCACACCACCATTGATGACCTTTAATTTCGGTGCACCCGTTGGCTCCACGCGATCTGGCGTCCAGGTGTGCTCACTGCTGAGGATGTCCGACCAGACAATGCCGCTGGATCCCAGCTCACTGATACGCCGATAAAGATTGCCATTGAGCTGGTTGCGCTGAACGAGAAACGATCTGAAAGCCTTGAAAAAATCGGCATCCACGTGTCGCTCGCATTCCCAGAAGTCGTCCAGAGACCCTTGCTCTGTCAAACCCTGAATATCGTATATGGCATCGCCGAGCGTCTTCACAGGTGTTCCGTGGAACAGCGACGAGATGCCTACCGTGCTGTTAATCAACACCGTACCTTGCGCATGCTGCAACAACGTCGGTAGACAGACGTCGTGAACATAGAACACACGCCCCTGCAGCCCGAGCTCGGCTACCAGATTGGCAAACAACGATGTGTAGTCGGTATAGCCACGATCCAGGGGATGGTGCTTAAATACAATGGCCTTGTTACGGGGAGCATTCTCGCGAAAAGAGGCGAGAACTTCACCAATGAAGTGCTCTATCGAATTGAAATCAGAGTGAACAACCACTTGCATGTCACAGTGCACCTGTAACGGGCAGACAAAGTAGTTCTTGTCAAATTGAGGAATCAGCTCGTCCAGAATGCGGCTCTCACGCCTCGCATAACGCCATTTGCGTAGACCTGAGCGTATCCATCTTGATCCTTCGGACAACCATTCGAATGGACGATGGTGCCGGTAATGCGTGAATCTACGCTTACGGGCTGCGCTTGCCCAGTAGTACATGATCGCGTATAGAGCCGTCAGCTGAAATACGCTTTCCGGTTGCGGATGTTCCCGAGGAAGGTCGAGGGGTCCCTTGATGATATTAAGGTTGCCTCGCATCATGGAGGAATGGCCGTTAACGCCATTCTCCTCCAGTGTGATGAAATTGGGCCGAATGTAGCCCTCTTCAAAGACGAACACCCGTACTTGCAATCTGGTGGCTACCTCACGCGCGATACGATGATAAGCGCGACAGTCACCAAACAGATACACCCGGCCGATGCTGCGATTAATGATCAACCTCTCAAGCCACAACTCCCAGTCTTTCAGCTCACCCGTGTAATCGAGTGCGCCAGAACGCCGGTAGAAAAAGCGATCACCGCCGTTGAAATTTATTTTGGTAACGGCAAATCCACGAGTCTCCAGATCATCACCAAAGCGCGAAAAGAAGGGTCCGATAGGTCCCTGTAGCAGCAGTACATTACGGCGCATATCGAAGCCCCCTGACGATATTGGCAACCTTGCCAATCTGCTTGCCTGACCAGCTGTTTTCATTTTTCTTCAACGTCTGCTCCTTCTGCCGCTGGATTGCTGTAATCATTTGTTCAGCCGAGACAAACTCGCCAGATGCAATGTCCACGTAGCGCGGATACATCACCAATACCAGATACACCATCTCATCAAGTGTCCGGCGACGACTTCGCCGGTCAACTTCCCTGTAGTCTTCTGTCAATCCCCAGCCTGCGTAAAATGGAGCCCCATAGGTAACCACCTTCTTTTCACGAAGCAAGGCTTCAAATCCGGATAATGATGTCATCGTGTGTAACTCATCACAGGCTTCTATACAGTTGATGATTGACGAATCAGTATCCACATAGTCAGCACACGATTGCTCCGTGAATGGTTCCACTTTGCCTCGCCTGTTACCTGCCTGAACATCCGGGTGCGGCCGATAGACGATCCATGCGTCGGGAAGAGCCTTTCGAACAGCTCTCAACAATGCTGCATTGGTGGTAACGTCTGAGCAACCTCGCTTGATGGATTCGTCATCTTCCACCTGTCCGGTAACCAGTACACACAATTTATCGGCCGAGGCCTGATTTCTTTGACCTGAATCTTCTACATCGTACTTTGACACTCGCGCATCAATGATGAGTTTGCGCAACGCCTTGCCACGTTGAATATCGCTATCACTGCAATTATGATCGTTCAGCAAGGTTTCCAGATCGCTGGCAGCGTTTGGATCGAAGTACAAACCCTGACCATCAATGACCAATGATCCAGGCGCCGTAAAGTTCGAACCCAGCCCTGCGGATCTGAGAAATCCATCCTCAAGTCTCCACACAGGTAGCTTTCTGTTCGTGTCCTCTTCAGCGAAGCGCCGGAAACCCCAGGTGACCAACGTATCTGCGTTACCGGTATCAGTATCGTCACCGAAGGTCACGGATCCGTCAGGTGAGCGCAGAAATTGTTGTATGTACCGTCTTTTCCACGGCGTTATACCCACACAATGAAAATGTCTGGCGTTGCGTCGAAAGTTCTCTTTCTGCAGACAGACATGTTCGAGCGTGTCATGCAGTTGCCAGCGCACTCCACTCATGGGAGAGCAGTAGCGAGCAAATTGGACATGACTGGCATGAAACACTTGATCAATGCTGCGTTTCTGACATCGACGCGGCTGTGTCTGTCTCTCGTCGGCAAGCCCCCAACCAGCATAAAAAGGCAAACCGAAAATGGTCACTGGGCGATCACATAGCAAGGCTTCAAAGCCAAGCTGGGATGTACCGACATAGACCCTGGAGGCCATCTTCACCCACGGGAGTGGGTTGTCAGAACCTGCGACAATCGCAATATTCAGTGACGCGGCATAGTCTGCCAGATAACCCTTGCGACGCCCAGACACAACATCCGGATGGGTACGGACTATCACTGTAGCGTGAGGATTTTCATTGATGGCGCTGTCAAGCATGCGTTGAAAGGTTGACTCGTCCATGGCCCCGTAGCGCACCGATGCATCATCACGCGTCTGATCAACCACCAACACGAAATCGCCGGGTACCGGACTTGTATCGATACCAGGCTCAGCAACACTGCCTTGCCAGCTGACCGGTTGATCGCTACAGAAATTGTATTTGCTGACGTTACCCATAACCAATTGACGACGACAACGAGCGGCATAGGCAAGAGCACTCTTGTCGCAGGATTTTGCGAACAGTTTGTTACTCTGGTTCAGATAATTTTCTATACCCGATGGTTTCATTGAGTCGTAGTAAACACCCACGGAATCCACCAGCAGCGAATAACATCGTCGCGAATGAGCGCTTTGCGAGGCAGTTCGAATCCAACCATCCTCAAGAAACCAGACGGGTAAGGCTCTTCTACTGGCGTACTCAACTGCTGCCTGAGATGTGTTTTTACGTCCCCAGGTTAGTACGACATCAGCAGGCAATGCGCGTCGGCGTGCCTCTCGAGGAGACAGCACACACTGTAAGCCGAGGAATGAGGCAATATTATCGATGGCCAGTATACCCGGCGATAAAGCCACTGCAACCTGCGCCACGACGCTACTCTCGTGGTGCTCGCTATCAGGTGAATGCTGGCTGGCTACAACGGATTGACTCACAGAACCATCCACATGATGATGCCGGTCAGTACAAGGCCAAGTGCGACGTTCTGCCCCAGCCGTGTCAGGATCGCACGCTTATCCTCTTCCGCGTCTCTGGGTATATCAGGCAGCACAGATTTCGGTCCATCCTTGAACTGGGCCCGTATCTGATCCATCCGTTCTAGCGGTATACCTGCCGCATCAGCATACGCAACAAACGTATTGATGGCCTGCACCCCACCGTCACCAGGATTCAAACGCATCAGTTGCGTCAGGTGATTGAGTGCTTGCATATGTACACCTTGCTGACTCGCGACATGGCGTACATGGCGCAAACCCTTTTCCAGGGTGACGATATCGTCCAGGAACTTGATCAGTTCCTCACGCAGGATAGCTTGTGGTCCATGCGCCTTGACCGAGGCTTCCACCGCCGTGGTGACCAACGCGGCCTGCTCATCTGGCTTGTCGTGCACACCCATTTCTATCAAAGCGTTGAGCATGTGAAATTGAACACCGTGAGCCAGTAATTCTTCTCTTATCTCATGCACATCACCCATTAACCCGCAAATCTCTTCAACGGTTCGCCTGATCAGATTGTTGCTTGAATCAGCGTCTGACTGGCCTGCATCGTTAACAGCAGGCTGCACCAGCTTTACCGCCGGTACGCCCGATGCAGCAACGGCTAACTGTGCTGTCGGAGTTGCCGGAGTTGCCGGAGTTGCCGCCCTATTGTCAGCAGTCTCAGGTGGATCAATTTTCTTAAGTAAAGCTGACAACATCGAGTTCCCGGTCTTGTAGAAGATTACGGCTCATGACAGAGCTACCAGCGGGTAGATTTGCTAACCCACTTGACGCAAAGGCACGACGTTGTCGTGGCTCTCGTGAACCAGCCTTTGCAGATACTGACCATAGTTGTTCTTCAATAGTGGAGTGGCCAGAGCAAGCAGCGTCTCATCACCAATCCAGCCATTTCGCCAGGCCACCTCCTCAGGGCATGCAATCTTGAGCCCTTGCCGGCGCTCAAGAGTCTCGACGAATTGACCCGCCTCAAGCAATGAGTCACACGTACCTGTATCCAGCCACGCGTAACCACGTGACATGCGCTGAACATGCAGCTCACCGCGTGTCAGATAGGCTTTGTTAACATCGGTAATCTCGAGCTCCCCACGCGCGGAAGGTTCGATACTGCGGGCAATCTCCACGACATCGTTATCGTAGAAATACAAGCCTGTTACAGCAAAATGTGACTGCGGGACGGCTGGTTTCTCTTCTATGTCCAGCGCGCAGCCTTGTTTATCGAAGGACACCACGCCATAGCGTTCCGGGTCACTGACCTGATAGGCAAATACGCTAGCGCCAGTCTTGAGCGAGGCAGCGCCGTCAAGCAGGCCAACCAGATCATGACCGTAGAAAATGTTATCTCCCAGTATCAGCGCAACGTTATCGTCACCGATAAACGATGCACCAAGCAGAAACGACTGAGCCAGACCATCCGGGGACGGCTGTACGGTGTACGACAGGTTCATACCCCACTGATTACCGTCGCCAAGCAGTTGCTCAAAAAACGGGACATCTCTTGGGGTAGAAATAATCAGGACGTCCCGTATCCCGGCCAGCATCAACGTGCTGAGCGGATAGTAGATCATCGGTTTGTCGTAAACAGGCAGCATCTGCTTGGACACTGCTTGTGTCATGGGGTGTAGCCTTGTGCCGGAGCCACCGGCAAGTACAATGCCTTTCATCGCTTGTCTGTTCTTGTCTTATATAGCCTGTTCTAGGCAAGAACCAAGCCGACAGTTACAGGGCAACCGCTTACACAGCCTCTCTGATCACGATACTGAGATCCTGTTCCCCACACAGAGCGGTAAAAAAAAGACACAAAAAAACCGGCAAGGCACGTGAGCCTAACCGGGTTATCTGGTGTCGGAAAATTACTGAGCCTTGGAGAAAGCGTGCACCTTGTTGTCACCTGAGTGCAGCAACTCAGAGAAGTAAGCAATGGTTTTTTCGAGACCTTCCTCAAGCTTCACCTTAGGCTCCCAATCCAGCTCTTTCTTGGCCATGGATATGTCAGGGCGTCTCTGCGTGGGATCATCGCTGGGCAATTCGCGGAACACCAGCTCGGAGCTTGAATGGGTCATGGCAATGACTTTCTCGGCCAGTTGGCGAATAGTAAATTCATCCGGGTTACCGATGTTCACGGGTCCTGTGAAGGAGTCGTCAGTACCCATGATTCGGACAAATGCTTCAATGAGGTCCAGGCAGTAGCAGAACGATCGTGTCTGATCGCCTTCACCATAGATGGTGATAGGTTCGCCAGTCAGTGCCTGCATGATAAAATTTGACACCACTCGACCGTCGCTGGGATGCATGCGCGGACCGTAAGTGTTGAAGATACGGCCAACCTTGATGCGCACGTTATGCTGCCTGCGGTAATCGAAAAACAGAGTTTCCGCACATCGCTTGCCTTCGTCGTAGCAAGAACGAAAGCCGATGGGATTTACATGACCCCAGTAGTCTTCCCGTTGAGGGTGCTGGTGTGGATCACCGTAGACCTCACTGGTTGACGCCTGAAATATCTTGGCGCCAGTTCGCTTGGCAAGACCGAGCATGTTGATCGCGCCATGTACGCTCGTCTTGGTGGTCTGCACAGGATCGTGCTGGTAGTGGATGGGCGATGCCGGACAAGCCAGATTGTAGATTTCGTCTATTTCGATGTAGATCGGAAACGTGACGTCGTGACGCATCAGCTCGAATCCCGGATTGTCCAGCAGATGCAGAATGTTCTGCTTGTTGCCTGTAAAGTAGTTATCCATGCAGACTACTTCGTGTCCTTCTGCCAGCAGGCGTTCACACAAATGAGACCCGAGGAAACCGGCCCCGCCGGTTACCAGAATTCGTTTTCTTGCAAGATTTCGCATACCAGACTGGGTGTTATTCATACGAATACTAAAATTCCGTTAACTTGATGATTGGCCGCGCGCATAGCATTTTGCACCACTGATAGTAGTAGAACAGGCATCTGTGACAAGGACGCCCACCTAATCAGTTGCAAGTTGCTAGCCACTGGAAGATTAACCAGACTCGTGCCTTTGAAAGAATGGCTTTCATCCCGGAACAGGTGCCGGTGCCACCCTGAGTGTCTCGGTCCAGTGCCTGCGCCTCACCAGTATAGCGGAAGTTTCACAGAGAACTTGATCGTATCGATACCCGGATGAAGTTACAATTCGCGCAAAATTTGTACAACAGCGTCCAGCGGAGCATCAAAGCTCAGTCCTGCAGTCTCGTGCTGATTGTCAGCAAAACTCTGTGCCACTTTAATATTGACCAGCCTTGCATAATCCTCAAACGGGTTCTCCAGAATAGCGTGATACTGATGACCACAATTTGCTGCCAGCCCGTAATAGTAAGGAAAAACATGTCTGCTGAAGAGCTCTATCACGGTGATACCGGGCCGACAAAACGCCATGTTCGTCAATGCACCGCCGTGCGGAGACATCAGCACATCGGCACGCGACAACAGGCGAGCCTGCTCAGCCACGCTCAATCCTTCCATGGCAATAATAGTGAAACCCGCTTCTTTAAGTAGTGGAATCAACTGAGCTTCGTTACGGATACCTCGCCTGACACCCTCAGGACGAGAGATGTAGATTTTCAGCCTTCGCTCATGTGAGTCGGCTGGCGCATACAAGTGCTTTAGCCACTGAGGTATGAAGCGATGCATCCTGAGATTGATTCCGCAATTCAAGTCAATATGCAACAATTTTTCACAACGCCAATGAGGTTGCTCAACGGTCTCCACAATTCGAGAAGCATCGATACCAAACTGCGCCAGTGTCTGAAGCTGCCAGTCAGCGGTGATTTCGCGCACCATGAAATAATCGATGCTACTCAGTGAGATCCCCTCTCGCTCCAGCAGGCCCAGTTTGGGCAGGATTTCCATCATCCAGTGGTAGTAGCAGTGGGCGCCTGCAGATGCGGCGAATAGTAGTGTGATACCGGCCAACCGTTTGTGAAAGCGCCACCGGCTGAACGGCTGCTGCTCAACCGGAACCTCATGGCGGAGCACATCCCGCTTGTTCTCATCAAGGACCCGCCAGGCTCCTCCTGTAAAATAGACAGTCGCCTGACTTACCTCACTCAGCGTCACCACATTGGTGCGCATGATCGTTTCCGGATTCTCGCAGGCGCCATGCTTCTGCACCATGCGTGGCGGGTCAAGGCTGTACTGTTCTGATTTCAGTAGCGTGCGAGTACGACAGGTCTTGCTCATGCTGGCATCGGACACATGAGCCTCAATAGCGTAATTTATCAGGTTGTGTCTGGGATCAATCAGCGTCAGACCCTTCGATCCGGTACCCGAGCCTGCCCACGATTTCAATCGTCCGAGCGATACAGCGGCGCTCTCATGCAAATTAAAGGATGAAGTTGGTGGCACTGTCATCTGCCATTCAGAACACTGAGTAATAACCACATCGGGGCAAACTCGATCAACGTAATCGTAATCGATCGACTCACCCCATACAAAATGTACCTCAGCAAACGTCTCTGCCAGCATGCCGGTTAGCAGAGTACGAGACTCCGCCGAATTGGCATCGCCGAAAAGTACAATGCACAATCTGGATGCGTCCGCATGGCGGTTCTCGAAAACCACTTGCGTACCTTCCCCGAAATCAGGACACGATAGCGCCTTATCATCCATAGGCATGCCCTCCCGATACAGTGCAAGCTCATTGGCAAAACGTCGCGTCGAACGCAGTCGAAGCCGGTAACGCCTTATGAGTTGCGGATCACAGGGTAATTGACCCTGGTCCAGATTCATGACCTGGATAGTCTCGTCGTAAGGATATCCGAGTAGTTGATTATTACCAACAGCCTTCAGCTTTCCACACAGCTGCTGGTAGGTCATGTAGCTACTCCATGGCGCCCAGCGAGTATCCGACTTCCAGTAGAGCGGGTACTTGCCCTTTTGCCGGATCATGTAATCCGTAGGGTCAATCAGACAGGACAAATTACGCAGCTCCTCCCTGCTCCATCGAGCAAAACCAGACTCATCGGGCGGCGGGTGGCCCAGTGTGTGGGTAGAGTCTAATTTCTCCCTCATGATACTGAGCTTATCCGGCACGCCGATATGCAAGAACCTGATATGACGTGATGCTAGTCTGGTGGAACGATGGTTCAGTTCATCCTTCCATAAATCTGCTACGTCGGCCTCTACTTGAGCATCAACGCACAAGGCGTCTAACGACTGCGGCGAGAATAGCCATCCGTCGTGACCGTAAACGGGCGCTCTATCCGCCTGTCTCTGATTATCAGCTAGCGCTATGGTATCAGCCACGTGGAATGTTCATACACAGCGATGGATAGAACACGAAAAGTCTGTTCAGGCGGCCGAAGCTGGGTGAAGGCCGAATCGCTCTCGCAGCTCGACCTCATAATCCCGTTGCTGGTTGCGTAGTACTTGACCCTTGTCGCTGGTTTGACGAGCACGAGCGTGCATGGTGAGTATTTCGTCAAGATGCCGCTGATTATCCAGTGAGTGAGTGACGCTACTCGCATGTCGGCGATGTATGTTCAGCGATTCCGCGATATAAGTCATTCTGCAATCTGGACCACCCAGACTCGCTAGGTACAGACACCAATCCCCCACAAGCGAATAGCCAGGTAACTCTTCACCGATCGACAGTAGCGTCTTTATCAGGTGCTGACGATCCCAGACAACAGAACTTACATTAAGAATCACGTTACGCACGGCAAGTGCATCCTGAATGAATTCTCGCCCATCCATGACAAACGACTCCTTGAACAGGGTCGGGTTAACGGTGTTGTAGTAATAATCATAATCGTCTGCAAGCAGCTTCCCACCCTTGTCAATCTGAGCCGAATTCGTAAAGCTCAATCGAGTGTTATGTTTGAAAGAGGCTATTGATCTGGACAGAAATTCGGGTTTGGCACCGTCATCAGCTTCAGCTATCCATACATGCGAGCCTCTACATTGCGACAGGCCTAGTTTCCATTGGCTGAAAACGTTACCACTGTTGGCGTCGTTTGCGATAACTCGAATATTTCGCTTGGCAAGTCTTACGCAGTGGTTAATGATACCCAGACTGTTGTCGGTCGATTTATCGTCCAGGACTATAAGCTCAAAGATCGGCATATCCTGGTCAAACACTGTAGCCAGTCGCTCTGGCAGATACTGCTCGTAATTATAGTTTGGGATCACTACAGACACTTTGCGCAAATGCGGGTGCAGCAGCAGCAACAGCTCGAAGCAATAATCATCCAGCTGACAATTTTCCACCACAAAATCAATACGAGCTTGTCTGCGCTTCTCTGTATCGTCGTCTAGCGCCTCACTCAAAGCCGCCTCTAGTGCCACCTGATTGCCACGCTCCACCGCGAAACCATGCTCTGACATGACTGCATCAAAGCCTGTAGCACCTTCAAACAGGACGGTAGGCACACCGACGTTCATCGCCTCCAGCACCACCGTGGGATAAGGATCTTCTCGCGACGTAAGGAACAATACATCACAGGCAGAGTAGTAGTCGGACATCTTTCCGGTAAACCCGATCAGATGAATACGTGACGAGAATTCCGAGTGTTGAAGATCCGACTCTATCCATCGACGCATATCCAGGGATATCGCACCAGCCCAGACAAAGTGCACATCCTTTCGCGTCTGCATCCAGTGCTGGGCAGTTTGCAGAAAGAGATCAAACCCTTTTCGCAAATCAGCGTAACCCACGTTGAGGACCACCTTTTCATGCTTGCCGATACCCAGTTCAGTGCGAATCCTGTCGCGAGCACGTTGATCGAAGACAATCTCTTTATAGGTACCCTGAGGTTTTATGTGTTGTTTACCGTTTTCCTTTCGTGAATAACCAGCGAACCCCTGTCTTACGATGTCGGATGGGAACACGACATGATCTGCGTACCTGTCAATCAGCGCCACATTCTTCTCGAGAGAGAACTCGTCAATGAGCATGGGCATTTCATGAATCAGCGAAACTACATCGATATTGGCATCTTTCAATACCGGAACAAGATCACCAATAACACAGGTGTTACAGATAGCTATGCTAAAAGATCGCTCCAACAGCCAGTCGTGCAACGCCTTCTCACCGATGTCGCTTAACAGATAGGTAGGTGCAACGTCTTCGTACTGCTTCATCAGACTACCGCCTGTCTTCAGCAGTATCGTTACCACCATTCCAAATTGACGTTTGAATACAGTTGCCAGCGATAGCAACAACATTTGCGCACCATGCTGGTGAGCATCATGTCCAACCAGCAGAATCTGCTTGTTCTTTCCTGCAGTATCAACGATTAGAGCTTCTGATCCACTTTTGCTATCAATCAGACCACTCAACCCGTGAACAGCACGCTGAGTTGCATTCAGGTACGCATGTCCAAAGTGGACATCAGGCTCCAAGTAAGCACTCTCCGCCCACTCGTTCCAGGCGTTGACGAATACGATCGGCTCCCCGTAAAAAGGCTGATCACAGGCACGGTCAATAACGCCGTTGAGCCATTTTTCGTAAAGCTCAGGGGTTGATCCGTGCAACACCATACCTCGGCCTTCTCGCCTGGCATCATTATCCCAATGAGGTGATACCGTCTTGATCAGCGGAAACGTGCTTTGAGGCTCATTCAGCGATTGCTCGATAATAGCGTCATAGCTGCGCACGTGGCCCGCGTAATCCTCGTCAAACAACTCCAGTTCGTTGTTCATGTCAGGCACATCTACAGCCAGCTTGTGAGGTGGAAACTCTATGGCTCCATCGAGCTGAAACTTACGTGGATCCATGTCATCGAAACCCTGAACCATCAGCACCAACGGTGTAACACCAAGCGCCTCTGTCCACAAGTCGCGCCATCGACCCAGAGTCTGTACGGGATCAGGCAACAGACCCGGTCGGTACAGGATGAATAGTGGCCGGCCATCTACCTGTACATATCGTGGATGAGACATGTACTGAGCGGTATCAGCAATAAATGCCGCTTCATCTGCATCGCGGTAATCCTGCTGTATCAATACCTGCTGGTCGTGTCCATCCCAGGTTCGGGTCCAGTTCTCATTGGCCCACATGATACAAAAATCCTGACCGATCTCATCGTCGGCCACAAACGTGTCCAACGGTTTATCCATCAGACGCTTGCCGTTGAACCAGTAGTAATAAAAGCAGAATGCATCAATGCCAAAACGCGCTGCCATCTCTGCCTGTGAGCGTATGGTTTCCGACGAATTCAGATCATAAAAGCCAAGATCACGCGGGATTCTTGGCTGGTAGTGGCCTGCAAAGCGCGGAGCACCTCGAGCCACGTTTCTCCACTCTGAGAAACCCTTACCCCACCATTCGTCATTCTCGTCGAAGGCGTGGAATTGCGGCAAGTAGAACGCAATGGTTCTTGCACGAGCCGACAGATCACGCGAATCGATTTCGGAGGGTTTTTCGAACCCTTCGCCAGGGTTTGCAAAATGCTTAATGGTTTCCAGCACCCTCTTTGCGCCTGATCGATGAGCTGACATGGAATCGTTGGCAGCATACAGATGACTATCAGCAGCACTGTTCGATGAGCCAATAACCTTGATTGCAGGTGGGTCTGAGGCATACTCAGGACTGGAATCCGCTTCGATCTGTCTAAGCTGACGTTGAGACAGGCTTGGTGCCAGGCTGTCTGCCATACGTCGCACTGCGTTACCTGATCGGCGCCTGTAACGAGCGCATAGTTTTGCTATATGCCGACCCGTGGGATTTTCATTTTTCCATGCGCGCGCTTTCTTTCTGACTATCTTGAACGGTCGTAGAACTGTTTGGCGCATAGCTCTCATGAATAGTGTCACATTGTTGGCGCACTTACCCCAAGCAGGGTTAATGCATAAGTTGATAACCTGTTATTGCAATAAGACGGCCATTGAATGTTGCTTTCCCGCGCTATTGTCAGATTGCAAGCTTTAACGAGCAGGTAACCGGCCCAACATGCTTTTCACCGCATCAACATCCACATGAAAGGACTCGTTCTGTGTCTGCCATTGCATGGCAGGATCAGCATGAGCCTGTGCGATCCGGTAGTTGACCAGTCGGGGGAAATCTGCCGCGGGGTCTTGCATGATGGCGTGATAACGGTGATTGCAGATTTCAGACAACCCGTAGTAATAGGGGTACACATGCCGGCTGAGTAGTTCGATAACAGGAATGCCCGGCTTGCAGAACACCATGTTCGTCAATGCACCTCCATGAGGTGCCATCAGCGCGTCTGCTCTACTCAGCAATGCGGCCTGTTCGGCTACACTCATCCCTTCCATCGCTACCATAGTGAAACCTGCTGCTTCGATATAGGGCTTCAGCTCAGATTCGTTCAGGATGCCTCGCCTCACACCTTCTGGTCTACTTATGTATAAACGCAATCTTTCGGATTCATCAGGCTTGGACAAAAAGGTCTGCTTCAACCACAGAGGCACAAAACGATTCATCTTCAGATTGATACCGTTGTCCATATCGATATGAAGCAGGTTGTCACACAGCAGATACTGGCGCTTGACTGTTTCCACGATTCGAGCTTCATCAATCCCGAAATGAGCCAGTGTTTCACGCTGAAAATCACTCGTGATTTCTCTGACCAGGAAATGGTCAACGGATTTCAGCGATATTCCCTGCCGCTCCAGGAGCCCAAGTTTTGGCAGAATATCCAGCATCCAGTGGTAATAGCAATGAGCACCTGCGCTCGGTGCCAACAGAAAACTTTTACCCGATAATGGATTGTAATCCTCATTCTGAACACGAGCTTCTCGGGCTTGATCGACGCCATACTTCAGCACTGTTTGCCCGCTAGCGGCGCGAATCAGACAACGGTTACCACTGAAATACAGACGAGCCTGATCTAGCTCAACCAGTGAGACCTTATCCGTCTGCATAGCCAGCTCCTGATGTTCCGGGCTACAACCATCCTGCACCACGAAGGGAGGACTAAGCTGATAAGTCTCCTGTCCCAATAGTTCGGTACGCACAGATTTTAGGTTTTGATTGGCCGGCAGAGTATCGTCCAGCTCTGCAAAAGATTCTGACCGGACTAGATTCTCCAGTGAACGCATCCCCTCGGATGCCCAGTACGCTACTGTCCCGGTATCCTGCACAAGCTGCGTCATGCTGGCCTCACAGTTCTGCGAAATCACGATATCGGGTCGAATCTGTCTTACGTATTCATGATCGACAGATCGACTCCACACAAAATGCACTTCTCTGACTGTTTCAGCCAACATGCCTGTGAGCAGATGAGGACGGTAGTCTGAAAAATCGTCACCGAACAGCACCACTTTCTTGTCGGCAGCGCTGGTCGCGTGGTTTTCGTAAACAACATGACTACCACGACTATCAGTCAATGCATTGAACAACGCTTGCTGTTCTTCCGTTAATTGACCCGCTGTTGAAGCGACCAGCCGTTCAGCCAGTTGATCTACACCCATACTCTCTCGATAGCGAACCACCTCATTGGCATAGGTTCGCTGAGAGAATCTATCCAGCTTGTACGTGCGAACTGTTTCCGGCTCAATGCTTTGGCCTGTTGCAGTGAATGCCGCACTACCCAGTCCCAGTACAGCAGAACGCTCGGTAAACGGGTAATTAAGAATGTCGGTGTTGGTGGGTACGCCCAGATGACTGCAAACCAGTTGGTAAGCAAGGAAACAACCCCATGCGGTCCAGTGATTATCGGTTTTCCAGAATACCGGATACTTGTCGATCGCTTGTGACAGATAGGGCACCACATTCAGGAACCCGGGTATATCGGCCTCATGTCGTGCGTGCAGTTGTCTTATCGGGCTTCCGCCTGGGTTTTCCAGGGAACCTGCGTAATGTTGATTCAGCAGCGTCAGCTTGTCCGGCGCTGCAATATGCATGTACCTGATGCCTCGGCCCGACATACTGTCGGCTCTCAGTTGAAGCAATTCAACCCACTGCCGGGCCAGCTCAGGAGTAAACGTCGACTCACTGTTATACAAGTCGATGACCTTATGCTCACCACCTGTCAGAAACAACCACCCTTGTTCGCCTGAATGAACCTCTGCTGACCTGGTATCGCTCATCAACTTAAATTCCCAGTGCTACCGACGTCGCTATGGCGACCTTGTAGATAATGTCAGCGAGAATGGAAGCCAGCTGCAGATTCTTCGTGGGGACTTCAGGCATGACGATAATCTCGTCTCCCGCCCTGACTACAGGGTTCTTGCTCGTTGTTACCTCACCATTAGGATGCATAACCACCAGCCTACCGGTGAAAGCCTGATCAGAAAAACCCCCTGCCAGTTCAATGTAGTCTCTGGCCCTCAACCCCTCTCTATGCAGCATGGCCTGAGTGACAAAGACTTCCCCACTCAACAGCACTGAATCACTGCGTCGTGGGATCGAGATAGTGTCGCCTTGCTGAAGCAGGATGTCTGCCACACTGCCAGAGCTGGCAACCACGAGCCTGCCAGACGGTACAACTTGTCTTGCACGCTCTACAAACTGGGTGACCAGCTGGGCTTCTTGCGCGCGTATTCGTGCCTCCGCATCGGTTTGAGAGGACGCGGTCAGGTAACGCGATTCGAGTCGACGTAAACTCTCGTCCAGAGACTGCTTCTGTCTTGCAGCAACTGACTGCCTACGTAACGAAAGCGCATTGTAATCTGCCAGTAACGGATCCACTTCGATGTAATCCAGTACTTCCTGTAGTCGGGTATCCCGAGGCACTGCAAACCGCGAGGGCCCCAGATGCGAACCCTCCACTTCCACGACGATAATCGTGTCGTGCTGGTCGATACTGAATTTCACCGAATCCCCGTCTTTTAATTCAAAGTCTTCAAATTCAGCGAGAGGCAGATAGACTGAGAAAGGTTTGGCATTTCTTATTCCCGAGACCGCCGCATAGGATACGCCAGCTTCAATCAACGACTGCGACATCAGTTGCCTGCCCCGAGTGCTGGCCTCGCTGAGCTCGAATATGGCCGAATTGGCAACATCGCCTGTCACCACAACCGCGCTATTTCTGACGCCTACAACTATGGTGTCGCCATCCTGAAACTGAGGAGTGGGCATGATGCCTTCCAACAGAAAATCGTACAGATCGATCGAAGCTAGCTTCTTTCCATCTCGCATGACGGTAATATCGCGATAGCTACCACGGGTTTCATCAATGCCACCTGCACGGTCGATAAAATGCAACGCAGAGTTCGAGGGTATACCGCTGAAGCGGCCCGGCTGAGGCACATACCCTGTAACAAAGACAGCCACGGGTTGGGATCCGTTGAGACTTGTGTAAACACGAACGTTATCAGTAAATACGGACCGTACTGATTGGGTTACTCGCTGGTTCAGATTCCGGTTGGCCACTCCGCCAACCATGACCGGGCCCACCTTCGGAATGAAAATATTTCCGCGTGCATCAACACCCAAAGACTCATTAAATTCAATGGCGCCCCATACGCGAACTGCTATCTGGTCTCCAGGCTGAATGATATAGCCGGGATTGACGCCGTCCTCCCGGTCGTTGCTGAATCCTCCATCAAACACATTAGCGCCAAACGGCCGTGGACTCAGACCTGGCCGCTGTGTCATGACTCTCGGCTGTAACCGCTGTCCGTCTTGTTGCAACAGATCAGCTGTTGAGGCCTCGTCTACGAGGTTATCCAGATCTGCTCCCTGGAGCGACTGCGCATTGATCGGTGAAACGACCATACACAGTACAAAGAGAAATAAGGTACGCATTATCTGCACAGTGAGAACATCCTGACGGGGAAATTTAAAAAAGAACTATGGCACTGACTTGAAAACTATGGCTGCAAATTCCTATTGCCGTGAATACTGGAAATCAGGCTCTGCGTACGTTTCACGCCTGCTATCACAACGTTGACGAGCCTTGCGTCACCGTTGCTCCTGGGTAGTAGCACCCCACGCACATCGCATCATGAGCGCAGGCCTTTGCAGAGGGGAGGTGCTTTGGGTGACCATATTCTGCTAAAGGAGTGACTTGATCTGTCGCATACACCAGCAAATACAGTGCCGACCGCCCTGTCTGTCTACTGGCTAGTGTCCCATGTGGTCTTTAAGCGCAGACCAGAGCAGCCCGAAAATCAGATAAGCCAGAAAGGAATACACCATGACCGTGACCACCTTGATCAGACGCCGGGGTTCGCTGGCAGCATCTGGCAAACTGGGTTCGACAAACCTGATCAGGTACTGCTTCTTGCGTTGTGCCTCTATTCGCGCTGCTTCGAACGATGCCAATGATGCGGCATAACCTTGCTGAGCTATCTCCTGTTCAAGCACCAACGGCTGGAAGTTCTCGACAAGACTGCCAAGATCACCAATGCCACTGCCGGTAACCCGTCCTTTTTCCAGATTAAGCTGTCTTTCCAGCGCAAGAATACGGTTTTTGAGTACTACAACATCCGCTGAATCCTCACGCATGTAGGCCATCGTTTCCGACAACGTTGCCCGAGTCTCACTCAATCGAGACTCGATGACTGACAATCGACCAAACAAAGCGATGGATTCATCTTTTGGACTGACCGAATCATTGGCAGACTGAAAGCGATTGATATCCTGAGCTGTCCTGCGTAGATGCTGAACGGCTCTGTCAACTTCTGCTCTTGCCGAGAGGATGGCGTCATCTTCCATTCTGTTTGACAAAGTATTAACCAGCTCTTCATTGAGTTCAATGATGAGTGATGTAATTTCCTGAGCCATCTCTGGTGAGAAGGCGCGCACCTTTATGGTCAGCACATCACTCATGATGTCGCGCTTGATATTGACTTGGTCTCGGTAGTACCGCAAGACCTCATCACTGGTGGCATCCTGGCTTAATCGTGACAAAAAGTCGTTATCAGTGCTTGCATAATGATCAACGAACTGAACCCGATTACTCAGCTGCTCCACCATATCCAGAGACGATGCATACTCCATGACCACTAGAGAGTCCTGCCCTCCCGATTGGAGCACTGGCGAAGCCAGTAAGGCGGTCAGACCATTGGTGCTCACTCCACTCTTGGCAGAGCGCACGGCTACCTTGGCTTCAGACACGTACATGTCTGAAGCCAGAAAGCCGTAATAGAGAATGGCGAACAACGTGGGGATACCCACAACCGTTCCAAGCGTTTTTACAATAGCCTTCATTGGATCTCTTACGGATTCGATCGACACATGACAAAACCGAGGCCCGGCCCACAGAGCAGCTTGCAAACGCCTCCGTCTTGAAAATTAACGCGGCTGGTTTTGCAGTATGTTGTATTCAAGGAGCGCCTCTTTGAGGTCTTCATATAGCACCAGAGAGCCTTCATGCAGGATTGCGGCCATGTCGCAATTCCTGCGTATGGTCTGTTCGTTGTGGGAGACCAATATCACTGATGCATTGGCTCTACGTTCCTCAAACGCCATGCGAAACTTTTCCCGATAGCGAGCGTCACCAGTCTCCAGAGCCTCGTCGACCAAGTAGTATTCGAAATTACACGCAAGACTCACCGAAAACGCAAATCGCCCCTGCATACCCGCCGAATAACTTTTAAGCGGCTCGTCAAAGTATTCCCCCAGCTCCGAGAACTCATGCGTAAATTGCTCTACATAGCGAGGACTTTCACCATAGATTCTGGCAACGAAACGCGAATTCTCGCGTGCCGTCAGGTTACCCTGGAAGCCACCGGAGTATCCCAGCGGCCAGGACACTCGCTGATCACAGTGCACGGAACCCGAATCAGGCGGCTCCGCATCACCGATAATTCTGATCAGCGTAGACTTTCCGGCACCATTTAATCCAAGAATACCCACACTTTTGCCAACTGGAAAATCCAGGTTGACGTTGTCCAGTACAACACGGTAGCCGGCCTGTGTACGGTACCGCTTGCAGACGTTACGCAGACTGATCATTTCCTGATAATGGCGCGCTTGTGAAAAGCCTGATGAGTTAATAAGCCTACAGCCAGTGTAGAAAAAGACCAGATTGTGGCGTATGCCCAGCTACCATAAGATGTTTCAAACTCATAGAAGAACTCGCTTCTGAGCAATTCCATAATATGTAGTATCGGATTGTACAAGAGGTAGTCACGAGCGGCCTCAGGCAACGTATCAGCGGTATAGAAAAGCCCGGAGCCAAAATATAAAGGCCGGTTCAGAACCTGAGTTATCTGCTTCACTGATGGGATCAATGGCTCCAGACTTGCAAAAAGGAAGCCTGCCCCCGTTCCCAGAATAGCCAGTAGGCAACAGGCAACCAGCACACCCAGAGGGTTCTCACAGCGAACCTCGTAGCCTGCCAGATAAGCCATGTAAAGCAGGAAACCTAACACGAAGAAACATACCAGCACCTCCAGAATGGCACGCGCCAGGATGATATCGAACGTGGTCACCTGAGGAAAGGTCAGCAGATGCCGGTTACCACTGATAGAGCCTTGTAGCGAACCCCAGGGATCACGGAACAGGCTATAACAACAGAATCCAACCAGCATGAAAGCGACAAGCGGCATGCCACTCGGACTATCGTTACGCAGGTTGGCGAAAATCATGACAAACACAGTGACCCCGACCAGTGGTTCGATCAGCGCCCACAGAAAACCTATTTTGTAGTTTCCGTAGCGTGTCTTTGTTTCTCGCAAGATCAGCGCGTTGATAACACGAGTCTGCGTGGCCAGAGCACCCAGTATTTTCGTGAACGTGATCGAGTCGTCTGCGATCGCGGAGGACAACGTACTCATGTCAACGACTACTCAAATAAAGCTCGGCAGGTACACGTAACATCTCGCCGCTGCGAATACTGCTGACATCGCTGATACCGTTGAGCTGTGCAATACGCGACCAGTTCTGGGCGTCGCCGGTGGTACGCGCAGAGAAGCGCCAAAGAGTCTCGCCCGCATTGAGCTGTATCTGAACCGGAGCCGCGCCTTCCTCTCCAGAGGCGCTTGGAGCCACATCCGTGTCGGAGTATGAATACTGCGTAGTCTCCGCTACTTCCGGCGAGGCTGAGTCAACCATGATCGGCCCCTGCTGATCAACGATATCTGAGGGCGTGGCAGCCAATACAGCTGGCGCCAGATCTGGTCGGGACGAACTTGAAAAAAGCTCTCGTGTGAAGGTCCATTGCCCCTGATCGCGTAAGCACATGACTCGCAAGAGATCACCTGATTCAGACATGTCGACACGACGGCAAAGACGCCCACTCGCAGCACGGTATTCATCGATAATGCGAACGCTGGTAGCGCCCAACTCGTTGCCAGCAGGCAACACGATTCTGGAACCAACAGCCGCGCGGGTGATGGTGGCGTTACTGGCCGCGTCCAGGTTTGATGCATGCTCAGGCAACGTACTGCATGCGCTCAATCCTGCCAGTACAGACAGTAATGACAAGCGAACTAGTAAATTGTTTTGCATGTAGATAGACGACTGGTTGATTAGAGAAGAAGACAGTATTACTTCTGGTGGTTTGCAAAAATCTCAAGCAAGCCACACACCTGGTCCTCCTCGCCCTCTCTGACACCGGTGACGATCAGTGCGCGTATCTTGTATTTACGCATCAGCACTTCGGCATCAGTCACCATGGCATTGGCAGAGATAGTGACAGGCACTGGTGTCATGAAATCCCTGACACGCTTGTCCAGCATGGTGGGGTCCATGATCAGGGCGCGTCGTAAATCCCCATCCGTCAGAATGCCTAGCAAGCGGTCATCTTCAATAATGATAGCCAGGCCCAACCTGCCCGATGTCATACAGAAGATAGCTTCACGGACCGATTCTTCTGGCCCTATCAGCGGAAGGTTTTCGGTAATCATGGTGTCAGAAACACGCGACAAAAGACGCCGCCCCAACATGCCACCTGGATGAAACTGAGCAAAATCTGACGGTTTGAAATCTCGTGCACGAATCAGACAAACTGCAAGTGCGTCACCCAATGCCATTATGGCTAGAGCTGAGGTAGTAGGTGCCAGATTGTTGGGACACACTTCGCGCTCGATGTCTACTCGCAGCGTAACGTCTGCCTGCTTCCCAAGCGTGGTGTTGTCGGCACCCACCATGCCAATGATCTTGTTTCCAAAGTATTTGAGAGAAGGTATCAGTTTGAGCACCTCTTCAGTCTCTCCGCTGTAGGAGATCATCACGATGAGATCTTCAGCCGTAATCATTCCAAGGTCCCCGTGAATAGCTTCTCCGGGGTGTACATAAAAGCTCGGTGTACCTGTTGAAGAAAATGTTGCGGCTATTTTCTTACCCACTATGCCAGACTTGCCCATTCCGGAGATAATGACTCGCCCCTTGCACCCCAGAATCAAACGTACCGCATCGTCAAACTCAGCACCAAGACGGTTTGCAATAGTCGATAGCGCCGTGCTTTGGATGGTCAGTGATTCAACAGCTGTGGGTATGAAGCTGGCGGAGTGATCGCTGGAGCGTACTGTTCTTTGGGTAAGACTCATCTTTTTATCTTGTATCTTCGAAAAAAATCGAATGTTTGAATGCCTATAGGTGACAGGGCTTGCCAGTTTCGTACCATTGCCGCCGTTGAGTTCACCGCTCTGATGAATGCCGGTGGTGTTTGCTCACTGGAACTAACCGACTCGCTGCATCAAGGCTCTGCCAATACGAGCGGCGTAACCCTGCCGGCTGTGTGAAAAATCTTCTATCAGCGTATCCAGCCGGGTATCAAGATCATCAAGCGCCGGCAGCACAGCTGCCTCCTCGGGGTACTCTGCAAAGTCTTCTTTGAATCCTGCCCCACCTAACCACTTCTCGGCAATCCAGTGATTATCCTCCTTGAAACGTTCATAAAACCCTGCTGCAGCTGAACGCGCGGGTAACATGCGACCAAATTCGTCGTTGATTTTCTGCACGGCACTCAACAGATATGTCCGAATCTCATCCTTCGAAAAATCGAGCAATCTGGGATCGTTTGCAGCCAGAGCGTTAAACGTACTGAGAACCATCAACGCGCTATGTGATAAGGCCTCATTGACAGACTCTGGTCTTTTCAGGCCCGGACAGCAATCGTCTATTCCGGTAACCTGAGAAAAATCCGATACGACATCGCGATCGTGGAGCCGGTCTTTTTCGAACACACGTACGTCAATGACATCAGCCCCAAACACCTCACTCCACTGCTCAAGCAACAGTCGATAATCGTAGTATGGCCCTACCGCATTGAGCTGCTCAAACGCAAACATCCTGGGATTACCTCCCCTGACTGAAGTGCTGTGCGCGCTCAGAGCATATCGATCCTGCCTACGCAGATACACCAGGATTCGCACTTCGTCGTACAGCGGACGTAACAGGTGTGCGATGCGCTTGATCTCATCAACCTTGGTCAACCTTGATTGCAAATGTTCAGCAGAGTAGACAACGGTGCTATGTTCCTTATGGCGCGCATGGAAGGCCAGAACCTCCGCGCAGTGCTCCATGACGAACTGCTCCTTCCACTGACTCAGCGCTATCGGATCAGTGACATCGAGCGATGGCTCCGCAAGGTCTTGCTCCGGTGTTTTTTTACCGTACACAACCAGCCGCTGATTGCTGATAAAGCCGGCAGTGGAGGGAAACAGCATTCCCGACGCACACAGCTTGCTTCGGTTTTCAAACAAGAATTTCTGTATCGACGTTGTACCGGTTTTCTCGGTACCGATATGCAGAATGGCTCGTTTCATCAGGCGGGGGTTACTCACAGCGTTTTGATCGGGAGGTTACGCTGTCGTGCAAGATTTTCGCCAATACAAATAGTCCAGACTTTACATCCTCGTCTTGAAACCTTGTTACACGATTTCCGAACGTAGTCACTACACCCCTAGTACCGAGCCCCTACAGACAGGTGCTAACCAACTGACTAGAACATCCTGTTAGTCCGAATCTGTCAATCAGCCAATTTCTGGTGCGTTTGCAGCGCCATTTCCAGAGCTTGTTCTGCCGACTCTGCAAGACAATTAACGTGCCCCATCTTTCTGCCGGGACGTGCTGCACGCTTACCATATAGATGCAAATGCGCGCCAGGTTGCTCCATCAGGGCCAGCCAGCTGGGCTCTCCGTCAGACCAGATGTCCCCTAGAAGGTTGACCATGCAAACCGGCGACAGCAAGTGTGTACTTCCCAGCGGTAGCGCACACAATGCGCGAAGCTGCTGCTCAAATTGTGAACAGACGGTTGCATCCAGCGTGTAATGAGCACTGTTGTGAGGTCGAGGAGCCATCTCGTTGAAGAACACATGTCCGGTATCGTCTACGAAAAACTCTACGGCTAGTACACCGTGATAGTCCAGCCCATCGGCGAGCTGTTCAGCCTGCGATATTGCACTCGATAGCACTGTGGAAGAAAGCGTCTGCGTCAATTCACAAGGAACGGTTGAGGTACTCAGGATACCGTCCTCATGAACGTTTTTGGCCACGGGAAATACCGCAACGTCGCCGTCCAGGCCGCGCGCCAGTACCACGGAGATTTCAGCCGCGAGCTCAATGCGCCTCTCCAGTACACACGAAGCCTCATCGACAGCAGCAAATGCCTCTTGCACCTCCTTCAGCGTCAAACACAGTGCTTGCCCCTTACCGTCGTAACCCAGACGTGACGTTTTCAGTATCGCGGGCAGTCCAACACGGGTGATTGCTGATTCCACATCAGCCTTTGTGTTAATTGTGGCATAAGGCACCGGGTCAAGCCCATGCTCACTTGCAGTCTGTTTTTCCAGATCACGATCCTGCGCCACTCGAATGGATGCTGCGGAAGGAGCTATTCGGGTCAGCGCGCTCAGTTGCTCCAGACTATCCGCCGGCACGTTTTCGAATTCGACCGTAATCGCATCACAGGCCCGCCCCAGCTGCGCCAACGCTTTCGCATCATCATAGGCTGCAACCAGCGCATGTTCAGCCAGCTGCATGGCGGGGGCCGTAGCGTCAGGATCAAGAACCCACGTGTGATAACCCAGCCGGCTTGCCTCCAGCACGAAGTAACGACCCAGCTGCCCACCTCCCACCACGCCAATGGTGGCACCGGGCAATAATGGCTTGGCCAGATTGCCAGACTCCCTGGCACTCATGCACGTTGCTCGGGTGGCAGAATCATGGACGCCGCTTTTTCTTGCTGCTCTCTCCGGAATGCATCGAGTTGTTGCGCGAGCTGGGCGTTATTCACGGCCAGCAAGGCGATGGCAAACAGAGCTGCATTAGCAGCGCCCGCTTCGCCGATCGCGAAGGTAGCAACAGGCACTCCTCTGGGCATCTGTACGATGGAATATAAGGAATCCTGTCCACTCAGGTAGCGACTTGGGACAGGCACTCCCAGAACCGGCACAATCGTTTTCGCAGCCAGCATACCGGGCAGATGTGCAGCACCACCGGCGCCTGCAATGATGGCAGAAAGCCCGCGCTCAGTAGCAGACTCGGCGTACCGAAACATCTGGTCTGGCATCCGGTGAGCGGATACCACCGACTTTTCATGAGGAACTGAAAATCGCTCCAGTAATTCCACGGCTTTACTCATGACAGGCCAGTCGCTGTCACTACCCATCACCACGCCTATCGTCATGTCTGTCATAGTCAAATTTTTGATACATGCTACCGCTGGAGCCGCACAGTATACTGGAGCTACTTTCAAAGCTTTAGCGAAACGTGCGCCTGCATGACAGCGACAGACACCGATAACGGCCTGCATACCACCTCAATCAGCTCACTGAGGCTGCATTATCGCGGCAAGGTAAGGGACTTGTATGAGATCGATGAGGCGCACTGGCTTATTATTGCCACCGATCGTGTGTCGGCTTTCGATGTTATCTTGCCCAACGTCATACCTGGCAAGGGCAAGTTACTAACCACACTGGCCAACTTCTGGTTTGCCCGTGTGAGAGCCATGATCCCGAACCATCTGGTTGATCTGCCACTCGACAGCATCCTGCCAGATTCTGTCGAACGGGCTCAGGCCGAAGGACGATGCATGATCGTAAGAAAGCTTAAGCCAGTGCCCGTTGAAGCTGTAGTGCGAGGTTATCTAATCGGTTCCGGCTGGAAGGACTACCAGGCATCTGGAAAAGTCTGCGGACACCAGTTGCCGACGGGCCTACAGCAGGCCGACAAGTTACCCAAGGTTCTTTTTACGCCTGCTACAAAAGCTGAGCCAGGTGATCACGACGAGAACATCAGTTTCGATACCATGGCGCAAACCATTGGTTTCAACCTTGCTGATGACATCAGGCGCGTAAGCCTTGCGCTGTACAACGATGCAGCCCGTTACGCGCTTGCGCGGGGCATTATCATCGCCGATACCAAATTCGAATTCGGTCAGGATAGCGCGGGAAACCTGGTGTTGATGGATGAGATTCTGACGCCGGACTCATCACGCTTCTGGGAGGCGAATGCTTGGCAACCGGGTTCGAGCCCCGCAAGTTACGACAAGCAATATGTGCGAGACTGGTTAGAGACCCTCGACTGGAACAAGACCGCGCCAGGGCCTGAGGTTCCACAGGATATTATCCAAGGAACACTTTCTCGTTACCAAGAAGCTATTCGGCGACTAACCAACCAGAATACACCCTAGCCAGTGGTGCAAATGTAACCGGTCAGGTGCAGCCCTGCACGGGCTACACCTGGCGGGGTAACTACATTACTTCAACAGGCTTTGCATGCTCTCCATCATGGGGTCAAGGACAGGAGACAGCACAGAACCCACACCATCACGCATCAAGGCGGTATCGGCTAACGGCTTTAATCTGGCCATACCCGACTTGATAACCTTACTCAAAGGTGCCTGAGCTGATTCCGGCATACCGGACATCTCATCCGTAGCCTCAGCCAATGCAGCACTGGCAGATTCCAGCAAAGGCAACGCAGCGTTAGCAGAATCTGCATCACGAGCTTTGTCCAATGCAACGGATGTGGAGCCAAAAACACCACCCAGCTTTCGACTGACACCGGCAAGGTTAAACGATCTGGATACCGCTACGGACTCCACAGTAGGCGCCTCTTCTGTAGCCGCTTCGGTTGTCTCAGTCATCTCAGCTGATTCCCCAGTCTCGGTTTCTGCGATCGCCTCAGAAGTCTCAGCGGTGGCTTCAGTCTCAGCACCTTCTTCCGTTGTTTCGGTTGCCATTTCCGCCTCGGCACCTTCTACCGCTTCAGTTGCATCAGCAGCAACGTCCGACTCTGTACCTTCAACCGCTTCAGTTGCATCAGCAGCAACGTCCGACTCTGCACCTTCAACCGCTTCAGTTGAATCAGCTGCAACGTCCGACTCTGCACCTTCAACTGCGTCAGCTGCGGCTTCTGTCTCGGCACCCTCAACCGCTTCAGTTGCATCAGCTGCTACTTCAGTTTCGGCACCTTCTACTGCTTCAGTCGCATCAGCTGCAACGTCCGACTCTGCACCTTCAACTGCGTCAGCTGCGGCATCTGTCTCAGCACCCTCAACTGCCTCAGTTGCATCAGCTGCTACTTCTTCCTCGGCACCTTCAACCGCCTCAGTTGCATCAGCTGCTACTTCTTCCTCGGCACCTTCAACTGCCTCAGTTGCATCAGCTGCTACTTCTCCCTCGGCACCTTCGACTGCCTCAGTTGCATCAGCTGCTACTTCTCCCTCGGCACCTTCGACTGCCTCAGTTGCATCAGCTGCTACTTCTTCCTCAGCACCCTCAACTGCCTCAGTTGCATCAGCTGCTACTCCTGCCTCAGCACCTTCAACTGCCTCAGTTGCATCAGCTGCTACTTCTTCCTCAGCACCCTCAACTGCCTCAGTTGCATCAGCTGCTACTCCTGCCTCAGCACCTTCAACCGCCTCAGTTGCATCAGCTGCTACTCCTGCCTCAGCACCTTCAACCGCCTCAGTTGCATCAGCTGCTACTTCTCCCTCGGCACCTTCAACTGCCTCAGTCGCATCAGCTGCGACTTCTTCCTCGGCACCTTCAACCGCCTCAGTTGCATCAGCTGCCACATCATCCCCGATGGCTTCCTCAGTACTTACTTCAGTATCGGATAGAGCGTCCTGAGCGGCAACGACTACTGCACCCGCTACAGGCTCAAGGCTCGAATTTTCGGTGCTGGCGGCAAGACTGGAAACCTCTGCGTCGGCAGATTCCGTAGACGCCTCTGCGGCTACAACTTCAGCCTCGTCGCTCAGAGCTGCATCTGCAGTTTCTGTCTCAGCAGTCGCAGTGAGCTCTTCCGACTCAGCTGCAACAGCTTCGTCAGTAGTTTCCACGACAACTTCGTCAGCGGCATCGGTTGCTGGCTCTTCGTCGCCGACGGTTGTATCTTCGCTGGTTTCAGCGACAGCTACCACCTCAGGCGCGGTCGACTCTTCTACAGCTTCGCTGGTTTGAGCGACGGTTGCTTCATCGTCATCACCGGTAATCAGATTCAATCCGATCCAACCGAGCACCAAAACCGCGGCGATCGGAATTATCTTCTTCCACATCAGTTACTTACCTCCAGTATTTCCTAAAGTATCCACCCCGCCCGCCGCGTTTAACGGCGGCTTCTTACGCGAGGCGGGTTGTGGTACAGACACTATCAGGAATGGAGGTTACGGAACACTCTCAGTACATATTTCAGGGAGACAAATGTTTCACAATTCGATCAGGCAACGGTAACGCGGTCATCCAGATACGCATTCTGAATGGCGTTCAATAAAGCAACACCGTCTTTCATGTCCTTCTGGAATGCCTTGCGACCGGAAATAAGTCCCATGCCACCCGCTCGCTTGTTGATAACGGCCGTTTTCACAGCCTGAGCTAGATCATTGTCACCTGAACCGCCTCCGGAATTGATCAACCCAGCCCGGCCCATATAACAATTGGCCACCTGATAACGCACCAGATCCACCGGATGATCTGTGGTGAGTTCAGAATAGACTTTGGGATGTGTGTTGCCAAAGCCAATGGCGTTGTAGCCGCCGTTGTTCTCAGCCTGTTTTTGCTTGACGATATCGGCCTGAATCGTGCTGGCCAGATGATTCGCCTGACCAGTGAGGTCAGCGGATACGTGATAGTCGACGCCATCCTTCTTGTAACCCGAATTTCGCAGATAGGCCCAGAGTACCGTGACCATACCCAGCTGGTGAGCGCGGTAGAAAGCTTCGGAGATCTCCTGAATCTGGCGACGTGAATCCGGAGAACCGAAATAGATCGTTGCACCCACACATACAGCGCCCAGATCAAACGCCTGCTCCACTTGTGCAAACAGCGTTTGTTCGTACATGGCTGGCAGTGTCAACGTCTCGTTATGGTTCAGCTTGACCATGAACGGGATTTGATGCGCATAGCGACGTGAAACAGAACCCAGAACACCCAATGTAGAGGCTACGCAGTTACAACCACCTTCGATAGCCAGCTCGACGATATTGGCAGGATCGAAATAAATGGGATTTGGCGCAAAGGAGGCACCCGCAGAGTGCTCGATACCCTGATCCACCGGAAGCATCGACATATAACCAGTGCCAGCCAGTCGGCCGGTATTGAACAGCTGCTGCATAGATCGCATACTACCCGTGCTGCGGTCGCTGACACCCATGACGCGGCTCACAAAATCTGGCCCTGGAAGCTGAAACATCTCTTTGGGCAAGCCCTTGCACGTATGGTCGAGCAGATATTCTGCTTCGTCGCCGAGTAAAGTAAGCGTGTCAGTCATGGTGTGATGTCCCGTTGTTAAACCTGAAAGTTAGTTACTACGTGAATTAAGCATCGCCACAGCGGGTAGCGTCTTGCCCTCTAGAAACTCGAGAAAAGCGCCTCCTCCGGTGGAGATATATGAGACCTGATCTTCAATACCGTACTTGTCGACTGCTGCCAGCGTATCGCCACCACCGGCAATCGAAAACGCGCTGGAGGCCGCAACAGCCTCAGATAAAACCCGCGTGCCATGACCAAAGGCATCTATCTCAAAAACACCCACCGGGCCATTCCACACGATGGTGCCCGCATTGCGAATAAGCGCTGCATAGGCCTCGGCCGTGTCGGGCCCAATGTCCAGAATACGATCATCAGGTTGAACATCGGACGCTGCACGCGTAGTGACTGGTGCATCCTCGCTAAGCTCCGGTGCGCAGACGACGTCTATTGGTACCGGAATCGCCGCACCTCGAGCCTGAGCTTTGCGCATAAGCGTGGCGGCATCCCTTACCAGATCTTCCTCATATAGAGATTTACCGACCTCATGACCGGCAGCCGCAATAAACGTGTTGGCAATACCGCCACCAACGATCAACTGATCTACCTTGTCGGCCAACGTCTCTAGCACAGTCAGTTTCGTCGACACTTTAGAACCGCCCACAATAGCAATTAACGGCCGCTTCGGATTTTCCAATGCGGCGCTTAACGCATCAAGCTCAGCGGCTAGCAGTGGACCAGCACAGGCAATGGGCGCGTGCATGCCCACACTATGCGTTGATGCCTGAGCACGATGTGCTGTACCAAACGCATCCATTGCATACACATCACACAGCGCTGCGTAACGTTTACCCAGCGTTTCATCGTCTGCCTTTTCACCGGCATTGAATCGCACGTTTTCCAGCACCACGACTTCACCCTCTGCAACGTCTGGAGGTGTTTCAAGGTAGTCAGTGATCAGTCGGACGGGCTGGCCAAGCAGCTCACTCAAACGCTGCGCTACCGGTGCCAGTGAGGATGCTGCATCCGGCTCGCCTTCGACAGGGCGTCCCAGATGTGACATCACCATGATACGAGCGCCAGCCTCTACTGCATATTGCAAGGTTGGCACTGAGGCACGAATGCGCTTGTCAGAGGTGATAACACCGTCTTTGAGTGGAACATTAAGATCCTGCCGAACCAGGACACGTTGTCCTGATAAAGGCAGCTCTTTTAGCAGTTTCATCATCTAGGCGTTCATCGCAGCGATAGTGGTATCGAGCATGCGACAGGAGAAGCCCCACTCGTTGTCGTACCAGCTACAGGCCTTGACCAGATTACCTTCCATGACACGTGTCATGCCTGAGTCGAAGTTGGATGAGGTAGAGGTGTGGTTGAAGTCGATTGAAACCAGCGGCTTGTCGTTATAGGCCAGAATGTTGCCATCAGCCGCTTTTTGCATGATGCTGTTGATTTCATCCACAGAAGTATCACGGCCCGCAGTGAACGTCAGGTCGACGATGGACACATTAATGGTAGGTACCCGCATGGCAAAGCCATCCAGCTTGCCATTCAACGCAGGCAGCACCAGCCCGACAGCTTTTGCAGCCCCGGTAGTGGTGGGAATCATCGACATGGTTGCAGAGCGTGCACGACGCAAATCAGAATGATAGACGTCTGTGAGCACTTGATCGTTGGTATACGCGTGAATGGTTGTCATCAGGCCACGAACAATACCGACCGACTCATGTAATGCCTTAGCCATAGGCGCCAGGCAATTGGTCGTACACGACGCGTTGGAGATGATCTGATCAGAAGACTTCAGGTCTCCTTCGTTGACACCAAATACGATCGTGGCATCGATATCTGATCCACCCGGAGCGGAGATAATGACTTTCTTTGCGCCCGCTTGCAGGTGCATACCCGCCTTGGCTTTATCCTTGAACAACCCTGTGCACTCGAGAACAACATCGATATCCAATTCGCCCCACGGCAGCTTTGACGGGTCGCGTTCAGCGAATACCTTCAGTCGGTCGCCATTGATCACGATATGGTCGCCATCAACGGAGACCTCTCCCGGAAAGCGTCCGTGCGCTGTGTCGTATTGTGTCAGGTGCGCATTGGTTTCCGCATCACCCAGATCGTTAATTGCTACCACATCAAATTCATCACTGCGGCCTGACTCGTGGATAGCGCGAAGCACGTTTCTGCCAATTCGTCCGTATCCATTGATTGCAATCTTGACTGCCATTACCGTTTTTTCTCCTGGTTATAACGTTGTTTGAACTGTCCTTAACGGGACAGTGAGCCGAAGCAGAAACAGCGGCAACGATGCACGCTGTTCCGTTTTATCTTTCAGCCGATATCAGCTTTTCAACAAAGCCTCAACCCGATCTGCCAGCGCAGAAGCGGTCAAGCCGAAATGTTTGAAGACATCACCGGCAGGTCCTGATTCACCGAAGGTGTCGATGCCCAAGACATCACCATCGAGGCCAACGTACTTGGACCACAAGTCGGGCATACCGGCTTCAACGGCCATACGAGCCTTGATAGCCGGTGGCAAAACAGTGTCCTTATAGGCCTGATCCTGAGTATCAAACAGATGCGTATTGGGCATGGAGACCACACGAACCGCGTGCCCTTTTTCAGCCAGACTCGCTGCTGCATCCATGGCCATACCGACTTCAGAACCCGTAGCGATAATCAGTCCGTCAGGGGCAGTTTCTGGCTCGTGCAGGATGTAGGCGCCGCGTGTGATGTCGGCCAATTGCTCCGCAGTTCGCTGCTGATGTGGCAGGCCTTGTCGGCTGAATATAAGACACGATGGCCCATCAGTTCTCTCAATAGCAAGTTTCCACGACACGGCAGATTCAACGGCATCGCAGGGACGCCACACAGACATGTTAGGCATCAGACGCAAGGTGGCGGTCTGTTCCACCGGCTGGTGGGTAGGACCATCTTCGCCCAGGCCGATGGAATCGTGGGTAAACACAAAGATGTTAGGCAACTTCATCAGAGCAGCCATACGCAAGGCATTACGACTGTACTCAGAGAACATCAGGAAGGTTGCCGAGTAAGGCTTGAAGCCACCGTGCAGGCAGATTGCGTTGGTCATTGCCGTCATCGCAAATTCACGCACACCGTAGTTGACGTAGTTGCCGGCAGGATCGACATGAACAATTTTCGAGCCGCTCCAGATAGTCAGATTGGAACCTGCAAGATCAGCTGATCCTCCCAGAAATTCAGGCAGCAAAGGTCCAAAACCATTCAGTGTGTTCTGGGATGCCTTGCGCGATGCGATGGTTTCGCCCTTCTCATCAACAGACTGGATGAAGGCCGCGGCGTCCGCTTCCCAGTTATCAGGCAGTGAACCTGCCATGCGCCTTTCAAATTCTCTGGCCTGCGCAGGATTAGCCCCTTTATAAGCATCAAACGTCTTTTGCCATTGCGCTTCTCGAGCCTTGCCTGCGTCACGTGCATCCCAGGCAGCGTAGATATCCTCAGGCACTTCAAATGGCCCATGCTCCCAACCCAGCTGAGCTCGGGCAACTTTGATTTCATCGTCGCCCAAAGGTGCGCCGTGACTGGTTTCCTTGCCACCCTTGTTCGGTGAGCCAAAGCCGATCGTGGTTCGTGCACAGATCAGTGTGGGTTTGCCGGTTTCAGCTTTGGCAGCATCGATAGCTGCCTTGATGGCGTCACTATCATGGCCGTCTACGGCTGGAATGACGTGCCAGCCATAGGCTTCAAATCTTGCTGGTGTGTTGTCTGTAAACCAGCCTTCAACCTCACCATCGATGGAGATACCGTTGTCATCGTATATCGCGATGAGCTTGCCCAGCCCCAAAGTGCCGGCCAGAGAACAGGCTTCGTGAGAGATACCCTCCATCAGGCATCCATCACCTAGAAACACCCAAGTGTTGTGGTCTACGATAGTGTGTTCTTCGGTGTTGAACTGCGCACCTAGCGTGCGCTCGGCCAGTGCAAAACCTACGGCATTTGCCACACCCTGCCCTAGAGGACCAGTCGTGGTTTCCACTCCAGGGGCATAGCCATACTCGGGGTGACCTGGAGTTTTTGAATGTAATTGACGAAAATTCTTCAGTTCTTCGATGGGTAGGTCGTAACCCGACAGGTGAAGCAGCGAATACAACAGCATAGAGGCATGGCCGTTGGATAGAACAAAGCGGTCGCGATCAGACCATTGCGGATTTGACGGACTGTGAGACAGATAATCATTCCAGAGGACCTCAGCCAGATCAGCCATTCCCATCGGAGCTCCGGGGTGTCCGGAGTTAGCTTGCTGTACCGCATCCATGCTCAGCGCTCTCACAGCGTTTGCTATATCGCGACGATTAGCCATTCTCAGTCCTTCTCCTGATAGTTGTAAAAACGAATTTCGATATTGGCTTTGGCCTTAATGATTATGCGCAATAAACGACAACTAACTGTCGTCACGACACATATCATCGTAACTGCGCCCGAAGTATAAGCGACGTCGGCTCTTTAATTTGACGTGGTAGGCAATATGTTTATTGCTCGGCGAAGCACTGATGTGTTAGCCGAGCGCACCTATTCATCTAAAAAGCGCCAGAAAACGATTTTTTCCACTTTCAAGTAGACGAGCCGCCGAGTATAATAAGGGGTTACGTCGACCGCAGGAACCTTATGACCGCTCGCATCGCAATGGACAAGTCGCAACAGTCCAGCCTGAAAGAACTTATTTCGAAAGGCAAAGAGCAGGGATTCCTGACTTACGCCGAGGTCAACGATCATTTGCCCGAAGGGATCGTCGATCCTGAGCAGGTAGAAGAGATCATCGCCATGATCACGGATATGGGCATTCAGGTTGGCGAAGTTGCGCCAGAAGCCGACACCCTGATCCTTTCGGACAAAAATTCAAGCACCGATGATGACGCCGCAGACGAGGCCGCCGCTGTGCTGGCAACCGTCGACGGTGAATTCGGCCGCACCACCGACCCCGTTCGCATGTACATGCGCGAGATGGGTACGGTTGAGCTTCTGACACGTGAAGGCGAGATCGAAATTGCCAAGCGTATAGAGGACGGCCTCAAACAGGTGCTCCGCGCTCTGGGTAACTACCCCGAAACCATTAACATCTTGCTGGAGCGTTATCAGCAGGTGCAGGAAGAGCAGCTCCGCTTCACCGACATCATTGTCAATTTCATGGAGACCTCGGAAGAAATCAAGGTCGCCAAACCCCCTTCCGATGACGATGACGATGACGAAGTGGTTGATACCGGCCCAGACCTTGAAGAAGTCAAGCGCCGCATGCTGGCTATGCAGAAGGCCTACGCCAAAGCGCTCAAAGCTATCGACAGTGCGGGCGGCATTCAGGATGAGACCGGTCGCGATGACATGGAGAAAGTGTCTGAAATCTTTCTGGAATTCAAATACGCACCTGCATTCGTCGCTACTCTGGTTGCCGGCTTGCGCGGTCAGGTTGAACGCATTCGCTCACTGGAACGTCAGATCCGCGATCTTTGCGTCAAGCAATGCAAGATGCCTCGTAGCGCCTTCATCAAGACTTTCCCGGGCCGTGAGACAGACCTGACCTGGATCGATACGGCGATGGAAGCCAAGAAGCCTTACGTCAAGGCATTGGAAGAGCATCGCACCGAGATCGAACTGCTGCAAACCCGCATCCAACAGATCTGCGTCAGCAGCTTGCTGCCAATTACTGGCATCAAGGAGATCAATCGCCGGATGTCTATCGGTGAAGCGAAAGCTCGCCGCGCCAAGAAGGAAATGGTTGAGGCCAACCTTCGACTGGTTATCTCGATTGCCAAGAAATACACCAACCGTGGCCTGCAGTTCCTCGATCTGATTCAGGAAGGCAACATCGGTCTGATGAAAGCGGTCGATAAGTTTGAATACCGTCGTGGTTACAAGTTCTCTACGTACGCTACGTGGTGGATACGTCAGGCCATCACCCGCTCCATCGCGGATCAGGCCCGCACTATCCGAATACCGGTGCACATGATCGAAACCATCAACAAGCTGAACCGAATTTCACGGCAGATGCTGCAGGTGATGGGACGGGAAGCGACGCCAGAAGAGCTGGCCGAGAAGATGGAGATGCCTGAGGACAAAATCCGCAAGGTACTCAAAATTGCCAAGGAGCCTATCTCCATGGAAACACCCATTGGTGACGACGAAGATTCGCATCTGGGTGATTTCATCGAAGACAACAACATTCTGTCTCCAGTGGAAACAGCCACAGGCCTGGGTCTGGGCGAAACCACTCACGAAGTACTCGCCAGCCTCACCCCACGTGAAGCCAAGGTGCTGCGTATGCGCTTCGGTATCGACATGAACACCGACCATACGCTGGAAGAAGTGGGCAAGCAGTTTGACGTGACGCGTGAGCGAATTCGTCAGATTGAAGCCAAGGCGCTGAGAAAGTTGCGCCACCCTACTCGCTCCGAGCAGTTGCGGAGCTTCCTGGATAATAATCAGGAGTAGAAAATTGTTGTGGACTAAGTGGCATTTTCAATGTTTTGCGACTGGCTCCTCCTCCCGTTATTACGCTTATTTAAGTCGTCTCACTCTATACGTATAGAGTGAGACGCCAGTAATGCCCTGGTAGGTCACGCGGCTTTCACTCTACACGTATATCCTCATGGCACTGCGTCATCGTTCCACTCCACGCGTCGAGTGAGATAAGAGAGGAATCTGGCCCGCAAGCGCGCCCAAGTGGCTTTCCACTCTGCAGGTGTAGAGTAAAAAGCCTGGTTGAGGCCTCCCCCATCTTGCCAACTGCCGTTCACCTTGCGCACGACCTGATTGGGCCATGAATTAAAGGTTATCGCAGCTGATTTGCGCCCCGCTTTGATGTACACTTCTCGCGTCGTGGGCCTGTAGCTCAGTTGGTTAGAGCAGGGGACTCATCAAATGGTGCGTCTATACCGTGAGGTATGGAATGAACGGGATGAATTCAGGGAAACCTTAGCGGCTCGGTTAATACCGGGGCCGAAGGCAATCCTGAGCCAAGCCAGGGGTACACCCTTGGAAGGTGCAGAGACTACCTGAGAACTTCAGTGTTCTTAATAACAGGCTAGAGCTTCCCGCGCCCCACCAGCCATTCGTGGTTGAGGGTGATGAGATAGTCCGCTCCGAGCAGAAACGCTCGGTTCAAGTGAATCCCTTGGTCGCAAGTTCGAGTCTTGCCGGGCCCACCACTTTTTGCATTACACTGAAATTTTAGGACCGAGACCATCTGATGTCCGTTTCGGACCTGGGATGGTCACAATGGGACCATCCCAGGTCCGCATGACGTGCAAATCCTTGAAATTACCTGGGATTCATTGCTGATTATTGTGACCATCTGAGGTCCGCGCTTTGAATTCTGTTTTGTGACCATCTGAAGTCCGCGAATTGTGACCATCTGGAGTCCGCAGCCAATCGTGGCATGCGGAGCTCTCGTTAGGCGGCATTGTGAATAAACGAAAGATACCAGTTATTGCGTCGAACTATCGCCAGCGTTAATTTGAAGTTGTGATCTTTCCACGCACTTTGGCTCTTAGGGTTGCGCGCTGGCCGCTAGTTACAGGATCAACGAATTTTAGCCCCTGCGTTCAATTAGCCTTACATCACAATCGAAAGGTGAAGCGCACTGTTTCGAATTCTGGGTAGTGTCTCAGTTTGAAATTCCAGCGAGTTGACATTTTCATCCCTACAATCCACGCTTAGAACTAAACTTGCCGCTATGCATACCAAGACGCATGAGTGTTCAACTGATTTCGCTAGTGCTCGCTGCCTCGGTGCCAATTGTACTTTGGTACGGCCTGCATTCTCGCATTAAGACCAGCAAAGGGGATAGGTTGGCAGTTTATTCGATATAACGTCATCTGCATTAGTATTCCTACTGTCGGCGCTCTTGCGTTGACCGGAACACTGACAGGCGAGGCGGCCACTTTGATCGCTGGCGCTCTTGGCTATGCGTTTGGAAAGCCAGAGGAGAAGAAAGATGCCTAAAGGGCCAAAGGGCGAGAAACGCCCAGCTGACGTAATTGGTGCCGCCGTCAAGGTGATGCGTATTGCCACGGGCGAGGATGAGGATGAAGCTGTGGATGACGGCAAGGACCCTGCTGCCAAGGCTATGGGGAAGAAGGGAGGCGCTGCTCGGGCTAAAAAGCTAACTGCCGAGCAAAGAAAAGAAATTGCCCAGATAGCTGCTGCAGCGCGTTGGAAGAAAGGTGACTAGGCCGCATCGACACCAAATTCATCCAGCTCTTCCATGTCGAAAGTGAAATCAAACACGATTTCTATCTGACTGCTTGTACGAGGTTGGTCGTTGTAACTATCTACGTCAGTCTTGAGGTGCATGCAGTCAGCCACGATTGAACGTCTTCTTTGCTGAAATGCTAGCTCCATGTGCTCATGTGGGGCGGTGTTTATGTCATCCCAGAACGTTTGCTGCTTCCCATCAACTTGCTTTTTAACAGGATGTTTTTGGCGCACCCTTCGCCCCTTAGAGTCGGTCTCATAGTCTTCCCGCATAGCTTTAGACAAATCTTCTGCGCATTTTTTTATGGCGTTAGATTCAGTAAATTCCCACAAGCGTTCTCGAATTGCCCAGGTTGCTATATCTTTTGATCGTGCTGGCCAAGGTTGTCCAGCAGCCCTGTACGTCTCAACGATGTTTTGCATCGTCTTTGCATATGAAGTCATCTTTTTCTCTATATTCCTGATGTGTTAACGCCGTAACCATCCGTTAAAGCAGTTTGAGTAATTATGTGACGTATTTTTACAAGCTGATTTCTCATCATTCCCCACTTACCCGTCCGATACTGCAACTGCCCAACGACAATGCCGGGATGACGCTGTATCCGCCGAGCAAACCCGAGAACTGATTTTTCGGTAAATACCGGATTAACTCGAACAATGTATTCAGTCATTAATTCTGCTGGAACACAAAATTCTTGAGCAGCCAAATTAGCTGCATCTTCAGCCTCAACGGTTGCCCCCGAAACTAATTCACCGATTTCATTTTTCTCGTCGATTACCGCATTCTGCATCCCATCTTTCCGTAACACATGTTCAATTTCATGTCTCAGCACAAACCAAAAATTGTCTATTCGGTCTAGCAATAATGTCATCCCTATGACAGGCGATTTATTGTCGTTCACCCAAAAACAAACACCACAAATCTTTGAGCCTTTAGAGGGCTCTACAACCACTAACTTAACCCCACATTGAGCCAATAAACTTGGTACATGTCGTATTTCTTCTGCAGAGAGAGTCAGCTTTTCAAGGTCATCAATCACTGCTCTCAATTTTTTTTCAGAATACTTCGGTGTGTCAATGCTCTCGGCAATATTTTTTACCCTATACAGCCATGACAATTGAGAGTCGCTTACAGCAGACTTGTAGTTACGCTTAGCCGCAGCTTGTAAGTCAGGCTCTTCATCCAATGAATCAATGCTGTAAAACGATAGCACCCGTCCCTCTAAAACATCATAGGACTCTGAGTTTTCAATCCAATTGTTTTTCAGAAGCTCCGATATTGGGTATTTGCTGTGTAATTTAGCTTTTCTAGCTATTAGTTCATCACGAGATGACCGTTCTTCGAGCGATGCCTTGAACAACTGATAAGATGAGTCCAGATTCAGCCACGACTGAGCGCTTGTCCCAAGCGCCGCAGCAAAGTCCATAGCTGTTTCTGGACTAACACCACGTTTGTTGTTGACCACATCACTGACTAAGCGAGCTGGCCTGCCAATTATTTTGGCAAAATCAGCTTGCGACCAACCGCGACCTTCAAGTTCATCGCGTAAAAATTCCCCCGGTGGAAATGCTTCCGCAGGCATGAAGTGTGTCATGTCAGGCTCCATATCAGTGGTAATCCACTATCTCTAAAATAATAATTCTTGCAGGTGACGAAGATTGATCCACTTCGATTACCAGTCTCCAATTCCCAGTTAATACCATCGAATACTGATTCTTTCGGTCGCCTGAAAGCTTCTCTAATCGGTTGCCTTTGTAGGCATAAAGATCACGAATATCAGTGGCAGCTCGTACCAACTGCATTCGCTTACGAAATCCTTTTACAACGGCAGGTGTGAAACACCCAAGCCCAGCATTAGGGGTGGATTCGATCTCCCGCAGCTTGTCGTCCGCATGTTCGACTTTCATTGTTCTTTATTGTATCGGCAATAATCCAATTGTCAATAGGATACCATGTCACAACACGACATATTCACTATATATACTTGACGCTAAGCATAAATGTTCATATAGTAAACGCATGAACAAATTACCTGTCAAACAACGCGCCCAAATCCTGCACCTGCTGTGTGAAGGAACCAGTATGCGAGCAATCACGCGAATGACAGGCGTATCAATTAATACTGTTTCAAAGCTGCTTATTGATGCCGGCACGGCTTGCGCTCAGCACCACGATGACGCAGTGCGCGGCGTAACTGCTAAACAGGTTCAGTGTGACGAAATCTGGTCATTCACATACGCTAAGCAAAAGAAGGTGAAAGATGCGTCAGCAACTCCTGAAGGCGCTGGCGACACATGGACGTGGACCGCTCTTACCGATGACAAGCTGATTTTGTCTTATCTGGTAGGTGGTCGTGATGCAGGCTACGCTCACGATTTCATGACAGATGTGGCAGATCGTCTGGATAATCGCGTACGGCTCACTACAGATGGATCAAAGGCGTACCTTGAGGCTGTTGAAGATGCTTTCGGCGGTGATGTTGATTATGCGCAGCTGGTCAAGCTGTACGGTGCAGCACCACAAGGCCCGCAGATTCGTTACTCTCCAGCAGAATGTACCGGCGCGAGGAAAACACCAGTGTCAGGAAATCCTGACTTTGGCCATATCAGCACCAGCCATGTAGAGCGCACTAACCTAAACATGCGAATGCACATGCGCCGGTTTACACGGCTGACCAATGGTTTTAGTAAGAAGGTTGCTAACCACACATACATGGTCGCGCTGTACACTGTATTCCACAACTTCATCCGTATCCATAAAAACCTGAAAGTTACTCTAGCGATGGAGTCAGGCTTGTCTGATGAAGTGCGAGACTTTGAATGGATCGTCGGCTTGATTGATTTGAACGCTCCAAAGTCAGGACCACGCGGACCATGCAAAAAGAAAAAAGCTGCGAAAAATTCAAACTGAGACACTATCGAATTCTGCACCTGTCTTGAATCAAACGCTAAGCTCGATATCGGACCACTGCCGCCAATCAGTAAAGAATGTAGAGTACGTATCACCCGACCGAACGTATCCTGCAGCGGCGATTCGTCTATGAACTGAGTTCGACGCCCTGTCGGTCATGTTTATCATCTTGTTTATTGCTGTGTCATTCTTATTGTCCGCGCTTCCATAAATTAGCGTCATTTGGTCAGGAAGCACAAACCCCGGAACAATCTCCATTTCTCGGGCATTGTAATTTTCTAGGTTACCCAGATCGGAATCGATTATCACTCCGAAGCGAGCCCCGGAAGCATACTCTTCCGTGTCAAGTATAGCTTGCATCGCCAGTAGCCAACCAACGCGCTCTGGCAAATCGGTTGGATTCCAAAACTCAATTGCTATGGTTCTGGGGTCTTTTAGTACAACGTTGCCAAGTATTTTTGACGGCGTCATCATTACTGTTGCCATGACGCACACCGTATCGGATTCGAACGCCTTCGAGTTTGTATCAATAGAGACGATTTTATCGAACTGAAGCAAACCGGCGTCTACGTACGCTCTGGTGACGTTCCCAACTTTAGGCATCTTCGACAGAATCTTTGGGCCCTTTTCACGGTCATACGAAAGCATCGAAACCGCTTTATCAGGAGTCTGTTCCTGCCCGTTATTAAAAATCCTAAATCGGCCATCTCTAACATCGAATGTGAAACAATCCGATGTTGTTAACTTATCAAAACTACCCTCGACCACAATTGTTCGGTCTTTTTTGTCTCTGCAACACCGTTTGTATTTCCTCCCGCTGCCACACGGGCATTGGCTATTATTTCCGGTTTTCACTTTCCTCTGTTCTTCGTTTGCCAGCCCTACGATGAATGGTACATGCCTTCCAAATGAATCGCCATTTTCTCGGACAGCAAGTTTTGCAGCGTACTTTAGGCAGCGCAACAGGCTTGACCATCACTGCGGCACATCCGTCGATACCTGCTGAGCTAACAAATAATTAACGCGCATTGGATGCAACGCTGGTTGTGTCGACGCCAAGTTCCGTTGGCTGGTCCAGCGACATTTCCGATGTAGTGAACTGAGCCAGCTGCGCTGTCCAAATCTAGGCCCGATGCGATTTGGCCAGCACCGCTGGCCAAATCTACCAAATCACCTCTTCAGCTTTTCCAGCAAACGCTGGATTGAGCACAGTTACTTCTCTTCCTCACGGCTGAAAGCGAGAGGATCAACATAGAAGTAAATTTCCATAAATGCAGGCTAATCAACATAGAGCTATAGAACTGAGGTTGAAAACTCCTCAGCAATGACCTCCCTAAGCAAATTCTTGGGCAGCTGAGTTTTCTCGCGCAGAGTTCGCAGCGCATGTTTTCTTGATTTACCTGGCAGATCAGATCGCATGTACTGCCAGACTTCAGTTGCGGCAGTCGCATACTTCTGCTCACGATCCTCAACTAGCCAAAGCTGGTAATTCTGTTTGACCTCCTTGCAGATACTCGGATGGAGGTACTCCAGCCCACCAGTTGAGATACCCACTACTCTTGCCACGTATGCCAGCGGAGGCGGACACTTCGGATCAACGGATTTTCTCACTGCCGTCAACCTCGCCAACACCTCATCTCTGTCAACCAACTCTCGCCGTTTTGGAGGCCTCATGTTTTCCGGCAAATCGGAAAGCCAGCGAGGATCAAGTTGTGGGGTCCAGCACTCTGCCTCTCCGGCAAGCAGTCCGGGGAAACTAATGCCCAGTCTGTACGCTACCCTCCTGAGCTTTTTGACGGTTACCGGTTTGTTCATCGTAACGATCATCAGGGATTCATCTTTCGGGATGAGCTGCCAGAATTCCTTCTCGGCATCCAATTCCCATACTTTGTCGAATATTTTCTCCAGCAAATTCACAGAAGCCATGGAATTGTATTCGAGTGTTGCGTCACCGGACACTTCACAAGCCAATCCAATCAAATCGCGAAAACATACGTCGCGCGACAATTGCTCGATACTGAGCGCCTGTGGTTTTTCGCTCAGTGGTTTTTTGCACCGCCTGCATTTACTCAGATCGAAATGACGCCCTTGCCCATGTTGCTTGTATTGACAGTGCGAACAGTGATCCTCCAGCATCACGTTGTGATGATGGCAGTACTCCACTTCCTTGAAAGACCAAATCAAACGAAAATACGCAGGTCGCCCGTGGTCTCTGTCTTCTCTGAAACAACAAGGGCACCAACGTATGGCATTGCTGAACAAATCTACGGAACGATAGTTTAATTGACGCAATGCTAGAAATGTCGTCCCTCTCAAGTCATCGCGACCTGTATAGTGGCTTACCAGAAAGACGACATCATGCGTCGTTTCTGTGGGCCTCACCATCGATACAGTCGACCAGGGTAGTGATGATGTCGAAGCACTCGGATTGCACGAAACTGCAGATTTTCCGTCATCAGCTTTTAACTCATTAAACAGCCGCGACAAAGAAATACCATGTGCCGCCGAAAGCCTTAGTATATAGGATGGAAAGCTTTCCACATGCTCAGTGCCAAGCCCGATAGGGCCCATATCAAACAGCCTCATGATCTCCCCCCAACAGCTCGCCTCTTAACCTTTGCCTGAAATGGCTTCTTGTTACCCTTACGCTTCTTGACTGGGCCGTTATGATGTATCTGGCTATCAAGCGAAAATAACTCATTGTCTGCTGATCGCATGTAGTTTTCACCGTCAACGATCTCACGAAGCATTTCATTTAAAAATCGACTTTCCTTACGCTTTGACTTCATATGCGCGAATGTCAGCTCGTTGTCACCGTTCGCCAGCATTTCCGCCATCCCGTTCCGAATCCAGGCAGAGAGCAAACCAATGACTCCCAGCGAGCCTTCGAATAGTTCTCGGTTCCAGTCTCCAAATCCAGTAACGCCTGCTGCAAATTTCACATCCTGCGAATACCAATTAAGTACCTCCTGGAAATGTATTAGATCGTCCTCGTCGTCGCTGGAATACCTTTGCATTTCAATTGTACAGATACGTCCAAGTAGGTGCGGTGAGAGCTGAAGAACATTCACGATAGGATACGCGCCAACGAAGATAAGCACGATGTCCAGTTTCTCAGCTAGCGTTTTGAAAAACTCCATCATTTGCAACGCACTTTGGACACCACCAGTCATATACTGTAAATGCTGGGTTTCATCGATGACCAGGTATTTTGTACGCAGAACCTGTAATGCATTTTCTAGCACAGCTTCCAAAGAAGCAGTTGTTTCACGATCGTTCCGGCGAATTGATTCCACGTTGCCTGCAATATCATCACCATCAATGGTATAGAACGGATGTTTGATGGTTGCCAGTGCGTCAAGAAAGAATGCTTTCGTTGAAAACGTTCCACGATCACCGCGGTTCCTGCATGTCAATCGGACAACCGGGCGCCTGACAAGAAAGTCATCTGACGCTTGCGGATTCATCATCTGTTCCAGTGCTATTGTAATAATGGTTTTACCAGCTCTTGACGGCCCGACAAGAGCAATGCACTCCCCACCCTTTCGAACCAACGTTTCAGCGAACAAACGTTGTCTAGTTATCTTGTATCTGTGATGGTGGATCTGATGACTATTTATGCGATCAGACACATGCTCCACCCAATCCATTGTTTGCACGCTCATAACTCGTCAGACTCCAGATCGCGCAGAGTTTTCAGTTTGAGCCGCCCGAACAGGTCACTTGACAACCGACCAGAGTCATTGTCCACTGGTGAGCTATACAGTGCTTGTTCTACTTTATCCTCAATTATTCTTTGCTCGTAACCTACATCAAATTCTGCAAGAGCAGCAGCTTTTTCATCATTAGCATCTTGTTTCGCCAGATCTCGTAGCGGTCGCCCCTCTGCTACACGAATTGCCTCAGCCAACCTCGCTACCGTAGACTTAGATGAAAACTTGGTGTGACCTGAGTTAAGAGCAGTTACCCATCTGTCGTTAACGCGACAATAGATTCGGTATGGATCTTCGGGATCAATTCTAATTTCAGCACGAGACTGTTTGGATTGAGACAACCGTAAGTCAGGATGGTAATAGTGAAGGCAGTTGTAAACTACCTCACCGTTGCCTGCAATCTTGTAGTCCTTAGGAACGTCATAAGCCGTAATCATCAGAAAATCTTCATCTATAACCACTGGCACACCAGAAAATTCGAACGACTGCAAACCCTGTTTGAATTTCTGAGAAGGAGGGACGGCTTCTGTCCCGAGCACGGTTTGATTATAAAGTTGCCTGTACACCTCAATCTCAGAATACAAGTCTTGTAGGCTAAGTGCTGCTTGGTCCTGTGGCCGGTATCCTTTGGAGTATTTCCGCGTCTCAAGATAGTCAACTGTATTCCCTGCCCGCCGTGAAATCCACTGATCCTTGAGCTGCAAGTTCAATCTCTCGACAAGGGCATTGAACCTACTGTGTCCGGCTGGACTCCAGTCTACGGAGATGCCATAGTGAGCGAGCAGTTGGCGATAGTATACAGAGCGAAGATCAGAACCTCTGTCGGAGTGAACGTGCTCAGGCAACCTGCCATATTCACGGGCACAGCTTCTATACAGCATTGAGAGTAATCGCTTGCTGGGGTCTCTGAAAGACAGAGAAAACGATAGCCAGTAGCCGGTTGCTTCATCAATAAGGGCCGACATCCAAGGTTTCTTACTGTACGTGCTACCACCAGATTCCACGACGATGGCTCGGATTTTCAATTTCGTATGGTCGATTGACACACGCTCGAATGGCCGTGTTGCTATCAGTGCCCTGTCGAGAACCGATGTCGGATCAGATGCGGCATTGCCAGCACGCTTGCCACCACGAGAGCGCGCGACAAGCTCCGGATCGATCTCTGCCAAAAGGCGTCGATAGGTTTTAATCACAACCGGAGGAAACTCAGGATGCTTAGCCTTTGCACCAAGACGGTAGTTTGCCCAGGCCGCATGCAGACTGGGACGCTTGGGCGTCATGTAAATCGACCGTATATGGCTATTTGTAAAATCACGAACCACTGGTGGCAGCTTTTCACGGGCATTGCCCTTCCGCGGCATAACCAGAGCCTGCAATGGCGACTTACCGAGTTCAGCACCTTCCGCAATTCGTCTTTTCAGTCGTCGGCAATGACGTGACTGCTCGCCTGAATTAACTCGTTCCAGACGTGCCAAGGCATTGAGTAATTCCTTTGCGCCAGGGACACATTGAGTCTTCACTTGTGCGACGATTTGTGGTGCTGCCCAATCGGTGTCCTCCCGAATTTCAAGAAACTCAGCATTCGAAGCTACGAAGCATGAGTCAGGGTCTGTCAGAATCTGGGTTTTTAGATTGACGAACAACCGCTGATGCGCAACGAGCTGATACACATCCGCGTACGAAGACTCTGGCACAAGCTTAATCAGGGCAGTGATTGAGAGCCATGCAGCGTCTTCCAGCGCACCAATAAGTGCATCAGCGGTTTGCGGATTAACCTTGGCAGACGCGCTACAAGCACGAACCAAGGTCTTGAAATTGTTAGTTTCAACTGCCGCACCGCCCTCCAAACAACAAACCGTGTGAACCAGCCCTTTTTCGAGGAATGCCTCTTCTGCCGGAATGTAGTGCCAGCAATCTGGTTGCTGCCATTGCTCAGGAAATTTCTTCGATAGCTTGATGACTTCCTTGGCGGTTTTTACCTCGACCACTACCACTTCATTTTTACGGAATAGCAGATAATCAGGTGTGTAGGTAGAATTACGCGTCACACCATTCTTGTCCGCCTTGCGGATGTTGATCATTGGTGGCTGGTCACGGAATCCCAATACATCAGGATCAAGCTCCCAGCGGAACAGCCAGGCAAGTTCAGCGGTATGACTTTCATACTGAATGGTTATCCCTTGTGAGGGTGATGAAAATGCACCAGCCACGCTGTTTCGTGCATTCTCGCCGACCTCGCGTAAGGGTTCAGACAGCAGAGTCGTTCTCACATACTCTTCAGCGATTTGAGAGATCCCATAGTTGGGAAGATAGTCAAGCAGATCCTGCGTTGAAACAGTTTTTGTGTGCACAAGCCACCCTTGCGCGGCGAAGCCGCGAGAAAAAGAAGTTGGGGGCTGGTATCAGCGTGACGCTATGGCGCGTGCAGGGCAGATCCGAATTGAGTACTACAGACCCTCACGCGGAACAATTGGCCTAAATATCGACCGACACCAGCAATATATTGCAAGCAAGGGCTTGACTGACAGCTTGACTGCGACGATACTTCAGTTGCGACACATGGCATCGACCGTGGAAAGCCCAAATCAGGCCTTGCTTGTTTTTGGCTTTTTTATGTCTGCATGATCAGCCCTCCTTACTTGCCGAGACTGAAGGACGCATTTGTCGCCTCGCTCGGATTGCTGATACCTCTCCCCGCTTCATACCTAGCCTCACTGCGATGTCGTGGCTTTTGCCGCGCTTGGGTAGATCGTTGCTGCGCAGCACGCGATAGACCAACGACGGAGAATACCCGTGCGCCACTGCCCATTCGCTGATGGAATCCCCGGTGCGATCGAACTCTGCCCGCACTTCTTGAGAGGTTTTCAACGTCATATTTGAGAATCAACGCACGATTAGAAGTAAACTAATAGCAATGTACTGCTATCTATTTACAAATATAACAGCTTAGTGGCTATAAATTCAACAATTCGCAGCCTTTCGACTTTGGGTGACCGCTTGAAAGCCGAGCGTGAACGTTTGGGGTGGACCAGAGAGAACATGGCGAGCTTCGGTGGCGTCTCTAATGCTTCCCAAAGGCTCTATGACGGCAACGATAGAGTACCGTCCGTGATTTACTTGCTACAGCTCGCGAAGGCGGGCGCTGACTTCAACTATTTATTGCACGCTGAACGCACAGGAAGTGTTGCAGCGGATTTCCTCCAAATTTCAGAGGAGTCTGCAGATAAAGCTTTTCGCCTGACGTGGCATATATGGCAGTCAGAGGAAGGTCGTGTTACCAGTGTTGATGATGCAGCAGAGCTGTTTGTTTCTTTACTGAGACAAATCCACTTGGCGAATGAGCCCGGTGTTGATCTGAAAGCGTTGGAAATTGCAACAAGCAACGAGAACATCGACAGATGATTTTAGAGCGACTTAGATTCATAAAGATCGAGCAATTGATATTAGGTCTCATCGATGCGTACGAAGCTACGTTTGATTTCAGGCTTCCTACTATGGAGAAGCTGATTACTGGCGCAATATGGAAGCGGAATTGGCATCACGCTATGTGTGTTTTTGTGAATCTGTCCTCTGCAAAGGTTGCTGATCGGCTTGAGCCATACTTATTCTCGTCATCAAGACGAGATACCACTGGTACGAATCTAAACCGTCCTGCTTGGTTGACCTATCGAAAACTGTCAATGATGGAGGATTTCAGCGATAGAGAACTCCGCGTCGCTGCCATGCGCGGATTTCTAGACAAACAAGGTAAAGTGGATATCTTGATGTCACTGGTACGATGCCTTGCTCTTTTAGCAGCAGGATTCATCACGGCTATCGCGCTCGTTTTCTTGGCTTTCGTCATTGCACTCTGGAGTGGATTTATCTGGGACACTCATATACTGGTTGTAGCCTTCCAGCTTGTTTTCTTTCCAGCATTGTCTGTTTTTATGGCATTGATTTGCCTTGCCATTAGTTACGCGATATTCGTCAACGGTGTGCTGCCTCTTTCGATCGCTTACAAATTTAGAAGCCAAGAGATGAACTTTCTGCGGAATGGCGTGTTGTATAAAATACACGAGTAACTTCATACGAAGCATTGTTCACGGACGTTGCTTACACAACGAAAACTTACTGATTACAGCTTGAATTGAGCGTACATACTTACAAATCTAACGGAGTGATTTGTCTTGACTAACAAGCCAAGGTACGAGTCCCCAAATTTTCATTTCCTGGCAACGGTAGACCCGTTGCTAGTCGAGCTCGGTGCACGGGCAGAACACTACGCGCTGGATGACCCGAACACGTCCATGCTCAAAATTCGTCAACTCGGCGAACTCCTGGCACAGAGCGCTGCGGCCAAATTCGGTATACAGACAGACTCCAGGAATCAGGAACAGCGCGGCTTGATTGATGATCTGTATCGGCGGCGGTTTTTGCCGCCTGATATCAAGGACCTGTTTCACTCAGTACGTATGGAAGGTAATCAAGCAGTACACCAACTTCATGGCGACCAGGGTCGTGCCATCACGTTACTCAGGTTCGTTCGCAAAATTGCCGTGTGGTACTACCGCACCCATCACAATGGAAACGCCAAAGTTGGGCCGTTTGTTCCTCCTGTTGCTACCAACAATGCTGACGCTGAAACAGCAAAAGAGCTTGAACGACTGTCTGAGCAGTATCAGCAAGAATCCACGGCTCGCAAGAAGCTGGCAGAACATGCGGCTGACGAGGCGGAATTACGCAAACTGGCAGAGGAAGAGTTGCGTGATGCTAAGGAGCAAATGCAAGCAGCCTTAGAGCTGGCTGAGGAATCTGAAGAGAAGGTTCAAGCGGAGCGAACCCGATTCGAAGAGCTGCTGGCGAAACAGGCAGCCAATGTTGAACTCGACGACGCACAGACCGAACTGCTTGTTAGCCATGGCGAGACAGTAGCCAAGGAGGAGCTTACCGAAGCCGATACGCGTGAGTTGATCGATCGTCAATTACGTGCTGCGGGTTGGATTGTTGACTCTCTCAACCTCCGCTACAGCGCTGGTGTACGTCCACAAAAGAATCGGCAGATGGCCATTGCCGAATGGCCAACAGACACAGGCCCTGCTGACTATGTACTGTTCATCGGCCTGATGCCCATAGCAGTCGTTGAAGCCAAGAAGAGCAATGTCGACGTTGCTGGCGCTATCACTCAAGCTCGCCGCTATAGTCGGGACTATAAGCTGGCAGATAGTGATATCTCTCCGGGTGGCCCGTGGACGCACGATACGGAGATTTATCGGATTCCGTTTCTGTACTCCAGCAATGGTCGCAGCTACTTAAAACAAATAGAGAGCAAAAGTGGCACATGGTTTCTGGACGTAAGACGCAGTACCAATCATCCACACGCCAATCAGGGATGGCATAGCCCGGAAGATCTGCAGCACAAGCTGGAAGCTGATGTTGACGCTGCGCAGCAGAAGCTAGACAACGAATCAGCCGACTATTTACCACTGAGAGATTATCAACGAGACGCTGTAAACGCCGTTGAATCTGCCATTGCTGAAGGCCAGCGTGCCATGCTGGTTGCGATGGCAACAGGTACCGGTAAAACGCGCACCTGCATTGCTCTGTGCTACCGATTAATCAAGGCCAAGCGCTTCAGGCGAATTTTATTTCTGGTTGACCGCAGCAGTCTTGGCACCCAAACGTCTGATTCATTAAAAGACCTGAAAATAGAAAATCATCAGACCTTTAACGACATCTACGATGTAAAAGAACTAGGTGATATCACACCAGACGCTAATACCCGCTTACAAATAGCCACCATACAAGGCATGGTCAAGCGCTTGTTGTATGACAACGACGGAGCGACGCTACCCACCATTGGTCAGTACGATTGCATCGTGGTTGATGAATGCCACCGTGGCTACAGCCTCGATCAGGAATTGACAGACGTCGAGCTGACCTTCCGCGACGAAACCGACTACATTTCAAAATATTCGCGCGTGCTTGAATACTTTGACGCCATAAAAATCGGGCTGACTGCCACACCCGCCATTCACACGAACGAGCTTTTCGGCGGTGAAGATAAGCTGCCCATTTACCAATACAGCTATCGCCAAGCCGTGCTGGATGGCTTTCTGGTCGACCACGAACCCCCATTGCAAATCAAGACTCGATTGGCAAACGACGGGATACACTGGAGTGTTAACGAAGAAGTAGCCGTATACAACCCGCAGACACAGCAGGAAGAGCTGTTCAATACCCCCGACAAGATTGACTTCGAAATAGACAGCTACAACAAACGCGTTATCAGCGAGAGCTTTAACCGAGTGATTTGCGAAGAGCTGGCAAGACACATCGATCCGTCGTTACCCGGCAAGACCTTAGTCTATTGCGTCACCGATTTGCACGCCGACATGCTGGTGTCAGAGCTTAAGAAAGCTTTTGAAAAGCAATACGGACAAGTTGAAAACTCAGCCGTAGAGAAAATCACAGGTAAAGCGGACAAACCCCTGCAACTCATTCGTCGCTACAAGAACGAAAAAATGCCTGCAGTGGCGGTCACGGTTGATTTACTTACCACAGGTATCGACGTACCTGAGATCACGAACCTTGTATTCCTGCGCAGAGTACGCAGCAGGATTCTGTACGACCAGATGATTGGACGTGGCACACGTTTGTGTACAGACCTCTTCGGCCCTGGAGAGGACAAAGTGTGCTTCTATATCTACGATTGTGTGGATATGTACACGGCCCTTCAAAGCTACACAGACATGAAGCCGGTAGTCAGTCGTCCCAACACCACGTATCAACAACTTATCGACGAACTGTCCAGTGTGAATGACGAGGAAAGTCGGCAAGTTATCGTTGACCAACTGGTTGCCAAGCTACAACGCAGCAAACGTCGCATTAAAGGCAATCGCAGCGAAGAATTTGAAAAACGCAGTGGTGGCGTGCAACCGGAAACGCTGGTGGAACAAATAAAAAACAGCACACCGCAAGCGGTTGCTGAATGGTTCGCAGATAAAACTGCCTTGGTTGAATTCCTGGACAGCAAAAGTGCTAATCCGCAGAGAATATATTTGTCCGACCATAGTGATGAAGTGGTTGACGTTACTCGTGGCTATGGCCAGAACAACCAACGCCCCGGTGATTACCTGGAAGAGTTTCGAACCTACGTAACTGCTCACAAAGATACTGTTGAAGCTATCAACCTTTGCGCCACTCGCCCACAATCGCTGACACGCGAGACCCTGAAAGAGCTGAGGCTGAAACTGGCCAACGAGGGTTTTGATGAAACGCGCCTGCGTGCCGCATGGAGGGAAACCAACAACGCCGATATCGTGGCCACCATCATCGGCTATATCCGCAACGCGATTCTAGACACGCCCGTTGTCCCGTTCGATAGTCGCGTTAAACGGGCTATGGAGCACGTGCTGTCGTCTCAGCAGTGGACCACCCCGCAGCGTCAATGGCTGGAACGCATTGGCAAACAGTTCCGGGAGAACACCTTGGTGGATCGTGCAGCCCTGGACGAAGGGCAATTCAAGGATGCTGGAGGGGGTTTCAATAGACTCAACAAAGTGTTTGATGGAAAACTGGTTTTTGTTCTGGAGGAGATAACAGAACAGATCTGGGCAACTGCCGCGTAAACTAAGCCCAGCATTAGCGAAATAAAAATAATGAACACTCAAGAAATCGTCTCCAAGCTCTGGGGAATGTGCAACGTGTTGCGCGACGATGGCATCACCTACCAGGACTACGTGACAGAGCTCACTTACCTGCTGTTCCTGAAAATGATGCAGGAAACCGAACAGCATCAAAACCTGCCAGACGGCTATCGCTGGTCAGATCTGGTTGCTCTGGAAGGTGTGGAGCAGCTTAATTTCTACCGCGAACTGCTGGTTCATCTTGGCACTGACGGAAAGGGGCGAGTACAAGCCATATACAACAACGCCAATTCATCACTGAAGAAGCCTCGCAACCTTTCCAAACTGGTCTCGGATATCGACGCACTAGACTGGTACAGCGCACGTACCGAAGGGCTGGGTGATCTATACGAGGGCTTGTTGGAGAAAAACGCCAACGAGAAGAAATCAGGTGCTGGCCAGTACTTCACTCCTCGCCCACTGATTGAGAGCATGATTAACGTTATCAAGCCACAGGCTGGTGAGGTCATACAAGACCCAGCCGCTGGCACGGGCGGTTTTCTGACCCACGCTGACCGTTACATCAAAGCACAGACAGATGATCTATTTGATCTCTCTGCTGCACAACAGAAATTTCAGAAAGAGCAGGCGTACCACGCTGTAGAGCTGGTTGACGACACACATCGACTGTTACTGATGAGTGTGATGTTGCACGACATGGATGGCAACTATGTGTCTGGCGACGCCATGGGCGATAGTGGTAAAGACTTGCCGAAAGCAGATGTCATACTCAGCAACCCGCCCTTTGGTACGAAAAAAGGGGGTGGTATTACCCGTGATGACTTTACCTTCCCTACCAGCAACAAGCAGCTTTGTTTTTTGCAACACATCTATCGTGGACTACAACCGGGTGGGCGTGCTGCTGTTGTACTACCTGATAATGTGTTGTTTGAAGAAGGTGTTGGGTCGAGGATACGTGCAGACTTAATGGACAAGTGCAATCTACACACGGTGTTGCGTTTACCTACCGGTATCTTCTACGCGCAAGGTGTTAAGACCAATGTGCTGTTTTTTACTCGTGGCAAAACTGATGCCGGCAATACCAAAAATGTCTGGTTCTTTGATATGCGGACCAACATGCCGCAGTTTGGTAAGCGTACTCCATTTACGCTGGAGTATTTTTCGGAGTTTGAAAAGTGTTTTGGGAAGAAGGCTGATGGGACTAGCAAACGCCATGAAAAGACGAAGAATGGTGATGGCGAAGAGTCGCGGTTCCGGTGTTTTTCTCGTGATGTTATAGCGCAGCGGGGGAATAATCTGGATATTAGTTGGTTGAAGGATGAGAAGGCTGGTTCTGGGGAGGATTTGGAAGAACCGGAGGTGATTGCGACAATGATTCGAGAGAAGTTGGGGGAGGCGTTGGGGGAGATTGATGCTTTGAGTGAGTTATTGAATGGAAAGAATGTTGAAAGCAACAACGATTTGCAAACCGACAGAAATTCAAATATATGAAGATCAGTCGCTCACAAGTCGCTACAAATGTACCGACCCATAAGCTACCTGCATGTTGGGAATACACCAATGTTGGTAATGTAGCGGCGCTGCAGCCCGGATACGCATTTAAGAGCACATGGTTCACTGACGAAGGAGTAAGACTCTTACGCGGCACCAACATTGTCCCAGGCGGAACTCGTTGGGAAGACGTAGTCAGAATACCTCTTTCACGTGTAAGTGAGTTTTCAGAATATGATCTAAATGTAGGAGATATTGTAATAGCAATGGATCGTCCAGTTATTTCTACTGGCCTAAAAGTGACAGTACTAAATCTGGATGACATCCCCTCACTACTATTACAACGTGTTGGGCGATTTAGACTGATGGGCGCCATAGAGTCTGAGTTTTTATTTGCTTTTCTCAACGGCCAAGATTTTCTAGAGCATACCGGCGTTTTGGCGACTGGCACTCAGCTTCCTCACATTAGTAAATCTGACATTGAGTCCGCTCAAATTCCAATACCACCTCTAAACGAGCAAGGTCGAATCGTCACTGCCATAGAATCCCTCCAGCAACGCAGCGCCAAAGCACGCACACTGCTGACAGAAGTCGAGCTACTAATAGACAAGTTGCGACAGAGCATATTGCATTCAGCGTTTAGCGGACGCCTCACCGCCGACTGGCGAGCCAAAAATCCTGACGTTGAACCAGCCGATCAACTACTTGCGCGTATCCGTGTTGAGCGTCGTCAGCGATGGGAAGATGCAGAGCTTGCCAAGTTTGAAGCGAAGGGGAAGACGCCGACTAAGGGGTGGCGGGAGAAATACAAGGAGCCGATTACTTCGTCTGAAGAAGTACTTCAAAAATTGCCTGATTCTTGGCGCTGGGCAACCATCGACGAGCTAGCTATTGTAGGTACGGGATCTACTCCAAAACGCAATAACAATGAATTCTGGGTAAATGGAACGATTCCGTGGATAACTAGCACCGCAGTTAACCAAGAATTTGTAACTGAAGAATCCGAATTAGTGACTGTTGCAGGTGCTGAAAAAACAAGATTAAAGATGTATCCAAAAGGCACACTGCTCATCGCGCTCTACGGCGAGGGAAAAACGCGTGGAATGGTTACAGAACTGAGTTTAGATGCAACGATTAACCAAGCATTAGCAGCTATGCAATTCAATGGACTTGCTACAGCGGTTAAACCATTTGCCAAGCGTTCTATGATTGCAGCATACGAACGAATGCGACAGAGTTCAATGGGTGGCGTACAACCGAACCTTAACCTTGACAAGGTAAGGAAAATACAAGTACCTGTTGCTCCGTTGACAGAACAGATACAACTGCTAAAGCGAGTAGATGAACAGCTTGAACATCTGTCTAAGCTAGAGATTAAAATCAACGCCATGCGGGCATCGCTGTCTGACCTCAACTCCTCCATCCTAGCCAAAGCCTTCCGAGGAGAACTAGTCCCACAAGACCCAAAAGACGAACCAGCATCAGAACTACTCGCGCGCATACAAGCTGCCCGTAAAGCTGAAGCATCAACAAAGAAAGCCTCAAAGAAGAAAAAAGCTTCACTATGAGCCTCCATGGTGCGGTGTTACCGCTATGCTGCCTGTCAAATAGCTGCTGGTGATCATGCGAGGACTACTTTCTTTTCGTTGGCACTCATATGTGAACGCTCCTCTTTTGAGGTCACATATATTCGTCGTTCTACCACCGCGCCACGTACCGAAACCAACACAACTTTGACAAGTACAATCCTTATTGTTTCATACAATAAATTTACCGATGGTCACCTACAGAAGGCGGATGTTCAAAACGAATGAACGATTGCGCATTATATTGCTCGCTCAGTCGGAGTAACAAACTGGTAAAAAGCACAGTAATGGATCCAGAAAATCAGTGTATACAAGCGTATGATCAAAGTACAAAAATTAACAATATCTGATAAATATTAATGAGCCTGGAAGATAGATTAACTAGCTGGACAAAGCCTTCCAGTGATACCGAGAAAGTCAAACAAGATCGGACAAAGCGAATGATTCGTCAGTCAATTGACTCGCACACTGCTTTCAATACTTGTTCGCTAAACGTTTTTGCGAAGGGATCATATGCGAACAACACCAATGTCCGTACAGACAGTGATGTGGACATTGCCGTGGAATGCACTGAAGTTCGTTATTGGGAAGAAGAGGAAAAAGGAATTAAGGCACCCGGAAAAAAATATGAAGGAATTTGGACGCCATCAAAGCTGCGAACAGAACTCGTCGCCGCGATGAAAGCAAGCTTCCCAAATCAAGTAGATGATTCTGGAAGTACAGCGATACAAATTAATTCTGGCTCAGCGCGTGTTGATGCAGATGTGGTTCCATGTTTCAGCTATCGCTACTACATGAATACTGGAACAAGAGACGGCACAAAAATTTTCACAACTAAAGGTTCTAGCATTGTTAACTATCCTGAACAACAGCTATCCTATGGAGTCAGGAAAAATAACGAGACAGGATATGCCTATAAAAAGGGCGCTCGATTACTAAAGCGCATTGAGAACAAAATTTCTGAGGAAGGACAGTTTCGAGAATTACCGTCATACTTCATCGAAAGCTTAGCGTACAACTGCCCTAACTCGGTGTTTGTCGAACACACGTGGACAGATAGACTTCGCGGTATGCTTTTGTATATTTGGACTGAACTAGAGGGAAATGAACCTGATACTGAGCGTTGGCTTGAAGCCAATAACAGTTTTTATTTATTTCATGCGAACCAAAAATGGACGCGAGAAGACGGACGAGAATATGCTAGAGCCGCTTGGAATTACTTTGGGTTCAAGTGATGCGCAATGTGAAACTTAAGAATTCGCTATATCTGCTGGTGGGAATTTCGGCGATTGCTTGGTTTAGCCTCGCTCACTTCGGCGGATTAGACCTATCGAAGATAAAAGACTTTTTTGGACTTATCCCAAAAGTTGTGAGTATCGATCTTTTAGTGATTGCGGCATTCGTCAAGTGGGGTTGGAAATTTAAAATTTGTAGAGGATGGCTTGTTCCATTTCCAAATTTGAACGGAAGTTGGACGGGGTTTATATATTCAGATTGGAAAAATCCAGAAACGGGAGAAAAACCACCTCCGATTCCTGTAATGCTGACCGTCAATCAGTCCTTCTTTCACATCAACTGCATGATGCGCACAGGTGAAATGGAAAGCTCGTCTTATGCTGAAGGCTTTATTATCGACCCTGATCGACAGCTAAAAAACTTCGCATATTCCTACACTAGTAAGCCGAGATTGAGTTTAAACGAAAGGAGTATTCCTCATGACGGTACAGCAGTATTCCAAATCGTTGAGAAACCAAAGCAAAAATTAGTGGGTAGGTATTGGACAGAAAGGCTAACAAAAGGTGAAATAGTGCTTAATCACCATTCAGCAGAAATATTAGAAGAGCTGCCAGATGACATGGGTGAGCATCCTGTGACAGAAGATGAAAATAGGCGCTAACGCATTATTTTACCGTGGAATAATATTCAGTCAGTAGTACCTCGAGAACAATACGGACTGATAATACTCACCAGTACGACAGTTTCAAAGCGGACCTGAGATGGTCACAATTCGCGGACTTTAGATGGTCCCGGTCCTACTGAAATTTATAGGACCGGGACCAAGAGTAAGTCCGTTTCGGACCTAGGTTCATGACAGTGTAAGCAACATGGGTCCAAAATCATATAACGCCTTATCTTTTAATAAGTTTTAAAAAAAACTTGCAACATACCTAAGTCCCACGTCCGCCAAATTCTCGTCATTCAAAACCAAATGCCTTTTTGTCACCAAGCTGAGTCCGACATTGACTGTCTTTTAAAGGAATTTCCAGTTAACCAGAATTCCAAAGGGGAATTGAACAATTATCGATTTCAGATGGTGGAATAACGAATGTAACACTAAATCTGGCTCGAGTTATGGCTACATACAGCTTGTTTTTTGCCTCTTCAGTTTTATTAGATTTGAACACATCTTCACTTCCCATAAGATACTTACGATAAGAGGCTGTGGGTATAATTAACACCCTGTCGAAAGTCAATCCTTTAGATTTTCCGAACGTTAGTTTTTCCAAAACAGTATCATCATGATCTTGCCCTGGGCAGATCAAATTAAATCCATAACTTAGTCGCTTTTCGTCGTAGCTTGTCATAAATTAGCTTAAACGCTACGCTATACTAAAGTCCGTTTTGGACCTCATTTGTCATTAAAGCAGTACGGTCCGAGGTACGGACCTGCTACTCTGATCCCAAACTCGCGAAGGCCGTGCGTAAAATCTCCTCTATTACCACGTTGCTGACTCCTTCCATTTGTAATCTCATCGCACTGCCAGTTTGAGCATCGACATATAGCGCTGCTGTTTTTGTAGATAAGTCGCTCGCAAATTGCCCGTTAGATTTTGCGCGATCAATCCACTGTCGATAATGTTCCAATGAGTCGTCACGCAGTTGATCTATTTTTTTTAGTGTTAAGGGACCAAACACTTCCCGTCGCGCCCGCATAGCAAAAAGCAAGCATCCATTTGGCACACCCGCGGTTCGACGGTCCTGAACGGTATGATTGATCAGAGCTTCAAGCGCTTCATCAAAGGGCTGGTCGCTAGCGAGAATCTCGTATCGACGTTGGCTGACCAAGTCTGTATAAGCATCTAGCACAGCCTCTTTCAAACCATCATCACTTCCGAATTCACGATACAACCCAGGTTTTGATGCGCCCGCTTTTTCGCAGATTTCACTGATCGGCACATCGGTAGGGCTATTCGACCAATAGCACATCAAGGCGGTTTTAACTACATCTTCCCGGTCCAGTGTTTTTGGTCGCCCACGAGTTGGCGACGTGCTGTTATTTTTATTTCGTACCATTTGGTATTTTAAGATTGACTTGAATTGTTTTCGTACCTATAGTTACGTAATTAATTATAGCGGCTATTCGGCTACTACGCATACCCAACCGACTCTGATATGAAAAAGCTAAATCTGTTCGACCAAATCAACGCTTCATCGCTGGTGATGATATCCCCCGAATGGTCAAAAGTTAAAGCGGCCCGCAAATCAGCTGATACTTTTGAGACGCCAAATGTTGCCATACCCACCGAAACCAGGACACTCGCGGGCAGACAAATTCGGCTGGCTGAAGCCGGGTCTGTGGACGCACCGCTGGTTGTTTTGCTTAGTCCGTTTCCGGAGAGCATATTAACCTTTGCAGGATCGTGGGAAACCCTCACTGCCAATTTCCACGTCATAGCAATCGATCTTCCAGGCTTTGGCGCTTCCGAAGGCGACCGCCGCGATATGTCTCCACAGGCACAGGGAGACCTGCTTGACGAAATCTTTATCGACCTCGACTTGCATGACATTCATCTTGTCGGACCTGATGTTGGCATGGGGGCCGCCCTCGCCTATGCGATTCATCACCAGCATCGCTTATCGAGCATGGTGGTTGGTAACGGACCCGGTACACCCGGACCATTCAAGCTCGCATTCATGATTAGCATGCTCGCACGCTTTGGCATTATGCGAACATCTTCGTCGTGGCTTGGTGCAGGACCACTCATCGCTTTTACTGCCAAGCTTGGTGCTATTCGCCATCGTTCCAATGCAGTACAGATCGATGACTACAAGCGAGCTTATTCCGGACGCGCCGCCGAAGTTCTACACTGGTTTGAAGACCTTCGGTTGAAGGCAGCGGGTTTGGCTGAGCGAGTCAACGAAATTGAAATACCGACACTTGTGTTCTGGGGCGAACATGATGTGATGTTCAATGTAAGCAATGCTCAACATCTCGATGACGCACTGCCTAACAGCAAGTTAAGGATACTGCCTGAAGCAGGACACTTGGCCTGGTCGGACCAACCTGAAATGTTTGCGTCAATGATAACCGAGTGGATTAATTCTGAATCTATAGGGTCTGAATCTATGGGGTCAGAGTAATAACTCTTCCGTGATTCAGAAAGTTTTAACTCTGACCCCATACTCGCTGATGAAATTTTCTAAATGGTTATTTTATATGACGATACTATCCGCATTGAGCGGGTGTGTTTACCTTGGCCCGCCTTTCAAGGTTAATGATCAGTTTACGTCGGTACCGCTAGACAAGCAGGTTGTCGTCGGCATCACCCATGTGATCTTGAATGGCAATTCCGACAGCAATAGAAAATTCTGGGACAACACGAATCGGGTAGTTGAATCGTTACCTGATCATAAAGGCTACTTGGGGCATAAGCTGCGCAAGAAGCTATTTGTTAACGATGCATGGACAATGACGATCTGGGAAAATGATGATGCACTTAATCAATTTGTTCGTGGTGATCAACATCGCCAGGCAATGGCCAATGGTTTACCAGCAGTTAAAAGTGCGCAGTTTCTACGACTGTCATTGCCACGTAGCCAAACACCCATAGATTGGAGTACGGTTCAGCAACTCATGAAAGACAAAGGCAGAGATCTTTATTAGCAAATCGGAATTTATGGGGTCAGAGTAATATCAGCTATACCTCAGCCCCCAACTCCGCCACCAAAAAATCAACTGCAACCCGAATCTTCTGTAATCGAAACTTGGGCGGATGATAGAGCAAGTATATGCCCATGTCGGTATTGCCACGGGTAGCCAGAGATCCATCCTCAAGCTCTAACACAATCAATCGACCAGCTTTAACATCCTCAGAAACACCCCAATTCGGCAGCAGCTCCAAACCACGCCCTGCAAGAACATTGTCGAGTATCAATTGGCCATGGTTGCTTATCAAACTCGGATTCAAATCTATCGGTTGCCAAACATCGTCTCGATGCATATTCTGGAGCTAGTTGATCACCCATTCTGACTCAAGCTGATCATCGATTCTGGTCGAAGGTGATCAGTGATTCTGGTCTGAAGGTGGTCACTTTTTACCAACGGCCAGAATCACTGATCAACTTGCCAGAACCGGTGATCACTTACCAGAATCATTCTTAACGCATTGTTTTGTATACCAGTCGTTACGCTGTGCGCTCCTTCAACGAGCAAGACTCAGCGTGGCGTACCCGAGGCAACCAATGCGAAAGATCACAACCATCCTGCGACTGTATTTTAAGGCAGGGCTCAGCTACCGGCAGATCGCCGCCTCACAGGACGTGGGCTACGGCACCGTCACCAACTACATCAAGCGCGCCAAGGCTGCTGGCATCAGCTGGCCATTGCCACCCGAGTGTGGCGAACGCGAGCTCTCGGCACGGCTATTTCCCAGCGCCAGCCAGCGGCGTGGCACCACCTTTGTGGAGCCTGATTCTGCGGCCGCTCAAATTGAGCTCAGGCGAAAGGCCATGACCCTGCTACTGCTGTGGCAGGAGTATCGTGACGTACACCCTGACGATGGGTACAGCTATTCACAATACTGCGCTCGCTATCAACGCTGGCGTGGCATGCAGAAGCGCTCGATGCGCCAGGTGCACATCGCTGGCGAGAAGTGCTTCGTCGATTACGCCGGGCAAACCGTGCCGATCATTGATCTGGCTACAGGCGTTTGCAAGCCTGCACAAATCTTTGTTGCCGTGCTCGGTGCTTCGGGTTTCACCTTCGCTCATGCATCAAGCACACAGAGCGAGGCGGACTGGATCGAAAGTCACAACCGTGCCTTTACATTCTTTGGCGGTGTGACTGAACTCGTTGTGCCAGATTGCCTGAAAGCGGCTGTTGTGAAAACCGCTCCCTGGACGCCCACCGTTAACGCGTCCTACCAAAGCTGGGCCGATCATTATGGTGTCGCAGTCGTACCAGCAAGAGTGAGAAAGCCGAAAGATAAAGCCAAGGCCGAGCTCAGCGTGCTCCTTGTCTCTAGATGGATTCTGGCCATGCTCCGTCATCATCAATTCTTCAGCCTTGGCGAGTTGAATGATGCTATCGCAAAGCTGCTTCCCTCGCTCAACGAGCGGCCCTTTCAGCGCTTGCCGGGTTCGCGCCACAGTGTCTTCGAATCCATTGAGAAGCAGGCGCCCAGACCCCTGCCACTGGATCTCTACGAATACCATCACATCAAAGACGCACGTGTGCACATCGACTACCACATCGAGTATGACAAACACTATTACTCGGTACCGCATAGCCTGGTAAAAACGGTGGTAGAGGTACGAGCCAGCGCTAAGATGATCCTCGTTTACGCCCGTGGCAAACGGGTGGCCTGCCACACGCGTTCCCATCAGGCCGGCACGCACACCACTCTGGTTGAACACATGCCCAGTGGTCATCAGTTCATCGCTGAGTGGTCGGCCGAGCGCTTTGAACGATGGGCCGGTGACATCGGTGATGCCACTCTATGCATCGTGCGTTTGCAGTTACAAAAGAAGCGCCGTCCCGAGCAGTCATTCCGTGCGGTGTTGGCATTGCTTGCGCTGGCCAAACAATACAACCGTGAGCGTCTGGAGGCGGCCTGCCGCCGGGCGTTAGAGATCAACTCACCAACGCGCACAAGCGTCACTTCGATCATGAAAAACGGACTCGACACCCAACCCCTTCACCGAAGCTCGGATACCGAGCTACAGGACGATCTGTTTCTCAAAGAGAACGAGAACTTCCGCGGGCCCAAGCAATACGTGTGATCGCAGCAGCGATCCTCGACGACGAGCTCACTCGTCATTTGCAACCTCCATCAACCGTTAAAACGAGACCTATAAAACTCATGCAACACGAACCCCTTATCACGCAACTGCGTGCACTTAAACTGACCGGCATGGCCGACGCCTTCGAGCAGCAACTTGAACAACCGGCCACCCATGACGATCTAAGCTTCACAGAGCGACTGTCTTTGATGATCGACCGGGAGAGTACCGCACGAACCAACAGTCGAGTTGCACGACTTCTCAAGGCTGCACAGTTGAAACTGCAAGCCCATCCCGAGGACGTCAACTATCGCCACTCCAGAAGTTTGAAAAAGAGTGCGTTCGTTAACTTGCTCTCATGCCAGTGGATCGTAGGCCATCAGAACGTACTGATCACAGGTTCTACCGGTTGCGGCAAAACCTACCTTGCTTGCGTGCTTGCAACACAGGCATGCCGGCAGGGATACTCGGTTCGCTACTTCCGCACATCAAGACTTCTCGAAACTCTGTCTATCGCTCACGGTGATGGGCGCTTTGCCAAACTGATCACGCAAATTGCCAAGACTGACGTGCTACTGCTGGATGATTTTGGACTTGAAAAAATGACCCTTGCACAGCGCAATGACGTGCTCGAATTAATGGAGGACAGACACGGCTCTCGCTGCACAATGGTGACCAGTCAGCTGCCGGTCAACCAGTGGCACGAGGCCATCGGGGATCCCACTCTGGCAGATGCGATTCTGGATCGGCTCATTCACCATTCACACCGGTTAGATCTGGACGGCCCATCTATGCGATCCCTGGACCAGAAGAATCCACCGGCAACAGAGCAAGCTGATCACTAACGGTGCTAAGCTCACCCTCCGCGCGTTAAGAATTACAGGTGATCACCTTGGGCCAGATTGAGTGATCAACTTCGCCAGAATACGCATGCTGCGCATGCAGCATCGATACCCTCCTACCTTGGCATCATTCCCGGATTGTTTCTGTTTGGTACTGTATTCGCAGTGAACTCCTCTCTACACAGCTTTTTGATCGTGCGCTACGCGGAGAACAATACAACATCGATTGATGTCGGTTTCTACTACATGGCTAACGCGGCCGGACGCTTACTGGGTACTTTGCTGTCAGGTTTGCTTACACTGCAAGGCTCGTTGATTGGTTGTTTGTTGGGAGCATGTATGTTGTTATCACTGTCTTTGTTGTGTTCTTTTAAGCTGCCACGGGATATAAAGCACAGTTCTGGCTAGCAATATGTTTGGCTGGTATCTCGCCACTCGGGGTTTAAGCTACCAAATCTCCATTTTGGTGTGAAAGCCAACCTAACCGCACTGTTGACTAAGAATTCACTCCAACGACTTTATTAACTAATTGATGAAAATACTCATCTGACCAAATTTCCAGCCCATCAACGTTTGACAAGAATGGTTTTACATCCGCTTTTGCTTGTTCGAAATCAACTTCGTCAACACGCTCGTGCAAGGCCTGGCGCAGCATTTCGATTGATAATTTTTCTACATCATCGAACGCACCTGTCTGCTGCGCGCGAGCTAAGAAGTGTTTAAGACTAACGGGATGCGCATGACGTACGTACCACTCAAAATCGTACCAGTCTCGGCCCTTAACACGATTTTTCCAGCCTCGATACAACAACGCATGTAGCTTTCCCGCAAATAAATCCGGGAGTCGAAAGCACTTAACGTAAAACGAAAATGGTTGGAGAAGCAATAACTCCTCCGTATCGAAATTACCGGGAGGTAGGGTGTCAACCTCAAAGCGAATCTTCACAGGCTTCGAGGTGGTCCATTTCTTTAGCTTTATGCCTTTCAAAGTCAGATCATGAACATGCGTATTGCTTTTCAAAAAAGCTGACTGAATAGCCGTCTTATTGGTTTTGTTTTTCGTTTCAATTTTCACCTCTATTCCAAGGGCTGCAAACTCTTTCACTATTGCAGCAAAATAGGGGTCAAGCAGAAAATCGTTGTTATCGTTTATGAGGCTAAAATCCAGATCCTCAGAGAAGCGATCTATTCCATGGAAAATACGCAATGCTGTGCCCCCGTAGAATGCAGCTTTTTCAAAAAAGCCACTACGATAGAGACCAGCAAGCGCTATCTCTTGCATTATTTCTCTTATCGCACGATGAAAGTCTTCAGAGTCATTTATGTTGTACTTAACAAGCATCGATTCAATCATGGCGCTGACTCAATAGATTTAGATAAGAGACTTAGCATTTGAGATTTGTATTGAGCTGATCGACAATCGTTAACAAGCTGAAGGTCTAGTGCCCCAACATCCGCCTCATCCAATCGCAAATCATCAAACAGATACTCCTGCATTGCACGTATGGATTGAATTCTGATTAATCGGGTCGTGACTAAAAGATCGCACAGGGCTTTCGTCGGCGTTGCGATTACAAAGGCTGACAGCTCACTACCTTGGCTGGTTAATCCGAACTTGTAATAGTTTGTTGGAACCGAGCGGTAAGTAAATCGGCCCATTGAGTTACTGTATTCACGCGCACGATCAATACATATTGATGACACGCTTGCAACCGCCTCTGGCAGCAAGCCGTAATAACTTAAAGCCCAGTGACATGATACATAGCTCGGCCCATGCAGATGATTGGCTACCAACTCTTTTGAGAGCTGTGGGTTATCGGATAATGTGTAGAGGCCCTTTTTTAATCTGGTGAGAGCTCCTGATCGCACCAACTCGCTGATTTTGTCATTGGGCCGGGCGTAACCCGCCAGCTCTGACAAAAGGGCAGAATGTGAGATTACTTGCTGTTCGTATCCCTCTAGCACGACGTAATTATAGCAATATTTGTACTAATAATCGAATTATATCCGATTATTCCCTCAAAATTGACTTGAACATGGGGTCAGGTCTTTGATTTTGATTTTTGACCCTTTCATTGCAGCGGACCTGGGTTGATGACAATCCGCGGACTTATCTTGGTTACGGGCCTATGTCGCTACTTGAAACACTAAGGGAACAGCGTCTAGGCATCATCGAACTGGCAACTACCTATGGAGCTGACAACGTCCGCGTTTTCGGCTCTGTCGCCAGAGGCGAGGAAAGCCCGCACAGCGACGTTGATTTCCTCGTTACGCTGCCAACTAGATACGACATGTTAAAACAGCGCATTCCTTTGTTCAACGCACTTTCCGAGTCGATAAGTCGTCCTGTCGATCTTGTTCCAGAGCACGAACTCAACAAACATCGTCGAAATCAAATGCTGGCTGAGGCCGTGAGCCTGTGAGCAAGGGCTGGCAACTATATGCACAGCACATTCTCGGCACAATTGAAAAGCTATACCCACTTAACGGGGAATGGCATCCATTACGTCCGATTGATAATACCATCTCACCCACAGTGGGCCATGACTCTCAATCGGTAATGCTCAAAGTTTCGGCCCAAATTTAAAACTTCTCGGATGCAATAAATACGTGCACCGTCAGCGATACGCGCTGCGTCATTCTCAGTGTATTTACAACTATTTCCGTGCTCAGTTCAGCTGAGCATTTTCGACGCCATCACTGAATCACCATGTTCAAAAGCGCTCTCCATGCGTTCAATCTCACCCCTGTTCAGGCCAAGGGCTTTGGCCACTTCTCGCCACGTAGCTACTGCTTGTCCTACTTCAACCACAATCTTACGAGCGCTAATAAGCGACAATCCGAACAATTCCGCTTGCGACAAAGCTAGATCAATAGAACAGGTCCCTTCGTCCAGACTGATGTTGGTGCTGAGAATTCTGGACTTCAAATCTGTGGGGGTTGGATTCAGGTCATAGGCAGGCGACAACACCCACCCATGCACACCAGCCCAAAGAAACCCATGGTTGCGCAAATGATCATCCACGTTCGACACCAAAACATTGAAAACCATGCGTCGAAACAGCTCCAGTGAATCCACTTTGGTGTTTCCACCATGCTGAGAAAGTTCATCTACAATTTCCGGGTAACTCGCACGATCACCGTCTTTTGCCTGTAATAAGGACATGGCTGACAGAAACGGTATTCGCTGTTGCTGCTTACGGTCAAAGCGCCACAAGATTAATACATACCTGCCATCCACCATTTTCAACTCATGTGTGGCGACATCCATTCCGGCTCGAGCTGCAAGTACCAGTGCTATGTGCTCCCAGATCTCTACACTATAGTCATCACTTTCCTTTGGGAATTTGGCAATCGCCAGTCTACCTTGAGTATCCACTATAGACGACTTGGGTCTGGCTCCTCCAAGTGATGAGCCAGGTGCGAAAATTATTGCGAGATCTTCTTCTGTTTCGTTTTTCTGTTCTATCCGTTGAGAGCTTTCAAGCAAACGACCCAGTTTGATAAAACCAGGCACACCTTCCGCTGTCGGTTTCTGGAATTCATCATCTGCTTCGAATTTAAATCTCAGTGAACCAAGGCGAGAAACATCTGCTACACCTAAAAGGTAGTCCGCCTCATGCAAAGTTCGAGGAGGCCGACTTTCTTGATTGGCCAACCGTCGTTCTGCTCGCTGCATCAGCCTCCGTCCCCAGGTATCCGGAGCAGAGTCCCCGATAGCACCGAAAATCTCACGTTCGCCACTAGGAGCCTGTCCGAGAATAATCTGATCGGCCGACAGCGCGATCTTTTGGCCATATTTCCGCGTAAATTTCGGCGAATAGAACAACTATTCACCTCAATTGACACGAAAATCTGACTCAAAATCTCACACTCTCGCCTCGATCGTTATTCTCGGACAGGCTCCTAGGGTGGAACGCGCCTTCCCCCACGTGAAGACCTGGCTCTAGAGAAAACCGCTTAGCGTTGACAAGCCAGTCTTCGTGATACGCGAACGTAACAGACTCTCTGCCCCTAGCTGCCTGCCGATATAGCGTGCCCACTCTGCAAGTGGTCTCATCGAGTGAAATATGAACTTCTATATCATTCACTGAGATTTCTTCCTGATTCGTTCTGGAAGATTGGCGTTCGCCAGTCTCATGCCTGTCTTATCATTTGTGGGATCGGCCAGAATTGCCAATCCTTCAAGCAAACCCAGTGCATTCAGAACAGATGCATAGATGCCAATACTGACACCGTGATCACCTTCTTCAACGCGCTGCAGGGTCTTGCGGGAAGTAAAGGCCCTCGTCGCCACGGTTTCCATTGAAAGACTCCGACGTTTGCGCGCATCCCTGATATCCTGGCCGAGTGTTCGCAAGGCTCTTTTTACCGTGTTTGGCGGCGTTGTTGGTGTCGGCATAATGTAACCTTGGTGACTCGCTATGATCCATTATGAGTCACAAAGGTTACATTTTAAAGCAATATGGCCTTTGCCTTACAAGCCGCTATCGGTACTGAATGTGCGCGGACCTGAGATGGTCACAATTGGTCGACATCAGTTGAGCCCGGTCCTACGATCATAGGTTGTCCGCAACGAAGCTGTATAACTCGGCAAAAAATCTACTCCACATACGCGCTTAACGGCTCTCCGAGATAGCGCAATAGCATTGGCTCCTTCGTCTCCCTTTGCCGTGATTTCTTCATCGATTCAGTAGTTGGTATTGGAGAAGGCAGCATCTCTATTCTGTTTGCTAGGCGAGACATTCATCTACTATTCGATTTACTTCCTTGCACCAAACGCTATAAGGTCATAAATCAATTTCGAAAAATCCTTAGCCTTATCCGGATTGGACAAGAGCTGCATCATCTGATTCCGCTGTGCTTCACCACTGCCAATAACTGCATCATCGACAGCCTTGGGAAAGTCACCCAGCATGACTTGTTCGCGAGTGTTACCGCGAAACTGCTCCATGGCGCGTTCGTTCTCACTGACCTTGTCCGCAATAGTGTGTGCAAAATTGACGACATCCTTGTCAGTGAGCTCGTCCATCAAAAATAGCTCATTCAACCGAGCAACTATCTGCGACAAAAATTCCTCTTTTGGATCCTTCGCCTTGGCCGACCCCGCACCCTCACCAGGCTCAAGTCCATATTGTTCAGCATCTTCCGCCAGCTTCAGATTCTGCTGTTTGATTTTCGAGAGCCGATAATGACTCATCACCACGTTGTCCAGATCCACCTCGTCTTCTTCAACGCTGGCTTCTCTGAGCATTGGCCGTAACTTGCGCGCAAACAAGCTGAGCTTTTCCAGCTCCAGATCATCGAAAGGGACGATCTGCGAGATAAACTCATAGAAGCGTACAAAGGTGCCCAGATCCTTCTTGAATATTTCCAGCGCATCCTTTTCATGCCGGCATTCCTTGAGTGTGTTATCCGCATTGCCAATCAACACGGCATCGCCACTCTTGCGAGTACGCTCCATCATATCGAGTGCTGTCTTGTACGCATCAATCGCCAACTCGTAGCGCTTGCTCCATCGATCTACTGCTGGTTTACAGATGTTGAATAGGGCTTTGTCGCTCTTGCCTTCCTGGTAGAAGGCGGTGCAGAACTGCTCTACTTCTGCCCATTGGAAGACTCCGCCAGAACGTAGCTTCTCTGCGAGGTCGTAGACCATTTGCGGATCGGATACATCGGTAAGTTCTGCCACCTGATAGTACGGCTGAAACGCAGCTAGCACATCATCAGGATCGTTGAAAAAATCCAGCACGAACGTACCACTGACCGACTTGCCCGCATACGTGCGATTCAGCCGTGACAGTGTCTGCACACACTCTACGCCGCCGAGCTTCTTGTCAACGTACATGGCGCACAGCTTGGGCTGATCGAACCCAGTCTGGAACTTGTTGGCAACAATCATCACCTGATAATCATCCGTGTCGAACGCGGTGCGCATGTCCCGGCCCTTGAGATTGGGGTTGATACTGTTCTCGGTAAATTTCTCGCCCAGCAAATCTGTCGCCTCCGGATCCTTCTCGCTGAACTCCACCTCTCCCGAGAAAGCCGCCATGGCATGAATGTGTCGATAACCCTTCTCGCGGATGTAGCGATCAAAACTCAACTTGTACCTGACAGCCTCCTTGCGCGAACCGGTGACCACCATAGCCTTGGCCTGCCCACTCAGTAAACCCTGCACGTTGTCCTTGAAGTGCTCGACGATGACTTGCACCTTCTGCGAAATGTTGTAGTCATGCAGGCGCACCCACTGGTTCAGCTTTACCTTAGCCTTCTTGCTGTCCACTTCCTTGTCTATCTCCTCCATTTTCAAGGCAAGTTGATAGGCCACCTTATAACTGGTGTAGTTCTTCAACACATCAAGAATGAACCCCTCCTCAATGGCCTGACGCATACTGTACACATGGAAAGAGGCTGGCTTGTTCGTCTTCGACGGTGGCTCCGACGGATTAGGGCAGCGACCAAACAGTTCCAGCGTTTTGGCCTTGGGTGTCGCTGTAAACGCAAAGTAACTCAAGTTAGGGGATACGCGGCGCGAGGCAATGATCTCGTTGAGCACATCATCAGCGCTCAGGTCCTCATCGCTATCAGATGTAGCGTCACGACTATCCGTCATCAACACTTCCTTAAGCTGACGCGCGGTAGATCCTGTCTGCGAAGAATGGGCTTCATCAGCAATGATGGCGTAATTGCGCTCCTTCAAACTGACTGAGTTTTCTATTGCTTTTAGCACATGAGGAAATGTCTGAATCGTGACAATAATGATTGGCTTTGATTGCTCAAGGGCTGCAGCCAGTTTGTCAGATTTAGATCCCTGACCCTCGTTACGATTAATGCGCTCAACGACCCCATCCACATGCTCCAGCTGATAGATGGTTTCCTGTAGCTGGTCATCCAGCACCGTCCTGTCTGTCACAATAATGACCGAATTAAACTGCTTCTCGCCTTTCTCGTCATACAGCGATGACAGCTGATGCGCTGTCCAGGCAATGGAGTTGGACTTGCCAGAGCCAGCGCTGTGCTGGATCAGATAGGTCTGCCCCGGCCCCTCGGTAAGCGCAGCCGATATCAACTTATTCACCACATCCCATTGATGATAACGGGGAAATATCATCACCTCCTTCTTGAACTTGCGCCCTTCCCCATCTTCCATCTCTTTGATTTCAAGATGGATGAAGCGTTGCAGAATACGTAGCAGATTATCTGGCAGCAGCACCTCATTCCACAGATATGACGTAGGATCGCTACCGTCTTCCGGCACATCATTTCCCTTACCACCATCCGCTGTTCCCTTATTGAAAGGCAGAAAGAAAGTATCGTCACCGGCCAGTCGCGTGGCCATCCAAACCTCATTCTGGCTCACCGCGAAATGCACCAGCGCACCGCGCTTAAACGTTAGTAGCGGTTCAGGTTTACGGGTTTCGGCATCAATCGGCAGGCGTGTTTTCTTGTACTGTTCTACAGCGTTGTTGAAGGCTTGCTTGAACTCGGACTTGAGTTCCATCGTCACCACAGGCAGGCCATTGACGAACAGCACCAGATCGATGCGATAGGATCTGGCTCTTGCACCAGTCTCTGCAAGGTTTTTATCCGTTGCCCATGGGCTATAGACTAACTCCGGCACCACGCGCAAGCGATTCATACCGTAGCGCGCCAAGGTATCCGGATTCAGACCATGCTCAGGCTTGAACTGACACAGACTGAAACGTGCGCCACGATCCTTTATTTCATGTCGCAGTACACCCAGCGTGCCGTAGGTACGAAGCTCTTTGTTTGCGGCATTCGGATCGGCCTTGTTTAATTGAGATGCTACCCGCTCCAGGAACTTTGCTTCGGTGTTTGTTGGGTAGATACCGCAATATTTCTCCCACTGATCTGGCTGGCTTTCCTTGACGAATGCCAGGGTATCTTCGGGGTATAGGGCCAGCTTGCGGCTGTATTTTGAGGCTGTACCGACCAGCCAGCCATTGGCCTTTAGGGATGCGATAATCTCGTTCTGGAAGGCGTATTCAGCCGACTTGTCGGGGAGGTAGCTCATGATAGTTAAACGCCTTTGCTTCTATTTTCGTTTGCAGCATATGCTTATGTGTCGATATTAGAAGCTAACCTCTATAAAACCACCAACCGCGATGCCCTTTATTTCCTTTACAATCTGATCGATATGTTTTTGTAGTTTTGGCCAGTTGGTTGTAGGTAATACGGCTATTGCAATTTGCCGTCCTATCAAATTTTGCTGGTATCTTAGATTTTTATCTGTAGTGACAAAAACGTCAAACCCCATAGATTCTGCTTTCGTTATAAGCTCGCCATTTTCAATGGTTGACCAGCCAAGCTCGTATAAGGTGCTGACATTATCGTTTTGAATATATTTTCTCAGAGGGACCGGCACTCCCTGGTCGAATAAAATACTCGACATCAGGCAGCGGCACTATTCGCTGCGAATCTAAGAATTTCTTTGATTTGACCTTCTGTGACGCCCGGAAACCACTCGACAATGTCGCTTATGGTCGCCCCGCCTTCAAGATTTTCGAAAATCGCCGACAACGGAATCCGGGTGCCCACTATCACAGGTGCACCACTCACAATCTCGTTATGACTCTCCACAACTTCACAATGAGTCCAATCCATTACAGTAACCTCCCGTACGCAATTTAAACAAACTATAACAAACTGAAACGTGCAGAGGCTTCCTCGCCATGCGATATTGCATGTATAACTATGCGTCATCGTCGTACGTTTCGGCAGATCGACACTAGATGTTACCCCCTGATGCCCCACAAAGCCTGTCGTGCTGGTTTCCCGCACAGAGCTTTTCAACAACCGATTGACACAAATCCTAATTGATCCGGATCAAACGTTTTTTTCTCTGTGTTCACATCCACCTCATCCAGGCCCGCAGCCTTGTTGCTCGTGATGGCATATAACGATTTCCACAACAAGTCTAGTGTCATTAGCCGCATTCGGATCGGCTTTGTTTAGTTAAGATGCTACCCGTTCCAGGAACTTTGCTTCAGTGTTTGTTGGCTAGATACCGCAATATTTTTCCCACTGATCTGGCTGGCTTTCTTTGACGAATGCTAGTGTATCTTCTGCATACAAGGCTAACTCGCGGTTGTAGTTTGAGGCTGAACCTACTAGCCAGCCATTGCCTTTAACATAGTCAACGATTTCGTTTTGGAATGCGTATTCGGCAGACTTGTCGGGGTGGTGGGCCATGGTGTTCAGGCATCCGTGCTGGGGGTTGATGTGGGTTTTGGGGGTTGCCAGTTGCGGACGTCTATTTTGCCGGTTACGGCGGCGGAGATTAGGGCTGTGCGGCGTTCTTTTAATAGTAGTATTTGAGAAAGACATCCACCCTCAAGCAGTGAAAACTTCCTATCCCCTTGTTTTACGAATTCTATTATTTCCGACCGCTCTTCTGCTGGAGGAACGACGATTGGTGTCTCTTTTATATTTGTTGACGATATTGAGGCTAGGTTTGTACTTTGTTTGGCAACCCTATAAAAATGGTACTTTGCATACTCTGATCTTGTAACTACGGCTAGCCATTCAGGCTGAATTTTCAGAGGTCTGATGGCGAAGACATGATTCTGATGAATACACGGACTGATTTTATCCTCCCACACTGCACCTCGGCCCAGCTTGTCATTATCACCACCTTCATTCATAAGCAAATCGCCAGCTTTCAATGAGTACCGATTCAATTGATCTGGTTCAATATCAATCATATGAACATCAGATAAATTCAAATAGCCATCTTGGACATTTGTTACTCGTAACATCGGCACAGTAATGCTCTGTTTACCAGACATATCATTACCTTTAGGTATTCCGGACTGGAGTATCGCAATCTGCTTCAACCGCTTCACCTCCCACCCCGCAGGCACCTCCCCCAGCCACTCAACCCCCGAATCCCTCATCGGCGCATCCGGATTCAACCCTTTCGTCACCGCATGACTGATCACCGCCTGTCGTTTCTCCTTCAACAGCTTGATCAGTTGCTGTTGCTTTTCGATCAGGGTGTCGATTTTGGCGGTTTCGTGGTCGATATATTCAACGATATTCTGCATTTCAACTGGAGAACTTACTCCAATAGCAATACCACCAACCGTTTCAGTATTCAGATTTAATTGTGTGCCAAATTTACCGAGTCCTTTGTATGCCTGCTCACCAGCAAACACATAGAATAGGAATTTGGGGGGAATCGCCAATTCGGGGAAATAGACAAAGCCGTCATGAATACATGCTTTTATCGCAGTAATACATGGCTTTCCTACTGTGCCAGCTATACTGAGAAAAAGTGAGCCAGGCTGCAATTTCACGCTCAACGAACTTCCAATATCAGATAACCGTTGAGTGGAATTTTCCAAGTACATTTTGGAAGCCGTCACGTCGGCGATTCTTGTCCAACAGTACTCGCCATCATCATCAAAATATACTGGATCATCAATTGGCCGTGGAGACGCACCACGCTTCAGGGGAGTTAAGTGACCAATTTTTATTGCGTGCCAATGTGAAGGCATGTCACCCAACCACTCAACCCCACTATCCCGATACTCCGGATAGGCCTCATACCCCCTCACACCCCAACCTCCCCAAGCAACGCCATAATCTCCTTCGACACCGCCGCCAACTCCGCATCAATCACCTCCAGATCCCGCGGTGGCACATACTCATAAAAATGCCGATTAAACGGGATCTCATACCCCACAATCCCAACCTCTCCATCCTGCGCATCTTTCTTGCCCACATCAATCCAAGCATCCGGCACATGCGGCAACACCTCTCGTGCAAAGTATTCCTCGTTCACTTCATTCACGGTCCGGCTTGGTTCCAGCGACACGTTCTCGTTGTCACGAAGATCACTATCAGCCACATACTCCACCACCTGCACCTTGCCTTTGGCAGCAGGCACTTCAAACAACCCATACACCGGATCAGCCGCCACCTTATGCACCTTCTTGATAACCTTCTCAGCCTCAGGATTAGTCCAGCAGATAGCAGCCAATAGCTGTTTCTTCTCCGCCGTTTCCAGCTTCACATCCACCTTCTTGCAAGCAGCCTTTAACACACCATCCAGCGGATTCACATCATCATGCTGCTCACTGCCAATGTCACCTTTCAGCAAACGCGCGCGTCGCAGCAGTGATTTCTGGTTCAGCCATGTCTTGCTATCCAGCAAATCCTTTATATCCTTCTCTTTCATGGCACTGAAGTTCGCTTTAACGTGCACACGCACTTCTACCTCATCTGCATCCAGTTGCCCGTAGGCTGCGCAATCTTCATCGTCCGCCCATGCATTCCCGTATTCTGCATAGGCCCACTTCATCGCGGCATTCAAAGCACGACTCGGCGAGAAACGCAATTCATTCAATCGCTCATCACTGAACTGCCACGATTGCCGTAAAGGACGCTCAATGGTCAGCCGACGATAGCCAAACTCGTGTGAAGCAAAAAGCTTGGCGGCGAAGGTCTTGGCGGGGGCTTCCTTGGCATTGGCAGACTGACGGCCACGGTTGCTCTTTTGCTCTGCAGGTTTATCCAGTACCTGTCGCTCCACAGGCTCGTAGTTGCCAAAACAACGAACAATGGTGGCAATGTCTTCTTTTTCGCTCATCACATTGCGCTTGGAACCCAGGGACTTTCTCATCTTGCCGTACAGGTTCACGCCATTGATCAACAAGACCTGCCCCTTTTGCTCCGCTCGCTTCTTATTCGACAACACCCACACATAGGTGGCAATACCTGTGTTGTAGAACATGTCCGTGGGCAAGGCGACGATGGCTTCAAGCAGATCAGCCTCCAGAATGTAGCGGCGTATCTCGGACTCGCCGGAACCTGCACCACCGGTAAATAGCGGTGAGCCATTGAAAATAATACCGATACGGCCTCCCCCTTCGGACGCATCGCGCAGTTTGCTGATGAGATGCATCAGAAATAACAGGGAGCCATCGGATTTCCTCGGCAGGCCGGGACCAAAGCGTCCATCAAAGCCTTTTTCCGACTGCTCCTTTTCCACCTCCTTTTCGATCTTCTTCCAGTCCACCCCGAATGGTGGGTTGGATAGCATGTAGTCGAACTTCATGGTGTAGAGCTGATCATTGGACAGGGTATTGCCCAGTTTGATGTTGTCCACTTCCTGCCCCTTGATCAGCATGTCTGCCTTGCAGATGGAGTAGCTCTCGGGATTGAGTTCCTGACCGAAGGCACGCATCACGGCATTTGGGTTCAGCTCGTGCACGTATTCCATACCCGAGGACAGAAAGCCACCAGTGCCGGCCGTGGGATCGTAGATGGTGCGAATGATGCCCGGCTTGGTGAGCGCATCATCATCTTCCATGAATACCAGCGCGGTGGTCAGCCGGACGATATCGCGCGGCGTGAAGTGTTCCCCAGCCGTCTCGTTGGAGCCTTCCGCAAAGCGGCGTATCAGTTCCTCGAAGGCCAGGCCCATGTCATGATTGCTGACCCGCTTGGGGTTCAGGTCAATCTGACGGATGCGCTGCACCACCTGATACAACAGATTGGCATCCCCGAGCTGCCCGATGAATTCGGCGAAGTTGAAGTACTCGAATATCTCTCGCGCATCCTTCGAGAAGGCTTGAATGTAGGAAATAAGGTTCGCCTGAATACCAGACTCACCAAGCTTGGACAGATCCATCTTCGATGTGTTGAAGAAGTTCAAGTCATTGGTGGCGCGCATGATCAATTGCTCGGCCGCCGCTTCCGGGAGTTTCATGGCAGCGACTCTTTCGTTCTCGGCCAGCACTGCCTCCTTGCTGTCTTCCAGCACGCACTCCAGTCGCCGCAGCAGCGCGAACGGCAGAATAATTCTCCCGTACTGGCTTTGCTTGAAATCACCGCGCAGAAGATCGGCAATGGCCCAGGAATCGGAGGCGAGGTTTTGGGGGGTTGGTGACATGCTTGGAGCTGCTTTAACGGAGAACTTACTCACAGTGATTAAAGCACAAGCGCTGGAGATTGCGGTCCTTGTATATACGTGTTGACTCCACACGTGTGGAGTCAACAAACCAGCTTGTTCAGCGAAATGCTTTAGATGAGCAACCACACACGTAAGTGTCGCCGCTACCAGAGCGACCGCTTACTAGCGCGATTCAGGCACGTTAGACGAATCCGGTCCTACGAAGGAAGTCGTCGAACATCGGTACAGTAAAAGCAATGTCTCCATGTGCCGGACTGTAAATCATCCCCTTGTTAATGATTTGAGCCCGTCTGGGACCAAGCGATTGGACATTCTCACCAAGCCTTTCAGCAACATCGGCTGACCGATAAGGCCCACGCCCCAGCATTGCCATTGCGAACACGTAGTCACGCTCTTTGGGAGTTAGCCGATCAAGTCGAACGCGGAAAAAGCTCTCGTCCAGTCGTCTGATTGCGTTTGTGGCAGCCTGGCGAACATCGTCAATGTTGACTGGCGATTCAGCAGCGGCATTCCACGCCTGATATCCCCATTCTTGTAAGAAATACGGGTAATGAGAAGTCTCCGCTAGAATGCAATCCAACGCTACATCATCGATCGATTCGCTTTCTTCCTCAATCGGCTGACGTATAGCAACTTTTGCTGCATCACGCTCCAAAGGCCCTATGGTTGGAAAATTAAATAGACGCTCTGCGTAAGACTTTGCATTGCCGCTCATACCGGCCAACTGAGGCAACCCTGCACCAAAGAAAACAACCGGCAATCCAAGTTGATTGACACGATGAATCGCAACAATAATAGCGGGCAGCTCTTTGTCGCTGAGATACTGCACTTCATCGATCAACAATGCCCAGCCGGTACCCGCTAACTGCGCGGCCTCGCCAATAAGCACAAACATCTCACTTAGATCCTGTTCCAGCGACCCGGAATCAGCGATCCCTATGGCTGGGTCAACAGCAATAGACACATCACCCACTTTGATCTTAAACGCACTGGCAAAACTTCTGAGTCCGCGCATTGCATTTAATACAGATTCTTTGGCGCTCTCAATCATTGATAGCCTGCGCAGCACCTGATGCATCCTCGGGTATAGCAACTCAGCCAGAGCGCTGTCATCTGGTGCTTCGATTATCGATGTCTGATAGTTATGCGACAGGGCGATCTTCTCAAACCGATTTAATAATACGGTCTTTCCGGTACCTCTTAATCCGAGCAACATCTGGGATTTCGCATGCCTACCACGGAGTGCCCGTTGGAGCGCCACATCAGCATCATTGATGATAGTGCCACGGCCTGCCAGCTCCGGGGGTTGACTACCGGCACCTGGGGCGAATGGGTTGCGAATTTCGTCCATACTGAAAGTATATGTTATTTAGTAATTTATATGCTAGTTTCCTTATACAACCATAAAAAAGATAACTTTTCCGCGCTCAGCGATATTTCAGGCAATCTCGAGCTAGTGCCTCACTGCTAATACATTCGTCATCAGACAGGAAACACGAAGCCCATTACGCGAAGCAAAGCAGACACCTGCAGCTTGATTCAGTGGACCTGAGATGGTCACAATCCGCGAACTTCAGATGGTCCCGGTCCTATTAAACCTCAGCCAGTGTATTTCAGATGGGTCTAGCAACTAACAACAAATTGTCTGCATCTGAAATTCTCGCATGGGCCGAAACGAATGCAGATGACCAACGCTTCGAATTGCTAGCGGGTCTGCCCATCTGCATGTCCCAAGAGCGAAACAGACACAACTTGGTGAAAACAGCTTGCTGGTAAGCAATCAACACCGCAGTCCTCACAGCCAAACTCGACTGCACGGTACTTGGCGATGGTGCGTTCAGTAGTTGTCAGTGATGAAGACGTATACGAACCCCATGTCACCGTTCAATGTGGAGAACCTGTTGACCTCGACGTCACTACTGTACCCTCCCCCTTCATTGTAGTCGAAGTGTTATTGCCTTCAACCAAAGGCATCGATGCAGGAGGAAAGTTATACGGCTACTTTCAAGTTTCCAGCATCAATCATTACTTGATGGTTGATCCTATGAAGCAGGTCATCTTTCATCATTACCGATCAGACAACGGAGTCCATACTGTTTTGATTAACGATGGCTCTGTAAATTTGAACCCACTCGGGATTGAATTTTCATTAGCCGATTGCTTCAGGTCTCTGGCTTAAGCAGTAGCGCCATCATGCTCTATGGCGCATCTGCTTGATAACGTGTGAAGGGGGTGCACCAAAACCCCTCACCCTCCCGCAGGCAACTCATAAAATCAGAACCAGATATGACTACTCACGAATCGTTGAGCCACATCGTGGATTTTATCGAACCGATATTGCTGAGAGTAACCCGCTGTGGCCGACTCCATCTCAATTGAAGATGCGCTGTTTCACAAGGCAGCGGAGGAGAATTTTGTGATTAAGAGCGCATCCTGTGCAGACTTTGCTGATCCGATTCATCTGGCCACTCAGAGCCGCTGATAGCATGAAAAATCTGTGTATGCGAGAATGACTGTGTCGAATCTCCAACCGTTAGCGCCAGATCATTGTGACGACTACGGCTTTCCATGCTACAACGAACGACACAAAGCAAGTTCACATTCTTCAGCTCAATCAGAGTCGATGACCGAGTCATCTCGTCCACAGAAATGGCTCGGATCTTAACTGGTAATCCAACATGCGAACTGAAATCAGCAAATGCTGACAAGACTAAAAATAGACGGGTTCAAAAACCTTGTAGGCGTGGATATAAGTTTTGGCCCTTTTACCTGCATTGCAGGGGCAAATGCCGTTGGCAAATCTAATCTGTTCGACGCCATCGTTTTTCTCAGCGATCTTACCGAAAAATCGTTCTATGAAGCTGCCATCAATATCCGCGGCGATGGAAAATCCGGAGATGCTGGCTATATCAGAAGTCTGTTTTTTAGTGCCGATGGCAACAACGATCGACACATGAAATTCGATGCAGAATTCATCATTCCACCCACAGGAATAGACAACCTCAGACAGCCATTGAAAGCCACCATCACGTTCCTGAAATATTCCCTGGAACTACGATTGAGAGAGGATGATTGGGATTCTGCAGGTCCAATTGCTCTAGTGCATGAGTCGCTGACGTACATAACCCGGTCAGACGCAAAGAAACATTTGCCATTCGTCGCTGGAAACTCATCCTGGATAGAATCAGTTGTAGTCGGTAAACGTAGTGGAGGCCCATTTATTTCCACAAATTCAACCGAAAATTCAGATGCAAACGAAAATACCATTATTCAACTGCATAAGGATGGAGGGAGTCGCGGAAAACCTATAGGCATTCAAGCCTCCGACACACCAAGGACGCTGCTTTCCGCAACAAACTTCGAAAACCCGACGGCATTATTAGCGAAACAGGAAATGCGTTCGTGGAGAAGGCTTCAACTGGAAAGTAGTGCCATGCGCCAACCTGACGATCGAAGCGCTCCTTCACAAATTTCTGCTATTGGAGGTCATCTGGCAAAAACACTTTATGCACTAGAAGAGCCATCAAACGAAATTGCGGAACAAGATGATAGACCAAGCAACTATTCATTACTCAGTCAACGACTAAGTGAACTGCTCGACGATGTTCATGCTGTAAAGGTAGATATTGACGAACACAGGAATGTGATGACTTTGATGGTGGCAGGCAAAGACAAGGCATTTTATCCGGCCCGATCTCTCTCAGATGGTACATTGCGTTTCCTTGCACTCGGCATTCTAGAACTCAGCAATTCATCTGAGGTACTTTGCCTTGAAGAGCCCGAGAACGGCATTCACCCGACCCGAATAGGCGCTATGCTACAACTTCTTCGAGATATCGCTACAGACGTAGAAGAGCCCACTGGACTAGACAATCCGCTTCGCCAGGTCATTGTCAATACACACTCACCTGGAGTCGTGGAGAAGCTAGAAGCTACCGAACTGGTAGTTGCTGATGTTGCCAACATAACAACCGATACGAAACACGGCAACGTAAAGGTTGCTCGATTTGCCCCTGTAGGAATTGATTCATGGCGATCTCGCACACACCCGGATATCCGCCCTGTGACGTTAACGAGTCTTGTTGAATATCTGACATACAGCGATAGGGCAAGAATTCAAGAAACTGAAAATACATCAATTAAGCAGTTAATCGAATCGCAGCTGAAGCTGAATCTGGATTAAAGTTGAACGTGGAACTTGCATTAATCGCTGAGGGCACATCAGACAAGGTTCTGATACCACCAATTCGTTGGCTATGCACCAATATACAGCCTAATCTGGCCTACGAAATTGAACCGATAATATTTGACAACGTCTCTCCCAAACCAGACTTATCTGCCAAGGTTGAAATTGTTTTACGTCAAGATCGACACCAGATCATTCTTGTCCATCGTGATCAAGATAACATGACCAGAATAGATCGAACGAGGGAAATTGAAACTGCGGTGAAATCAGCGCAACACAGACTGCCTTCTGCTACGGCTTCTACGTTTATTCCGATTATTCCAGTCAGGATGACGGAAGCATGGTTCCTGATAGACGAAGCGGCAATTAAAAAAGCAGCAGGATTTCCGAACAATAGAACTCTTTTGAATTTACCCAACGCTCGACAGCTAGAGAGTGTTGCTGATGCAAAAAACATGCTTTACGAAAAAATCAGAACTGCTTCTGGACACACTGGCCGAAAGCTCAGAAAAGTTCGCCCACAACAAATAATTCACACGCTCGCTGACGTCATTGAAGACTATTCAGTACTTAATAAACTTCCCGCGTTTTGGTCCCTGAGACAGGATCTTACAGCAGCAATTGTTGCCGTAGCTTAGATAGCTTTATTACATTCATCACGATCTGGAAATTAAATGGCTATCGGCGTGAGCGAAGTTAATTCACGACCGTATTTCGCTGGAGGCCAGCGGCGACTCAAAGAGTGTGGATGGCTAGTATCGGTATACAAACGCACTTCGTGTTACTGAGAAAGCCGTTCAGTTCATACCGGATTCGTCATCGTGTCGATACCATTTGGTTGAGTAGTGCGTCCATATCACTCCATGGCACCACGTGTCCACGCGCCCTACGCTGCCCGCTATTACCACCATAGATCAGCCATGGGTCTAGCGAAACCGAGCCAAGTCGTTCTCGCCAGTAGTCAAGCCCATTGAAAAAATCACTGGCCACTGTAGCGCCTGACTTTATCTCAATGCCCATGAGGGTAACGGAACCCGTTTCGATAAGCGCGTCAAGCTCGTGCCCCTGCTTATCACGTAAAAAGTACACGCTTGGCTTAGACCCTGCGTTGCACTGACCTTTTATCAGCTCCATGATGGCCCAATTCTCAAACAGCGCTCCACGCAGCGGATGGGCCATGACTTGCGAGACATCACGAATGCCTATCAGCGATGCAGCCAAAGCGCTATCGACGAAATATAGCTTTGGTGTCTTGATGAGACGCTTGAATAAATTGGTAGCCCATGGTTGCACCAGCAACACCAGATGGCTGACCTGCAATACGCTCAGCCAGCTTTGCGCAGTCGCCCGATTGATTCCGGCATCCTCAGCCAGCGAATTGATATTCAACAACTGCCCACATCGGCCCGCACACAACTGCACAAAGCGCTGAAATGCCACCACATCCCGGATGTTCATCAGTGCCCGTACATCACGCTCCACATAAGTAGCAATGTAATCCTGCAGCCAGACCTCGGTGGCGACAGGACGATCGTGAATGGGCGGGAACAGACCCTGTTGCAGTAATTGAGCAACCGAAGACGGTGCTCGTCCCGCCGCCGTTAGCTCGCCGAGCGAAAAAGGCTGCAATGTCAATAAGGCTGTGCGCCCAGCCAGGCTCTGTGTGGCCGATTCGATGAGCTCGAACTGGCTGGAACCCGTGACTATGAACCGCCCCATCTCGTTGCCTACATCCACAATGCCCTGCAGGTAGGACAGCATATCAGGCACCCGCTGCACCTCGTCAATAATGGCCACGTCTCCGGTATCTGCCAGAAACCCGCGTGGGTCTTCCGTAGCGAAAGCACGGATATCCGGATCTTCCAGTGATATGTAGCGTGCTTCCGGTCTAAGCAATCGGGCTAGCGTTGTCTTTCCTGATTGCCTGGGACCGGTGATCGTAAGTACTGGATACGAGCGAAGGCCGTCCACTGCCACTGAATTTATCTGGCGCGGTATAGGGTTTGCAGGGAGTTTGGGTAGATTCATTGCGACTAATTGCATAGTTAACTATACAACTGGTCATTACGACGTTCTGAGTGTCAAGTATCATCAGACGAACGTGGCCGGTGAGCAGCTCTTGCGTCATGCCCTACTTGATTTAGCGGGCTTCGGTGAGCCTGGATTCCAGAATATTGATTCGGTGTCGGTTAGGATATTGACTACGACGGATTGCTCTTTTACAGGCAACATCTGCAGATTACCTCTCAGTCCGTGCGAAACATGAAATGGCATTCTGGACCCGGAGCATTGACCAGACACATATGAGTGTAGTGTCGCTAATGGCAGTTGAAGCGTTTCTGCGACAGCGACATACTAGGCATCATAGCTACTAAGATTTTCACGAATGCCCATACTCTGCCCGCAAAGGGTTCAAACGTAACCCATTAAGTCGAATGGCACTGACTTAAGCTCGAAACCCGCCGTACGTCATTCCCATTAAGTCACTAATCTGACGTTTCCAGGCAAAGCCGTTTAGCCATTGGGCCTTCATGAATGAACAGAGCCAGTGGACCGACCGCCCGTACAATGACTAATCCAATAAACAACAGGAGTAGGTAAATTGGATATCAGGCAACTAAAATGTTTCGTTGTCGTTGCGGGAAACTTTACTTCCGCAGGTGTAGCACTCAGCTATGGCCTTTCCACTCTCGATATCGCCGACCAGTGATCGCAAGCTCAGCGTTGTCGGCTGCAGTGCACATCGCTCTATTATAATAGCAATGTCCTTTAAGTAGGCTTACAGTCAAAAAACCACTTGATTATGTCCCTTAAACGTAATATTCCTACTTAAGGGACACTAGAGGTCTAATATGACACTAGAAACTGACCAGCAAATCGGTGAAATTACAACTATTCTGGATACCTATCCCGAAGGGCTACCTCGCGGCCAAATATCTGATAAACTTAGTTTTTCTATAAATGATAAAACCTTGCAGCGACGCCTTGCCATGCTTGTAAGCGATGGCCGAATCAGCAAAACAGGGGTTAAAAAAGCGACCATCTACTACCCTGTTTTAGAGACAGTTAAAGGACAGAAAAATGATGGATTAGCCAGCATATTCAGTCCGCCAAGCCAGAAATCAATCAAGTTTCTAGAAAATCCGCTCTACGAACGGGAAAAAGTGTCCTATAACCGTGAATTTTTAAATTCTTATGTCCCTAATGTAAGTATCTATGTCCCTGAAAAAGTAAGGGCCACTCTGCTAAAGAGGGAAAACGTTTCGATGAGCAATTGGCAGCAGGCACCTATGCACAGCAGATTTCCCAAAGGCTCTTGATTGATCTGTCCTACAACTCCAGTCGCTTAGAGGGCAACACGTATTCTCGCCTGGATACGCAGAAACTGGTGGAAGAAGGTATTGCCGCGACCGGCAAAGTTCATGAAGAAACCGTGATGATCATGAACCACAAAGAAGCTATCCTGTTCCTGGTAGAAAACGCTCAGGAGTTTGAGATAAACAACATGACCATCCGCAACTTGCACCATTTACTGTCGCAAGATTTACTACACAATCCCGAAGCTTGCGGAAACATACGCGCAATAGAGGTCAATATTGGACCAGCAATTCCCGGCGTGTTAAGCATTCTGATGGCCGAAGCAGTTGGAAGAGTCCCAGCTATCACACAGCCTCGCCAGTTACGCGCCAGGTATCCAGTTGAGTTTTGAATAGCATTCAAGGGTTGCTT